>Ga0194131_10009943_pt1 | contig 11832 bp, 9 predicted proteins | sample TA2KigO120mmetaG_FD_148631 | JGI IMG/M metagenome (GOLD analysis project Ga0194131, IMG submission 148631) | Freshwater microbial communities from Lake Tanganyika, Tanzania - TA2015053 Kigoma Offshore 120m | ecosystem: Environmental > Aquatic > Freshwater > Lake | place: Tanzania: Lake... | reverse complement strand
GGCCTCGACCCACTACCGCGATGCCATCAATGCGCGGCTCACCGGCATCCGCGACTTCCTGCTGCTGTTCTTCTTCATCGACCTCGGCGCCAAGCTCGACTTCTCCACGCTCGGCGGCGAAATCTGGCCAGCCATCGTGCTGTCGCTGTTCGTGCTGATCGGCAACCCGCTGATCGTCATGGCCATCATGGGCTACATGGGCTATCGCAAGCGCACCGGCTTCCTGTGCGGCCTGACGGTGGCGCAGATCAGCGAGTTCTCGATCATCTTCGTCGCCATGGGCATCTCGCTCGGCCATGTCGACAATGGCGCGCTGGGCTTGACCACGCTGGTCGGGCTGGTGACCATCGCGCTATCAACTTACATGATCCTGTATTCGCATCCGCTTTACGACAAGTTATCCCCCTGGCTGGGCTGGTTCGAACGCCAGCGGCCCCATCGTGAACTGGCGGTGGCAACAGAACGCCACGATCTGCATGAAGCCGACGTCATCGTCTTCGGCCTCGGCCGTTACGGCAGCCGTCTCGCACTGGGCCTCAGGGAAGCAGAACTCAAGGTGCTCGGTGTCGAATTCGATCCGGAAGTCGCGCGCGCCCTGCGCCGGCAGGGCCTGCCGGTACGCTACGGCGACGGCATCGCCAGCGAATTCCTCGAAAGCCTGCCGCTCAAGGATACGGGCTGGGTAGTCAGCACCCTGCCGGACATGGCCTCGAACCGCGACCTGCTGCGCGGCCTGCGCGAACTCCACTTCACTGGCGAAGTGGCGGTCGTTGCCCGCGAGGAATTCGACGGTGCCGCCCTGAAGAAGCTGGGCGCGCCGACCATTCTTTATCCCATGCGCAACGCCGTCGATTACGCCGTCGAAGCGCTGACCGCGATCATCCGCCCGAAGGGGACGCCATCATGAAACCACTTCAACGCATCCTCGTCACCACCGACCTCTCCGCACCGGCACGCCATGCGGTCGAGCGCGCCTTCCGCCTGGCCGCCGAGATGAATGGCCGACTGTGCATACTCCATGTGATGGAACTGGATGCCCTCGACAGTCTGCGCGAGATGCTGGGAGATGACATGTTTGCGGTAAAGGCCGCCCTCAACAGCGATGCGCATGCGCGTCTGGAACAACTGACCCGAGATCCGGCGATGCACCGGGGCGTTGCAGCCCAGACGCGCGTTGCCTCGGGCAACCCGCTGGCCACGATTTCCGATACAGCCGACGCATTGGATACGGACCTGCTGGTGCTGGGCGCACGCGGGGATTCTTTCCTGCGCCATACCCTGCTGGGTTCGACCGCGGCACGCCTGCTGCGCAAGTCGCTCAGGCGACCGGTGCTGGTGGTCAAGCAGGCGCCGCACGAGGCCTATCGGAGCGTGCTCGTTGCAGTGGATTTCTCGCCGGTTTCATCACATGTCATCCGCATGGTGCGACAACTGGCGCCACACGCCGACCTGACGCTGCTGCATGCCTTCGAACTACCCTACGAGGGCAAGCTGGCGTTTGCCGGGGTCGATGAGCAGATCATTCGCCGTTATGTCGCCACCGAAGGCGAAGTCCGGCACAAGCGATTGCACGACCTGGCGGCCACCACCGGCCTCGCCCCGGTGGACTACTCGGCACGCGTTGTCCACGGCGACCCGGCGCAGCAAATCATCACCATGGAACAGGAGGTCGATGCCGACCTGATCGTGGTCGGCAAGCACGGCACGCACGTGGCCGAAGAACTGTTGCTGGGCAGCGTAACCAAGCACGTGCTGGCCGAATCGCAATGCGATGTTCTGGTCATTTGCGACCCTCGCGAAACGATGGACGAATCGCCATGACCGACCTGGCGTTCATTCTGGGCGCCATTCTGCTGGCGGCAGCAGGTGGCGAGGCCTTCCTCAAATCCATTCTTGGTGCGGCACTGCATCTGCGCGTGCCGAAGATGGTGGTGGCCACCACCCTGGCCGCCTTCGCCACCTCCAGCCCGGAACTGACCGTGTCCTCCGTGGCCGCGCTTGCCGGTCAACCCGAGATCGGCCTGGGCGATGCGCTGGGCAGCAATGTCGTCAATATCGCGCTGATTTTCGGCCTGGCGCTGCTGTATGGCGCAGTGCAAACCACGCGTGCGGATTTTGGTCGCGATTTCTACCTTGCCTTGGGTGTCCCGGTACTGACTCTTCTTTTCGTGCTGGATGGCCACATCGAACGCGGCGAGGCACTCGCACTATTGGGTACCTTCATCGTTTGGCTGGCATGGACTGTGCGCTGTGCCCTGCGTCAGCGGGATGAGGCAGTCAAAATTAAGGCCGGAGAACTGTCACCGGGCAGGAGCCTCGTCCTTGGCATACTGGGCCTGGGTGCGCTGGTCGCCGCCGGTCGCCTGTTCGTCAGCGGCGCGACAGGCATTGCCGCCTCCATTGGGGTTGATACTTATGTCATCGGCGCAGTGCTGGTCGCAATGGGCACTTCGCTGCCGGAACTGGTCACGGTGATCCTGTCGCGCCTGCGCGGCCATGACGATGTCGGCGTCGGCACGCTGATCGGCAGCAATCTATTCAACGGCCTGGCCATCGTTGGCGTGGCCGGCACGATCCATCCGATTGCCGCACCGCTCAACGAAGTGGCGGTGACACTCGCCTGTGGCATTGTCGCGTTGCTGCTGCTGTTGCCCAACCGTAGCGGCCGGATCGTGCGCGGCCGCGGCGTGCTGCAGCTGCTTCTCTATGCCGGATTTGTCTGGGCGACGCTCAATTCCTGAATCGTGGCGGATTTCTGGGGCGACATTTCCTCTACTAACCCCATGGGAATGATGCTAAGTTTGTTGAGGTAGGCGAGTGAAAGGTAGCGCAAGGAAGAGATGTTCTCTTGACGCGTTTTGTGGTGGCTGTTCTTTCTACAGGAGGTTGTCATGGCAAAGGCTGACAGCAAAGTGGCGCTGGAAATCCCGGTTGCCGAAACGAGGGACACGGCTGAGTTGCAAGAACAAACGATCGCTGTTGCGGCTTATTTCCGGGCCAAACAGCGAGGTTTTTCGCCAGGCCAGGAGGTGGATGGCTGGCTTCAGGCCGAGCAAGAAATCGCGTCCCGCGCGAGCTGCGGAGGATGCGGCGCCTGACGGCGCACGGAGGATGCCATGCGGACCGCGCAAAATGGCCGTGCCTGGCGCTGGCTGCTGCTGGTGGCTTGGCTGGCGCTGCTGCATGCGGCGCCGGCGGCAGCCGGGGAACTGCATCTGCTGAGCGTGAAAGGCGCCATCGGCCCGGCGAGCGCCGACTATCTGCTGCGCGGCATCGACCGGGCGAAGCAGGCTGAGGCGCGCCTGGTGGTCATCGAACTGGATACGCCGGGCGGCCTGGATACCTCGATGCGCGACATCATCCAGGCCATCCTGGCGTCCCGCGTGCCGGTGGCGATGTACGTTTCGCCCCAGGGCGCGCGCGCGGCCAGCGCCGGCGTCTATCTGCTCTACGCCAGCCACATTGCCGCCATGGCTCCGGCGACCAATCTGGGCGCCGCCACACCGGTGGAATTGGCGCCCATGGGCGCGCCCGAGCGGCCCGCCGGCAAGCCGGGCAAGCCGGGGGAAAAGGCCGCCGGAAGCGGCGAAGCGCAGCCGGCCCCGCCCGCCGACGCGAAGATGCGCAAGGCGGTCAACGACGCTGCCGCCTACCTGCGCGGCCTGGCCGAGCTGCGCGGGCGCAATGCGGACTGGGCGGAGCGGGCGGTGCGCGAGGCGGTGAGCCTGCCGGCCGAGGCGGCGCTGCGGGAACAGGTGGTGGACGTGGTGGCGACCGACATCGCCGATCTGCTCAAGCAAATACATGGCCGCAAGCTGAAGCTGGCGAGCGGCGAGATCACCCTCGACACCTCGGGGCTGGCCGTCACCCGCATCGAGCCGGACTGGCGCGCCCGGCTGCTGTCGGTCATCGGCGATCCGGGCATCGCCTACATCCTGCTGCTGCTGGGCATCTATGGCCTGCTCTATGAGTTCTCCAACCCCGGCATGTTGTTTCCCGGCGTGGTCGGCGCCGTCTGCCTGCTGCTCGCCCTGTTCGCGTTGCAGCTGATGCCGATCAACTATGTCGGCCTGGCGCTGATCCTGCTCGGCATCGGTTTCATGCTGGCGGAAGCCTTTTTACCCAGCTTCGGCGCTCTGGGCGTGGGCGGCGTCATCGCCTTCGTATTCGGCTCGTTGATGCTGATCGACACCGATCTGCCCGGCTACGGCATCTCCTGGTCGCTGGTCTTACCGCTGGCGGCCGTGTCGGCCCTGTTCAGCTTCGCCGTCGCCGGCCTGGCGTTGCGCGCCCGCCGGCGGCCCGTGCTCACCGGCGGCGAGGAGCTGCCGGGCATGGCGGGCGTAGCCCTGGAGGACATCGCCGGCGAAGGCTGGGTGCGCGTGCATGGCGAACGCTGGCGGGCCAGAAGCCGTGCGCCGCTGGCGCGCGGAAGCAAAATCCGGGTCGTGGCGCGGGATGGCCTGACCCTCGAAGTGCAAGCGATCGACCCGAGCAACGGGCATGGCATTGAGAAGGCGCCCTGAAGCATGAAAGCCATGCCCGTTTCCCTCAACCCAACCCCTCGCGAGGAGTCGCTTGGCGACTTTCAAGTTAAGGAGAATGACCATGTTTGATCTCGGCTGGCTGACCCTCCCCCTCCTCCTGCTGGCGCTGCTGGCGTACAGCTTTCGCATCCTGCGCGAGTACGAACGCGGCATCGTGTTCATGCTCGGGCGCTTCTGGAAGGTCAAGGGCCCCGGGCTGGTGATCGTGCTGCCGGGCATCCAGCAGATGGTGCGCGTGGACCTGCGCACCGTGGTATTCGACGTGCCCAGCCAGGACGTGATCTCGCGCGACAACGTCTCGGTGAAGGTCAACGCGGTGGTGTACTTCCGCGTCGTCGATCCGGCCAAATCGATTCTGCAGGTGGAAAACTACATGAACGCCACCAGTCAGTTGGCCCAGACCACGCTGCGCGCCATGCTCGGCAAACACGAACTGGACGAAATGCTGGCCGAGCGCGAGACGCTCAACCAGGACATCCAGCAGGCCCTGGACGCGCAGACCGACGCCTGGGGCATCAAGGTCTCCAATGTCGAGATCAAGCATGTGGACATCGACGAATCCATGGTGCGCGCCATCGCCCGCCAGGCCGAGGCGGAACGCGAGCGGCGCGCCAAGGTGATCCACGCCGAAGGCGAGTTGCAGGCCTCGGAAAAACTGCTGGCGGCGGCGGAGGTGCTCGCGCGCCAGCCCCAGGCCATGCAGTTGCGCTACCTGCAGACGCTCGCCGGCATCGCCGGCGACAAGACCAATACCATCGTCTTCCCGGTGCCGGGCGAGTTGATGGACCTGCTGACGCGAAACAAGGCCGGCGCCTGAAAGCCGCACCGCAGGCAGGATGTTCATTCACCGGGAGACAGCCATGCGTTCGATCAAACCGTTATTTCCAGCGCAGCAGGTCGCGCTGCCCTGCGCACGGCACTCATCGCCAGACAGGTTCCGGAATTGCATCTGCTGCATGTAACCGCGCCCCTCCGGACGACGCGGCGATCAATTGAAGCGCAGGCTTATTCGCACGCGCCACTGGAGAAAATCATGAGACCGAACCACGCTGCCCTGGCACTACTGCTGACTGCCATGCCGACCGTGGCGGCGCAGGACTTGGCCGTCACCGTCTTCGCCGGGCAAAGCACGCGCAACCACTGGGAGGATTTCTTCGAGTCTCCCGGTTCGCTCGACTTCGCTTCCTCCGGCCTGCTGGCGGCGGCGCTGTCCAAACCGCTGGCGCGCTATCGCGGCGGCGACCTGACCGTGGAGGTCGAGGGGCAGCTGGTCAAGCATTTCGGCGATCAGACCCATTGGGAGCTGAACGCGCCGCTGGTGGCGCGCTGGCATCGCTTTCCCTGGAACCAGAGCGTCGCGACCACGGCCGCCTTCGGCGTGGGGCCGTCCTGGTCCAGCACCACCCCGCCGCTGGAAGTGGAAACCCGCGACGGCAGCCAACCCTGGCTGATCCACTGGTTCATGGAACTGACCCTGGGGCCGCCCGGCAAGGACTGGGCGGCCTCCCTGCGCCTGCATCACCGCTCCACCGGCTTTGGCCTCGCGGGCGATAAAGGCGGCCTGGATACCCTGGCGATCGGTGTCCGCAAAACCTTCTGACCTGCCGCCGCGAGGCACGCATGCAACCCCTCTGGCTGAAACACTACCCGCAAGGCGTCCCGGCGGAGATCGACATCCGCCGCTTCGCCTCGCTCAAGGACCTGTTCGAGCAGAGTTGCGCCCGCTATGGCGCGCGGCCGGCCTTCAGCAACCTGGGCGTCAGCCTGGGTTATGGCGACATCGACCGCCTGAGCCGCGCCTTTGCGGCCTATCTGCAACAGGAACTGGGCCTCGTCAAAGGCGAGCGCGTCGCCTTCATGCTACCCAACCTGCTGCAATATCCGGTGGCGCTGTTCGGCGCGCTGCGCGCCGGGCTCACGGTCGTCAACGTCAATCCACTCTATGCCGCGCGCGAGTTGCGCCACCAGTTGGCCGATTCCGGCGCGGTGGCGATCATGGTGCTGGAGAACTTCGCGCACACCTTGCAGGAGGCCATCGCCGACACCGCCGTGCGCCACGTCGTCACCACCCAGGTGGGCGACCTGTTGCCGCCGCTCAAGCGCGGCCTGGTCAACTTCGTCGTCAAGCACGTCAAGCGCATGGTGCCGCGCTGGAACCTGCCGGGCGCCGTGGCTTTCAACGCCGCGCTGCAAACCGGTGCGCGCCACGCGCTGACGGAGGTGGCGCTCGGCCCCGACGACATCGCCTTCCTGCAATACACCGGCGGCACCACCGGCGCGGCCAAGGGCGCGATCCTGAGCCATGGCAACCTGGTGGCCAACGTCGAACAGACCTCGGCCTGGATCGGCGGCGCGTTCAGGGAAGGCGAGGAAGTGGTGGTCACAGCGTTGCCGCTGTATCACATCTTCGCCCTCACCGCGAACCTGCTCACCTTCGTGAAGTGGGGCGCGAACAACGTCCTCATCACCAATCCGCGCGACATTCCCGGCTTCATCGAGGAACTGAAGAACACCCGCTTCACCGTCATCACCGGCGTCAACACCCTGTACCGCATGCTGCTCGACGCACCGGGGTTCGCCGGGGTGAAGGCGGCGAATGGCGATGCCCTGAAGGTGGCGGTGGCGGGCGGCATGTCCCTGCATCCCGCCGTGGCCGAGCGCTGGCAACGGCTCTGGGGCGTGCCGCTGATCGAGGGATACGGACTCACCGAAGCCTCCCCCATCGTCTGCGCCAACCCTTTGGACGCAACGGCATTCAGCGGCGCCATCGGCCTGCCCCTGCCCTCCACCGAGGTCCTGCTGCGCGACGAGGCTGGCAAGGAGGCGGCGCCGGGCGAGCCGGGCGAATTGTGCGTGCGCGGACCGCAGGTGATGCGCGGTTACTGGAACCTGCCGGAAGAATCGGCGCGAGTGCTGGACGCGAAGGGTTGGCTGGCGACCGGTGATGTGGTCAGCATGGACGAGCGCGGCTACCTCTATTTCGTCGACCGCAAGAAAGACATGATCGTCGTGTCCGGCTTCAAGGTCTGGCCCGCCGAGGTGGAGGAAGTGCTGTTGCACCTACCCGGCGTCAAGGAAGCCGGCGTCGCCGGCGTGCCCGACGAGAAAAGCGGCGAAGCCGTCTGGGCCTGGGTGGTGAAAAGCGACCCCACGCTCACCGCACAGCGGATCATCGACGCCTGCCACGCCCAGCTTGCCCATTACAAGACGCCGCATCGCGTGATCTTCCGCGACAGGCTGCCCAAGTCGCCGATCGGCAAGATTCTCCGCCGCAAGCTGAAGGAGGAGGCGCTCAGCGCCTGAACGCGATGCCCTGTCACGGCGAACCCGCCCGGTCGCTGCTCGCGCTGGCCCTGCTGCTGGCGGCGCTTTTGGCCGGCTGCGCGCCCGCGCGCCACTACGAGGCATCCCTGGTTTTGCGCGACATCGCCGCCGGCGAGGGTGAATCACGCCTGAAGCGGACCACGCCCACCCCCCTGCGCCAGGCCGTGGCCTACACGGTGGACGGACGCGAGCGCCAAGCCGACCTGTACCTGCCGGCCGCGCTCGACGCCTGCGCGGACCACTGCCCGCGCGCCGCCCTCATCGCCGTGCCCGGCGCGGTGCCGCTGGCCAGCGACGACCCGCGCTTCACCGCCTTTGCCGCCAGTCTGGCGCGCGCCGGCTTCGCGGTGCTGGCGCCACGCATGCCGGGCTTTCGGCAATTGCGCGTGCGCCCCGCCGACGCGCGCGAGATCGCCGATGCCTTCGCCTATGCGGTCGGCCGTCCGCAGCTCGCCCCCGAGGGGCGCGCCGGCCTGTTCGCCTTCAGCTACGCGGCGGGCCCCGCCGTACTCGCCGCACTGGAACCGGACATCCGCGCGCAGGTACGCTTCCTCGTCGCCCTGGGCGGCTACCACGACCTGCCGCGCACCATGCGTTACTTCACCACCGGCTGGTTCCAACAGGATGGCCGCTGGCGCCATCTCCAGCCCGACGAAACGGGCCGCATGGTGCTGGCCTACGCCAGCCTGGACTACCTGCCCGCCGGCCGCGACGGCGAACTGTTCGATGCCATGGTAGCGCTGCGCGGGCGTGACCCGGCGGCGGATCTCACCCCGTTCGCCGCGCAACTCAGCCCGGCAGGCCAGTCCGTCTACGCCCTGGCCATGAACACCGATCCGGAGCGCTTCCCGGAATTGCTCGCCGCATTGCCCGAGGCCATGCGGGACGACCTGGAACGCCTCGACCTTTCCCGCCGAGACCTCGCGCCGCTCAAGGCGCGCCTGTTGCTCGTGCATGGCCGCAACGACAACCTCATTCCCTGGCCGGAGAGCGTGTCGCTGGCCGCCGCCGCGCCTGCGGGCCAGGCGCGCGTGTTCCTCATCCATCGCGTACTCGGCCATGTCGATCTAAGCATCTCCGACCTGCTGTCCTGGCGCTTCTGGACGGAAGATCTGCCCGACCTGTGGCGCTTGTGGCGGGTGATCGACCTGCTGCTGGCGGAGCGCACAGGATGAACCGGTATTTACTTCTCGCAGTGGTGGCCGCGGCTCTGGCGGCGTCGGCATTCCTGGTCCCGCCCATTGCCCAGCCGTTGATCTATCACGACTTCGCCGACCAGCGCGGCTGTCTCGGCCTGCCCCGTTGCCTCGACACCGCCAGCAATGCCCTCTTCGTGCTGGCAGGCGCCTGGGGCCTCCAGGTTCTTCTCGGCGCGAGGTTTCGACCTGTCTTCATCGACCCGCGCGAGCGCCGGCCCTATGCGTTGTTTTTCTTCTCCGTCGTCCTGATCGGCCTGGCCTCGGCGTACTATCACCTCGCGCCGGACAACGCAGGGCTGGCCTGGGACCGCGCGGCGATGGCGCTGGCCTTCATGGCCTGGTTATCCGCGGTGATTGCCGAGCGCGTCGGGGTCAGGGCAGGCCTGGCGCTGCTCGTCCCGCTGTGCGCCATCGGACTGGCTGCCGTCGTCTATTGGTACTGGAGCGAGACGCAAGGCGCCGGCGATCTGCGCCCCTGGCTGCTGGTTCAACTCATGCCGATACTGCTCGTCCCGCTGCTGCTCTGGCTCTACCCGCCGCGTTACAGCCAAGGGCGCGTCGCGCTGGCGGTCGTCGGCCTCTACCTCGTCGCCCTGCTGTTCGACCTGGGCGACCGCGCGGTGTTCGCCTTCACCGGCGGCATCGTCGGCGGCCATGCGCTGAAGCACGCCGTCGCGGCGCTGGCGGCATGGCTCGTCGCCCGCCAGCTGTATCTCCGGAGGCGGGCATGAGTTCTGCAGAAACGGATGTCGAGCGCCTGCTGCAGATCGTGCGCGCGCTCGCGCGGGAGCTGAAACCCGGCGGGCGCGACTTTTCCGCCTGTGGCCCGGATCACCATCTGGAGCGCGACTTCGGCCTCGACAGCCTGGCGCGCGTCGAGCTGTTCGCGCGCATCGAGCGCGAACTGGGCGTGCACTTGGGCGAGGCGGCCTTCGCCGCCGAGACTCCCGCCGACCTGCTCAAGCTGATGGGTACCGCACCGCGGTCGACTATTTCGGTGGCAAGCGCCGTCTCGCCAGCGCCGACTCTTGCGAACTATGTACCACCTCCGGACACGCTGGCGACGCTGACCGACGTCCTCGACTGGCATGTCCGCCACCAGCCCGAGCGCCGCCACCTCATCCTGCTCGGCGAGGCGGGGGAGGAGGAACCGGTCAGCTATGCCCGATTGGCTGCCGTTGCGAAGGAAGTCGCCGCCGGCTTGCTTGCGCGTGGCGTGCCGTCGGGTAGCCGCATCGCGCTGATGTTGCCGACCGGACTGGATTTCTTTGCGGCGTTCTACGGTTCGCTGTATGCCGGCTGCGTGCCGGTGCCACTCTATCCGCCGGCTCGCCCCGCGCAACTGGAAGAGCATCTGCGCCGCATCGCCGGGATTCTCGCCAACGCCGGCGCCATCTGGTTCATCGCCGATCCGCGCGCGCGGCTGTTTGCCGAGGCGCTGTCCGGCCAGTGCCCGGCGCTGGCCGGCATCGTGACGGTAGACGAGCTGCGTCTGCCCGGCGCCGCGCCGACCCTGCCAACGCGCACAGCCGACGATCTCGCCTTCATCCAGTACACCTCGGGCAGCACCGGCGACCCCAAAGGCGTCGCACTCACCCACGCCAACCTGCTTGCCAACATCCGTGCCATGCGGCGGGCCGCGCAGGCGACGCCGGCCGACGTGTTCGTCTCCTGGCTGCCGCTCTATCACGACATGGGGCTGATCGGCGCCGGGCTGGGCAGCATGGTGATCGGCTTTCCGCTCGTGCTGATGTCGCCGCTTGCCTTTCTCGCCCGCCCCGCGCGCTGGCTGGAAGCGATCTCCCGGCATCGCGGCACCCTGTCGGCGGCGCCGAATTTCGCCTACGAGATCTGCGCCAACAAGCTCACCGACGCCGACCTGGCCGGGCTGTATCTGTCCTGCTGGCGCATGGCCTGCAACGGCGCCGAGGCGGTCAGCCCCGTCACGCTGGAACGCTTCGCCGCGCGTCTCGCGCCCTACGGGCTGCGCCGCGAGGCCCTGGCGCCCGTCTATGGCCTGGCGGAATGCTCGGTGGGGCTGGCCTTCCCGCCGCCGGGGCGCGGCCCGCGCATCGACCGCGTGGCGCGCCGCGCGCTCGCCGACGACGGCATCGCGCAGCCAGTGCTTGCGGACGCGCTCCATGCCCAGGCCGTGCCCGGATGCGGCCACGCCCTGCCGGGACATGAAATCCGCATCGTCGATGGCGCCGGCCGCGCGCTGCCCGAGCGGCGCGTCGGCCGCATCCAGTTCCGCGGGCCGTCGGCCGCGGCCGGCTATTTCGAAAATCCGACCGCCACGGCGAAGCTGTTCGATGGCCAGGATGGTGGTTGGCTCAACACCGGCGACCTCGGCTATCTCGCCGACGGCGAGTTGTTCGTCACCGGTCGTGAAAAGGACATCATCATCCGCGGCGGCCACAACATCCACCCGCAAGAACTGGAAGAGGCCGTCGGCCGCATCGCCGGCGTGCGCGCCGGCAACGTGGCGGTGTTTGCCGCGACGGACGCCGGCGCCGGCACTGAAGGCCTGGTGGTGCTCGCCGAAATGCGCGCTGCTGACGCGACGGCGCAGACCTTGATCCGTACCGAGATCGAGCGCCTCGCCGTCGATCTCACCGGGCTGCCGGCGGACGATGTCGTGCTCGCGCCGCCCGGCACGATCCTGAAAACCTCCAGCGGCAAGCTGCGCCGTGCCGCCTGCCGCGCGGCCTACGAACGCGGCGAGCTGCTGCGCCGGCCGCACCCGCCTTGGCGGCAGGCGC
>Ga0194131_10009936_pt1 | contig 11836 bp, 11 predicted proteins | sample TA2KigO120mmetaG_FD_148631 | JGI IMG/M metagenome (GOLD analysis project Ga0194131, IMG submission 148631) | Freshwater microbial communities from Lake Tanganyika, Tanzania - TA2015053 Kigoma Offshore 120m | ecosystem: Environmental > Aquatic > Freshwater > Lake | place: Tanzania: Lake... | reverse complement strand
GTCGAAATTGAGCCGGAGCGGACCATCACCTGATTCACCCGTTGGGTTCTGCAAAATAGCCTCGTTCAATCCAGATTAACTTATTGATTCTTATATCTGAATCTCTAAGAAATTGCATCACAATACGGTGTCATCCGGCGAATGCGGGTTACAGACCAAGGGTCGATGGTAGCGTTGGCGGTTGGCACGAGCAAGGCGAAGACGGCTGACGGCCGGTCCCGACGTCACCGGCAAAGCGCCGACAGGATAGCAAATTCATGCCGCGCCGGCGGCCGCCCGCGCCTATCTCTGGTTGCCGAACAGGAAGGTATAGGAGCCGAACACCGCCGGCTTGGCGACGCCGAAGGCCTTCAGCGCGCGCGCCCCGCAGGCCGCCTTGGCGGCGACCAGCGCGGTCTTGGCATCCGCCGCCTCGAACGCCGCCAGCCATTCGACCGGCTGGTTCTCGGGCACGGCCTGGCCCTGGAAGCGGGCGGGCGCGTTGGCGGCGGCGAGGTCGTTCTCGGCCAGGAACGCGCCCAGCATGCCTGGCTGGGCGATCGCCTTCGGCAAGCCCTCGTCCTTGAACCAGGCGGTCATGGCGCGCGCCTGCCCGGGCGCCGGCACGAAGCGCGCGAGCGCCAGGCCGCCGGTCTCGCCATGCGTCAGGTCCACGCGGATCCTGAGCGTCAGCCGGCGGTAACTCTTCTTGTCGAAGCGCGCCATGACGCGCTGGCTCCAGGCGGTCTGGTTCGCCAGCAGCTTCATGTAGTCGGGGTCGGCCAGATCCTCGACCCGCCGGGTTTCGTAGGTGGCGACATATTTCGGGCTGGCGCGGTGGGCGATGTAGCGCCGAGCGCGGCGGAAGCCCTTCAGGGCGACCCGCTCGTCGATATGCTCGCGATTGTACCACTCGTTGAAGTCGCGCTCGAACCGTGCCGGCACTTGCGTGAAGGTTACCAGCATGCCCTTGCCCTGCAGCGCCATGGTCCCGCCCCCCCCGTCCGCTTGCGTGCCAGCTTAGGCCCGCCGGGGGCCCGCGACCAAGTGCCCGCTGACAGGCGGCCCGGCGCCGGCCTACATTGCCGCCCGGACAAGGAGGACCGCATGAGCCATGTCCGGTACATCGACAAGACCCGCGCCTATTACGCGGGGCTCGGCTACGCGAAGCCCTATCAGTGGGCGGAGTTCGCCGAGGTGCCGTTCGCGCCCCTGACGAAGCCGCTGCGCCAGGCGCGCATCGCGCTGGTCTCCACCAGCGACGTGGCGGTCAGGGGCGAGGCCGAGGGCGAGGAGCCGCACGGCTTCATGGTCGGCAAGGTCTATTCGATCCCGGCCGACACCGCCGTGGAGCGCCTGTTCACCCGCCAGGAGCATTACGACACGCATGCCACGCACCTGGACGACGTGAACAGCTATTTCCCCATCAGCCGGCTGCACGAACTGGCCGCCGACGGGGTGATCGGCGGGGTCGCGGCCCGCGCGCACGGCGTCTACACCAATTACAGCCACCGCCGCACGCTCGCGGCGGACGGGCCGGAAGTGGTCAAGCGCTGCCGCGAGGACGGCGTTGACGCGGTCGTGCTGACGCCGGTCTGACCCGTCTGCCACCAGACCGTGAGTCTGGTCGTGCGCGTGTTGGAAGCGGCGGGGTTGCCAACCGTTGTGATCGGCAACGCCCGGGATATTGTCGAGACCTGCGGCGTCGCCCGTTTCGTGTTCCTGGACAGCCCGCTCGGCAATCCCTGCGGCGAGCCGTTCAATGCCTCCGAGCAGCGTTGGGTGGTGCGTTCGGCGGTGGAACTGCTGGCCAGCGCCCGGGGGCCGCGCACCACGCTTGCGCTGCCCTATCGCTGGGCCAAGGGCGAAGCGTGGAAGGAAAAGATCTTCAGCAAGGAGCAGCCGTTCCTGGAGGGCGAGGCGGAACAGCGTTGGCTGGAGAGCAAAGAGAAGTATAAGGAGCTGAAGGCCAAGGGCGCGCTGTGAGGCCGCCGGCCGCCGAGCGAGGGCAAGGTCATGTCGCGTCAGGTCGTGGTCTATTCGACGCCGCTTTGCGCGCCCTGCGAGCGGCTGAAGGGCTGGCTCAACCGGCGCGGCGTGCCGTTCATGGTGCGCGACCTGATGCTGGACCAGGAAGCGGCCGAGCGGGTGGAAGCCGCCGGCGTCATGTCGGCGCCGGCCCTGGAGGTGGACGGCCGCATCCTGTCCGGCCCGGCGCTGGCGACCGACAAGCTGGAAGCGCTGTTCCCGGCCTCGTGAGCTTCAGCCTTTCGCCAGTTCGCCCGGCAGCGCCGCCAGCCAGCGCAGCACCCGCTCGCGGTTGACGCCGAAATCGCCGCGGCCATAGACCGCCCGGGCATAGAGCGCATAGCTCGAGCCGCCGTCGCCCAGCGCGATGGCGGTCAGGTCGATCAGGTCGGGAAAGCCCCAGAAGGCCGAACGCTGCCGGAAGGCGGCCGACAGCAACCCCTCGTCATATTCCAGTAGTTCGGTGCGCGGCTCGGCCAGCGCCACCTGGCGAAAGCCGCGCAACAGCCGCGTCGGTGGCACCGCAAGGCGTTCCGGCGCGGCGTCCGGCACCGCCTTAAGGCAATAGCCGTCGGGCGCCACCAGATAGTCGTTCGGCCGGCCGGACTTGACCAGTTCGCGCAGGTCCCGCATCGCGCGAGCATAGCGCAAACCCGGCGGCGGGCTTGCTTGCGGGGTTAACGGAATCGCTGTACGACACCCGGCAATATCCAAGAAGGCGCCAATCGGTCGCATTCGCTTCGGCGCCGGCCTGATCGAACCGCTCCAGGAGACAGCATGGCCCGCAGCAAGATCGCGCTGATCGGTGGTGGCAATATCGGCGGCACGCTGGCGCATCTGGCCGGCCTGAAGGAACTCGGCGACATCGTGGTGTTCGACATCGTCGAGGGCCTGCCACAGGGCAAGGCGCTCGACCTGGCGCAATCGTCGCCGATCGAAGGCTTCGATGCCCGGCTGAGCGGCACGCAGAACTACGCCGACCTGGCCGGTGCGGACGTCGCCATCGTCACCGCCGGCGTCGCGCGCAAGCCGGGGATGAGCCGCGACGACCTGTTGGGCATCAATATCAAGGTCATGGGCCAGGTGGGCGAGGGTCTGAAGAAACACTGCCCCAACGCCTTCGTGATCTGCATCACCAACCCGCTCGATGCCATGGTCTGGGTGCTGCGCCAGGCGACCGGCCTGCCGCATGCCCGCGTGGTCGGCATGGCGGGCGTGCTGGACACCGCCCGCTTCCGCTATTTCCTGGCGCAGGAATTCCAGGTCTCGGTCGAGGACGTCAACGCCTTCGTCCTGGGCGGGCATGGCGACACCATGGTGCCGCTGACCCGCTATTCGACGGTGGGCGGCATTCCGCTGCCCGATCTGGTCAAGATGGGCTGGACCAGCGAACAGCGGCTGGCCGAGATCGTGCAGCGCACGCGCGACGGCGGGGCCGAGATCGTCGGCCTGTTGAAGACAGGCTCGGCCTATTACGCGCCGGCGACCGCCGCCATCCAGATGGCGGAAAGCTATCTCAAGGACAAGAAGCGCATCCAGCCCTGCGCCGCCTATCTGAACGGCCAGTACGGCGTCAAGGACCTTTACGTCGGCGTGCCCGTGGTGATCGGCGCGGGCGGGGTCGAGCGGGTGGTGGAAATCAGCTTCGACGCCGAGGAGACGAAGATGTTCGATCACTCGGTCGCCTCGGTGCGCGGCCTGGTCGAGGCTTGCAAGAAGATCGATCCGGCGCTGGCCAAGGCCTGAACCCATGAATGTGCACGAGCACCAGGCGAAGGAGATCCTGGGCCGGCATGGCGTCGCCCTGTTGAAGGGAGCGGTCGCCTTGAGCGTGGCCGAGGCGGTCGAGGGCGCCCGGCGGCTGGGCGGCACGCTGTGGGTGGTCAAGGCGCAGATCCATGCCGGCGGTCGCGGCAAGGGCGGCGGCGTCAAGCTGGCGCGCTCGCTGGCGGAAGTGGAAACGCACGCCAAGGCGATCCTGGGCATGACGCTCATCACCCACCAGACCGGGCCGCAGGGCCGCGTCGTCAAGCGGCTGTTCGTGGAGGAAGGCTGCGAGATCGCGCGCGAGCTCTATCTCGGCGCGGTGATCGATCGCGACAGCGGGCGGGTGGCGCTGATGGCCTCGACCGAAGGCGGCGTCGAGATCGAGAAGGTCGCGGCCGAGACGCCGGAGAAGATCGTCACCGTGCGCATCGACCCGGCCGCCGGCTTCCAGCCGTTCCATGGCCGGCGGCTGGCCTATGGGCTGGGGCTGAGCGGCGCCCAGGCCGGCGCGGCGAGCAAGCTGATCAGCGGCGTCTATGGCGCCCTGGTGCAGGAAGATGCCAGCCTGGTCGAGGTCAACCCGCTGGTGGTCACCAAGACGGGTGGGCTGCTGGCGCTCGATGCCAAGATCAACTTCGACGACAACGCGCTATACCGCCATCCCGAGATCGCCGCATTGCGCGATCTCAACGAGGAGGATCCGGCCGAGACCGCGGCGGCCGAGGCCAGCCTCAGCTACATCAAGCTGGACGGCAATATCGGCTGCATGGTGAACGGCGCCGGCCTGGCCATGGCCACCATGGATATCATCAAGCTGAATGGCGGCGAACCGGCCAACTTCCTGGATGTCGGCGGCGGCGCCACCAAGGAGCGGGTGACCACGGCCTTCAAGATCATCCTGTCCGATGCCAATGTGCGGGGCATCCTGGTCAACATCTTCGGCGGCATCATGCGCTGCGACGTGATCGCCGAGGGCGTGGTGGCGGCGGCCCGCGAACTGGGCCTGACCCGGCCGCTCGTGGTGCGGCTCGAAGGCACCAACGTGGCGCTCGGCAAGGAGATCATGGCCAGGTCCGGCCTGCCTATCGTCGCCGCCGACGATCTGGGCGACGCCGCGCGCAAGATCGTGGCGGCGATCGGGAGGGCCGCCTGATGGCCGTGCTGGTCAACCGCCAGACCCGCGTCATCTGCCAGGGCATCACCGGCCAGCAGGGCACCTTCCATTCCGAGCAGGCGATCGCCTATGGCACGGCCATGGTGGGCGGCGTCACCCCCGGCAAGGGCGGCGGCAGCCATATCGGGCTGCCGGTGTTCGACACGGTGCACCAGGCGGTGGCCAAGACCGGCGCCGATGCCAGCGTCATCTATGTGCCGCCGCCGTTCGCCGCCGATGCCATCCTGGAAGCGGTCGACGCCGGCCTGCCGCTTGTCGTCTGCATCACCGAAGGCATCCCGGTGCTCGACATGGTGCGCGTCAAGCGTGCCTTGCAAGGCTCGAAGAGCCGGCTGATCGGCCCCAATTGCCCGGGGATCATCACCCCCGACGAATGCAAGATCGGCATCATGCCGGGCCATATCCATGCCCGCGGCAAGATCGGCATCGTCTCGCGCTCGGGCACGCTGACCTACGAGGCGGTGGCGCAGACCACCGCCGCCGGGCTGGGTCAGACCACCTGCATCGGCATCGGCGGCGATCCAGTCAACGGCACCAACTTCATCGACTGCCTGGAACTGTTCCTGGCCGATGACGAGACCCAGGCGATCGTCATGATCGGCGAGATCGGCGGCCGGGCCGAAGAGGACGCGGCCGACTTCCTGCGCCTATCCAACCGCAAGAAACCGGTGGTCGGCTTCATCGCCGGCGTCACCGCCCCGCCCGGCCGGCGCATGGGCCATGCCGGCGCCATCATCTCGGGCGGCAAGGGCACCGCGGGCGACAAGATGGAAGCGATGCGGCGGGCCGGCATCGAGGTGGCGCAGTCGCCGGCGCGGATCGGCGAAACCATGGCCGCGCTCTTGAAACGTTAACGCGGCATACCGTTCTCTAACCAATATTGCCGATTGTCGTTCCACCGCCATGAAGGAGCGCGGCCGGAAGGTCGTGCCATTCGCCATGTCCAACGCCGCCCTGGAAACCACCAGCTTCCTCTATGGCGCCAACTCGGCGTTCATCGAGCAGCTCTACCAGCGGTATCTGTCGAATCCGACGACGCTGGATCCGGCCTGGCGGCAGTTCTTCGCCGAGCTGGGCGATGCGGCCGGCACCGTGCAGGAGGAACTGGCGGGCGCCGCTTGGTCGCCGCGCCGGCCGGCCGAACCGGCCGAAGCGCTGGAGCCGATGGCGGAGCCCTCGGGCCTGGCGAGCCGCGCGGCCAGCGGGCTCGGCATTGGCGGCGCGCAACAGGTGCGGCAGGCCACGCTCGACAGCCTGCGCGCGCTGATGCTGATCCGCGCCTATCGGGTGCGCGGCCACCTGGAGGCCCATCTCGACCCGCTGGGGCTGACGCCGCGCGCCGAACATCCCGAACTCAGCCCCTATTCCTACGGCTTCACCGACGCCGATTTCGACCGGCCGATCTTCATCAACTACGTGCTGGGGCTGGAAAGCGCCACCTTGCGCGAGATCCTGGAGATCCTGCGCCGCACCTATTGCGGGCCGATCGGCGTCGAGTTCATGCACATCATGGGGCCTGAGGAAAAGGCCTGGATCCAGGAACGGGTCGAAGGCCGGCGCAAGGAAACCAGCTTCACCGCCACCGAGAAGCGCGGCATCCTGCGCAAGCTGATCGAGACCGAGGGTTTCGAGCGCTTCCTCGGCGCCAAGTATATCGGCACCAAGCGGTTCGGCCTGGAGGGCGGCGAGGCGCTGATGCCGGCGCTGGAGGCCCTGGTCGAACGCGCGGCGCGGCTTGGCGTGCGCGAGATCAGCCTGGGCATGTCGCATCGCGGCCGGCTGAACGTGCTGGCCAATTTCATGGCCAAGCCGTTCACCGCGATCTTCTCCGAATTCCAGGGCACGCCGGCCAATCCCGGCGACGTGCAGGGTTCGGGCGACGTCAAGTACCATCTCGGCACCTCCGCCGACCGCGAGTTCGGCGGCCGCATGGTGCACCTGTCGCTCGCCGCCAATCCCTCGCATCTCGAGGCGGCCGATCCCGTGGTGCTGGGCAAGGCGCGCGCCAAGCAGACGCAGTTGAACGACCGCGAACGCAGCCAGGTGATGGCGGTCCTGCTGCACGGCGATGCCGCCTTCGCCGGGCAAGGCCTGGTCGCGGAATGTTTCGCGCTGTCCGATCTTAAGGGCTATCGCACCGGCGGCACGGTGCATCTCATCATCAACAACCAGATCGGCTTCACCACGGCGCCGACCGCCGGCCGTTCCTCGCCTTATTGCTCGGATGTGGCAAAGGTGGTGCAGGCGCCGGTGTTCCACGTCAATGGCGACGACCCGGAAGCCGTCTGCCATGTCGCCCGGCTGGCCATGGAATACCGCCAGCAATTCAAGAAGGACGTGGTGATCGACCTGTTCTGCTACCGCCGGCAGGGCCACAACGAAAGCGACGAGCCGGCATTCACGCAGCCCTTGATGTATCGCGCGATCGCCCAGCATCCGACCACGCTCAGCCTTTACGGCAAGAAACTGGTGGAAGACGGCACCATCGCCGAAAGCGAATTCGATGCCATGCGCAGCGACTTCCATGCCCGGCTCGAACGCGATTTCGAGGCGGCCGGCGGCTACAAGCCGAACAAGGCCGATTGGCTGGAAGGCGCCTGGTCGGGCTTCGAACGGGCCAAGGGCGAGGCCCGGCGCGGCGACACCGATGTCGAACTCGAACTGCTGCGCCAGGTGGGCGAACGACTGACGACGGTGCCGGCGACGTTCAACCTGCACCGCACCATTCGCCGCCAGCTCGAGACCAAGCGCAAGATGTTCGAGGCGGGCGAGGGCCTGGACTGGGCGACCGCGGAAGCGTTGGCCTTCGGCACGTTGCTGGTGGAAGGCTATCCGGTGCGCCTCTCGGGGCAGGACTGCGCCCGGGGCACTTTTTCCCACCGTCATGCCGAATTGATCGACCAGAGCGACGAACGGGTCTATTGCCCGCTGGCGCATCTCGACGCCCGGCAGGCCAGCTTCGAGGTGTTCAACAGTCCGCTCTCGGAAGCCGCCGTGCTCGGCTTCGAATACGGCTACAGCCTGGCGGAGCCGCGGGCGCTGGTGATGTGGGAAGCGCAGTTCGGCGATTTCGCCAACGGCGCGCAGATGATCGTCGATCAGTTCCTGGCCGCCGCCGAGAGCAAATGGCTGCGCATGAGCGGGCTGGTCATGCTGCTGCCGCACGGCTTCGAGGGCCAGGGACCGGAACATTCCTCGGCCCGCCTGGAGCGCTACCTGCAGCTCTGTGCCGAGGACAACATCCAGGTGGCGAACTGCACCACGCCCGCCAACTACTTCCACATCCTGCGGCGGCAGATGCACCGCAAGTTCCGCAAGCCGCTGGTGCTGATGACGCCCAAATCGCTGCTCCGGCACAAGCGTTGCGTCAGTGGCCTGGCGGATTTCGGCCCCGACACGACCTTCCACCGGTTGCTGCCGGACCCGGCCGAGGGCAGCCAGGCGCTGGTCAGTGACGCCCGCATCAAGCGCGTCGTGCTGTGCAGCGGCAAGGTGTTTTACGACCTGTTCGAAGCGCGCGAGCAGCTGGAGCGCAAGCAGATCTATCTGTTGCGCGTCGAGCAGCTCTACCCCTTCCCCAAGCAGACGCTGATCCGCGACCTGGCACGCTTCAAGAACGCCGAGTTCGTCTGGTGCCAGGAGGAGCCGCAGAACATGGGCGCCTGGTGGTTCATGTTGCCGCGCTTGCAGCAGGTGCTGGAGAAGATCGACCACAAGCAGCGCACGGTGCGCTATGTGGGCCGGCCGGAATCGGCTTCGACCGCGGCCGGCTCGATCAAGGCACATAACAGAGAACAGGAAGATCTGGTCAAGCGCGCGCTGGCCCTCTAGGCGCCGCGGATTGCGAAGCGAGGAAAGCCATGCAGGACATCGCGGTGCCGAGCCTGGGCGAGTCGGTCACGGAAGCGACCGTGGCGAAATGGCTGAAGCAAGTGGGCGATGCGGTGCAGGCCGACGAACCCATCGTCGAACTGGAAACCGACAAGGTGGCGGTCGAAGTGCCGGCGCCGGCGACGGGCGTGCTGAGCGAGATCCTGGCCGATGTCGGCGCGGCCGTGGCGGTCGGCGGCCTGCTCGGCCGGATCGCCCAGGGCGCGGCGCGGCCGGCCGCGGCCCGATCGGCGGCAGCGACCGCTCCCGTGCTGACCCAGGCCGTCGCCCAGGCAGCGGTGGCGCAAGCCGCGCAAGCGCTGCCGGCGGTCGCGGAAATGCCGCTGGCGCCCGCGGTGCGCCGGCTGTTGGAGGAGCACGCGCTCGACGCAAGCGCCATTCCGGCCAGCGGCCGCGACGGCCGGCTGACCAAGGAGGACGTGCTGGCCTACATGCATGTAGGCAAGCCGGCTCCGCCCGCCGCCCCGCCGCCCGCGCCGGCGAAGCCGCAACTGGTCGCCCCGGTCGCCAAGCCGCCGGCCCAGCCGCCCGGCGCCCGGCCGCAAGCGGCGCGCGAGCAGGCGGTGCGCATGACCCGGCTGCGCCAGCGCATCGCCCAGCGGCTGAAGGAAGCGCAGAACACCGCCGCCATGCTGACCACCTTCAACGAGGTGGACATGACGGCGGCGCTGGCGGCGCGGGCGAAGTACCGCGAGTCGTTCGAGAAACGGCACGGCGTGCGGCTGGGCCTGATGAGTTTCTTCGTCAAGGCCGCGACGCTGGCGTTGAAGGAATTGCCGGCGGTCAACGCCGAGATCGACGGCGACCACCTGATCTACAAGAACTACTACAACATCGGCGTCGCGGTCGGTACGCCGCAGGGACTGGTCGTGCCGGTGCTGCGCGATGCCGACCGCTTGAGCTTCGCCGAGATCGAGAAACGCATCGGCGATTTCGGCCGCCGCGCCCGGGACGGCAAGCTGGCCATCGAGGACATGCAGGGCGGCACCTTCACCATCTCCAATGGCGGCGTCTATGGCTCGCTGCTGTCGACGCCGATCCTCAACCCGCCGCAATCGGGCATCCTGGGCATGCACAAGATCCAGGACCGGCCGATGGCGGTGGCCGGCAAGGTGGAGGTCCGGCCGATGATGTACCTGGCGCTCAGCTACGATCACCGCATCATCGACGGCCGCGAGGCGGTCAGCTTCCTGGTCCGCCTCAAGGAATATGTCGAGGAGCCCGAGCGGCTGCTGCTGGACGTGTGAGACGCCGGCCATGAGCGAGCCCATCCATGACGTGGTGTTCATCGGCGGCGGGCCCGGCGGCTATGCGGGCGCCATTCGCGCGGCGCAGCTTGGCCTGAAGGTCGCCTGCGTCGAGCGGCGCGGCACCCTGGGCGGAACCTGCCTCAATGTCGGTTGCATCCCGTCCAAGGCGCTGTTGCAGTCCTCCCATCTCTATGCCCAGGCAACGCACGAGCTTGGCCAGCACGGCATCGGCGTCGCCGGGGTGGAGCTCGACTTGGCCAGGATGATGGCGCGCAAGGACAAGGTGGTGGCCGACCTGACCCGCGGCATCGAACAGCTCTTCCGCAAGAACAAGGTCGATTACCTCAAGGGCAGCGCCAGCCTGGCGACGGCGGACCGCGTCCGGGTTGCCGCGGACGGCGGCGAGCGCGTGCTGGCGGCCCGGCACGTTGTGCTGGCAACCGGCTCCGAGGTCATGCCGCTGCCGGGCGTCGCGATCGACGAACGGCGCATCGTCTCCTCGACCGGCGCGCTCTGCCTGCCGGCGGCGCCGAAGCATCTGGTGGTGGTGGGCGGTGGCTATATTGGCCTGGAATTGGGCTCGGTCTGGGCCCGGCTCGGCGCCAAGGTGACGGTGGTGGAGTTCCTCGACCGCGTGTTGCCCAACATGGACGGCGAAGTTTCCAAGCAGGTGCAACGCCTGCTGCAGCGCCAGGGCCTGACCTTCAAGCTGTCCACCAAGGTGGTTGGCGCCATCGCCAGGGACGACGGCGTGGACCTGACGCTGGAAGCGGCCGCGGGCGGTGCCGGCGAGACGCTGGCCTGCGATATCGTGCTGGTCGCCGTCGGCCGGCGCCCGGCAACGCACGACCTGGGGCTGGAGGCCATCGGCGTCGCGCGCGATGCGCGCGGCTTCGTGCCGGTCGATGCGCGCTACTGCACCAACGTCGCGGGCGTGCATGCCATCGGCGACCTGTTGCCCGAGCGACCGATGCTGGCGCATAAGGCGGAAGAAGAAGGCGTGGCGGTGGCCGAACTGCTGGCCGGCAAGTCCGCTCATGTCAACTACGAAGCGATCCCGGGCGTCGTCTACACGTGGCCCGAGGTGGCTGCGGTCGGCCGCAGCGAAGAGGAATTGAAACGCGCCAATCGGCCCTATCGGGTCGGCAAGTTCCCCTTCCTCGCCAATAGCCGGGCGCGCGCCAACGCCGACACCGACGGCTTCGTCAAGCTGCTGGCCGATGCCGGGACCGACCGGCTGCTGGGCGCGCACATCGTCGGTCCCGACGCGGGAACGATGATCGCCGAACTGGCACTGGCGCTGGAATTCGCTGTTTCGGCGGAAGACATCGCACGCACCTGCCACGCGCATCCGACCCTGAACGAGGCGGTCAAGGAGGCGGCACTGGCGCTCGACGGCCGCGCCATCAACATCTGAGCCGGGCGCCCGGCCCAATCCTCGGCCGATGGTTTCAAATTGGCACATTAGGTCATGAACTCATAAATGGGATTCCCAAAGTTGGCGAAGGGTGATTCAAGGGTCCTCGAGGAGGGTCGAGGATGCCTGCACGCCGCTACGAGATCACGGACTTCGAATGGTCGATCCTACAGCCGCTGTTGCCGAACAAGCCGCGCGGGGTTCCACGCGCCGACGACCGGCGCGTGCTCAATGGCATCTTCTGGCGGCTGAGGACGGGCTCGCCGTGGGCGGACATCCCCGAGCGCTACGGGCCGGCGACGACGTGCTACAACCGGTTCGTGCGCTGGC
>Ga0194131_10009932_pt1 | contig 11839 bp, 12 predicted proteins | sample TA2KigO120mmetaG_FD_148631 | JGI IMG/M metagenome (GOLD analysis project Ga0194131, IMG submission 148631) | Freshwater microbial communities from Lake Tanganyika, Tanzania - TA2015053 Kigoma Offshore 120m | ecosystem: Environmental > Aquatic > Freshwater > Lake | place: Tanzania: Lake... | reverse complement strand
GGCTTGCTCGGAACGTGACAGTTTCATGGGTGACTCCTTGTGAAAATGGAAAAGGCCCTGTCGGCGACTGTGCCGTAGGGCCTTTTCCTGATTCTATAATAGCATACCGTTTCCAAGCTTTTTACCGCACTGATTTCGCAAGTTGTTGCAAATAAATGAAATATAAATTTTGAATTCTTGTGAACGGGTTTTCGCGGAGGGGCTGTTTTCGGGGCGGCGGCTGGAAGGTGTTGATTTGGCTTGTGGGTTACGGGCGGGGTCGCGCGTTTTCGGCGAAGTGGAGGAGGATTTGGCCGTCGGGGAGGTAGGCGATCTTGTAGATGTAGCAGGGCGCTTCGATCCTTTCGTTGCCGCAGTTGTTGTAGAGGGTGCCTGTGATGACGTGGGCGGCGCTGTGTTTGCGGATTTGGTTTTCGAGTTTGCGCCACTGGCCTCGATTGAGTGCTCGATTCTGTGCGATGGCATCGCTGGTCAAGAAGGTGTCTTTGGAATTGGGGAGATCGGCGACTGGGGTGAGGTGGCCGCGGTCGAAGCCCGTGTTGGTGAAGGCTGAGTTTGGCAGGGAGTTCAACTCGTGGTCTTTGCGCCAGTGTTTTCTCGGGGTTGGAGTACTTGACGGTTTCGGGATGTGCGAGGTCCAGAGGGCGCGTTGGTTTTGGGTGTCGTAACAGACGGTGAAGGAGTCGCGTTCGGCGAGAGTGGCGGGGCAGGTGGTGAGGATGGTGAGGAGGAGAAGAGTTGACACACTCGATATATCGGTTGTTTGAAACAAAACATTAGCACAGTGGGTTAGGAAAAATCTGAGGGGCGATTCGGGGCGTGTTTGATGGGGCGGGGGGCCAGAGGGTTCGCTGGTTTAGGACGTCTGGACAGGCCGGGAAGGAGTCGCGTTCGGCCAAAGTGGCAGGGTAGGTGGGGATGATGGGAGGGAGTAGGCTTTGGTTCTTTGAAACAAAACATTAGTAAAAGTGGGTTAGTAAAAATCTGAGAGAGCGACGTGCGCTCTGTCGAAGATGTTGCGGACCGGGCCGTTGGCGCAGTAGCGTTAGATGCGCCGCAAGGCGTGTTCGAGCGCTTCGACGAAGAAGTGATCGCCCCACATCACCGACTCGTTTACACCGAGTCCTTTGTGCATGTGGTAGACGCCACCTTTGAGGACGCCTTCCCATTCCTTGTCCTTGTCACCCAGGTAGTTCTGGCACAGTGACCGCACAATGCGGACGCCGGTGTTCCAGTAGAAGTGGCCTTTGACCGGATCGTGCAGCAGGCGGCTCATGCGGAGGAAGCCGCACGCGGCAATCGCGGCCGCCGACGTATCGACTTGCTTGCGCAACTCGGCCGGGGCGTTGAAGTCCCACGGCGCGACGCCGTCGGCGGGCGCGTGGGTGATGTAGTAGTCGGCGCAGTCTTCGGCGGTTTCGAGGAAGTGCGGATCGCGGCTGTATTCGTAGGCGGTCGCGAATCCGTACATCGCCCAAGTGAGGCCGCGCGCCCAGCAGGAATCGGCGCGGTGGCCTTGCTGTGTGGCTTCGCGGAGGAACTCGCCGGTCTCCAGATCGAAGATGCCTTCGTGGGCGGTCGAGCCGTCGCCGCGAACGAGGTAGCGCCGCGTGGTGAGCGAGTGCCGCACCGCGACGTCGCGCAAAGTCTTGTCGCCGGTGGCGCGCGCGGCGTAGAAGACGATGCCGACGTTCATCATGATGTCGATGAACAGCGAGTCTTCGGCGACGAAGGAACGCAGATAGTGGCCCTTGTCGCGATAGCGGCCCGCGAGCGTCTTGCCGGCATCGATGACAACCGCTTCGAGTTTTGGATCCTTGTCGACCTGGAACCAGCGGTAGTAGGAAGAGTGAAAGACGAAGCCGAGATCGTGGACATCGCGATCCCCCTTGCGCTTTTCAAGCGGCTTGGTGTAGTCGACCGCCTTCTTGTACCAATACTCCGGATCCTTGCCGTTGGTATCGGCCTCATAGCGGTGGAAGAGCCACATCATGCCGGGCAAGAAGCCGTCGCACCAGTGGGTCCAGGCGGGCCCGTCGTGTTTCCACTTGCCGTTCTTCGTGTACATCGGATAGAAGTCCGGGTTGTTGTCGATGAGACGCTTAACCTGCTTTTGCGCGTAGCGCATCGCTTTCTCAAAAAGCGCTTTGTCGGTTTCAAGAGTGAATTGGATCACGGTTTTTTCGCTCCGCCTCTGAACGGCGCGGCGGTCTTCACGTATAGCAGAAGTCCACGCGGCAACTCAAACGGCTCTCTTCTAACGTAGAACACATCGGGGTGCGGAAGCATCCGCCCGGCGTTTTGCGGCGGGAAGCCGTAGCGCGTTTGAGCGAACGGCCCGATCGATCCGCCGGGTTCCAGACGCGCGGAAAGCAGGCCCGATCGGCCTTCGAATGCGATCTCGCGCCACTGGAGCGCCACGCGCATTAGCTTCTGCAACTCGCTTTTGTCGAGCACCGCGACGTTGCCCGAGAGCATCGCGCCCTTCGGTACCAGCACCTCGCCCTTACGTTTTGCGTCCTTGCGCACGCGCGCTTCAACTGGCGCGCCGATGGCGCTGCGGCCGAAGCGCACGGGCGTGAGCAGTTCGAGTTCGAGACTTATGCCTTCCGGCAGATCGATGGGTGGCTTGATCTCGGGTGCGGGCGCGGTGTCGGGCACATCGCCGAACGACACCGTCGATTCGCCGGTGTACTGCTTGCAGCGCGAGAAAGTGATGACATTGCGCGAGGCGTTGCCTTTGTCGTCGACCATGACGAGTTCGGAGGTCTTTGGCAACAGGAAATCGGACTCGCCGATTCTCGCGCGTTCGTAATAGAGCGACTCGGTCGAGGACGATAGCGGCAGGTAGCCGGGAATTTCGACGGCCTCGACATCGAGGCGAATCAGATCCAGCGATTCGCGATCGACCCAGAAGGTTCCCTTCTGTCCGGCGATGCCTTCGATGGGCCCGATGCGAATGTGAAAACCGCTCGATACGCGCGAGATTTCAAAGTCGAATCGCGCGGTGTCGCGCCCGTTCAGCGGTTCGTCGCCCCGGTATTTGATGACCGGACGCGACGACATGAACAACGTGCGGGCGTGGAGGGCGAAGCTGCCGTTGGCGATGGCGCCGGTCGGAGCGATCTCGCGCAGGTCGCGCTCTTTGAACTCGCGCTCGCCGGGCCAGGAGAACAGCTCCTTTCCATCGACGACAGCGACTTCGATTTGCAGCGCATCGACCAGGTCGTAACGTTTCTTCGCGCTCGACCGTATGGAACGTTCGATCGTTTCCAGGCACGTATAGTTGGGCAGGCGCGTGAGCACGTCGCTCATGTGCAGCTTGGTGCGCGCCAGCAGCAGCACTTCCTGCGGGAGCGGCTGGGCCATCAGCGCGGCGATTGCGAACGCGCGCAACATCCTTTCATTGTATTCGCCGGCGCCCCTGTTACCATGAATCAAATGGCATCCAAAGTTACGGTTCTCAACAACGGTCCACTGCGCATCGAGGGCGAGTTTTCGATTAACGACGCGGCGAGCAAAGAATTCGGGCTGGCCGGGCGCACGGTGATTTCGCTGTGCCGCTGCGGGCTTTCCGAGAATAAGCCGTTTTGCGATGGCTCGCATAACCGGCAGGGATTTCAGAGCGTTTGCGAGGCGCGGGAGTTGCCGCCGCCGGTGAAGAAGTAGCCGGCGTAGTTCGACGTCCGGTGCGGGGACGGACCGCGGGCTTTCAACTTGCGGAGCGAAACGCGATGATCTGGTGCGGCAATCCTTGGAACCACGGGTGGTGGGATCTGCCGTTCGAGACCGTTGGCTGCTGCGAACTGCGGAGCCGTTAACCGCGGTGCAGATGGCGGTCCACAGTTTGGGACCGGACCGGATCGCACGCGGTCTACGCGACGACGGTGTCGATTTGTTCCATGGCGAGACGATCATGGATTTGGCAAACGCGCGAATCGCGATGGGATGGACGCCAGTCACGATGTCTGCGCAGATTGAAGGGCACGTTACGACACTCGACGGCACCACCGCGACGGCGTTCGTCGACTTCGCGCGTGGATACAATCCGGCGTTCATCGGATTGTCAGGCGATACACAAGTCGTTGCCGACGCGGCCGACGAAGTATGCGACTCGGGGCGGTGCGTCGATTTCGTTCTCATCCGCGCGCTGTGGGGAGGCGCCGAGCACACATGGCTGCATTCGCCGGAATCCCTCGCCGCTTACTTCAAGACGCTGCTTGCGCGATATCCAATCTCGCACATCGGCATCAGCTACGGCGTGCGCCCGGAATTTATCCGGGCGCTTCGCCGAATCGATTAAAAATAGAACCGCGAGCCGATCTGCATACGCCGCGACGAACTCGCGATCGACCCGCCGATGCGGCCGAATAACGGCGAAGTGAACGTCGCGGTTGGCGCGGCGAAGGTCGGCGTATTGGTAAAGTTGGTCGCGTCGAGGCGCAGTTCCAGGTTGTACCGATCGGTCAACTTGATGTGCTTGGCGAGATTTGCGTTCAGGTTAAACGACCTCGCCGTTTCGAAAAAGTTGCGTGCGGTGTTGCCGATTGCGCCAGGCGCCGGAATTGAGAACTTCGCGCGCTGGGCCGCGTCGAACTGGAACATGAAGCCCAGCGCTTCATCGTGGAGGGCGCGCCCGTCCTTGCGTGTGCAGCCGGCGCAATCGGCCAGCGACTGCACCACGTTCGACGACGTGTTCGAACCGCTGTAGACCGTGAACGGCCGGCCGGAGGTTAGTGACATGATTCCGCTGACGCGCCATCCGCCAGCGATCTTGTCGAACACGCCGCCGAGCGAATGCCCAAAGCGCTGGCCTTTGCCGAAGGGAAGGTCATAAACGACGGTCGACTTGAACTGGTGAGTGCGGTCGAAATCGCTGCGGCCGTAGTTGAGCTTGCGGTTGTTGTTGCTGAACGGGGTCGACGAAGCGCTGGTCGCGTTGCCTGTGCCGACGACGGTGAAAGTCGGATCGAAGCTGCGGTTGTCGAGCGATTTCGAGAACGTGTAGTTCACGTTGGCGAAAAGGTTCGACGAGAAGCGGCGCTCGACGAGCAGTTCCCAGCCGTGGTAGGTCGAGAAGTCGTTGGAGTCGATCACGTTCACCGATGTGTACTGCGGGTAGGGCCAGAAATAGTAAGGGCCGGCGCCGGAGAGATCGGTGACGGAGCGACCGCCCTGCAGGCGCGATGCGAAGTTCGCCGCGAGGCCGCCGACGTTGTTGTTGTTCAGGTCATTCAGGAACAACCGGCGAATCATGCGAGAGGCCGTTTCTCCCGGGTTGATGCGAGTGTCGGCGCTCAGTACGCGGTTGAGCGTGGCCGATTCGCCGCCCGCTTTAACCTCGTTGAATCCCTGGAGAAAACCGTTCGTGTAGATTTCGGACTGATTGGCGTTATAGGCGCCTAGCAGTCCGTAGCCGCGGCGGCCGAAGTAGCTGACGTCGACGATCACGCCCTTCTTCACTTCACGCTGCAAAGACAGCGACCATTGATTCGTCGTCGCGGTGCGTAGATTCGGATCGACGACGGTTTGCGTGTTGTTGGAGAACGCGGCGGGCCGTGATAACGCCGACGGGGAAATCGAAGGCGGCGTGATTGGCTGCAATCCCGGGAGACGGCCGCCTGACTGTCCGTAGGTCTGATCGGTGAGGCCGAAGGTTTCGCCGGGCAGGATGGGGAAAAGGGAAGAGGCGAACAGGAACGTCGGCAGACGATCGTAGGCGATGCGGTAGTTGGCGCGGATGGAAGTTTTGCCGGTGCCGAACGGATCCCAGGCGAAGCCGACGGACGGACCCCAGTTGTTCAGGTCGTTGTCGTACATCGCACCTTGCTCCCAGTTGGCCGTTTGCGTTGGCGCGGCGCCGAGCACGAGCGGTTGGTTGGGGCGGCGGATGCGGTTGTCCGGATTCGATGCCGCCAGCTTGGCTTCCCAACGCAGGCCGAGATCGATGGTGAGATTCTTGCGGATCTTCCACGAGTCCTGAATGTAGAGATCGTATTCGGGATAGTCGGTGACGAAGGCGAATCGGCCGGGGACGAACTTGGAACCATCGGAGACGAAACCGACCGAACGCTGACCGACGCGGCCCAGAAGGAAATTGATGTGGCCCTGCAACGGAGCGCGGTCGAATGCGGTGTTCACGTCGGCGGGTATGCCGAACGTTGCGGGGTCCACGGGGTTGATGGCGGTGGAGAAGTTGACTGAAGGGTTGGCGTTGAGTCCGGCGACGGTACCCCGGTCGTCGAACTGCCGCTGCAAGCGGAAGTTCATGCCGAACTTGAGAGAGTGTTTGCCCTTGAACCACGACATGTTGTCGACAATTTGCGCCGTGCGCACGCTCCGGTTGTTGCCGAAGGAGCGGTCGGTCAAAACCGTAATCGGCGCGCCGGTAAGGGAGTACTCCGTGAGAGACGACAACGGCTGATCGAAGATGAATCCGAACTTGTTGAAGCCGATGACGAATTCATTCGTGACGCTCGGTGAGGGATTTGTGCGCCAGTTGACGGCGAGATTTTGCGGGGTTCGCTCGGTGTTGACCAAGCACGGCGCACCGGGAAATAGCGGCTGGCCTCCATTGACTCTATCGCAGTTGGTGTCCTGCCGGCCGAACGCGTAACGCACGTAGATCGTATTCTTCTCGTCGAGGATGTGATCGATCTTGGTGACGATGTCGTGCTGGCGCTCTTGCTGGGCGGCGCTGAAGATATAGCCAGCGGTATTCAAGCCGTCGCCGAAATCGAACCGGTTGGGCAGCGGGGTCTGTGCGATCAGGGCGGCTATCGAACGGTCCTGGCCGAGGCGCGCGGGATCACTCGTGAAGAGGTTATAGGTGCGCAGTCCGGCGGGATTGGTCGGATTGCCGGATTGATCGACGCTTCCATTGGGCACGCCGGCTGGGAAGTTGCGCGTGGGCATGTAGCGATACACTCCTCGCCGCATGGATTCGGTGTACACCGTGCGCGTCACGATGGCAGTTTCCAACGCCCGGAGGCCTTGGCCGCTGGCGAAATAGAACGTCTTGTTCTTGATGATCGCGCCGCCGAGCGTTCCGCCGAAGATGTGTTGCACGAACTGCGGTTTCACAACGCGGTTGAGGTTGTTTTCCCACTCGCTGGCGTTAAATCGCGGCGTGCGGTAGAGCCAGAAGGCTGAGCCATGGAGTTCGTTGGTACCGCTCTTGGTCACCATGGCCACCTGCGCACCGGAGTTGCGCCCGCTGTCGGCGGTGAAGTTGCCGGTCAACACGCGGAACTCGGCGAGCATGTCGGGATTGGGCCGGATCGGCGTGAAGTTCGAACCGCCGGCGGAGGTCTCGTTGATGTCGATGCCGTCGAGCGTGAAGTTGAACGAGCGGTCGCGCGCGCCGTGAATGTGCACGCCGCCGCCGGTGTTGGCACCGCTGTTCACGCCGGGTTGGATCAGCAGCAAGTCGAGAGGGTTGCGGCCGCGCGTGCCGACGATCGGCAGATCTTTAATTGTGCGTTCTTCGAGCACTTGGCCATGATTGCCCGATGTCGACGTCTGCACCAGTTCCGCGGCGCCCGAAACTTCGATCGATTCCGTCACCGTGCCCAGTTGCAGCGTGACGTTGACGGTGGTCGGCTGGCCGATGGTGACGCGATTTCCCTTGGCCGAAAATTTCTTAAAGCCATTCGCTTCGATCGAGACCGTATAGGTTCCCGATTGGACCGCTTCGAAGCCATAGGCGCCGTTTTCCGCCGTGTTGGCGAGAAACGTCACGTTGGTGCCTTCATTCGTTAAGCGCACTTGCGCGCCGGAGACTGCAGCTCCGGTGGTGTCGGTGACAACACCAACCATCCTCGAAGTGGTTCCCTGGGAAAACGCGGCCAATGAAGCGACAAAAGTGATTTGAACAACCCGAGTAAGCATAATAAAAGTTTAGCGTCAAAATGCTCATCCTCGCATCGCAGTCCCCACGCCGCAAAGAGATCCTCGAACGCGCGGGTTTCGTTTTTACCGTGCAAGTTCCGGACGTCGATGAGTCGGTGCTCGACGATGAAGCGCCGCAGTCGTACGTCCGGCGGATCGCCGCGCGGAAAGCGACGACAATCCAATTGGCGCCGGGCGATTGTGTGCTGGCGGCCGACACGACTGTTGTTGTGGACAATCAGACACTGGGCAAGCCGGTCGATACGGTCGATGCGGCTCGAATGCTCGGCTTGCTGCAGGGCCGCTCGCACGAAGTTCTCACTGGGATCTGCATCCGGTTTCGGAATCAGATCGTGGTCGACGGGGCGGTGACGCTTGTGCACTTCGATGCCATGTCGGACAGCGACATCGCCCGTTACGTCGCTTCCGGTGAACCGATGGACAAAGCGGGGGCGTACGGGATTCAGGGCCTCGCTTCGCGGTATATCACCGGGATCGAGGGTTGCTATTACAACGTCATGGGATTGCCAGTATCGCTTGTTGCGAGGCACCTTCAACGGTTGGGCGCGGGCTAGAATTTCGCTTTCGGGTAGCGCTTGCGCATCCAGGCGACGAAATTTTCCGGGCAGGGCATCGTGGAGAGGCGGCTGTTCCGAACGAGGAGGAAGTCGGCGAAAAGGCCGGACTGTTTGACCTCGGTCAAAGTCGCCGGCGGGTCGAGGCGCCGGACGAACTTCAAATCGACCACCTTCGACTTCGCGTTGTTTGGATCGATCCGGCCAGTTGAAACCGCCTTCGCCAGGCCGACGACCGCTGAAACGCCGCCGGAGTGGTAGATGAAAATCAGGTCGCCCTTCTTGATCGACCCAATGAATTGAACGGCTTGCGGATTGGTGACGCCGTCCCACGTTGTTTGGCCGTCGCGCTGCAGTTGGTCGATCGTGTAGGTGTCGGGATCGGTCTTGGCGAGAAAAAATTGCATGTATACACCGTACCAGTTCTAAAGTCATATGCCGTACTGGGCAAGTAGCGGAGGTACCATTTGGGAATCGCACTATTGAGATACAATAAAAGGGCCGATACTTGTGATGACGTCTCAAGGGCAGGCCTGCTTTTGATACGGGTGAGGAAATTCATGGCGAGAAGAGAACGGAGACATGGCAACAGGATTCGCTAAGTTCTTCATTTGGACAAGCATTACGCTTACGTTGGCCGCTCAGGAAAAACCCAGGCAGACCGAACCGGTGAAGCCCGGCACCGCCACTGAACTCCCGCCGAGCGATTCTCCGGGACTTCCCGTCGACCCGAAGGCCTACGAACTGGGCCCCGAGGATATTATCGCGATTCGGGTCTGGCGCGACGTTGAACTCACGGGGCAGTACGTGGTCCAGCCGGATGGCAAGATTACTCTTCCGCTCGCCGGAGAGTTGATGGTGCAAGACCTTGGCCGAAGTTCAGGCCAGCGTCATCGAACTTTATGGGAAGTTTATCAATCGTCCGGAAATTAGCGTTTCGCTCACACGTGTTGGGAGCAAGAAGTATTACCTGGTAGGGAAACTGCTTCGCACCGGGATGTTTCCGCTCGTCGTTCCGACCACGGTGCTGGAAGCGATCAATGGCGCCGGCGGGTTCCAGGAGTTCGCCAACCAAAAGAAGGTCACGATTCTGCGCGGTGACAAACGGATTTACTTTAACTACAAAGACGTGATCCGCGGCAAGAACACACAGCAAAACATCCAGGTTGAAAACGGCGACCATATCATTGTCGACTAGCCCGCCATCGGCATCAGGAACACCATGCAAGCAACCGATACTTTTAACGTTTCCCGGCGTGCGCCGGACTTTGAACATTTTGTCGACATCGCCCGCCGCCACCGTACCTGGATTCTTGGACCGTTGTGGGCCGGCATTGTTATTGCGACCGTGGTCGCGTTCTTGTGGCCGGACACCTACGTCTCCTCAGCGCTAATCCGCATTACGTCCTCGCAGGTTCCCGATCGCCTCGTGATGTCGAACATGAACCAGTTGCTGACCGAGCGGATCAACGCCATCACGCAGGGTGTGCTGAGCCGCTCGACGCTAACCAACATCATTCAGACGCACGACCTTTATCCGCGGGACCGACGCCGCTTGCCAATGGAAGACGTCATCGAGAAGATGCGCACCAAGGACATCCGCATTGGCATGCTCAGCCTGCAGCAAGGCCAGCAGAGCCGGGCCGGCGCTTTCCCAATCACCTTTCAGTATGAGAACCGTTACCTGGCGCAGAAGGTAACGGCCGATATCGTTAGCAAGTTGATGAATGAGAACGAACGCGAAACCATTTCGATCAGCCAGACGACGACGGACTTTCTCACCAACGAAATGCAGCAGGCCAAGGCCAAGCTCGACGAAATCGAGGGGAAGGTCAGCGACTTCAAGAGCCGAAATTTCGCCAGTCTGCCGGAAAGCCAACAGATGAATCTGGCGGCGCTAAACTCGCTCGATCAGCGCATCGGTCAATTAAACGCAACTCTGAGCCGCATCAATCAGGACAAGCTGCTGTTGGAATCGCAAATTCGCATTCAGCGCGAGCAACTGGCCAAGGCAACCGAAGCGGCCACTGTTATCGGGGATCCCACAAAGGTCTATCAGAAGAGCGAAGAACTCGCGCGAAAAGAGCGGGAAATCGCCGCCGGCGAGCAGATGCTGATTCAACTCCGGCAACAGTGGACCGCGGCTCACCCGGAAATCAAGCGAGTCGAGTCTCTGCTTGAGATCACGCGCAAACAGCGCGACGATCTCTTAAAAGAGGATGAGGCGAATAAGAAAGCGCTGACCGCGGAAGCCAGCAAGGGAAACAAGCGCGTCGTGGTGACCCGGGAAATGCAAACCATGGAAGCCGCCATCAAACAGACAGAGGCGGTGATTCACGGGAAGTCGCTCGAAGCGCAAGACATCCATAACGAACTTTCGCGCACGACGGCGCAGATCAATGGGTATCAGGCAAAGATTCTCTCCTCGCCGGCCGCCCAGCAGCAGTATGCCATGCTTACGCGCGACCTCGACCAGTCCCGCACGATGTACAACGCACTGCTCGCCCGTCAGCAGGACTCCGAACGCGGCACGAAAATCATTCGGAACAAGCAAGGTGAGTCACTCGATCTGCTCGATCCGGCATCGTTGCCGGTTAATCCAAGTTAGCCCAAACGCGCGGTCATCGTCGGTATCGGGGCCGTGGTCGGTCTGCTGCTTGGCGTCGTCTTGGCCGGTGTGCGAGAGATGAAAGATACCACGCTGAAGAATCTCAAGGACGTGCGCGCTTATACCCAATTGACCGTTCTCGGGAGCGTTCCGCTGCTGGAAGACGATGTTGTGGTCAAACGCCGCAAACGGATGGCGCTGCTGAGCTGGATGACGGCGCTGGTCGTGGGTGCTGTCGTGATGGCCGGCGCGGTCGCCTACTACTACGTGACTACCACCTAACTCGTCACTTCCGGAGGAAACGAATCAATGAGCAAGGTCCACGAAGCATTACGCCGCGCCGAGCAAGCGGGCTACATCCCGTCCGCCGTGCAGCCGCCGCCGTCCGGCGGACGGGTTCCATCCGGATTTCCCGGCATGGCGTCGGCGGGCCCGACGATGCAAGAGATTCTGGCAAAGGTGCAAGAGGTTCCCTATCGTCCTCTCGCCGACGCTCACCTACTCGATCCGGCCCGCCCGAGCGCTGCTCCCAACGAAGAGTTTCGCTCGCTTCGCACCCGGCTCAATCACCTCCAGAGCCTCAGCCCGATTCATAACATCGTCGTCACTTCGCCATCTCCGGCGGAAGGGAAATCCTTCACCGCCGTCAATCTAGTCTCCTGTCTTGGATAATTCGTTACAACGGCGCACCTTGTCGAGGATAACGTCTGCGGAGGCCTTCCATGTGAAGGGGGTCGGGGCTCCGTTCCAACCGGCCAGCCAGTGG
>Ga0194131_10009929_pt1 | contig 11845 bp, 12 predicted proteins | sample TA2KigO120mmetaG_FD_148631 | JGI IMG/M metagenome (GOLD analysis project Ga0194131, IMG submission 148631) | Freshwater microbial communities from Lake Tanganyika, Tanzania - TA2015053 Kigoma Offshore 120m | ecosystem: Environmental > Aquatic > Freshwater > Lake | place: Tanzania: Lake... | reverse complement strand
GCGATAATTGCCTCATTTACGATACGGCTTGTTAGGGCATCTGTTCCAGTCATCTCGATTCTTAAAATTGCTAATGGTAGTATAATCAAAGTAAAAATTATAATCAATATTGAATATCTTAAAAGTTCGCCCCTGCTTTTTCTATGTCTGATAAAATATACAATCGATAATGCAAAAAATAAAAACAGACCTTCAGATCTTACTAAGGACGCAAATCCAATAAATGCGAATGATATGTATGTTGAAATTCTGCGATTTTTCAAAAATAATACCAATGACAGCGTTCCAAGCAAAATATAGAGAGCATCATTTAATCCAAATAGCGAGTTTTGGATTATCCTTGGTTCAAAGGCAAAAATCAATGCCCCAAACAAAGCAAAACGGTTTTCAACAAACTTTCTACACAGAAAATAAACAGGAATTGTTGTTGAAATGGATATTATAGTGGCAATAATTCGCTGCATTTCCATATAGGAAATCATGCTATTTAGCTTGATAAGTGAAAAAAATGGAGCCAAAAATATAGACCAACCATTATTTGCAAATGAATATCCGTTAGGAAGCCATCCTAGTGAGCTAGTATCATTAGCATACCAAAAATAATATAATGAATCCAGAGTCAGCGGCACTCCAAATGGGAAAAAATAGAAACGAAGAATTAAACTAGATAAAATTATAATGCTTAGCGAAAAATAATTTATCTTAAAAATATCAAAAATATAAAAATTTTTCTTTAATGTCATTTGTTAATATTCAAAATTACAATCAATTGTATCTTAGTAAATATTTTTCTTATAATCATTATTCACCTTATCTTTGGATCTCAGGTACAAGACGGTGTAGTAGATAGTGACTGAACATTGAGCCAAAGTAAACGACATGGCTAATCCAACGTCAGCCATGACACTACCCAAAATTACAATAAATGTCATTAATGTGCTAGTGTAAATTATGCTGTGTGTTAAACTGATCCAGTATCTCTGCATTCCTAAATAATAAGAAAGGAACATGAAATTGATTGTATTTGGAATTGCTGACAGTGCAGCAATCTGAATTATAGGAATTGCTTGGGAATATTTTGGAATCATGTCCTGAACTACGACTGGTACCAACAAAATTAACATAATTGTAATTATTGTGATTATGACTACTAGTGACTGTTTGATTCTTTTGTTAGAAGAACCCTGAGAATCTGTTGGTAGAGTGTATTTAAATATCATATTAGGTAATAGCATCAATACGCCTGCAATTTGCAATCCAAATTGGTAATTACCAAGCGATATTAGTCCAAGTACTGGAACAATAATTATCTTATCTAGATTTCCCGAAACTGCATCAAATGATGAGGTAATAAAATTTGTCAAGACAAATTTTCTCTCCTTCCACAAAATCCCAAAATCAACCTTTTCTGTAAGTAGAATTTTGGTGATATGAGCCAAAAATATCAAAGATGATAAAGCTATTCCGAGAATTATCCCCTTTATTCCAATTATGTGAAATAATATTATGGATAAAACTACAAAGAAAATCTTTGATAAAATAATATATCTGAAATAATTCCGGAATAATTTTTTCCCTGTGATTTCTGCGATTGTCAGATTCATTACAATATATCCGATGATTAGAAAACCTAATTCAATTGATCCTGTAATCAAAGAAAATACTATGGACGAGCAAATTCCTATGATTAATGAAATGGAAATTAAACTAGTGTGAATTTTGATATTTTTTGCTAATAAAACTATCATTGAATTGTTTGACCCAATTAAACAAATGCCGGATATCATTGCGCCCAATGCAATGAAATAATTGATTTCTCCATAATCTTTAACAGATACTATTGAAGCTATGTATAGCCAAAATCCGTAACCTATTGCATTGTTTATGATGTCTGTTATGCCTATGGTAGATATGTCTCTACCAAATGATAATCTGTTTTTGATTTTTTTAGTAAATGATTTACTATCTGAATCTTCATCCAAAAATATCACATTAGCGTTCTTTTATCAAGACAACTATAGAGTATAGCAATATTGAAGTAATTAATAAAAGGACGCCGAATATTGTAGATGATAGTCCTATTAATGCAACATTTGTGACTATTTGCCTACTTTCTGCATACATTTGCAATGTCCAAATTACAAAACTCAAACCAAAAATCAAAAAGAAAACTCCAGTGATGCCAAAAAACTTCAGCGGATGCTGTATTGCGGCAAATTGCAATGTTTTCACAAACACCGACGTGCCGTGTGATATGGGGTTGTGAGTTGACGAATCTTCAGGATAGTCTATGATTATGCCCACTTCCGATATCCTGAAATTTTTTCTGTCTGCTTTTATTAGGATCTCAGTGGATACTGCCATTCCTGTTTCAGACAGTGATGTTTGTTCTATTACGTCCCTTTTGTATGCTCTAAATCCACTCTGAGAATCGGTAATCTTTTGTTTTGTTGATATGTTTGTGACTTTTGTTATTGCAGATATTCCTAGCTTTCTATATTTTGGAATGTTTATAGCGTTAGTTTCGGCAAATCTAGATCCTATTACCAAGTCAGCATTATTATCCAAAATTGGTTTTATAACTTTCTTCATGTCCTCTATGCGGTGTTGTCCGTCGGCATCGATTGTGACTAGGATATCCCCATCCGTCTCAAGAAATCTTTGAAAAATACTCTTAATTGCGGCACCATACCCAAGGTTTTTTGTATGATCTATTACTGTTACCCCGAGTCCCTTTGCAATCTGGCTCGTCAGATCAGATGAGCCATCATTACAGATGATTACTCCATCCACAACATCTTTTAGTTTTGTAACTATTGCGGCAATTCTATTCTCTTCATTATATGCCGGCAATCCAACTATTATCTTCAAAATATTCCAAATCTTGTTACGAATTAATAATAATAAATTTATGGATTCTTTTGTCAGATTTCATACAACTGATGCCTAATCATGTTCTTTGTGTCAACAACTATGACGTGAGAGCCTGTATTACAAGGTCTTGTTGTTTTCTTGATATATCTGGGTATAGTGGTAGTGATAGTGCTTGTTGGTAGATTTGTTTTGAAATGATCAATTCATTATAGGTCTTTGCCTTCTTTTTCATAACGCTGAACATATGAAGTGGCTTGTAGTGTACGGTAGTTCTTATTCCAGATTTCAAAAGTTTGCTGTAAAGAGCATCACGAGAAATTTTAAACTCTTTTTTCACTTTGATAATGTATAGATGAAATGAATGTTCGCCTTCAAGGCCTTTGTCCGGAATTTCAATTCCGTTTACGTCTTGCAGCCCTTCATTATAGTATTCAAAAGCTTTTTTTCTAAGATTGTTTAGCCGTGTTATTTTTTTTAGCTGACTCAGTCCGAGGCTAGAACGTATCTCATCTAATCTGTAATTGTATCCAGGTGTAACAATATCATAATCCCAAGGCTTTTTACTTGTGTATCTTTGGCCTAGTGACTTGGTTATACCATGGTTTCTTGCAGAGCTTGCAGCATCTGCAATCTTTTTCTTATCTGTAATTAACATTCCACCTTCTAACGTTGTGATATTTTTGGTAGGGTAGAAACTAAAACATCCAGCGTCACCAAATGTTCCTACATGTTTTCCGCAAACCCTAGTTCCTATTGCGTGGGCACAATCCTCTATCAAGTAAATCTTATTGGACCTTGCAATTTTTTTTATTCGATCGATTTTGCATGCTTTGCCTGCAAAATGAACTGGAAGTATGGCCTTTGTTTTGTGCGTAATGCTCTTTTCTAATGATGTGACAGACATATTCATGTCCAAGCTATCAACATCAACAATCACTGGGGTCGCACCGGTTAGCAAAACTGCATTTGCAGTTGCAGCAAATGTCATGTCTGGAACAATTACCTCGTCCCCACTTCCTATTCCGAGTGTCTTTAATGATAAATGCAAAGCCGCAGTGGCATTAGATACCCCAACCGCATGTTTGGCGCCCGTAAACTGAGAAAACTTGGCTTCAAACTCTCTTAGTTTTGGCCCATCCGTAAGCAGTGTAGATTTTAGCGCAATACTCACTGCTTTTTTGTCTAGCCTGTCTATGTATGGTGAGAAGAATGGAACTTTGATCTTTGTATTACCAAATGCATCTGTTGTCAATTAATTGGAATCCTAATTACTGGTAATTATCCGTTATTTATTCTCTCATATACTGCAAATGTGTTATCTGCCATCTTGTGGGAATTGCAGATTTCTGAGACTAGTTTGTATCCGGACAAACCATATTCTGCGCATTTTTTCTTGTCTCGTATTAATTCGATAATTGCTTTTGCTATATCTTGATAGTCCTCTGGCTCTATCAGAATGGAATTCTCTCCATGTTGAACCGTAAAAGGAATTCCATGCGTGTTCGTGCTAATCACGGGTTTCTTGAAGGCAAACCCCTCAAGAGGAGTCAGTGGAGATAGCTCCCATCTTGACGGCAAGACTAGAAATTCTGCTTGAGAATAAGCCGAAATAACCTCCTTGCGGCTGGGATTTTTAATTACAATTACTGTATCGTTTAGATTTAATTCGTTAATCATTTCAAACATTTCTTTTTCAAAACCAAAGTCGACTCCCATTATCACCGTCTTTGTGTTCTTTATCTCAGGTTCGTTTTTGATTTTGTTTATTGCTTTTAACAACACATCGATGCCTTTTACTTTGCTGAATCTTCCTACAAACAAGATGAATTCTCCAGAAATTCCGTGTTTGGCTCTAAAATCTATTCGTTCTGAGCTTAACTCATCTAAATCAATCCCATTTCTTACAATCTCTATCTTGGATGGCTCACAGAAATTCAAAAAAATCTTCTTCTCATACTCGTTTGCAACAATTACCTTTGAGCATTGATTTATTACAAATTTTATCATGGGATCTTGTAGTTTTATGAGGATTTTCTTTAACAAACCGCTTTTTTGTAGATCAGGATGGGTTGTAAGACCACCCTGATCTGATACTATGAGAGGAATCTTTTTCTTTTTTGATATCAGTGCAGCAATCAGTGATTGAAAGCTTCGTACTCCTACAGTGTGTATTATATCATGATCATCTTTTAGCATCTGAAAATACATTCCAGGATTTACATAAAACAAGAACAAAGAAAACCATACGTGCGTCCTTTTTATCCTAAATCCATTGATAGTTTCCTCACGTGGTAAATTCTTGTTAAACGTGTTGGCATTATTTGCAAAATCTAGATCAGTTGTGTATATTGTAACCTGGTTATTGTTTCCTGCAAGCCTGTTTGCAATATGTATGCACAGAAACATTATTCCGCCAAACTGTGTTGCGGGTAATGAAGCAGGACAAACCAGAGAAATCTTCACAAATTGTTGACTGGAGTTCAGAAATATAATCTTCTTTGAATCAATACAAGGCTATGGATTTTTCTCTATCTGTAAATTCTTGGCATAGATTAATCCCATACCGCTAGAATGTTCTATCGAACTAATATCAAAAGAATTAGTTTTTAGTTTGTTCACGAGTTTTTCCAATGCTTCTGGTTTCAAATCCGCAAAATGATATTCAATTATCATCTTTTCAATCCTGCTTAAATGTTGGTCTGGCAGAGATTCAATGATTTCATATTCCGCACCCTCGCAATCAATTTTTAATAAATTACATGTGTCGATTTTATTATTATCTATAATTTTTTTCAGAGTAGTGGAATTGACATCAATAAAAGATTTGGATTCTAAAAAAATACTGTGCCCTGCCTGATCAGAATTTAGATAGATTTTGATCCTTTGTTCTGTATTAGAGACTGCAATATTGTGTGGATAAATATTTGAAACATTGTTGTCTTGCATGTTTTTCAATAATAGCTCATAGTTTTCCTGTATTGGCTCAAAACAAAATATTTTTCCATTCCGACATTGTTTTGAAGCCAAAAGTGCGAAAAGGCCTATATGTGATCCTATGTCGATTATGGTGTCGCTCTCCTTGATCTCAAAGCCGTCTTTAGAATATTCTTTTGTTAGCCAAACATTTGTCAGCGCCATTAGATCAGTGGAATCTGTTCTAAGAGTTATTCTCCGATCATCTTTTGTGTGAAAACAAACCAGTGCAGATTTAATCAATCCAAAGTAAACTAAAGGATACAAATGCCAATTTCTAAATAACTTGAAACACTCTTTTATGACATTGATCTTAAGGATTAGGCTAGTCATTTATTGTAATTTCTTTAGCATTCACAAATATCTTTAGATTTTTAAACCATCTTGTATCAAGCTAATTGTTTTGAGAGTAATCATAACTGGTGGAACTGGCTTCATTGGTAGTCATTTAGCTGAATCACTAATCAATAAAAAAAATAACCTATTATTGATATCTAAAAGTGATGCAAAAAAAGATAACATATCTAATATTCAAAATAAAATCATACATGAAAAAGTAGACATAACCAATTTTAAAAAAATAGGAAAAATTGTCGATAATTTCAAACCAGACGTAATAATTCATCTGGCCGGACAGACTTCTCACTCAAAATCGTTTGAAGAACCGCTGAATGACGTGGATTCTAATGCAAAATCTACGTTATTTTTGTTGGAAAAAATAAGGCATACAAATCCAAAATGTAAGTTTTTTTTGGGAAGTACTTTCATAGTGATAGGCAGACCGAAGAAATTACCTGTGGATGAAAATACACCATGTAATCCGACCACTATTTATGGTACAAACCGGCTCGCAAGCGAGAATTATTGTAAAATATATCATGAAGTATACGGTATTGATACCAAAATTTTTAGAATCACAAACTCTTATGGGCCAAGAGAGCAGACAATTCCAAACAAAAATGCTGTAAATTTTCTAATACACAAAGCTCACAAAAATGAAGAAATCACAATCTTTCATAAGGGAAAATTTTTCAGAGATCTGATATTCGTTTCTGACGTGATATCTGGAATACGAACTATTATTGAAAAAGGCAAACCAGGAAATCTATACTGGATATCTTCTGGACAAAAAACTTGGTTTAATAAGCTTGGAGGTCTGCTTCATGAACTTACAGATTCTCCTGTAAAATATGTAGAAACACCAACATATACTAAAAAAGTTGACGTGGGAAATTTTGTTGTTGATAACTCAAAACTACGGTCTTTAGGCTGGAGACCAAAAATATCTCTGAAAAGGGGTATCCAAATTACACTAGATTATCTGGAAACCACTGCTAGCTAGAATTTGATGATCTGATATGTCGCTCAAACGAAGTAAATTTGAATTCTCTTAGTATCTTCTCAAGACGCAATTTTGCCTTGCTTAAGTTATGATACGTAATGAATCGATTTTTTATCGGTAAATGCAATCTTGGCATAAGCTCTGGTGTTATCTCCCATGAATGGATGTAAAATGTGGATGGAATTGATCTATGTTCACAATTTCTGATGGCGTTTTTAATCAGGTTCAAAGGAAGTAATCTCAAATAAAACCCGCCCCCAGCTGGAATTTTTTTTCCAAGTATCTTTGTAGTCATTATGGGAAACTCAAGAATCTTACCACTCGGATCATTTTTTCCAAGAGATGTGCTGGAAATTTTGTATGGTTTCTTTTCAGCATCTGACATCCCGTACATGCTTGTTTTGGCAGGCACAACGCTGCTATCATAGGTATAGCCATGATCTGCAAGAATGTCTATTGCCCAGCCGCTTTTTTGATTTATGGAAAATGTAGGCGCTCTGAAACCCCTGCATTTTCCACCAGTCATACGATCAAAAGTTTGTATCTCATTGACAAATTGCTCTTTAGAATCAAATGAATCTACTCTGGTATGATGCATGGTGTGAAAACCGATTTCATGACCGTTTGATAATATCTTGTCGAGTATCTCTGGTTTGTATTCTAATATCTCGCCCACCATAAAGAATGTGGCATATGTGTCATTCTTACGTAAAATATCAATTATTCTATCAATGCCATTGATAATTTTTGGCTCTCTTTTTGATGAGACATATCGCTGAACAAGTTCTGGGTGATACCATTCCTCAAAGTCAATCCCAAGCAAATTCAATATCTGTCGAAGGAAAAATCAACTATTAACAGTTTAGTAGGAATTAGTCATTAGTGTATTTCTAATGGTTTCTCATAATCAGATATATCGTTATTTGTATCACTGAGTTTTTGTATGCGGTTCTAATCATGCTGTGAGGCAAGTAAATCTTTAAATTTGATTTTACCCAAAAATGGAATAAACCGGTTCAGTTTTTTTCTATTATTCCATCTCTTTCTTAGTTTTCTATAATTCATTATTTGTTTTAATGAATGATCTTTTTGATAAATGTCTTCTAGTGGTGCTTTAAAACTTGAAGATTCAACAAGACACATTTGTGTTTTATTAAATTTATCAAGATCAAATAGAGTCTTAACTCTGTCTTTATAATTTGTATCAATAAATTGTATCTCACAGTGAGGAAGAATTTCAATATCAATTGCGTCTTTGACCTCTGATGGATCTGTATAATCATCAAATAAACAAAGAAATGATCTGGATGCTTTTTGTAATAAAATATGGAAGTCGCAAATGACAGCTTCTCTAATATGATGTCCGTCTATATAACAAAAATCGACTTTTGGAATATCACGTTCTAACAATTCGTCGGAATAAGAAACAATTGGAGCTATTTTTTCAATCCATTCTGATTTTGCATAGGTTTTCCATAGATCCATGGTACTCATTTCAATAACACTGGCAGGTTTACTCTCATCAAAATCTACTAGCATCTTTCTTGGTATGTCAATTGGATTAGGATCCACTGAAAATATTTTCCCATCAATATCATTTTCACTCATTGCCCATGCCATACACATCGTAGAGTATCCTAGGGCTCTGCCTATTTCGAGCACTGTCTTTGGCCGATATTTTGTAATTAGTGCGTATAATAAAATCCCGCGCTCATAGTTGAGTATGGAGCGCTCTTTCTCACGTATTGGATTTATCTTGAAAGTCTCGCTTAATTTAAGAAATTTCTCATGTGGAGGTAATTTGATTCCTAATGAATCTATGAAGTCTTCTATTGATTTTCCTTTCAACTAGACTGAGCTAGTAATGGTGAAATAAATTGATATTGGATTATTCTATTTTTTTGATTATTCTGGCAGGGTTTCCCAAGACAACGCAATTGTCAGGCACATCTTGGCTAACTACACTACCTACACCAACAATTGAGTTTGATCCAATTGTTACTCCTGCAGTAATTATGCTTCCTGGAGCAATTATTGCACCTGATTTGATATGTACTGGTTGTACCTTTCTTGCGTATCCATGTGATTTCAGATAAAGATTAGTTGTTGGGTTAACATGTGCAAAGATCATTACATTTGAACCAATTGTGACATGATCATCAATTGTAACTAATTGTGGGTATAAAAGATCAATTTGAACATAGGGCGAGAAATGACAACCCTTGCCAATCTTAACATTTCTTGAACGTTGTGCCCATATTGCAATACTTGGAAGTGGAGTTGAATATGCAATAGAATGTAAAAACCACGTGTGTAGAAATTTTGCTACCAATCTTAGTTTACCGATACTGCCAGAATAATTGTAATAGTCCATCAATTCTTTCTCGTTTGTAGAATGGTGATCGTTTTTCATCTTTTGAAAATCTCACTGTAACATAAATCGCTTTATCTTACCATATTCAGTTCTGGGAAAATCTTCAACAAATTCAATATGCATTGGTACCTTATATCGTTCCAAATTTCTTATGCAGTGAGACATGATATGAGGTTTAGTAATGGATGAATTTGTAGCCTTTTTAACAAACAATTTAACTACCTGGCCAAATGTATCATGTTTCATTCCTATTGCTACAGCGTCTTCTATATCTGCCAACTTCTTCACCACTTTCTCAACCTCTAACGGGTCTACTTTTTCACCTGCAACATTTATCAAATCATCTATCCTTCCTCTCAAATACAAGTATCCGTCATCATCAAAATATCCAATATCCCCTGTTTTTAACCAACCATCTATTATGTTGTCAGATGCAACATCTTCCCAATATCTCTTAATCACATTAGGACCCTTTATCCAGATTTGTCCATCGTTCGTTTCCTTACCACTTTCGTCAGTCAATTTTATTTGAACACCTGGCGCCGGTAACCCCACAGAAGCGTACTTATCATCAGAATCAAAAATCATGAATGCTGATCTTGATGCTTCAGTTAATCCATAATAAGTTGCAAACTTTCCTTTTCTAAGAATATGTCGTAGGCCCAAAACAGTTTCTTTTGGAATGGATGTACTGTTTGTTATCACCAGTCTGAGATTGGTAAAGTGTTCTTTTAACTCGTCGGGATACTCATTTAGGAGTTTTGTTAAAGTATGTGGGATTGCAGCAAAAGTAGTTGCATCGTATTTTTTAAATGATTCAAAAATCTCTAACGGATTCATTGTATTCTTATGTAAGATTAGTGTAGACCCAACATACAATGACGTATGTAAACAACCTAGTCCGAAGGAATGAGATAATGGTAAAGGTAATACATCTTTGTCTGCATCAGTATGACCTAAAACATTAACTATGTTATGAGTGGTGAAGACAACATTTGCGTGACTTACACTGACTCCTTTTGGTTTTGATGTTGTACCAGAAGTGTAAATGAGATATGCCGCATCTTCTAAATTATTGTGTTTTTTATTTTCATGACTATTATATGTGATCGCCGTATCAAAATCCGATCTATCTATACTGGTATCAAGTTTGTCTATATGTGATTTTGTACCTAGAATTAATTTTGGTTTGGCCGAGCTCAATTGCTCAGACGAGTTCCTTTCTGAAGCGGTTTGAGAGACTAAGTGTGCAATACAACCAGATCTCAAAACTCCAAGATAAGTGGCTATAGAGTAAATTGAATTTTCCATAATCACGCTTATAACAGCTTTTGGAGGATATGCGGACAGCATAGATGCTACGGAATCTGAAAACTTTTTCAATTCCTCATATGTACATTCTCTCTCCTTTGTCATAATGGCAGTTTTAGTTGGAAATATCCGTACAGATCTATCGAAAAAATCTAAAATTGTACTCATCTATGTGACCTAATGTAGTCTACGAGTCTTTTTGCAGAGTCTAATGATATTGATTCATCCATAGTTAATGTGATATTGAATCTCTCCTCTGCCAAAGTGATAATGTGCAAATGAGCAAAAGAATCCCAATTTTCATAGTCTTTTTGTTGTTTATTCCAATCAAAATCCCCCTCTGGCATCATAGGGAAAACTTCAAAGAATAGTTTTTTAACTTCGTCTTCAACATTCATTCGTAATAACCGTGAATCAATTGATAATAAATAAGTCTTGTTAGAAAATTATTCATTGAAAGGTCTAGGTATAGGAATTGACATTATAGAAATAAATCGTTTTAAAAAACTACCATATGTGCAACATAAGTCATTTTATAAAAAAATTTTTTCACAGTCAGAAATTGATTATTGTCTACAATACAAAAATTCATCATTGTATTTTGCATCAAAATTTGCAATCAAGGAAGCAGTTATCAAGTCTATTGGAAATAATGTTGAAATGAAATCTATTGTTACAGATCATAACTCAAAGAAGCCTATTGTAACCTCAATAAAATCACTACCTTACAATTTTCTAGTTTCTGTTAGTCATGAAAAAAACTACGCAGTTGCTGTAGTAATATCATGTCTAAATTCAAATGATTAGTTAATTCTTAATCTAGTTCTATAACGTGATTAGATTATATCTGACCCTACTTTTTTCTGGCAATTGCTCGTATGCTCTTTTTGTCAATCCAATTACGGTATAGCCGTTAGGCTCGTACAACAATTCCAATAATTTGCAACGTTCTCTTATTCCAAGATATTTGT
>Ga0194131_10009923_pt1 | contig 11850 bp, 9 predicted proteins | sample TA2KigO120mmetaG_FD_148631 | JGI IMG/M metagenome (GOLD analysis project Ga0194131, IMG submission 148631) | Freshwater microbial communities from Lake Tanganyika, Tanzania - TA2015053 Kigoma Offshore 120m | ecosystem: Environmental > Aquatic > Freshwater > Lake | place: Tanzania: Lake... | reverse complement strand
GCTTTCAGGACGCGTTCTTCCAGCCACGACAACCGGTGGTTCCGCAAGCCGCTCCGTTGTCCCCGGCAGAGGTCGAGCGCTAGGAACGCGAGATCGCAACCACGAGGCCCGGTCCGGGCCCGCAGTTGTGGATGTAACTTGCTTCCTCGTAATGTCTTAGGCGTTCCGATCCAGGCGCGGGCCGTGCCCGTCCGTCCGGACCTTGGGAACGAATGTTGCGAAGCAGTGACCGTCCCCCCCATTCGGACCCTGCCATGTCCACCCGCACTTCCCTAAGGCGCTCGGCTTCCATCTCGCTGATCCTCCTGCTCGCGGCGTTCCAGGTCGCGAATCCCGTCCACGCACAACGCGGGAACAACTCCGGCGGATCAGGCCGACCGTCGGGAGGCTCCAGCGGTGGTGGCGGCGGTGGCGGTGGCGGTGGCGGCGGCGGGCACTCCTCGCCAGCGCCCCGGCCGGCGCCCTCCGCGCCCGCTCCGAGCCCGGCTCCGCGCCATGAGGCTCCTCGTCCGAGCCCGGCGCCCCACTACGAAGCTCCTCGTCCGAGCCCGGCTCCACGCCACGAAGCGCCGCGCTACGAAGCACCGCGTTCGAGCCCGACGCCGCGCTACGAGGCGCCGCGCGAGTCCGCTCCGCGCGCATCGGAGCCGGCCCCGGCGCCGCGCAGCTCCGGCAGCGACTCCGGTTGGGAGCGCGGCGGCTACAACAGCCCGAACAACGGCCGGACCTCGGCTCCCCGTACACCGGCACCTTCGGTCGGCGACGCTCGCGACTCCGCGCGGAATCGTTCTGGCAGGAACACCTCGGGCAGCAGCGAAGCGAGCGATGCCAACGGAGGTGCCGGTGGGCCGGGCGCGACGCGCAGCCCGTCGGCGCCTAGTCGGCGTGAGAGTTCGGAGTCCTTCTCGCGCCGGACCGGCGTGGTCGAGGCTCCGTCGAATCCCGGGTCGGCGCCGAGAGCGCGCTTCCCGCGACCGAGCGCTCCTGGGTCTCGCCCGCTCGACCGAGTCGGAGCGCCGACAGCTCCGAGGTCGAACGCGAGCGGGTCGAGCTCCGACGCGCGTTCGACGCTGCGCGACTACGACTACGACCTCGGGCGCCCGAAGGCGAATGGCCCCGGCGCGGGTCGGACCTCGACCGGCACGCTGAAGGCGGCGCCCAGCTCGCGCTCGAAGGCCGCGCCCTCGAAGGCGCTGCGCGACTCCTCGGCGCGGTCTCCGATCGAGTTCGCTGACTATCGCACGGGTCCGAGCACGCGCTCCGACCGAGCGTTCAAGGGTCGCTTGGCCAAGCCGGATCCGCTCGACGCCGCGCAGGCGCCCGACAGCGTCCGACACGTCCGCTCGAAGCAGCCGAAGCTCGAGGAAGGCATCGGCCGGCTGCGCGCGATCGCCGCGAACGATCCGCAAGCGGCGAGCAAGATCGCGCTGGCCGGTTCGGCGACGGCACGCGCGCAGGCGATCCTGGCCGGTGTCGGCGTGCGAGCGGCGATGGGTCCCCTCGCCGGCGCCGGAGTGACCAATTGCTACTGGGACCCGCCTTACTACGGGTACAACCCCGGTAGCTACTGGTACCCGTGGGGCCTGGGGTTCAACTGGTACTCGAAGGACTTCTGCTTCAACTTCGGCTTCGGCGGAAGCAAGTGGGGCTGGTACTGGCCGCTGGGCGGCTACGCGTGCTACGGACCTTCGCTGTCGTTCTGCTGGAACTACAGCTGGAACTCCTGCCTGTACTGGTCCTCCTACTACGCGTACAAGCCGTGGCACTACTACGGCGGCCCGGCGGTCGCGTACTCGACCTGCTACGTGCCCTACTACGCGCCGAGCTACGTCAGCTACGTGCCGACGTACTACCCGGTCGTCGTCGACAGCGAACCGGCCGCGGCCACCTACTACGAGGAAGCAGCCCCGAGCGCGGTCGTCGCGAACGAGATCCCCGCCGGCGAGGTCAGCGCAAGCATTCCCGCTCGCGCGAACCAGGCGCCGGAACCGCTGAACGACCCGATTCCGTCGGCGGCCACGCGCTTCCTCGAGCTGGGCGACGCGGCCTTCCGCAGCGCTCGCTACAGCGATGCGGTCCAGCACTACGCGCGCGCGGTCGAGAACGCGCCGGATGAGGGCGTGCTGTACCTGGTGCTCGCCGATGCGCTGTTCGCGACGCGCGACTACCACTACGCGGCCTACGCGCTGCGCCGTGCCTTCGCGCTCGAGCCGTCCCTGGCCAGTGGCGCGATCGACAAGCGCGGGTTCTACACCGATCCGATCGAGTTCGATCAGCAACTCGCCGCGCTCGAGCTGTTCGTGAAGGAGCATCCGCTCGACGCCGATGCGCGCCTCGTGCTGGCAGCGAACTACGTGTTCGGCGGACGGCCGCAAGCAGCGGTCGCATTGCTCCAAGCGCCCGCGGCGAGCAGCCTGCGCGGCGAATCCGCGGCGGCGCTGCTCCTGGCGGCGGCGGAAGCCGCGCAGCACGGCATGCCGGCGACGGCGCAGACGCCCGCCGCGAGCCCGCTGCCCTTCGCGAAGTAGCGCACCGGCTCGTCCACGCGTCCGCAGCGGCGCTCAGGCCCGACTAGCCCGCCGCAACTTCGCACGGTCCGTCCGAGCTCGCGTACAGCTTGACGTCCGGCACGCGGCCGAAGCGCCGCGCGAAGGCCTGTTGCAAGCGCGGCGCGAGTTCGTGCCGCGCGCGCGGGTGCAGCAGCACGACCACGCAGCCGCCGAATCCCGCGCCCGTCAGCCGCGCGCCGTACACGCCGTCGATCGAGAGCGCGACCTCGGCGAGCAGATCGAGTTCAGGCAGCGAGACTTCGAACAACTCGCGCAGCGACGCGTGCGTTTGCACCATGGCCGCGCCGAAGGCCTGCAGATCGCCCTGCAAGAGCGCCGTGCGCGCGCTCCACGTGCGCGCGACCTCCTCCAGCACGTGTCGCGCGCGACGCGCGACCGGCGCGTCGAGCGCGGCGCCGTGCGCATCGAGCACGTGCAACGGGACGTCGCGCAGGCACGTCGCGCCGGGCGCGTGCGCGCGCAGCGCCGTGAAGGCGGCGCGACACTCCTCGACGCGCCGATTGAAATCGCCGCGCGCGAGTTCGCGACGCACGCCGCTGTCCGCGACGCCGATCAGCAGGCGATCGTCGTCCAGCGGCAGGTGCTCGCTCGAACGGTCCTTGCAGTCCAGCCACAGCAGGTGGCCCTTGCGGGCCAGACCGATCGAGGTCGGGTCCATCACGCCGCACTTGACGCCGACGTACTCGCGCTCGGCCCACAGGGCGGTCTCGATGCGTTCTAACGGGGTCTGCTGCATGCCCCAGGCCTGCGCGAGGGCCAGCGCGGTGCCGACGCAGATGGAGGCCGACGAGGACAGCCCTCCGCCGATCGGCAGATTGCCGCCGTAGAGCACGTCCAGGCCGGGCAGGTCGAGCCGGGACCCGCGCAGCGCGAGCGCGACTCCGAGCGGGTAGTCGAACCAGGCGCCGGAACGCTCCGGGCGCGCGGCCGCCGCCAGATCGATCTCGCATTCGCCCGGCTCGACCAGCGAGGCCACCCGCAGGTGCGAGTCGGCGCGCGGCGCGAGCGCGATGAACGTGCCGCGATCGATGGCGACGGGCATCACGGGACCGCCGTTGTAGTCCAGGTGCGCGCCCATCAGGTTCACACGCCCGGGCGAGAAGTACAGGCGCGGTTGCGCGGTCCGACCCCGGCGCTGCCGCCACGCGTGCGCGAGATCTTCCAGCGCGGCGCGCGCGCCGGCGGGAGCTGGGTGATCGATGGCGCGCGGCTCGGGGTCGGGCATGCGGGAATGCGGCAGTCTACACGCGCCGGCAGGGGCTCGCGGGCCGCCGGTGGTGGCCCGGGCGCGCAGGCACTACGATGCGCTCCACCATGGCCGATCCCCGCCGCGCCCTCACCTTCGCTCGAGCCTCGGCCCTGGCGCTGCTCGCCATCCTGCTCACGCCGGCCTGCGCGAGCCTCGAATTCAAGCGCGTCACGCCGACCTCCGGCACGTTCCGCTCGACCGGCACCGCCTTCACGTTCTTCTCGATCGACCTGCCGCGCGAGGCGATGCAGATCGCGCGCGAGAATGCCGTCGATGCGGGCCAGGCCAACCTCGTGATCCTGCACTCCAGGGTCACACCGGACCTGGGCTGGTGGAACTGGCTGCTCGACATCATCAGCGTGCGCTATGCCGAGCTCGAGGGCACCTGGGGACATGCCGAGCCCGGCCAAGGCGGCGGCTAGGGACGCAGCCACAGGCGCAGGCGCCAGCAGCCGATCCAGCCCAGGATCTTCGCGCCCGCGCGCAGCGACCCGCTCCAGGTGCCGCTGATCTTGCTCACGCCGATGCGCGGACGATAGGCGACGGGAATCTCGAGCACGCGCAGGCGCGCATGCGCGGCCTTGAGCTGCATCTCGACGGTCCAACCGTGCCCGCGATCGCGCATCTGCAGGCGCTTGTAGTCGCGCACGCGCAGCGCCCGCATCGGACCCAGGTCGGTGTGACGCGCGCCGAACAAGAGCCGCAGCAGACGACACGCGACCCAGTTGCCGGCGCGCTGCTGCGGCGTCAGCGCGCCGCTCTGCGCGGCGCCCAGCACGCGCGAGCCGAGCACGAAATCCGCGCTTCCGGCGCGCAGCGGCTCGAGCACGCGGGCCAGGTCGGCCGGATCGTCGGAATGATCGGCGTCGATGAAGGCCAGCAGGTCGGCATCGCCCAGCACGTCGCCGTGCTCCAGCAACCAGCGCACGCCGGCCTGGCACGCGCTGCCATAGCCGCGACGAGATTCCAGGATGACCTCGGCGCCGGCGGCGCGCGCGACCTGTGCGGTGCGATCTCGCGAACCGTTGTCCACGACCACGACGCGCGCGAACAAGTTCCGCGGCAGCGCGGCGAGCACCAGCGGCAGCGCGCGCTCCTCGTCGAGCGCGGGGATGACGAGACCGGCGCGCAAATTCGGGCCCGGCCTCACGGGGCGGAGTATACTTCGCGGCTCGGGATACCGTCCGAGAGCGGAAAATCCTTCCATGGCCCTGTCCCTGCGCACATCCACGCCGCTGTGCGAGCCCGCGCTGCTCGGTCTGATCGACGCCTGCTTCGAGCGCGTCGGGCGAGAATCGGAGCTGGCCCGCGCGCTCGCCGCCGGCGATCCGCATTTCGATGCGGGGCTCTCGCTGGTCGGAGAACTCGAGGGTCGAGCCGCGGGTTATGCGCTCTTCCTGCCGCGCCGCATCCTGCTCTGCGGGTCCTTCGTGCGCCTGGCCGCGCTCTCCCCCTTCGCGACGCTGCCCGAGGCGCGCAAGCGCGGGCTGGGCAATTTCCTGCTGCAGACCGGATTCCAGGCGCTGCGCGACCGCGGCATGTGCGGCATGGTGGCGCTGGGCCCGAGCGCGTTCTTCGGACGCCACGGCTTCGCGTCGGCCTTCAACCTGTACACGACCGAGGTGCGCCTGGCGGATCTGCCCGAGCCGGACCCGGCGCCCTGGCGCGGCCTGCGCGTCGACGACCTGCCTCGGCTGCGCGAGCTGATGCACGAGAACTACGCCGGCGTCACTGGAACCGAGGAACGTTCGATCGCCGCGCTGGACTGGGAGAGCCCGATCGAGAGCGGGCACACCCTCGTGCTGGAGCGAGGGGGCCGGCCGTGCGCGTACCTGCACTTCCGCACGCGCGGCGAGCTCGAACTGCGCGAGTGTGCCGCGGCGACCGCGGCCGACGTGCGGTCCTTGCTGGGATTCCTGGCGCGGCTGCTGCGCGAGCACGGCCGCACGCGCGTCGATCTGCACCTGCCGCCGCAGCACCGCGTCGCGCGAGCCCTGTTCCATCGCGGCTCCGCGCAGGTGTCCAGCAACTTCCGCGGCGCGGCGATGCTGTGCATCTGCGATTGGAAGGCGCTCTTCGCGGCCACCTCGGTGCACTGGCTGCGCACGCTCGCCGCCGCGGGCGTAGACGAGCTCTCGCTCGGCATCGACGGCGAGGCGTACCGCCTGCGGGCCCGCCGCGGCGCGCTCCAGGTCGACCAGGCCCGCGTCGAACGACGGCACCTGGAACTGCCGCCCGGCCACGCTCCCGCTTTCCTGACCGGCCAGCGCGACTGGCGCGACCTGGACCCCTCCTGCGCGGAACCGGCGCGTCACCTGTTCCCCGGCGGCACGCCGATGTGGAGCTATGCGCCGGTCTTCGGACTGGCGGACGAATAGGCGGAGGCCGCAGCCGCTGCTCGGTCAGAGCTCGCGCCGCATCAACACCCAGCCCGCGCTGGTCTCGAACGGTTCCAGCAACTCGCCCGGCATCGCCGTGTACAGCGAATCGAGGAAGTGCAACTTGTTCGGATGGCGGCGATGGATCCAACCCAGATCCCCCGCGCGCTCGCGTCCGCCGAAATCATCGCAGTACTCGCGCGCCAGCTCGGCCATGTCCTCGCCGCCGAGCACGCGCTCTTGCAGCTTCATCGCGATTTCCAGCGCGCGCTCGGAGGAGCGCTCGGCACTGGGCGCGCCCAGCGGCACGACCTTCTGCGCGATCAGGATCGCGCGCGCGCGAACCCACACGGGCTCGGCCAGCGCCGGATCGAGCGAGTCGACCGGCACGCGCTGCACGAGGTGCCAACCCAGCGGCGTCTCGATCGGCTGGCTGAGCCCGCCGATCGGCAAGTTGAAGGCGGCAGCCTTGAGCAGTTGGTCCGAGGGACCGCGCTCGAAGATCGCCAGCGCGCCGTCGCGAGCGCGCGTCAGATCGTCGGCCGAATGCTCGCGGCACAGGCGCGCGAAGTCCTCGCCCGCGCGCACGCGCGCGGCCAGATCGAGGCAGCGCTGGAGGCTCTCCGGAGTGTTTCCCGACACGAGCAGCGTGCGCGCCGCGGCATAGGACCCGACGCGCTGCAGGACCAACCAGCCGCGCGGGGTTTCGAGCGGCTCGCTGACCGCGTCGAGCTCCGCGCCGAACAGGAACCCGTCGATCTTCGGCCCCAGCATGCCTTGGGCGAAGCTTCCCAGCACGCCGCCCAGATGCCGGTTGGGGAGCGACGAGTGGTTGCGCGAGAGCTCGTCGAAGCTGATGCCGGCTCGCAGGCGCGCGACCACCTCCAGCGCGAGCTGCCAGGCCTCATCGCGCGTGAGCGTCACGTCCGCGGTCGCCATCTCCAAGCCCTTCCAGTTGATCTGGATCGCCCGCAGCGTGCGCACCGGCGGCGGCAGCTCGTCGTGGTACATCGGCGTCAAGAAGATCGAACGCAAGCCCCGCGGCACCGGCGCTGGCGCGGAATCCGGCTGCTGCGCGGGCGCGGAGTCCGGTTGCTGCGCGGCGGCGGGCGCGGCCACGGCGAAGAGCGCCGGCCCAAGTGCCAACAGCAGCCGGGCCAGGCGCGGCTTCAACGCAAGGTGATCTGGAGTTCCCATTCGGGCGGACCTGGATCCTCGAGCGTGAGGTCCGCGGCCTCTCCGCGCAAGTTCCCGCGCGAGGCCTCGAGTCGATAGCGGCCCGGCGTGGCGGACCCCAGCTCCATCCAGCCGTCGAGGCCGGACATGCCCTGTCCCTTGAGGAATCCGCCGATCGCACGCCGCGCATCCCCGCCCACGCTGAGCTGGGCCCCGCTCGGCACGAGCCGCGCCACCGCGCCGGCAAGCGGCTGTCCGTTCGCATCGAGGGCGCGCACGCGCACCTTGGTGCCGCGCTGCAATTCGATCTCGAGCGCATCCGGCGACTGCGAGCTGCGGACTTCCGGCAGGCGCCGCTCGGCATAGCCTTCGGCCCACACGAGCAGTTCGTGCCGGCCCTCGGCGAGGGAACGCAGCTCGAACTGGCCGTCCTTGTCGCTGGTCGCCTTGGCGGGTTCGAGCTGAGGCGTGGCTTGCGCGAAGGCGAGGATGCTCGCGCCGCCCAAGGGCGCTCCGTTCTCGCCCAGCACGCGGCCGCGGATCGACCAGGCCGGCGCCAGCGTGAGCTCGTATCCGGCCCGCTGCTCGCCGTCGACGATGTCGATGGAGTCGCCGGTGCGCGGCGCATACTTGCCCCGATCCTCGCCCCAACGCGGAGGCTGCACATCGATCGTGTAGCTGCCCGGCGTCAGTCGGTCGAATTCGAAGCTGCCGTCCTCGCCCGTGAAGGTGCGCTCGCCGCGACTCTCTCCGCCGATCAACTGCGCGAGCAGGCCGGTCGGCTCGGCCTCCTCCTTCGAGCGCAGCAGGACCTGCGCACTCTCGATCGGGACTCCGCCTTCGCGAGCCAGGACTCGCCCGCTCAGGCGTCCTTCCGGCAGCACCAGATTGCAGAGGTACTCGGCCTGGTCCGGCACCTCGACGTTCATGCGCGCATTGCCGCCGCCGCCGACCCCGCCGTAGTTGAACTGGTAGGTGCCGGGCGCCAGGCCGGGAAATTCGTAGGTGCCGTCGGGCCGCACCTGGGCGACCTTCGCATCGAGCCCGAGCAGGCCTTCGCTGCCGAAGGACAGCGCGAAGATCGCGCCCGCCTGCGCAGGCACGCCGCCCGCGATCACCTGGCCGTGGACGCGGCAGGCCGAGGCCGAGCGATCGACGATGTCGTACTCGAGCTCACCCTCACCCGGCACCGTGACGAGATCGAACTGCAGCGTGCCGAGGAAGGACATCGGAGAGAGCGCCGCATCGCCGCGCAGCACGGCGATGAAGTAACCGCCGCCCTGCATGTGCTCGATCTCGTAGTGACCACTCGCGTCGGCGACGCCCTGATACAAGTCGCCGCCCTCGCGCGAGCCGGTGATGCCGGCCGGCGAAGTGGCCACGATGATCGCCCCGGGCAGCGGGCGGTCGTAGCGATCGGTCACGCGCCCGAAGATCGAGCCGCCGCTGGAGAGTTCCACCGTCACGTCCTCCAGGACCGCCCCGGCCGCCACGACGACCGGCTCGGATGTACCGAACGCGAAGTCGCGATGCTGCGCCGAGAACTTCCAGGAACCGGGCTCGAGGCCGCGCACCTCGAAGCTGCCGTCGCGCTTGGTGAGCACGCTCTCGCCGGACAACAGGCCCGTGCCGGCGACGATCGCGAGCGCGCCGCTGGGCGCTTCGTTCGCCGCGTTACCGAGTTCGGCGAAGGGACCGCGCGCCCGACGACCGCGCGACCGCGATCGGCCGTCGCTCGGCTGCGCGAAGACCTGCGCCGCGGCAACCGGCTCGCCCTCGCCATCCACCACCTTGCCGCGCACCACGCCGCCGGTGCTGAGCTCGACGATGATGCCCTTGGTGGCCTGGCCGGCCACGACCTCGATGCCCGGCATCGACTTGGGCGGGTAGCCGGGCGCCTCGAACACCAGCGTGCGCTTGCCGGCCTCGATCGCCGGGATCACGAAGCGGCCGGCCGAATCCTCGATCCACAGAGAACCGGTGAACGGATTGACCGCGCCCGGCCCGCCCGCCTCGGTGTCGATGCGACCGTTGCTGCTGATCGAGAACTCGGTGATCGGCTCGGCCTTCTCGGCATCCATCACGATGCCCTCGATCGAGCCGCCGCGCGAGAGCACGACCTCCAACTCGGCGCTCGACTCGGCGGGATCCCAGCGTTCGCGCTTGTACGCGAAACCGGTCTTGAAGAAGTCGATCCGGAACGGCGGATCTCCGGCCAGCGCGCCGGCTTGGAAGCGCCCGTCAGCGTCCGTGCGCGGGTAGTCGAAGCCCTCGACGGCCTGCATCAACAGCGGCGCGAGCGTCAGGTCGAACTGCAGCGACTCCCAATCGACCAGGTCCCAGCGCACGAGCACGCCCTCGACCGGCGCGCCGGCCTCGTCGACCACGCGCCCGCTCACCATGGGCCCTGTTTTCAGCACGATCGCCGGCGCGTCGACGCGCTGGCCGTCGGCGGCGCGCAGCGGCGGCGCCTTGCCGCCGACGTGGCCGGCGGCGATCGCGAGCACGTCGAACTCACCCGGGGGCGCGTTGGCCAGCTCGTAGCGGCCCTCGGCATCCGTCTGCGCTTCCGTCGCGAGCAGGATCTCCTCCGCGAAGTGCACGTCGCGCAGGCCGCGCGGGATCGCGCCGACGCGCGCGCCGGCCAACGGTCGCGGTGCCGCGCCCCCTTCACCCGCACCCACAGCCCCGGCGCTCTGCACGACTCCGCGCACACGCACGCCCTCGCGCGCGCGCAGCTCGACCTCGAGATCCTCGCCCGCCACGACCGCGAGGTCGACCAAGTGCGACACGCACAGGGTTCCGGACAGGGCGGCCAGGTCGTAGCCGGTGCCGGGCGCGACGCCGCTGAAGCGGAAGCGCCCATCGGGGTCGGTCTCGCTCTCCAGGTAGCGCAGGTCACCGCTGCGGGCCGAGCTGATCAGCGCTCCGGGCCCTTGGAAGAGCGCAACCTTGACGCCGCTGGCGGGCCGACCGTCCGCGCGCAGCACGCGTCCGAGCACGCGGCCGCCGGCGAGCACCAGCACATCGACCGGTCCGCCGGATCCCGTCGCCAGCACGCGCACCTGCTGCGGCGATACGGGCACGTGACGCGCGGCGCGCGCCTCGAGGAAGTAGTTGCCCGAGCGCACGCCCTCGAAGGCGAACTGACCGCCGGCTCCGCTGGCGACGGTGGCGATCGGCTGCACGCGCTGCGGCCAATCGGGGTTGAGCTTGGCGGAGCGCAGCATGCGACCGACGAGATTGACGCCCGCGGGAGGCAGCGCCCACAGGTCCACGCGCGCCTCGGACACGCCCTGTCCGCTGACGTGCTCGATCACGCGCCCCTCGAGTCGGCCCGGACCGGGCAGGCGCACGCCGACCGGGATCGGCATGCCGTCGCCGCTCAGCGTGAGCTTCGGCCCCAGGCTCGCGCGACTGCCCTCATCGGCGCTGCCCTCGAGCGCGGTGCGCTCGGCGCCGCCGGCCCCGAGCACCGCGAGATCGCGCAGCGGATCCACCTGCGGATCGGGCCCGGCTCGGCGCAGCATCCAGCCCACTCCGCCGATCAGCAGCAGCGTGATGGCCAGCAACCAGGGGGCGAGGTTGGCTCGGCGTGCGGACGGGGCGCTCATGCAATCCAGGGACGGGGGGGGGGGCCGACGGGGGTCCATCGTAGGCCTCGGAGGCGGAATCCGAAGCGCACAATTCGGCCCGTGCGCCGTTCCGGGCCGACTATTCCGGTCTAGGACGCGCGCTCACAGCCACCCGCGCTCGGACAGGCTCGCGAGCACGCGCGGCAGCACGCGCTCGAACGGCTCGGGCGCCCAGCCGAGCTCGTTCCGGGCGCGCCGCGACGAGAAGCACAGGTGCCGGCCGAGCAGGCGCAGCGCCTGCGGGGTCGCCAGCTCGAGCGGGCGCACGCGATCCAGCAGCGCCGCCGCCGCGCAAACCGCCGACCAGGTCCGAGGCCCGGCCCGCAGCCGCGGGATGCGCACGCCGAGCTCGTCTCCCGCGCGGCGGTACAGCTCCGACAGGCGCAGGTTCGACTCGGTCAGCAGGTAACGGCGGCCGCGCCGGCCGCGTTCGAACGCGCGCAGGATGCCTTCCGCCACGTCCTCGACCGCGACCACGGAAAGGCTGCCGGGCGGCACGAGCGGCGGCAATTGTCCGCGCGCGATGCGCTGCAGGAAGCGGTTGGAATTCGACGGCCGCGAGCCGACACCGTGGATCACGCCGGGATTGACGACACGCACGTCGAGCTCGCGCTCGGCCAGCACGAGTTGCTCGGCCGCGCGCTTGGTGGCGACGTAGTGCGAGCGCTCGTCGCCATTGAACACGGCGTCCTCGTCGAGCTCCGCGTCGGCCGAGGAGGCCACGCCGACCGTCACGACCGAACTGACGTACAGGAAACAGCGCACGTCGGCCGCGCGCGCGGCCGCGAGCAGCGCGCGCGTCGCGTCGACGTTGACTGCGGCGGCGGCCGTCGCGTCGGCGC
>Ga0194131_10009917_pt1 | contig 11860 bp, 9 predicted proteins | sample TA2KigO120mmetaG_FD_148631 | JGI IMG/M metagenome (GOLD analysis project Ga0194131, IMG submission 148631) | Freshwater microbial communities from Lake Tanganyika, Tanzania - TA2015053 Kigoma Offshore 120m | ecosystem: Environmental > Aquatic > Freshwater > Lake | place: Tanzania: Lake... | reverse complement strand
ATGACAGATATACCAATACTGCTAGTAATTGCAGCAGTTATAGGTGCAGGGCTTAATGTTGCAAGAGGAGCAACACAAGAACCAAGAGGGAGTTTCTCATTTAGAAAGACTTTTGGTGGTCTAATCGCAGGAATAGTTGGTGCGTTAGCAGCAGTAACAGCATTAGATGCTACTGCATATTCAGGCCAAGTTAGTACAATAATTATTGGTTTACTAACAGGTTTTGGTTCAGACTACACCTTTAGCAAACTAAAGAAACGCTAAAATAAGGAATCACCTTATTTTTTCTATGATGCATGGATGCATAGCATTAACTGATGTTTCGTATTCATCAGGATCATTTAACATCGAGTTTCAAGCACAGCAAGAATGGAACGGTAAATGGAATCTTGATACAATATCATACAAGTATAATTACAGGGAACAAAAAGTTTTAACAGAATCAGATTTAAAATTTGCATTAAACACAGCCATGCGTTCATGGGATGTTGAAATACCAGTTAAATTTGAGTCATGGAAATCATCATTGGGTTTACCACCACACATAGTCATAGATTTCAAGACACCAGATGAAGATCAGTATTTTAAAGACAGACCCAGTGTATTGGCTTATGCATATTTTCCGGGAACACAAAAACAAGGTGAGGTTGTATTCAATCTAGCATATATTTGGTCAATACATGGAAAAGGTGTAGATGCTCATTTAATCGATCCAATTCATTACAAACCAAACAGTGGCACATTAATTAAAACATGGAATATAACGCATGTTTTAATTCATGAATTAGGTCATAGCATTGGTTTAACACATGATGAGACAATGGGCACTCAGGATGTCATGGATCCATATTATTCTGGAATGTTAGAATTATCAGCGAATGACATTAAAAGAGTCAGGGCAAAATATGGTAATACGGACATGCCTATACATAGGTATTCCAGATGGAAGAAGTTCTTGAAGGCATTGATGAGGCGTATGGAACTCTCTTAAGATGTTTTAATGATATAATCAAACCTTATATGTCATTTATAGGTAATTTAAATATGCCTATTGAGATAGACGGTAAAGAGTTTACATCATTTGACTCTGCAGTAGAACATGTGAAAAAAACAAAGAAAAATATTAAAGACCCAGAAAAGTATGTCGCCACCATAGAAAGGACTAAAAGGAAAGCAAAGCAATTATCAGCAAGAAAAGTATACGTGGATGATGATGAATACGAAGAAGCAAACAAAAGACTTGATCAATTAAATCAGGTGGGCAGGAATAACCCAAGTTTGAGATCACCATTGGAAAGCCCAGAAGCGATGGATCTGGAAGAGGAATACATACAATCAGGAGTTAAAATAAATCCATCAAGAAAATCAAGTGGTAAGAAGATAGATCTAAAATTACGAAGAAAATTAGCAAAGCAATTATCAGCAGAAAGAAAAATATATGTGCGTGATGATGAATACGAAAAAGCAAAACAAAGACTTAGGAATTTAGCACGGGTGGACAGGGATAACCCAAGTTTGAGACGACCAATGCAAAAACCCGAAGCATTCGAACTGGAAGAGAAGTACATACAATCAGGAGTTAAAATAGATCCATCAAGAAGACCAACTGGTAAGAAGATAGATCGAAGATTACGAAAACGATTAGCATCACTTGCAGATGAAGCTGCTAAAAGAAGAATCAGGGAGACAAATTTAACAGGAGTTCCATACGGAAAAGAAAACAGAAAAACGAAACAAATAGAACATGATGAAGCATTAAGAACTTACATTGAAGGAGCAGCAAGAAAGTATAATATAAAAATAAGACCACCAGAAGGATTTCCTCATCCTTCCAGTAGCAAACCAAAACGTAAAGACTTTATCAGAATAATCAAAGCACAATTATCAGCAAGAAAAAACCATCTGCCAAGATTTTTACGTGATAATGATGATGAAGATGATGATGACTTTCCACTTACAGATAAAGCTGTTAAAAGACACTGGTATCTTGGGCATGACAGGATTCCACTTAGAGATCGAGCTGCTGAAAGAAAAGTCAAAGAGACAAACTTAACAGGAGTTCCATACGGAATAGAAGACAGAAAAATGGTAGATATAGAACGAGATGAAGAGAAGAGAACTTTCTTTGAAAACGCAATAAGGGAATATCCAGTTGATTTTTATAAGAACCCGATAAAAATAAGACCACCAGAAGGATTTAGCTATGAACCACGTTTCGATTTAGATATACTTCACACTTGGATGGGAAATCCTCACCAGTCTGAAAATGCCCCTCGCAAACCATCACAGAAACACTTTATCAGAATAATCAAAGCTAAAATACAAAACGCAAAAGAGCAGTTGATAGCAAAGGAACATGAACATCAGGTGGTTTTCAAGAAAGCAGGAAAAAAAGGAATTTATAAATCTGCAAGTCTTGTTTCAAACGATGGGATATTTGCGAAATATTGGTTACTAAACGCAAAACAGGTCAATGGTAATGGATGGGGGGTAGACCCACAAACAATCAAACAAAACATAATAAAATTCAGGGGAAGACCATTTGTAATAACAGCGAAAGAATGGATTCCAAATTCAGAGTATGGTGAAACTTATGAGCATCCATACTTGCCTACAAATGATATTAATGAAATATTAACACATCAAGCAAAATTCCGTGTGGGTAATATCGTAGATGTGTTTGAAGACAAAAATGGCGATTGGTATGCAAGTATACAGATTCAATCAAAATATGCAAATTATAGATTACCGCCATTTTGTAGTCCTGCGATATTCCAATTAGACCCATCTGAACCAGAGGGTAGCATATCAAAGTGGGAAGCACTACATCTTGCAGGATTGATGGAAGACCCAGCGTATGGTGCTAGGATTGCATTACTCAAAGGTACATGTATTGGTAATTCTAATAGTTGCTCCGTTCAGTTCAAGGGTGCAAAACAATTAAACAGGACAAATAATTCGAGAAGTAAAATAGCAGAAAGAGAAGCACCAAGAATAAAACCAGTGAGATATTATGGTGATAGGTCTGAAAACACAGTGATAATTAAACCAAAACTATTCCTAGACAAAGCAGGATCAACTGGATTATTAGAAACAATAGCAGGTAAAGGTAATTACATACAGCATAATTCTGGAATAATATCAGACTTAGGTGGTGTTCATAGTGAATCACCAGATAGTCCTTATTCAAGAAGTGTAGATCCAACAAATATAGATATTTTTGATGCTGAAGGAAAAGACACAAGAAATAAAATTCTTGGTACAGGAAAAGACGAAAGACCAGATTATCGTAAATATTTACCATCACATTATAATGAAGATAGACCATTTAAACAAGAAATTTTTCGAGGTGATGAATTAGGTACTATTGAATATCTAAAAAGAAGAATAAGAAGTGGTCAACCTATAGAAAGACCATTTCTTGATTTGAATAAGAATGTAGTAACTTCACATGAAGGCAGACATAGAAGCAGGGCCCTTATGGAAGAAGGTGAAAACGTGGAAGTTGATTTAAATACTTCTGATGAATTTTTTAGAAAACACCCTGATTTAATTTATGGGCAAAAAAATAGTTTAGACGAACTAATGAAATATGATTCAACCCAACCCCTAATGGTTGAAGTTTATAATAAATCAAAAAAAAAATTTGAAGAGATACCAGTATCACCAGAAACACTTAAGGAGAGATTAACAAAAATAAAAGATGATACCAGATACCCAATTTTAGGAAGAACATCTAAATTAAAATCTAAATTAGTACGATTGGCAAACCAACGATTCGCTGCACCAATTATACAGGAGACTGGCGAGGGAATAACATTTAGAAAGATAAGACCATTTTCACAACCCGATATTAAAAAATTTGGAGATTATAAAATACCAATGAGACCAGATAATGCTTTTCTAATCAGACCGCATAACCCAGATTATTCTGTTAAAATCATGAAAGAATTACGGAAAATACAGAACACAGAACTACCAAGATTTACTCACGGAACCACTGGTCAAAATTCCATACGTATAAGAGATGTTGGAAATTTATCAGTCTTGGGATATCCACTAAGAAGACAATCCACAATATCACATGCTCTGGGTAAGACTCTACAGAAGGGTGACATCTTATTTCGAAGGGTTGGTGCACAACCAGTAGATCAATACACATATGGTGCTGTTGGTGATACATTTCACATCGATGAGGAGATTCCTAATGCTTCACCATTTAACTTACCCAAACCAAGATACTCTAAATTAAAAGCAAGACTTGCAATAATGGATGTTTCAGAACCATTTAAAAGGGAAAGATTTCTTGGTAATAAACCACATGTACTTCATCCAGAACATTACGAAATAGAACAACATGCAGAGAAACTATTAGGGGTTTCACCAAAGTTTTCTGGTGTACATTTTCTAACAACAGATGGTAAACTACTAGGTAATGGAAATATGGAGCATAGAACAATGTCATATAAAATATTAAGTACATATAATGACCCAGAATTTAAGAAGATGGCAGATGAAGCAGATGCTAAAACATTTAGTAGATGGGGTACAGATGGTCGTAACATGTCAACATTATTAGAGAAAACTGGAATGGCTAGAGTATCTGCAGATAAACTTGGGATAAACATTGATGCCAAACATCCATTAACAAAATCACAGTTATCAACAATAAATGAACACATAGCATTCCATAATATTACTCCAAATAATATATTCATAGATGATGATACTCCCGGTCAAAATACAATAAAAAGACAATTAAGAATGGGCCAATTACAAACAAGACTTGCATTGAAAGTTCCAAAGTATACACTTCATCCAGAACATTACGAAATAGAACAACATGCAGAGAAACTATTAGGGGTTTCACCAGAATTATATGGTTCATTATTTCTAACAACTGATGGAAAACTATTAGGTAGTGGAAGCATAGAGCATGTAGACATGGCACATGCTATACTAAATTCGTATAATGACCCAGAATTTAAGGAGATGTCTAATGAAGCAGAAGCGAGATTATTAGGATCAGGTCCCAATAGATATGATAAACTTCACCTTAACTTGTACATGTTATTAGATAAAACTGGAATGACTAGAGTTGGTGGATTAGATGATGGTCTTATTATTGAGGCTAGATATCCATTAACAAAATCACAATTATCAACAATAAATGAACACATAACACTACATGACATTTCTCCAGATAATATATTCATAGATGATCACACTCCTAGTCAAAACACAATAAAAAGACAATTAAGACTAGGACAGTTCCAAACAAGACTTGCAGGTCAGTACCCTTATTTAGGTATTGAAGTTCCAAAGTATGTACTTCATCCAAAATCAAGGGAAATAGAACAACATGCAGAAAAAATATTGGGTGTTTCACCCACTGGGAGATTGTATGGTTCATTATTTCTAACAACCGATGGAAAACTACTAGGTGAAGGGTATGCAGAGCATCAAACAATGTTATATAAAATACTAAATTCGTATGATGACCCAGAATTTAAGGAGTTGGCTTTTGAAGAACCCAACAACTATACTGAACGTGAACGTGTCTTGACAAGTTTTTTAGATAAAACTGGAATGGCTAGAGTGTATGGATCAAAACATGAAGTTAGTATTGAGGCTTTACACCCATTAACAAAAGCACAACTATCAACAATAAATGAACACATAGAATTACATAACCTTTCCCCAGAAAGTATAGCCATAGATGATTATACTCCCAGTCAAAATACAATAAAAAGACAATTAAGAATAGGACAATTACAATACAAGTATGCTGGGATGAGAGATGTGATAAAGGCATTTATGGAAAAAAAGCCACTTGTAAGTGGAAATCATAAAACAGATGGTAAAGCATATTTTTTATTTGGTCATGAAATAGCAAGACATGAAGGCAGTGGATTAAGTGTCACAAACGCAGGATATCCTACACCAACAACCTATAACACATTAGCTGACATAGGTGTTGATTTTCGTATAATTAAAGGAGTGACATATGTTGAAGGAAAACCATACAATGATGGTGATCATGTATTAATACCGTATAAAAATCTAAAACCAAGAGAACCAAAACCAAAAAAAACAAACTCTGATGGTAAAGATCATTCTATGAGTTTTAAAATGAGACGGTTTATAAGAGATGTAAGAAAAGAGCAAGGTAATGTTTCACAGTTATCTATAACACCAGATGAACAGAGAATGATAAATAAAATAACAGGTGTTAATACACCAATACCTAAACCAGTGCCGGGAACCGAAGGACATCATATTTTTACAAGAGAGGTGTTCCCTGAATTAGGTTTTGTCAAAAATAACATTATTACAGTATCTCGAAGTGAGCATAAGGAAATACATGATTTAAATCGACATATAACTGACAAATCATTCAGACGTAAGAGAAAAAAACTGAAATCTAAAATTGCAGCATTAATCAAAGAACACCCAATAGTGTCAAACCTGAGAAAAATCAAAAACGTGGGCACATATGGTTCATTATTTATTGCTGATGATGGTGCTATATTGGGTAATGGTATCAGTACTCATTATGGCACAATATTTTCTCCAAGTATTAATCCGGGTGCAAAGTATGATAAAGATGGATTTTTTAGTTATAACAACACTACATCACCTTCTTATGAGGATTTTCAAAAGATTATGCAAGATACAAGATTAATAAGAATGCATAATTCACCAAGAGAACTAAACCTAGATGTTTATGCATCACCAACCACCAGTCAAATTAAAACAATGAGGGATTTAACGATACCACCCTACAATAGATCGGATTTTTATGTGCACATAAACTCACATGTACCTGAATTACCAGAGACGAGACTATATAGAATGTTAGGTGTAGCACACTATGGCAAACAAATCAAAACAAAATTCGCACATGATTACACTCCAGATGACGTAGGTGGATTGGGTGGTGCGATGACACCAGAACAGAGGGCTAGGGCTTTGCATTTAGTTGATTTGGTTCAAAAAAACAGAAAGTTACAAGAATTTATGAACTCACCAGAAGGTAGAGAAGCAAATCGTTTATATGTGAATAAAGGAATTAAAATAAATCCTAAAAAATGGTTGGAAAAAACAAGAAGACAAGAAGCAAAAATAATATGTCCTAAAAAACTAAAAGAAAAAATAAGTAAAATAAAATTAGCTCGATCAAGATATATAATACAACAACCACAACACGTAAAAATAAATCCACAACATGGACAAATAATAGCAAATGCCTATGATGCATTAAAACACGAACCAAATAATCCAGAGGTAAAAAGTGCCTATGATGCATTCATTAGGGAAACAGAGCAACAATTTGAAGGATTAATAAAAGGTGGGCTGAAAATAAAACGAATAGGTGATAATGTGAAACCATATTCATCATCATCTGAGTTACATGCTGACCTAGCAGAAAAAAATGAACTTAGATATTTTCCAACAGTGGCTGGTTATGGTCAAGGTTCTGAACCAAAAGACCACCCAATGTTAAGACCAACCAGATTCAAAGACCCCGTAACAAATCAAACATTATTGGCAAATGATGTATTTAGAATAGTTCATGATGTTCGTGGGCATCATATTGGTGGACTATCTGGATTTGGGCCAACTGGTGAACAAAGAGCATTTTTGACACACAGTAAAGATTACAGTCCATTAGCTAGAAAAGCGTTATTTACAGAAACTACAGCACAGACAAACTGGATAGTGTTTTCAAAACAATTTGGAAGACTAAACAGATTAAACCCAGAAAAAATGAGATATCCACAACAAAAAGCAGGCATATTACCACGGGACATACTGGAAGGTGTATTTCACACATGATAAACGTGCATTCATGGTTAACGAATGAGTCTTTGGATGAAATTAAAAAAATAAATAAACGAATGGTAGCCAAAAATGTAAAAACACTTTTAAAAAACCAAAGAGTTATAAATGGTCTAAGACATGCTAACGTAATGAATGATTTAGAATTATTCGAGCAGGTAAAAGATCAACTGCCAACAAAAAGTGGTGAAGGATTCTTTTTTTATCATGGGAAATTTTATAATGGAAAACGACCAGATCACGCCACGGAATTACGAAGAATATTCAAAGTACGTGATGATGAAAAACTGGCATTTCCATCAGTGACTGATAACCGAGTAACAATAGAGACAATAAACATAGATAAATTACGTGGTATATGGCATAAAGTAGAAGGTGAAAAAGGAGTAGGTGGGTATGTAAACGAAGACGGAACCATAGCACTTGACATAACAACACCAATTATCATCAAGAATGATGAGGAACTTAACCAATATCTAAACAGACCTGCACTAGATAACCCAAATGTTGTGCAGGAATCAGCAGCAGTTATAGATCCAGACTTAACATTAAGGATTCATATGAACCCATATTACAAAAAATAATACTGAGTATTATTATCTATTTAAACCTTATAAAGAACCACGATTAATCGTACATAATGACAGAAATAACTTCAAGAAATTGGACAGAACAGGCAAGAACAATTATCAATCAACTCGCTAGAGTGGCACAAGATCAACTTGAAACTGCAACAAATGCTGAACAAGCAACTGCAGGGCCACAAGAAGTCGTAGATGCTTTGGAAATAATCATCAATGAACTAGAAACAGTTCAAAATGCAATTCCAGCACAACCATCAAGTGGTGAGCAAGAACAAACTCAAGCACCACCACAAGAGGAAGAAAGACCAGTAACTGCTAAACTAGCATCACAGGTTAAAGAACTACAGGCGAAACTAGAACAAGCAGAGAAAGAAAAAATTGCAAATGAATATGCTGATTTATTTTCAGATTCAAAAACATCACAACAAAAATTTGATGAAGTCCTTAAATCAGAAAAGGATTCACATTTTTGGTCTGCAAAAATTGATTCAATCAAGGAATACCAATCATCAACTGGAAACACTCCTTACAGACCTGCAAAGAACTTTAGTACGAATATCAAGGTCGCCCAAAATCAGGGTTTGACTCATTTATAGGTGATATAGAATGGGATTCGGTACAACTCCAGCAGGAACATTAGTCAAGGAAGACCTTCGTCTCTCAATTAGACGATTACCAGTGGCTGCTTCAACCAGTGTTGTTAAAGGTCAGGTTTGCGAATTAGATGCTTCACATTATCTAGTACCAAGTCCTGTATCAAGAACAGCAGAGGTACAACATTTCGTGGCATTAGCTGATGCCGATAACAGTTCTGGTGCAAATGGTGCAATTTCATGCCCACTAGCAGTACCCGGTCATTACGTTACAGTTGTAGCAGACGGAACAATCAGACCCGGTAGACGAGTCGTGATTTCTGGTGATACAGCAGGAAGAGTAATAGAATATGTTGCTGCTTCTCATACTGTTGATCAGATTGTAGGTTTATACGTGGGAAAAGAAGCCGGTATTGTTACAAAAAGTGGAGATACACCATTCTTGGAAACAATATCTGATAGTGCAGATTTTCCACCATCAAACGCAGCATCAGGTGACATCGTGGAGATTGTGTTAGCAGATTAGGTGAAATAAGATGAGAGCAAGAATAACTAATGAAAAAACGACTGGATATGACGGAAGACAATTATGGAGAAATCCTGCAGATAACCGTATATATGCAACAGTTGGAGAACCAAAACTCGGATTCAAAGAAGTAGATGGATATCCGATTTACGACTTTAACAAACATTTCGATGCAGTTAAAATTGCAAAGGATGGTCAGTTAGGTGGTAATCAATATCATTACGATGCATTCGTAGATGAGGATTTCCGAAAACTAACTGAGGAATATATTTCCGATGTTCAGGAATCAGGTAGAGTACGAACTGCAGCATTACGAAGTGAAAAGAACAGAGCAGTTGATATTGTTAATGTATGGGAGACAGTTTTAGGCAAGCGAGATAGGAAATATGCAGGTGTAAACCTAGCAAAAAATATCGGTGTACCAAACCTATTGATTTCAATCGATACGGTAACAAAGTTCACTGGTATGACCAGATTAGATGAGGGTCAACTATCACAACTAAAAGAACTCACATATTCAAGACAGAATTTCAGAGCAAGAAAATATGGTCTCAAATTCGTAATTCATGAGGAAGCAAGACTTGTCAATGTGCACAATCTATTACAGGATTCAATTCAAGTTGCATCTAATAAGATTGAGCAAAAACAAAGTTTTGATGTAATAGCAGAAGCAGACAGCCTTACAAACCAAGCAGGTAATGCATGGGACACATTTGTAGCATCAACAGATAGAAGCACAAACAACCCATTCAATGATATCGGAAAAGCACAATTAAACATTGAAGGCACTGGTATAGGTGGAAGTTTGACAAGAATCGGAATGCATCAATTAACATTCTCAACATACTTGACAAATACATTTGTAAGAGGTGTAGCATCAAATGGCCCGGCTGATTACTCATTTGAGGTTGGTACAAGAGACTTACCCGGAATACCCGGTATTGGTCTAGTTCTAGATAACAGCATACGTCAAGGTGATGTATTATGTGTAGACACTGAAAGAGAACCAACAATAGCACTGTTCCAAGGCCCACAGAGGATAGGATCTGCTCATGATGAGGAGACAGGTGATGATAAGCACTTTATCATTGACTATCATCTCGCAGCAGTAATTCAATCAGAAACTGGAAGGCAAATCCAATCAGTTATGACACCAATACAGTGGTAGTCAATAAAATCCTTTTTCTTTTTTTTTACCTTTAAATAGTAGTAATACTGAATATTATTAATGGTTAAAAGAAAATTAGACCCTGCTGAATTATGGGCAGTTCAGGTTTTTAGAGCAGAAGGTAATGGTGGAAAGGAGTATATTTTCGCATTAACTAGAAGAAGATATTCCGAGTCAGATATTGAATCAAAAGGTAAATCAGAATGGAAGGGTCTTGAAGAAGAACCAGTTTACGACATGGTGACTGACTCTGATCCAGATTCAGATTCATTTGGAAAAAGAGTGAAAAAATCAGATGAACCAATAGGCAAGAGATTGAAACCAACAGATGAATTTGATAAATATAAAAATGAATACAAAAAAATGTGTGCAATAATTGGCCCACCTTGGGGTGAGACACAATTTTATTACAGATTTAAAAACAAAACCGTATCAGTAAATAACACCGATGATTTCTGGAATAAGTCGTTACAAAATATTCTATCTGAAATGGATGATCAAAAGTTGATAGTAGAATATGCAACCACGAATAAGCATAACAATAGACGAAAACCTGAAAAACAGACTTGAAAGATACTCGCAAGAGTTAGCTCAAGGCGAGGAGAAAAACAATGTCTCCAAAATCGTATCTAACGCAATAGATAGATATGTACCAGAAATAATATTTCAATAAGGAGAAAGTAAAACATGATAGAAACAATATTGATTATCTGTGCGTTGACACTAGAAGCACCATTCTATGATTGCTCAGAACAATGGACTATTGAAATACATGATAGTTTGTTTATTCAAGATCCAAATGGATATTGGGTAACAGGATATGCTGATTACAAAAATAATGTGATAGGAATAGGAACTGCACGAATGGATAGTTGTTGGGATGGTAGATGTTTGCCGATATTATGGCATGAAATTAAACACCTACAATGTGATTGTGATTGGCATCATAAGATGACTCCAAGTCATGATATATGGAAGTCATCAAAAGGATGGAAGCACAAAAGCGAATAAAACGGATGGATTGAAAGAATGAAGTTATTGATTTGGATTCTAGTTCCACTTTTTTTGATGGGAACCTTGATGGGAACACAAACAAGTTTCGGAGAGATACATTTCAAGACAAAAAATATTGATAAAAATTTTTATA
>Ga0194131_10009915_pt1 | contig 11861 bp, 8 predicted proteins | sample TA2KigO120mmetaG_FD_148631 | JGI IMG/M metagenome (GOLD analysis project Ga0194131, IMG submission 148631) | Freshwater microbial communities from Lake Tanganyika, Tanzania - TA2015053 Kigoma Offshore 120m | ecosystem: Environmental > Aquatic > Freshwater > Lake | place: Tanzania: Lake... | reverse complement strand
CGGTGCAATTCAAAGACACTCCGCAGATCCTCTTCAATGCCAATTCACAGATGCCGCAAGCCCCGAACGTGCTGACCTTGAGAATTCAGCCGGAAGAAGGGCTTTCGCTTCGCATCGTCTCCCGTGTGCCGGGCACCAGAGAGCAAATCCATCCGGTCGAGATGAACTTCAAGTATGGAGAAGTCTTCGGCCGCCCGTCACCGGAATCCTATGAACGCCTCTTGCTCGACGTCATAGCAGGGGATGCGTCCCGGTTCATGCGGCGCGACGCCGTGGAAGCATCTTGGGCTTGGATCACCACGATTCTCGATGCCTGGGAGAAATTAGGACAACGCTGGCTCCCTGAATACCAGGCCGGCACTTGGGGACCAGTCGAAGCGGATCGTTTGATTCAAGATGACGGCCGAACCTGGCAAATACCATAGAAAACACTTGCGCATTTCTGCAGATTGGAGGTTGGCGATGTTGCGGATCCTGGGAAAATATTTCGTCTCAGCTCGGTTCGCTACTTCACCCCGAGGACCAAGGCAACAAGGGGGGCTGCTGAGTGCGTTTCATATCGCCCCTAGTAAAATTAGAATAGTTATGCCTGATAGGTATCAGGCTCCATGGACGTTAAGTCGGGTAAAGTGTTGGACGCGCATTTGCGTACGCCCCGCCCTCTCAATATGTCGTTGAATTCAAGCAAGGCAATGGAGGCATTCGGTTTTCCTGCAGCAGAACTGAAGTTTGGTTTAGCGCGACTCTAGAGTCTCAACGAAAATTATGGATAATCTGACTGTAGTCGAGAACTAGTTGTGTGGAAAAGGTTACCGGATGAGTTCCGTACGAAAACCACCCAGTCTCACCATCTTCTTCACCGGTCTTCCCGGAGCGGGGAAATCCACCATAGCGAATATTCTGAAGGCCAGGCTTGAGGAGGCAGGCCACAGGAACATCGCTTTGTTGGACGGCGACGTGATCCGGAAAACCTTGAGCAAAGGATTGGGGTTCTCACGGAAGGATCGCATGGAGAATATCCGGCGAGCTGGGAACGCAGCTTTGGAGATTACCAAGACCGGAGGGGTTTGCATCTGCGCCATGATCGCGCCCTACCGTGAAGCCCGGGAACAGGTTCGCCAATTGATCCTGAAAGAAGGTGGTTTTGTGGAAGTCTTCATCGACACGCCGCTGGCGGAGTGCGAGCGTCGCGACCCCAAGGGCCTCTTCGCCAAGGCGCACGCCGGCGCCTTGAAGCAAATGACAGGGATCGACGACCCATACGAACCGCCGGAAACCCCCGAGGTTCATATTCAGACTCTGCTGATGGCGCCGGACGAATCGGCAGAGAAGATTCTGGCGTATCTTTTCAAACACGGCAATCTATTTAACCCTGCATAGTGCGGACAACACGATGACTGAGATACGGATGGGCGACAGGACGATCGGATCCTCGCACTGGTGTTTCATCATCGCGGAAGCCGGAGTGACTCATGACGCCGGATTAGTTTCCTCTCTTGGCTACAGAGCCAAGAGATCCTTCGTATAGACATTGGAATATCCAAAAGTAAGGTGCCGGCCATCCTGGTGGAAAAAGTGCCCGTTTGGCCCTCCTACTGGGTGTGTTAATAAAGCCAAGACCATACTAACCACCGAGTAGGGGTTTATCTCTGATCCCTGATTCATTTCTGTCCTAGCCTCTCCAGGTACCAGAACGTTGATCTGAATATCTTTCTCTGGGAATCTTGCTTTGCATTCTGCGGCAAACGAAACTCCCAGCGTATTCACAGCCGACTTGCTGATGTTGTAAGGTCCAAAGCCCGGAGTATCAGCCCATCCAGCCTCGGACGTGAGAAATAGTACACGAGTCGCATCGCCTGAAGTTAGGAGTGGTAAAGCAGCTTTAGTGGTCAACCATTGTGCGGTTACGTTAGTTTGCATAAGATCGGTCCAACGCTCTATGTTCAGTTCAGAGAGTGGGTATCTACCTGCGTCAGGTTGCGGAAGCGCGGCACAGTTGATCAATCCAGACAGTTGCCCGGTATGTCGAGCTATTGACTTAATGGCACCTGCAAGTTCAGCCTCCGAGGTAATGTCAGCAATCACCGGATGGCAGAGTTCGACATCAATGCCGAGCGCACGTCCCTCGACTTTTGTTTCCTCTAGCTTTGCAATGCGTCGCCCAGTAATGAACGCTTGGGCACCCGCTGCGGCTAGCGCCAATGCGATTGCACGACCGTAACCCGTGCCAGCCCCCGTGACCCAGAAGGAGCGCCCCTTTAGACAATCCCATCTTGGATTCGGCAGGCCGAACCGGTGATCTCGCCGCGAGTCAGGCTCGGCGTCTTGCAAAATGCCGTGGGTTGAAAAACTTTGCCCCTGATGTGCAGGAACAGGCCGGCGTTTCCACCACACTTAAGCAACCTGCCACTTTTCTGTGCTTTGAGAACTTACCAGGAATTCCGTCACACAGTCATTAACGACGGACAACCTTCTGGCCACAAGTTGGTCCCGCCACTCGGACAATTTGGCACCCGTAATGCCGGTCTCCCGTGAGACCAGGTCGAGATCCTCACCTCGCAGCACCCGGAGCACAACCTTCATCTTCTTTCGCGAGGAGAATCGGCCTCGCTCCACCTTCGATTTCACCATGAATACCTCCATTCATCAGGGGACAGTATGCCTCAATTGGGTGTCCAGGGAAATCGTGGGGCGGAAGAGGTGAATGAATATGTTATTGCAAAGTTATGCTGCATTATTCTTGTCTCTGCTTCGAGAAATCACTTCGGACTCCACTGCCTCACGCGAAGCATCTCGAATGACACCTGTCATTTCAAGGACATCCACCTGGGTCAGATCAATAGGACCCAAATCATGCGGCATCCCGTACACCCATCCCTCATAAGCTACGATATTGTATCTTTCGGATATCATCGTCTCCAACAATATTGGATCTTTGAAAACCGCTTGTTCGATAGGTAGAGGCATGCTAGACCCTGCCGAAACATTTTGCGGGACCATTGCATTGGATCGACTGTCGATCGCACTCACCACATCCGCAACATTCGCGCCAATTAGTATTCCAGGGATCTCCGCAAGGGTGTCAGACTCCCAATCGAACGAAAGCCCGTGCGGGACCCCGTAATACATTCCATCGAACTTAACAATATTGAAGGATTCGATCGCCCACAACAACTCGGGCTGCGCGTTTCTTGTCACAACTGAGACGATAGAATAATCTTCACCCGGAATCTTGACGCCGTTCTTCAATACCTGGCTTGCATTGCGCCCCATGACTGCATTTAGCAGACGAGCAAGTGGTTGTTTGATATAGGCGTCACCCAATGCACGAGCGAGCATGCCGGTAAGTTGTCCATCGCTTTTGGTGACGAGTGGTCCGGTAGTCATGCCACTGGCATAGGATTGTTGACGAATAAGACCTCGAACTCGCTCCACAGCCGACGGAGGAAGCCGTTCTACGATTCGACGAATTATTGTTCCGCCGGGGATAGGCCGGGTGCTCCCGGCAGTTGTTGCCACCCTCTTGCTTGCCGTTCCATGATCAAATCGGCGTGCGGTGAATGCATCAGCAAAGGTCGCCTGATTGACTGCAATAAAACTTTCGTTGAAACGAAGAATTTTAGGTTTAGGCGGAAGCTCAGCCTTCAGTGTCATCTCGCCGACACTATCGGCTCGCATGTAGGAGCCAGCAGCACGTTGCTTCTTCTGATCGTTATACTGGCCACGTGAATTGGCCCATCGAGTGCTTTCCTCAATGGCTGCAATAACTTCCTCTTCACTGGAAAATCTGAGTATTCCTGACAGCTTTGAAGTTTCTGGAGCAGCAAGATCAACATCGACCAAGGCGTGTGGCACACCAAGATACCAACCGTTGTAAAAAATCACATTGTGCGATTCGGTCTCTCGAACGAGGCGCGGCGCCTCTCCAGCGACTCCGTATAACGGAGGAGTCGCTGCGGGTTTTGTCTTGTCATCATCTTTGGCTTCGGAAGTCAGAATCGGAATTACCCTGCCGGTACGCGTTTTTTCCTCCAGAGGCGTGCGGTGACTAGCCACTTCGACGGCTAGTTCCCCCTCAGTCAAATCCTCCGTGTGCTGTTCTATCTCTCCACCGGCGATTGTGAACTCGCCAAAGCTGCCGCTGTCGTTTTCGCCCCCCCCGGTCCGCGCCCTATCTCGAGAGAGCTTTACATCCTCAATAATTCGATTGGCCCAGGCTCCCACTTGGAAGCCCGCATCATGCAAGGCCATCACAATTCTCTCGAAGCGCGCCTTGCGAACCTGCGCGTCAATATAGGGATTTGTGCTGTGCCACTGATCTGCTGGTAGCGCCCGCGGGTACTTCGCGTAGATTTGATCCTTGGGCTCTTTGAAAACAATGCTGTGCGCTTCTGGCTCAATCCAATAAACGCTTCCATTACACAAAATCAGTGGATTGATATTGGCGAGCCTTCCAATGTATTTCCTGTTCCTGAGAATCAACTCGATACCTTCCGCAACATCCTGATCGGTCTCGCCTGGAACGCCAATTACCCAGTTAACCTCGGTAAATATGCCGACCTCCCAGCAGTCGCGAAGATTCTGCTCGATCATTTCAACCGTGTAGCCCTTTTTCTGCAACCGCAGCGTGTGCTCAGAGAACGCGTCAATACCAAAACGAAGGGCAACGAAATTTGCTTCTCGAAGCCGTTCAAAGAACATTCGGGTTTGATGCTTGTTGACACGCAACTGCCCGGTAAGCTTCACCTTGCGATGAAGCCCTCTTCGAATGATTTCGTCACAAATTTCCACTACGCGCTGAGGCATACCCCCAAGGTCACTCTCATTGAACATGAAAAGGTGGCAACCTTGATTGACCAGCCATTCGAGTTCGTCAACAAAATTCTCAGGTGTACGAATGCGCCAGTAGAAGCGCTCGGCACAAAACGTACAGCGTGACCAGCGACAGCCACGACTCGCGATGATCGGTGTCAACTGGTAGTCATTAAAATTACGATAAACTTTCAGGTCGCACCACTCATACTTTGGAAACTCGATCTGATCCAAATCATGAATCATCGGAGCAGGAAGGTACTTGTATTCAGGCGTATCAAACCGAGAAAGTACCCCAGGCTGGTTAAATGGACGCTTGCCCTGGGCCAGTGCTTCAAACAGGGGACCCACCGTAAGATCAGCCTCGCCTATGCACATATAGTCACATTCCGGAAACGCCCGGCGACCGATATCGGGGTTGTAGCAGCTAAAACCACCAACGACAATTACAATATCGGGCAGGCACGCTTTGACCCCAATCGCAACTTCTCGTGCTGCAGCCTCGTTGCAACCCTGAATTGAAAGGCCAAGGACCTTTGGCCGGGCTTGGACCAGCGCTTCAATAGTTTCATCAATCACGGGCCTGAACAATTCGAGTACCTCATTGCGACCTGTCGCACCCGACGCACCACCGCCCGCTCTAGTCCACAGATCATAGTGTTCAGCTTGCCAAGGATCCTCTGGCAACACCAAATCACCGGGCAGGACAATACTGCCCCCCATGTCATACAGCCGGTGGACATGGAATCGATGATAAGCGATGATATCAAGATCCAGTATCTGGAACGAAACGCTGGTCTTCTTCAGCGCGTTATTCAAATACGCCAGCCCGTTAGGCATCAAAGACAGGTTGCGCGAAGGTGCATCCACAATCGCCAGGTCAAGGTCACTTTGAAATTTAATCTCCGGTATATCAATAGGGTATATATTGCGTGGAAGCGGTGACCATCCGCGGGCGGGAATTACTTCTAGGGCAATCTCAGCCAAAACCGTTGGCTCCAAAACTTTCACAGATGATGGCAAGAGTTTTTTGATTTGCATCCGAGGAAACGTCAGGGTCTCGCAGAGGAAGACAGTCTCGGTTCCAGGAGGCAACATTCCTATTTCCATGACAACCGATGCAAGGCCATGCCCATTGACAGAGTCGCCGGCATTTTTGTATTGCACAGTGCCGACCAAAGAGCTAGCCATACTCGGAACATGCCGAAGAAAGTACTGAATGAACCGTGCCGACCCCAGAAAAACCAGTCCTGGCATGTCCTTGAGATATCCCGCCAAAGCGCGCAGGCATTCAATATCTGCTGCACCATTATCAAATGCAAAGCATTGATGTGGGCTGAACGCTACCCTTGAGCCCTCGATCTTGATTCTCGCCTGATTCTTACTCAAGGTCAAAACAACAGTAGTATCGCTCATATTGATTCTCTCTTATCGGACAGTTGTGTATCTCTAGACATCGCAGTGCGCATCAGCTTACGGACGAATACTTTGGCAGACTTCTGATTTGGTCTATCGTTGTGAATAGTTGCATCGCCTCCCAGTCGCAACAGACATCACACAAGTTGGCAACTTCATTGGAAACGGAGGTTTCTCCGATTACAGGAATGCCTATTAAAGGCTTATTGTGCTTTTTAGCCATTTCCACTTCCATGTCAAACCAACGACGCGCACTAACAATCGAATAGACGCCGGACAACAAAACCACCGCGTGAACCGAAATGATTTGAGATTCCAGTGAATCCCGAATGAACCGCCCTCCACTGTCCGTACTCGCTTTTATCGCGGGATCATACCAAGGCAGACTGAAGTTTCGCCATGTGACGCCTGGAGCTTTATCAAGCAATTTTGAGAACTCCACCCAGTCATTGTGAAAACGCCATGCATGGGTCAGGAAAAGATCATAGCACTTAAGTTTTTGCATAACCCTATTTTAGATTATTATTACAGTAAATTCTATTTCCAACACATTTACTTATTATTTGTATGAGAAAATTCATATTACTTTGGCTTTTCAATAAGTTGTGCTGGGTTACAAGCTCTTAACTCTCATTTCTAGATGCTTGTACTAATTTCAAAAGTGAATAATAACTAGTCGCAATTAATAATTTAGGATGACGACGGTCCTCTTCTTTAGTTAAATCTAATTGAAGACCCTGACGAGCAGCATAAAACAGATCCAAATATTTCACACAATTGAAACTCTTAAATTGGCATAGTAACACCGGATGTTCCGCGAGCATAGAGTGTTTGATAAAGTATCTTGACCAATATTCCTCATATATCACTCGAAGCTTTACAGATAGCCGCTCACCGAGACTTGAACGTATCGCACTTCGAACAAGATTCCATAGACGGGGATCCAGGTACTGGTTAAAAATTTCCAGAATTAGGAATATCCGAAATTTGAAAATTGTCCAGAACGAAAAACCTTTCTGGCTTGTGAGGTTTGAATAACGAGCTTCTAAATTTGATCCGATTTTACGATCATTCATTCGTAATGCCCATATTTCGGGGTTCTCTTGTAACGGCTGGAATTGCCCAGTAGAAAAGGCATTCACGGCGGTTAACGCGTGGCCCTGCATGTGTGGGTAAGCCTTTTCCATCAATTGCCGCATTGAAGCCTTTTGACCATTGGTACCAATCGGGTCCGGATGAGCAAAGTGCCATAAAGCAACTGAACTATCGTGCCAGACCTCTGGCCAGCCGGCATTGACCAGACGCCATGCTAGGTCATAAGGACCACAAAAGTAGCCTCGGAAACTTGGATGCTCATCAAAGCCACCGAAGCGAATAGCGTCTGATCTACGAACGGTAACACAGGCCCCTTCATTGACAATCAAGGGCCACCACTGCCAACGCGCAGAATCTTTAAGAGTTTCCGCGTCAGTAAGATCGTCTGGATATAGCAGCGATGTACGCCATTCATAGTGCATGAGTACCAGCGGCTGAGCCTGACCACCACCTTCTATCCCGAATGATCGAAATACCGAACGCACAAAGTCGATGGGGAAGACGGCATCGCTGTCACATACGCAGATAAGGTCACCGCGCGCCTGTAGCAGCCCGACGTTATAACCAAGGTGCTTGTGATACGTCCCACGCTGATTGCAAGTGATGACAATGTCCGACTTCTCCATCACCTCATCCATCACACGGTCATAGAGCTCGACCCAAATCAATTCATACTGATCCCTGGGAATGTCTTGCTTGTTTAGCCAGTCAAGCGTTGTGAAACGCTCACGACACCCCCAATCCAACAGGACGAAAGACAGCCGCGGTTTCTCTGGTGCTGAATTCTTGTGAACGATCTCGCTCATCGTTAGTGCTTTCCCCTAAAAACAAGACGGTACGCTGAGCGCAGCGAGCGATACATTAATTGGCTCATTCTTACGAATGGGTTATTAACAATCCTCCCCAACTGCTCCTGCACCGATTTCAACTCTGTACCCGCTTGCAACTCTAGCTCATCAATTTGCTTCCACATCGCATCTAATCGCCGGTCGGTTTCAGCGCCATGAGCAATGGCGATCTCGTCCTGCTCCCTCACGCTCCGCAACTGCTCCTGCACTTGAGCAATGGCGATCTCGTCCTGCTCCCTCACGCTCCGCACCTGCTCCCGCACTTGAGCAATGGCGATCTCGTCCTGCTCCCTCACGCTCCGCACCTGCTCCTGCACTTGAGCAATGGCGATCTCGTCCTGCTCCCTCACGCTCCGCACCTGCTCCTGCACTTGAGCAATGGCGATCTCGTCCTGCTCCCTCACGCTCCGCACCTGCTCCCGCACATGAGCAATGGCGATCTCGTCCTGCTCTTGCACGCTCCGCACCTGCTCCCACACCAATTTCATCTCTGTACCCGCTCGCAACTCTAGCTCATCAATTTGCTTCCGCATCGCACATAATTGCCGGTCGGTTTCAGCGCCATGAGCAATGGCGATCTCGTCCTGCTCTTGCACGCTCCGCACCTGCTCCTGCACTTGAGCAATGGCGATCTCGTCCTGCTCCCTCACGCTCCGCACCTGCTCCTGCACTTGAGCAATGGCGATCTCGTCCTGCTCCCTCACGCTCCGCACCTGCTCCCGCACATGAGCAATGGCGATCTCGTCCTGCTCTTGCACGCTCCGCACCTGCTCCCGCACCACCTTCAACTCTGTAGCAAATCGCAACTGCGCCGCATCTATATGCGCCTGCAATTCTTGTTTCAATATTCCGGCTTTAATTTCCGTGATGTTTTCCCCGGTCACACACTGACCCTTAATTCGCATCGACTCAAAGGCAGGCGCATCAAGACTAGCGAGATCAAGCGGACCAACAGCTTGTGCAATGCCATACCAGCATTTGTTATGCCGAATAATATTGAAACCGAAATAGTTTTCTATTTCCAGGAACGTATCCGTACCTTGTGAAGGCGCATCATAAACAAACTGAGAAGTATAATTATTAACAATGAAGCCCGCCGCATCAGCATCTGTCATGAATCCTTCATGGTTATGAGCGAAGTCTTTTCCTGCCCCAGGTGAATCAATACGATGGCCCAGCTTCACAGGGTAATACTGCCCTGCAATTTCAACGATATTCCAGCCCTGTAAATTCGCACGCACCATCCTGGGAACGTAAAGTTGATTATTAGATAGTTGCTTCACCAGCAACCGACGGTTCAGCAACTCATCCACTTTTGAAGAAACTAACGAGTCCTTGGAATATCCCAAAGCACGCATGAAGTCCTGCGGCAGAGTATCAAACGCAGTCCAATGCTTGTCTGTAAAACACTCTCTGTGTCGGCCAATTTCCCCATTCATAAATGTCGCACTGCCAGGGTCATACAACTGCCGCCCAAAATCCTCCGGACAGCCGGCGATGTGGAGCTTCAACTGTAGTGCCCAAATGGAGTCAGCTTGCCGGGTATTATCTCCACCACCGGAGGCGCCCACAAGCTCTTCGTAACTCACAGGAATGACATTACTGAAATTCATCCATCCAGCGTATCTGTTGATCCGGTCGCGGATGTTTCCCATGACAGAATCGTCGGCGATTAGCCTGAAAAGGCGCTCCCGGTCATTTTTAAAACTGTTCAAGTAACCAGAAAATAGGTGCTCTGGTTTTACAAACCAGTCCAACTCCGAGACCAGAATATCAAGAGGATTGCGATAGACAAAAATGGCCGGCGATCGGAAAAACAACTGGCGACCGAGGGGATGGGAAAAGTCTTTCGCTACAAGCTCGTGGCAGGGTGCGTGATACTCCCATCCGACCGGAGTACACCAGGAACCCTGCCGTGGTGCGCGGTCTAGTGATCGTTCCAATCCCATCAAACCAAAAAGCCTGATCAGCATATGCGTCCCTGCCTTTGGAATCGCCATCAGGAAAACGGTTCGCTTGCTGATGTGATGATCAGTTATCGGCGCAATCACCCCGATCATCTTGCCAATGCAGGCATGCAGGACACGCGATACAGCGGTGCTACTGCCATCATTAATAACCAGTAGATCGCTATTCGATATATTAATCGGCTTAATGTCCGATATGCGGCGACCAACAAGAGTCGTGAATCCAGTGCTATGGAGCATGCGTCGTAGCCCGGTGTTACGATTATCAGCACCGGCTACCAAAACCTTTCGAGCACCGCGAGCGTAGGCTTCCGTTAGCACCTGCTGCAAGGTGGCGGGCACTGCCGGGTCAAAAAAATCGAGATGCCTGTTCATTGTTTTATCGTCTTTTGAATAGCTCGTAAAACTTCGTCATAAGATCGTCCGAGCAGAATTTGTTTGAGCAACTATCGAACGTCCAACCGCCCGAAGTCCATCGGTCCAAGCGACTGAGGCACTGCGTAGTAAGTTCCAGCATAGGCCACGATGTTATAACCTGACTCGCTTCCGACCAGCCGTGGTTGGGCCTCCGGCAGCTTACTCTGAATCGCAGCAGAAAACATGGAAGCCGCACGCCCACCAAGCTATCTATTAAATATCATGCTATAGCGGATGTGCAAATCCTGCAACAGAAATTCGTTTCCATCCGCCGCAGTGGTTGCCGCATGGAGATCCGTCAGATATCGATAGACAGTGTCCGTAACAGGCGCCATGCGCTCCATGAAGCCGGTTGCCAAGGATTCGTCGCGCAGAGTAGACCTCTCGATTTCGACCGCTGCCTTACGAGGATAGTGCTTGAATTTGAATCGTGGAGACGGCGTGAAGTTGGACTTATTGAATGCAAACTTGATCAGGTCGTCGTCAAGATTCTCCTTAAAAACTTGGCCCCGTCTGATATGGCTTTCGATGAGCTGCTGGTCCGAGGTGTAATCATTTTCGTCAAAATAGGCTATCGGGTCGAAGCCGAAGCGTGTCAGATACTCACCAAAACCCGCATCCTCAAATAACTTCAGGTGGGTATTGGTGAGGTTAAATTTCCAATCATTCAACAAGCCCCGACGGAAGCTATGACGGTGATATCGCGTCAAGTTACGGTGATCAAGCTCACCCCAGGCACGTGCAGCATATTCAACGCTCACCGGTGCGCCAGCAGCTTCAGCGATACGCTGGATCTCAGCAACCGGCTCTTGAATCAGATCTTCCCAACGCATCAGATAGTCATACTTCCCGATGACGGGAATAAACTCATTCAGGTAGTTCTTCAAAAAGTCGATCAGCCCAGAAACGAACTCTAGATCCGTCAGCTTGTTAAGCGCCAGCTCGCGTCGAATCAGATGCTCATCGAGCTTCACTTTTCGCTGAATGTATTCGCTGGCAAGCGCATTGATCGAGAAAACCGAGGAGTGAATGATGTCGATCGGATTGCGAATCGACGCAAATTTCTTGAATCCCTGGTAGTCAGCCATTGTGGTCCAGCGCGCTGGATGGCTATGCGAATGAATGATCTCATCAAACTCCATCACCCATCGTGGCAGGTAGAGCAAAAAAGTGAAGTCCCCCTCTCCCAAGATGCCGAGGTATTTACGGATGCAGATTGTGTCAGCATCACTAGCCGAGATCCACTTAGGACCGCCAGTGATAATCGAGAATTCTTTATTGTAAAAAAGCCTATCTTCGCCCACTT
>Ga0194131_10009912_pt1 | contig 11864 bp, 8 predicted proteins | sample TA2KigO120mmetaG_FD_148631 | JGI IMG/M metagenome (GOLD analysis project Ga0194131, IMG submission 148631) | Freshwater microbial communities from Lake Tanganyika, Tanzania - TA2015053 Kigoma Offshore 120m | ecosystem: Environmental > Aquatic > Freshwater > Lake | place: Tanzania: Lake... | reverse complement strand
TCAGGTAACTGTTTTGAGCCCGGAGACTTGGTGGCCGGACGGATTCCTAGGCCGGTGGATGCAACGGGGGTATACCCTTCGTAAGCATTTGGTATACAAGCTTCAGCAATATTTGGTCTGGACCCCCGGGGCGATGTTTAGCGGGAATCCCTGGCCGGCAGGAGATCCATCGCGTATGCAGCACCCAGCCTTGAAGGAGGCGGATGCCGTTGTTTTGCATTGGATTAATCATGGCTTCTTGGGGTCCTCTGATTTGCGGGCTTTGTTAAATTTAGGAAAGCCTGTGTTATGGCACATGCACGATCAATGGGCTTTTACGGGGGGGTGTCATTATTCCGGTGCATGTACGGCCTTTGAAAATACCTGCGGAACGTGTCCGCAGTTACGACGACGCGGACCTGGCGATCGCTCACGACGTCAGTTTACGGAGCGTCAACAATGGGCAGCGCAAGCGGGAGACCGTCTGGCGCTCGTGGCTCCAAGTGAATGGCTCACAAGCCAGGCCGCTAAATCCGGTATTGTACGAGAAAGCGGAGCCTGGGTGCGCTGCATCCCCAATCCATTTGACCCAGCAGTGGATGGCCAAGGCCTTCAACCCCGCTTGGTAATTAGTGAGCATTCCAGGCCTCGCTTGTTTTTTGCGGCGGTGAACCCCTCCGATTCCCGGAAAGGGTGGGACTTGTTGATGATGGCTTTGGAGTACTTGGGTAGGGAAGGCATGGTCTGTGATGTTGAAGTGGCCGGCAAGGTCACGGAGCCGGCAAGGTCACGGGTGCAGGCATTGGAAATGGGTGGACATCGAGTGACTTGGTTGGGTTTGTTGGGCCCTAAGTCTATGCAGGAGGCCTATGTTAGGGCTGATGTATTCGTTATTCCATCCTTGCAAGAAAACTTTCCAAACACTATTTTGGAAAGTTTCGCAGCCGGTACACCGGTGGTTGGTTTTGCGGCAGGTGGTATCGCTTACATGATTGTGGAGGGCCAAAACGGGGCTTTAGCGCCAGCGGTTGACCCCTGGGCTTCGGAGGAATCCAAAGCCATGGCCGCTGTTAATCTTGCCTCGGCCATCTTGAGGGTGGTCCAGCACCCCCAAGGTAATTTGCTGCGTGCAATGGCTTATCAAAGTCTGGAACAAGTTCGGCCAGAGCGAGTTGCCAAGGAATATACCGATTTAATTCATGCTATGTTACAGAATTCTTCGAAGTCGCCATGAAATATTCCGTTAGCATGCACATTTCGGTGATTACGGTGACCTACAATCCCGGGGACTTGTTGGAGCCTACCATGCAATCGGTGTTGGGGCAGGTGGGCGTTCGGGTGGATTACGTTGTGGTGGACGGGGCGTCCAAGGACGGAACGGTGGAGCGATTGCGGGCGTTTGGTCAACAGGTTCACGGTGAGCGAGTTCAGGGCGAGCGGGTTCAAGGTGAGCTAGTTCACGGAGGTTCGTTGACCTACCGTTGGGTGTCTGAGCCAGACCGCGGACTCTACGACGCCATGAACAAGGGTTTGGCCATGGCTACCGGGGATTATGTCCTGTTTTTGAATGCCGGGGACACCCTGGCCCATCCCCGAGTTTTAGAAAATTTGTGGACCGAGGCACCGGGGGCGGGGGCTTATTACGGGCAGGCGATGGTGGTTGAATCGGTGGGAGGCCGAGAATTGGGCCTTCGTAAACCGCTGCCTCCATCGTGCTTGAACAGTCGTTCCCTTCGTTTTGGAATGGTGGTGTGCCATCAGGCCTTCATTGTCGGACGAGCCTGGGCCAAGCCCTACGATTTGCAATACAAAATCTGCGCGGATATCGATTGGATGATTCGCAGCCTACAAACCTTGGAGGCGGCAAAGGTACCTGTACACTTTGCCGACCGGGTCCTGGTGCAGTTTTTGGATGGAGGGCTCTCCAGCCAACGTCGCAAAGCCGCTTGGAAGGAGAGGTACCGCATATTTGGGCGGCATTACGGCGCATTGAATAATCTTGCTAACCATGTTTGGATAGTCTTGCGCTATGTTTTGAGGCGATTTGTGCCGAACTTTGGCTGAATCCCCCCTTTATGCCCTTAGACCCGTCGATCCGCTCCGTCCTCATCATCGGAAGCGGACCCATTGTCATCGGCCAGGCCTGCGAATTTGATTACTCCGGATCCCAGGCTGCCCGTTCCCTTCGCGAGGAAGGAATCGAAGTCATCCTGATTAATTCCAACCCCGCCACCATCATGACGGACCCCGTCACCGCGGATCAGGTTTATTTGATGCCGTTGACCATCGAGTCCTTGGAACACATTATTTCACAACACCGTATCGATGCCGTTCTGCCCACCATGGGCGGGCAGACCGCCCTTAATTTGTGCAAAGAGGCTGATGAACTAGGACTATGGGCTCAGCATAACATTCGATTGATTGGGGTGGATATCGATGCCATCGAGCGCACCGAAAACCGGGAAGAATTTCGCAGACTGATGTTGGAAATCGGCGTGGGTGTTGCCCCATCTCGAATCGCCAATTCATTTTTGGAGGGCAAAGAAGCCGCCGAAGAAATCGGATTTCCTTTGGTCATTCGACCATCCTACACTCTGGGGGGAACAGGGGGCGCAGTGATCTACCGCAAAGAAGATTTTGACAAAGCCTTGAACAGGGGCTTGGATGCATCGCCTACCCATGAAGTGCTGATTGACAAGGCGGTACTGGGCTGGAAGGAGTATGAATTGGAATTGTTGCGGGATGCTGCGGATAATGTTTGCATTATTTGCACCATCGAGAACATGGACCCCATGGGAATCCATACCGGGGACAGCATCACCGTGGCGCCGGCCATGACCCTCAGCGATACGGCAATGCAGACCATGCGTGATCAGGCCATTCTCATGATGCGTTCAATCGGGAATTTTGCCGGGGGATGCAATGTGCAATTCGCCATGGATCCCCTGACGGAGGCGATCATCGCCATCGAAATTAATCCCCGCGTTTCCCGCTCATCGGCGCTGGCATCCAAAGCCACCGGGTATCCTATTGCCAAAATCGCTGCCAAGCTTGCAGTCGGTTATCGTTTGGACGAATTGCCCAATCAAATTACCCTCAGTACCTCCGCTTTCTTTGAACCCTCCTTGGATTATGTGATTGTCAAAATCCCCAAATGGAATTTCGACAAATTTCCTGGAGCAGATCGTAGCCTGGGTTTCCAAATGAAATCGGTAGGGGAGGTGATGGGCATAGGAAGAAGCTTCAACGAAGCCCTGCAAAAAGCCTGCCAGAGCCTGGAAATTAACCGCTCGGGCATTGGGGCCGATGGCAAAGGCGAACGCCGTTTGGAGGTGATCATGGACAGCTTGGAGCATCCTTCCTGGGAGCGTCTTTTTCATTTGTACGACGCCTTCTCCCTGGGGGTTCCCCTTAAGTCTGTTCAGAAAGTAACGCGCATTGACCCTTGGTTCCTTCGTGAAATTCGATCCTTGGTGGAACTTGAGCAAAAGGTCAAACCCTTGAGCCTTGCCCAAATTGACGGCCATTTGATGCAGGATCTGAAACAAAACGGATTTTCGGATCATCAAATTGCGCGCATGGTTATGGACGATGTACAAGAAGAGCAGGTTAGGAACCACCGCAAGGCCCTCAATTTGCATCGTGTTTGGAAAATGGTGGATACCTGCAGCGCGGAGTTTCCTGCGGCAACCCCGTATTATTATTCTTGCTACGATACCGAAAACGAAAGTATCTCAAGCGATAGGCCCAAGGTTATCGTATTGGGATCCGGCCCTAACCGAATTGGGCAAGGGATTGAATTCGATTATTCTTGTGTGCACGGTTTGTTGGCCGCCAGAGAATCCGGCTTTGAGGCCATCATGATCAACTGCAACCCGGAGACCGTGAGTACGGATTTCAACATGGCGGATAAATTGTATTTCGAGCCTGTTTTTTGGGAGCATTTGTTGGATTTGTTGGAGCACGAAAAGCCGGTAGGGGTTATCGTTCAATTGGGTGGTCAAACGGCCCTCAAATTGGCGGAGAAAATCCATGCGCGAGGTTATCGAATTATCGGCACCTCGTACGAGAGCATGGATTTGGCCGAAGACCGTGGCCGCTTCAGCGATTTGCTCAAAGAACTTGATATTCCATATCCACGGTACGGGGTGGCTGAAACCGCTGAGGAAGCCTTGCAAATCGCGCACGATGTGGGGTATCCCGTCCTGGTGAGGCCCAGTTATGTGCTTGGTGGGCAGGGGATGAGCATTGTGATCAACGACGAAGAGTTGGAGAAGGCCGTAGTGGATTTGTTGAGAAGAATACCCGGTAACAGGATTTTGATTGATCATTTCTTGGACCGGGCCATGGAAGCGGAAGCAGATTGCATTTGCGATGGACATGATGTGATGATATGCGGAATCATGGAGCATATTGAACCTGCGGGCATACATTCCGGGGATTCGCACGCAGTGCTCCCGCCCTTTGGTTTATCACCTTTGGTGGTAACCCAAATGGAAGAATACACGAGAAGACTCGCCAAAGCCCTTCAAATCAATGGCTTGATGAATGTGCAGTTTGCAATCAAGAACGATGTGGTTTATGTGATCGAGGCCAATCCAAGGGCCTCCCGAACCGTGCCCTTCTTGGCCAAAGCCTACGCGACTCCTTTTGTGAACATGGCGACCAAAGTAATGTTGGGAACACATAAAGTTGCCGATTTTGAAACGGATTACAAGCTGGAGGGCTGGGCCATCAAGGAGCCTGTATTTTCTTTCAATAAATTCCCTAACGTGAACAAAGAGCTAGGCCCGGAAATGAAATCCACCGGAGAGGCGATTCGTTTCATCAGTGATTTGCGAGACCCTTACTTCCGGGATCTGTACAAACGAAAATCCATGTACTTATCGCGTTAATTCCGCAGTCATCGTGGGGCTTAGCTTGAATCATCCCCTTTTTCACGGGATTTTAATGCGGGTGCTTAAACTTGAAGGTAAGAAAAGAGTCAATATTCGGTCATATAATTATGGATACCGTTCATATCTTGATAGTGGAGGACGACGCGGCCATGGCTGCGGCCGTGATAGAGGGGTTGAGCCAGGAGGGTTTTGCGGTGGATCGTGCAGTGGATAGCCTGGAAGCCAGGCGTTATTTCAGCGACAAAGAATACCGGGTGGTGATTTTGGACCGAATGTTGCCGGGCGGCCTCAACGGCATTGACCTTGCCCGCCGTTTCCGCTCCCAACGACCGTCATGCGGTTTGTTGATGTTGACCGCCTTGGGCACGACCGGGGACAAGGTGGAAGGTCTGGAAGCCGGTGCAGACGATTACCTGGTCAAGCCTTTTGATTTTGACGAATTGCTTGCCCGAATCCGGGCGATACTGCGGAGGCAAGATGGTCAATCGGGGCCCAGGCAACTGCAAGTGGGTTCTTTGATCCTCGATTTGCAGACCAAAGAAGCCCGCAGAGACGGCAAGTCCATAGGACTCACCGCCAAGGAGTTTCATCTCTTGGAATATTTTATGCGCCACAAAGGGGAGGTTCTGAGCCGAATCCAATTGGCCGCTGATGTCTGGGATATTCATTTTGATACGGGAACCAATGTGGTGGATGTGTACATCAACTTTTTGCGCAAGAAAATCGATCGTGATTTCCATACCAAAATGCTGGTGACCCATATTGGGCAAGGATATCAATTGATCGAAGAAGCAAACCCATCCCAGGCGTCTTAGCTTCGCCCAAGGGATGACCATACGCAATCAGTTAAGCAGGAGGCTTTTGGCCTTGGTGGCCTTGGTTTTGGGCCTGGTGCTCCTGTCGGTGTATTTTTTGGTGGATCGTCAAAGGGAGTTGTCTTTTCACGAACGACTTCGTCAAGGGGCAGTGGCCAGAGCGGTCCTCTGGATGGAATCCACGCCTGGGGCTGGACTGGGGACGCTTCCTTCGAATGCTACCGAAATGGAGGAATCCCGCGCTGTGTTTTGGGTTTACAATTACCAGAATCGATTGTTATGGGCAGAAGATTCAGCAGGACAGGTCTCGACCTTGACGTCGGCGGAATTAAGCCAAACGCGGCGTGACGGTCAGGCCTTTTTTCGAAGAGGGAGATTGGAGCTAGCTGCGGTGGCCTTTGCCGCCGATCGCTACAACCGCATGTTGGTGGTTTGGGGTTCCGAGGACGTGGAAGGGGAACGTCAGTTGAAATTGCTGCGTTGGATCCTATTGATCGGTTGGGTCTTGGGCATGGGATTGACAGGTCTTTTTTCTTATGGTTTTTCGGGGAGGGCCTTGAGTCCGCTTAGCCACCTTCTGGACCGTGTAGAAGGAATGCAAACCAGCAAAGCCCTTGATTTTCACCTTGAAGAAGCCAAGAGGCCGGATGAAATTGGGCGATTGGCCCGCAAATTCAACGAGTTTTTGGCTCGTCTTGCCGAGGCGGTTCGTACTCAACAGAAATTCTTGGGCCTTGCATCCCATCAGCTGCGCACGCCTTTGGCCTCCACCAAGGCAAGCCTCGAAGTTTTGTTACGGAAACCCCGTACGGAGGCCGAGTATCGTGCGGCTTTGGAGAAGACCTTGCTCAGCTTGGATGAACTTAATCGTACGGCACAGCGTTTGCTCGTATGGGTTCAATTGGATGCAGGTTCTCATACCATGCAACAAAACGATGTGCCTTTGGATGAATTGCTTGTTGAGATTCAGGCCGCCTGGAGGCGCCACCTTCCGCTCTGGGATTTTCAATTTCGAATCAAGCCCGAAGAGGAACGAGCCCACGTCGGGCCTGACATGGATCGCGAAAGAGGGGCTGAGATTTTTCGAGTCCGTGGGGATGCCGAATTGCTTCGAACTGCGGTGGACAATTTGATCGAAAATGCAGTCAAATACAGCAACAAGCCCAAGCTCGAAGTGGAGCTGTCATGGATTTCGACGGCGGGAATGGTACGGGTACAGGTTCAAGACTACGGCATAGGCATGGATCAAGAAACCCTCAAGAAAATTTACGAGCCCTTTTATCGATCATCCCGTAGCATGGACCGCTCCGGTCATGGCTTGGGCCTGGCCTTGGTCCAACAAATTGTGCAATGGCATGGGGGAGCGATTCATGCACGCTCGGAACCCGGCCAAGGAAGCGTTTTCAGCATAGACCTGCCTCCTATCTTTGGGCATGCTTAAAGCGATTTTCCTGTTTTTGCTATTCATATGGGTGGGCGGGCTGCTCATGCGTTGGATTTTGCCCTTTATCCTGATGCGCTGGATGCGCAGGTTTCAAGACCAAATCCAACGGCAGGCGGGATCACGCCCCCAAAAGCCCCAAGGCAAGGACCAAGCATCCCCCACCCCTATTAAGGGAGATTATATAGACTACGAAGAAATCCCTTAATTTTTGCGCTAATTCATACCTTCCTTATGAAATCAAAATCATCTCAGACAACAAGCCGAAGCTCCCAAGAATCCACTGCCCAAGGAACCCTTTCCTTTGGGAATAATCTTTGGAATCGATGGAAAGATCATGTGTTGGCCTTGGCAGTCATGGCCGCCTTGGCGTTGATGTACAATTACCCCGTGCTCAGCGGCAAGGGTCTTCGAATGGAGGATATGACCCAGGTTTCCGGCATGTCCAAAGAGCTCGAAGACGCCAAAGCGATTAATGGACGTTACCCCCTGTGGACCAATGCGTTATTTGGAGGAATGCCTGCGTATCAGATCGCCATGGACACCCCCAAATCGCTGATTAACCAGGTCGGGCAAATCGTTTACTATTGGTTGCCTCAGCCTGCCAATATGATGTTATTGTACATGTTTGGGATGTATATCTTGTTAAGTATTTGGGGGTGCAGCCGTTGGTTATCGGTTATGGGCGGTTTGGCCTTTGCCTTGAGTTCCTATAATATTATTATTATCGATGCAGGGCACGTGACCAAGGCGCTGGCTATTGGTTTCATGCCCCCGGTTTTGGCTGGTTTGCGCTTGTTGTTTACGGGGCGCTCCTTTGGGGGATTGGCGACCTTGGCTTTGGCCTTGGCGCTGCAATTGTACGCTTACCATTACCAAATCACCTATTACCTGGGACTTATGATCGTCCTGTATGTGGTTTATGAACTGATTGACCACGGCCGTCGTGGGGCATGGTTCCAGGCCATCAAAGCCTCTGGTTTGGCCTTGTTCGCCTTGGCCCTGGCCTTGGGTTCCAATTGGACCCATTTTGCGGTTACCAACGAATATGCCAAGGAAACCATGCGCGGTGGTTCCGACTTGAAGCGGTTGGAAAAGGGCAGCGATGACGGCCTGGACCGCGAATACGCCCTCAAATGGAGCAATGGAATCGTCGAAGGCGGCACCGTCCTTATTCCAAACTTGATGGGTGGCGCATCGCAAACACCCTTGGACACCAAAAGTGCTACTTACGAAACCTTGGTTTCGGCAGGCGTCCCTGAAGCCCAAGCCAAAGGCTTTGTGGATTCGGGGGTGCCCACCTATTTTGGGGATCAACCCGGCGTGGCAGGCCCCACCTACTTTGGTGCTTTGATGATCTTCCTGTTTGTCATGGGTTTGTTAACCCTCAAAGGCTCCCTGAGGTTTTGGCTCCTGGCCTGCGTTGTCCTGTCTTTTATGTTAAGTTGGGGCAGAAACAGCATGGCGCTCACCAATTTCTTTATGGATTACCTCCCGTATTACAATAAATTTCGTGCGGTGGCCATGAGCTTGGTCATGGCCAGTCTGGCGGTTCCCTTGTTGGGGGTTTTGTTTGTCAAAGCCCTGTTGAAACAGGAAATACCCAAGGACGAATTGGAGAAGAAACTCCGTGGGGCGGGTATAGCTCTGGGTGGATTGTGTTTAATGTTGGCTATCGCGGGCTCTATGTTTTTTGACTTTTCGGCTCCCGCGGTGGATGATGCCGAACAATGGAAAGGCATCAACGGGTTGGTGGATGCTTTTCGCGATGATCGGGAATCGCTTTTGACCAAGGATGCCTTCAAGTCTCTCTTGATCATCGCCATGGGATTTGCAGCGATTTGGTATTATGCCCAAGGCAAAGTCAAAGGAGCTCAATTAACTTGGGCGCTGTTGTTGATTTCCACGGTGGACCTTTGGTGGACCGATCGTCGTTATTTGTCAGCAGAGGATTTTGAGCGCAAGAGCCGTTTGGAAATACCCTTTGAGATGACAGAAGCCGACCGGGTCATTTTGGACGAAGAAAATCGCCTGGTCCAGACCGGTGCAGGCAACCTTTATTACAGAGTTTTGGATTTTGGACAACAGAATCCTTTCAACGAAAACCGGGCGGGTTATTTCCACAAATCTCTGGGGGGGTACCATGCGGCCAAACTTTCCCGCTTTGAGGATGTCAAAAACAATTACCTTGGAGGAAACGGGAAAGCCCCTCAACAAAATTTGTTGGATGCGTTCAACGTGCGTTGGATGATCTATCCCCCGCAACAGCAGGGTCAGGGCCCCGTTGCTGTACCAAATCCTGGAGCCATGGGCAATGCCTGGTTTGTGAAAGAATTGCGTTTGATGCCCGATGCCCGGGTTGAATTTGATTCCTTGGACGGAACGGATTTGCGCAATGTTGCGCTGATGGACAAGTCTTTGGCGGGGTCTTTGTCAAGCCAATCTTATAATGTTGATTCTCAGGCCTTTATTCGATTGAACGCCTATGCGCCTGATACCTTGTCCTATGAATACCGTAACAACGCTCCATCCCTTGCGGTGTTTTCGGACATTTACTACTCCAAAGGGTGGAATGCCTACCTTGACGGAAAGCCGGTGCCGCATCTTCGTGTCAATTACCTGATGAGGGGGCTGGCATTGCCTGCGGGTTCCCATCGCGTGGAATTCCGTTTTGAGCCGTCCACCTATCTTCAAGGAGAGAAAATTTCGTTGGCCTTTAACTTGGCATTGTTCTTGGTGGTGGCTTTCGGTTTTTGGAAATCACAATCCGAAACAGGTTCTTCAGGACAGGCATCATGAGCAGACCTCTTATTTTGATTTGCAACGACGACGGGATTTCGGCCCCCGGCATCCGTGCTTTGGTCCAAGCGGTCCGCGATCTAGGGGATTGCGTGGTGGTTGCGCCGGATAGACCGCAATCCGGAATGGGTCATGCCATTACCATCGGGCATCCGTTACGGGTGCAGGCTCAGCATGGTCTGTTTGGGGAGGATTTGCCGGCTTACCAAACCAGCGGAACGCCCGTCGATTGCGTGAAATTGGCCGTGGATCAAATTCTGCACCGGAAACCGGATTTGCTGCTTTCGGGAATTAACCACGGCTCCAATGCATCGATCAATGTGATTTATTCGGGCACCATGTCGGCGGCGGTGGAAGGCGGAATCGAGGGTATTCCAAGCGTGGGGTTTTCCTTATGCGATTACGCATTGGAGGCTGATTTTGGACTTTCTGCGGATATTGCACGGGTTGTAGCCAAATCCGTTTTGGAACGTGGTCTCATGCTCGGCACCTTGCTCAACGTTAATATTCCCAAGATCGACCCCGCCCAATTTCGGGGACTGCGCGTCTCAAGGCAGGCTGCGGCCAAGTGGAAAGAAAATTTTGAGGAGCGCCACGACCCTCACGGTAAAGCCTATTATTGGATGACCGGGGAATTTGAATTGATGGAGCAAGCGGAGGACACGGACGAATGGGCTTTGCGTAACGGCTATGCCTCGGTGGTTCCGGTGCAATTTGATTTGACGGCTCATCATGCCTTGTCCAATTTGCAAGGTTGGGGGATGCAGGGCTGGAAGATTGAGGTTGGAAGTGAATGATCCCATGGCCTCGGAGACACGATTTTGGACCAGCAGGGAAGGCCGTACGGGATTTGTGGCGGGTTTGGCGGGTCCTTTGGTGATGATGGGTCTGTGGATGGCTTATCGGATGCAAACGGGTTCGATGGAGGGCGCCGGTGTTCAAGGTGGTTCTGCGTTATCCCATTGGTGGGATTTGCTTTGGGGTTCAGGCCTGGTGGGCCCGCTCTTGAGTTTGGCGGTGTTACCGAACCTGGCCTTGTTTTGGTGGAATTTGTATCGCCAATCCGAAAAAGGTGCCGGAGGGGTCCTGGTGGCGACGTTTATGTATGCCTTGGTGGTGGTGGCGATTAAATGGGTTTTTTGATGTTACGAAATTTTCCATGGAAGGTTGATTCCTCTCAGCGATGAAAATTTATTGCATTGCCGGGGAGGCTTCGGGGGACATGCACGGCGCCGCCCTGCTCAAGGAAATTCGAGTCCGGTATCCCGAATCCATCCTAAGGGGTTGGGGTGGAGACTTGATGCAGGCTGAGGGCTTGAATTTGGTAAGGCATTATCGCGAAACCGCTTTTATGGGCTTCGTGGAGGTACTGCGTAATTTGCGTACCATCCTTCGTTTGCTCAAAGAAGCCCGCAACGACATCCAATCCTTTGCCCCGGATTTGCTGATCTTGATCGATTACCCCGGCTTCAACCTGCGCATAGCAAAATTTGCCAAAGGATTGGGCATCAAGGTCGTGTATTATATTTCTCCCCAATTGTGGGCATGGAAAGAGGGCAGAATTCAAACGGTACGGGACAGTGTTGATCAAATGTTGTGCATATTGCCCTTTGAACAAGATTGGTATGCACAACGCGGTGTCCCGGTGCACTACGTGGGACATCCTTTGGCAGATCGATGCAGGCCTTACCCTGCCGCTGAGAAGCGAAAACAACGCGAGGCTTTGGCCAAGAATGAGTCTGCCTATGTGTCCTCTTCTTGGGTGGCCTTGTTGCCTGGAAGTCGGTTACAGGAAATTCGCAAACACCTTCCCATTCTGTTGGAAACGGTACGTTCCATGCAGGGAGTTGTCGCGGTTGTGGCCATGGCTCCGGGTGTCGATTCGTCGGTGTACCAGGCCATTCTTAACACAAGTTTTAGATCCCACAAAGA
>Ga0194131_10009911_pt1 | contig 11864 bp, 10 predicted proteins | sample TA2KigO120mmetaG_FD_148631 | JGI IMG/M metagenome (GOLD analysis project Ga0194131, IMG submission 148631) | Freshwater microbial communities from Lake Tanganyika, Tanzania - TA2015053 Kigoma Offshore 120m | ecosystem: Environmental > Aquatic > Freshwater > Lake | place: Tanzania: Lake... | reverse complement strand
CTCAAGCGGGGCGGCCAGCGCCTGGTGGTGTGGCTCGACGGCGCCGGACCCGCGGGCGGTGCCGTCGTCGTCAAGCAGATTCCGCTGCGCTCGGTGTGGCACAGGCTCGAGGCGCGGCTTCGCGGCCGACCGGCGAGCGTGCAGCGCGTCTGCGCGGAGCACCTGCTCGCGGCAGGCGTGGGCGTGCCGCGTCCGCTCGGCGTGGTCGAGGAGCAGCACACCAGCACGCTCGTCGCGGAGGCGATCACCGGGGCGCAAGGGCTCCTCGCGGCCTATCTGCAGAGCGACGGCCCGGCGCGCCGTCGCTTCGCCCGCGAACTCGGTGCATTCGTCGCGCGGCTGCACGCGTCGGCCGTCCGGGTGCCGGACCTCAAGGAATCGAACGTCCTCGTGCGGGACGACGGAGCGGCCCTGCGCTTCGTGCTCGTCGACCTCGACCGCGCGCGTGTCGTGCCCGGCAGGCTTTCGCGGCGGCGCCGGATCAGCAACCTCGTGCAACTCGACCGCTCGCTCGGTGCCTACTTGGGCCGTCGCGAGCGGCTCGCCTTTCTCGCCGCCTGGCGGCGTGGGCTGCCGGGCCCGCGCGAGCCGCTCGCTCGGCTGGCACGGGACGTCGAGCGCGCGCGACGCCGCAAGGACGTGAGCGTCTCGCGCCGGCGGCGGCGCGAGAAGATCAAGCCGGACGACCGGCTGCCGGTCTCCGCCATCGTGATCTGCGGCAACGAGGCGCACTGCATTCGTGACTGTCTGGAGAGCCTGCGCTGGTGCGAGGAGATCGTGGTCGTCGACTCGTACTCGACCGACGGCACCTGGGACATCGTGCAGGAGTACACCACCAACGTATGGCGCAGGCCGTGGAACGGGCACGTCGAGCAGAAGCAGCACGCGCTCGACCACGCGCACCATCCGTGGGTCCTGAACGTCGACGCCGACGAGCGCGTGTCACCGGCGCTGCGCGAGGAGATCGAGGAGATCCTCGCGCACGACGGCCGCGGCTACGACGGCTTCCTGGTGCCGCGCGTCGTCCACTACCTCGGCCGGTGGTGGTGGCACGGCGGCTGGTACCCCGACCGCCGTCTGCGGCTGTTTCGCAGGGAGCGTGCCATCTGGGGCGGCGAGGACCCGCACGAGAAGGTGCTTCTGCAGGGACGCGTCGGCAGGATTCTCGAGCCGCTGCTGCACTACACGTACGACGACGTCAGCGACCACGTCCGGACCATCAACCGCTTCACCACGACGTCGTCGCGGCGCGGGGCGGTGGCGAAGCCGGCGACATGGCCGAAGCTCCTGCTGCGACCGGCGGTGCGCTTTGCGCGCTTCTACCTCTGGAGCTCCGGGTTCCGGCTGGGCAAGCCGGGTCTCTTCGTCGCGATCTCCGCGGCGGTCTACGCCCACCTCAAGTACGCGAAGCAGGACGCGCGCCACCGCGGCGAGGGCGGAGTCCGGTGAGCCTGCGCGTGCTGCACGTCGATCCGGAGCGCGGCTTCAGCGGCGGGGAGACGCAGGTGCTGGCGCTCGCGACGCACCTGCGCGACCACGGTCACGCGATCCTCGTTGCGGTACACCCCGGCGGCCCGCTGGCGGCGCGGCTCGCGGAGCGCGGCATCGCGACCACGCCGCTCGGGTGCCGCTTCGGACACGACCCCCGCGCGGGGCTCGCGCTGCGTGCTGCTGCGGCGCGCTTCCGGGCCGACATCGTGCACCACCACACCTCGCGCGCGCTGTCGCTCGCGCCGTACGTCCCGCGCGACGTCGTCCAGGTGGTGACGCGGCGCATGGACTACGCGCCGCGCGGCGCCGGACCCTACGTGCGCTGGCTCTACGGCCGCACGGACGCGGTGATCGCGATCTCGCGCGCGGCGCACGCCGCCCTGGCCGCGCGCGGCATCGATGCGGCGCGCATCGCGATCGTGCCGAGCGGGGTCGCGGTCGAGAGCTACCGCGGCCTCGACCGGAGCGCGTCCCGTGCGGCGCTCGGCGTCGACGCCGCAGCGCCGGTGGTGGCGATCGTCGCCTCGCTGCACGCGCGCAAGGGGCACGCGGTCCTGCTCGACGCGCTGGCGGGCCTCGCGCGCGACGGCAGCGCAGCGCTCTGCCTCGCCGCGGGCACCGGGCCGGAGGGCGACGCACTGCACGACCGCGCACGACGGCTCGGCGTCGCGGCCCGCGTGCGCTGGCTCGGACAGGTGGCCGACGTCTGCCCGGTGCTGGCTGCCGCCGACGTCGTCGTGATGCCTTCGCTCGCGGAGGGGCTCGGCGTCGCCGCGATGGAGGCGATGGCGGCGGGGCGCCCGGTGGTGGCGAGCGCCGTGGGGGGGCTGCCGGAGCTGATCGCGGACGGTGAGCAGGGCCTGCTGGTCCCGCCAGGAGACGCCGCCGCGCTCGCGGAGGCCCTCGCGCGCTGCCTCGGCGACACCGGGCTCCGCGATCGCCTCGGGGAGTCCGGGAGGCGCCGGGCGGAGGCGTTCTCGACCGTTGCGATGGCGCGCGGCACCGCGTCGGTGTACGAACGCGCGCTGGCGGGACGGCGCACAGGACGAATGCCGGGGACGACGGAGTGAGCACGCGCAAGGGGAACAAGCGCGCCAGGGGCTCGGCCCGGACGCGCAACGACGAGCCCGATCCGACGCCGCCGTCCTCTGCCAGGCGCCTCGCGACCCTGCTCGCCGCGTTCCGCCGCGCCCGTGTGCTGGTGGTCGGCGACCTGATGCTCGACCGCTTCATCTGGGGTGACGTGCGCCGCATCTCGCCCGAGGCGCCGGTGCCGGTGGTGCAGGTGACGCGGGAGAGCATGCACCCCGGCGGGGCCGGCAACGTGGTGGCGAACCTCGCGTCGCTCGGCGCCCGGCCGCACGTCGTCGGCTGGGTGGGGCGGGACGCCGCGGGTAGTGCGATCCGCGTGCTCCTCGACGAGCTCGGGGCCGACGCCGGCGGGGTGCTGGTCAGCGACGCCGCCGCGACCATCGAGAAGACGCGCATCATCGCGCATCACCAGCAGGTGGTTCGGCTCGACCGCGAGCCGTACCGTCCGGGCGGGCGCATCGAGCAGGAGCTCGTCCGTCGCGTGGCGCGCGAGCTGCCACGCGCGCAGGTGGTGATCGTGTCCGACTACGGCAAGGGGACGATCCATCCCGCGCTGCTCGACCTCCTCGCCGAGCGCCGCGACCGGGACGGGTTCCTCTATCTGATCGATCCGAAGCAGCCGAACTTCGCGCACTACCGGGGCGCGACGCTCGTGAAGCCCAACGAGGGCGAGACCGCCGCGGCGGCGGGGATACCGATCGACGGGCCGGATGCGCTCGAGCAGGCCGCGGCGACGCTCCTCGAGCGCTGGCAGAGCGACGCGGTGCTCATCTCGCGCGGCGAGCACGGCATGTCGCTCTGCCGTCGGGGTGCTCCGCCGCGAAACTTCCCGGCTGCGGCACGCGAGGTCTTCGACGTGACGGGTGCCGGCGACACGGTGCTCGCGATCGCCGCGCTGGCGCTCGCCGGCGGCGGCACGCTGGAAGAGGCCGCGTGGCTGGCCAACGTCGGCGCGGGCGTCGTGGTCGGAAAGGTCGGCACCGCCACGCTGCGCAACGAAGAGCTCGGCGAGGCGGTGGTCGCGGCGATCGCCGATGCGCGCGAGGGGAGGGCGCGGGCGTGAACAGCATGACGGGATACGGCACGGCGGGTGGGGCGGTGCCGGGCGGGCGGCTGGTCGCCGAGGTGCGCAGCGTGAACGCGCGCTTCCTCGAGCTGCGCATCAACCTGCCGCGCGAGCACCAGGCGGCCGAGCCCGAGCTGCGCGAGCTGGTGCAGAAGAACGTCCAGCGCGGGCGCGTGGATGTCTCGGTGCGCCGCGAGGGCTCCGCACGGCTCTCCGTGCACGTCGAGCCGGACCTCGAGCTGGCGCGCGCCACGGTCGCGGCGTGGAAGCGCATCCAGAAGGAGCTCAAGCTGCCGGGCGAGGTCGATCTCGCGCTGCTGCGTGCGAGCGGCGGAGACCTGCTGTGCTCCGTGCAGGGCCAGCCCGACGTGGAGAAGGAGCTGCCGCTGCTGCGCCGCGTCGTCGGCCAGGCGCTCGCCCAGCACGCGAAGGACCGGCAGCGCGAGGGCGCCAACCTGGCGAAGGACATGAAGGGTCGCTGGAAGGCGCTGGTGGACCTGCACCGGACCTTCGGGCGTCTCGCGCACGAGATGGCTCCGATGCTGACCGAGCGCCTGACGGCGCGGGTGACCGCGCTGCTCGGCGAACAGTCCGTCGACGAGGGCCGGGTCCTGCAGGAGGTCGCGCTGGCCGTCGAGCGTAGCGCCACCAGCGAGGAGCTCGCCCGCCTCGGCAGCCACCTCGATGCGCTGGCCGGGCTCCTCAAGGACAAGGCCGCGATCGGCAAGCGGCTCGAATTCCTGATCCAGGAGCTGGTGCGCGAGGTCAACACGATCGGCTCGAAGGCCAACCACCTGCCGATGACGCAGGCGGTGCTCGCCGCGAAGAGCGAGATCGAGAAGCTGCGCGAGCAGGCGGCGAACGTCGAATGAGCGCCGCGACCGACGCACCATCGTCAGGACGGCGCGGCATCCTGTTCGTCGTCTCGGCACCGTCGGGTGCGGGCAAGACGACGCTGGTGAAGGCGGCGCTCGACGCCGACACGGGGCTGTCGCTGTCCGTGTCGTGCACCACGCGGACGCCGCGCACCGGCGAGCAGGACGGGCGCGACTACTTCTTCGTCGACCAGGCGGAGTTCGCGCGCCGGCGCGACGGCGGCGACTTCGTCGAGTGGGCACAGGTCTTCGACCACTTCTACGCCACGCCGCGCGGCCCGCTCGACGGCGCGATCGCGCAGGGGCGCGACGTCCTGCTCGACGTCGACATCCAGGGCGCGCGCGCCATCACCAAGACCTATCCTGCGGACGCGGTCGGGATCTTCGTCGTGCCGCCGTCGTTCGCCGTCCTCGAGCAGCGCCTCCGGGCGCGCGGGACCGACAGCATCGCGCAGATCAAGCGCCGTCTCGACCGGGTCCGGGAGGAGCTCGCCGCTGGGCGGGACACGAACGTCTACGACTACCTCGTCGTGAACGAGGATCGCGACCGTGCGGTGCGTGACCTCCTGGCGGTGATCGGCGCGGAGCGCTGCCGGATCGGTCGCTGCGCCGCCGTGCAGCTCGACTGAGCCTCGCCGACCTCCACCTCCCTTGCGGTGGGCGCGGTGCCGCCCTAACTTGACGCTGGGTGAGCCTGGAAAGCCTCATGGGCAAGGTGCAGGGATATCTCCCGGCCGCTCCGGTCGAGGTGATCCGCCGTGCCTACGAGTTCTCCGCGGAGAAGCACAAGAACCAGCGGCGTGCGTCGGGCGAGCCCTACGTCTCGCACCCCCTGGAGGTCGCCCACATCATCGCCGAGCTGAAGCTCGACGTGCCGAGCATCGCGACCGGGCTCCTGCACGACACCGTCGAGGACACGCTGACCACGCTCGGTCAGCTCGAGGCGATCTTCGGGACCGAGATCGCGACGCTGGTCGACGGCGTCACCAAGATCAGCCAGATCAACTTCACCACCCGCGAGGAGCACCAGGCGGAGAACTTCCGCAAGATGATCCTCGCGATGGCCCGCGACCTGCGCGTCATCCTGATCAAGCTCGCGGACCGCACGCACAACATGCGGACGCTCGACGGCCTGTCCGCGACCAAGCAGGCGAATATCGCGCAGGAGACGCTCGACGTCTACGCGCCGCTCGCCCACCGGCTCGGCATCTACTGGATGAAGAGCGAGATGGAGGACGCGGCCCTGCACGCGCTCCACCCCGAGGTGTACTACCAGCTCAAGCGCGCGGTTGCGAAGAAGAAGACCGAGCGCGAGAAGTACATCCGCGACGTACAGACCGTGCTGCAGAAGCAGTTCGAGGCGGCCGGCATCGAGTGCACGATCACCGGCAGGCCGAAGCACTTCTTCTCGATCTACCAGAAGATGCGCAGCCAGAACCTGCTCTACGAGCAGGTCTTCGATCTGGTCGCGTTCCGGATCATCGTCGACTCCGTCCGCGAGTGCTACGAGGCGCTCGGCGTGGTGCACAACCACTGGAAGCCGGTGCCGGGCCGGTTCAAGGACTACATCGCTCTGCCCAAGGCGAACGGCTACCAGTCGTTGCACACGACGGTGATCGGCCCGCGCGGTGAGCGCATCGAGGTTCAGATCCGCTCGACCGAGATGCACCGGATCAACGAAGAAGGCGTCGCCGCCCACTGGAAGTACAAGGGGGGCGCGGGCATCGACCTGCAGGACGTCCACCGCTTCCAGTGGCTCCGCCAGCTGCTCGAGTGGCAGCAGCAGGTGAAGGACCCGCACGAGTTCCTGCAGAGCTTCAAGGAGGACCTGTTCCCGGAAGAGGTCTACGTGTTCACCCCGAAGGGCGACCTGCTGAACTTCCCGCAGGGCGCGACGGTGATCGACTTCGCCTACCGTATCCACTCGGAGGTCGGGCACCACTGCTCGGGCGCGCGCGTCGCCGGTCGCCTCGTGCCGCTGCGCTACCAGATCCAGAGCGGCGACACGCTCGAGATCATCACCACCAAGCGCCAGACGCCGGCACGCGACTGGCTCAAGTGGGCGAAGACGCCGCGCGCGAAGGAGAAGATCCGTGCCTGGATCAAGAACGCGCAGGCGTCGCGCAGCATGGAGGTCGGGCGCGAGATTCTCGGACGCGACCTCGCCAAGCACCACCTCGATCTCGGCAAGCTGCGCGGCGACGGGACGCTCGAGCGGATCGCGCACGAGATCGGTCTGAAGAACTCCGAGACCCTGGTCAGCCAGGTCGGTTACGGCAAGCTGACCGCGCGGCAGGTGCTCGAGCGCGTCGTGTCCGAGCAGGAGCTCGCGACGCCGCAGGAGAAGGAAGGGACGCTGCAGCGCCTGTTTCGTGCCGTGGCGCGGCGGCCGGGCGTGTCGGGAGTCCGCGTCTCGGGCGTCGACGACGTGCTGGTGCGCTTCGCGCGCTGCTGCGACCCGCTTCCCGGCGAGCGCATCGCCGGATTCATCACGCGCGGGCGCGGCGTCACGGTGCACGCCACGGGCTGCGTCAAGGTTCTGGAGGCCGACCCGCAGCGGAGTGTCGACTGCGTGTGGGACCAGGTGGCGCACACGCCCCGTCCGGTCCGGCTCGAGGTCATGTGCGTCGACGAGCCCGGTCAGCTCGCCGCGATCACCAAGGCGATCGCGCAGAGTGGCATCAACATCTCGAAGGCGGAGTCGCGCAGCGTGCCGGACCGCAAGGCGCTCAACACCTTCGAGGTGATGGTCGAGCACGCCGACGACCTGACGCGCGTGATGCGCAACCTGACGCGCGTGCGGGGGGTGATGCGCGTGGAGCGCATGCGCGCCTGACCGGCCGACGTCGAGGAGGACTGCCGTGGATCTGCTCGCCCAGCCCGCCGTGCGCGTGTTCGCCTTCTGGTACCTGATCCTGGTGCTGAAGATGCTGATGTTGATCTTCCGCACGAGCGCCACCCGCATGCGACTCTCGACGTTCGCGTCGCCCGAGGACTACGGGGCCGTGGGCGCGTCGCCCGCCGGCGACGGAGGCCCCGACGAGCGGATCGAGCGGCTCCGCCGCGCCCTGCTGAACGACCTCGAGAGCATCCTGCCGTTCTTCGGGGTGGGCCTGCTCTACGCGCTCAGCGGGCCGTCGCTCGGCATGGCGCGTCTGCTGATCGGCGGCTTCGCGCTGGCGCGCGTGGCGCACACCATCTTCTACCTGCGCGGGCTGCAGCCGCACCGCTCGGTCGCGTTCGTCATCGCCACGACGTTCCTCGTCTGGATGCTCGTGCTGACGCTGTGGAGCGTCCTGTGAGCGCCCGGGTCGTCGCGACCGACCGCGCGCCGGCGGCGATCGGGCCGTACGTCCAGGCCCGGGTCGCGGGGCGCACGGTCTACTGCTCCGGACAGATCGCGCTCGACCCGACGACCGGGCAACTCGTCGAGGGGGGCGTCACCGAGCAGACGCGGCGGGTGCTGGACAACCTCTCCGCGGTGCTCGTGGCAGCCGGCGGGCGCCTGGCCGACGTGGTGAAGACGACGGTCTTTCTCGCCGACATGGCGGATTTCGCCGCGATGAACGAGGTGTACGCTACGGCCTTCGCGGATCCGCCTCCGGCGCGCTCGACGGTCGCCGCGGCCGGGCTGCCGCGCGGCGCGCGGGTCGAGATCGAGGCGATCGCGGTCCTGCCGGGGTGAGCCGGGTCGGTCCGCACGCGGCGTCCCGGGCTTTACAAGGGGAATCCGCACCGTTACGAGGGCTGGATTCCGCCCCGGCTCCCGTCGGCGGCGGGCATCCGAAGGAGAGCTCCCATGGCGCGCGCTTGTGAAATCTGCGGGAAGACCCGCTCGGTCGGCCACAACGTGAGCCACGCCAACAACAAGACCAAGCGCGTCTGGCAGCCCAACCTGCAGCGCGCCCGCGCCCTGATCGAGGGCACGGTGCGGCGCATCCTCGTCTGCACGCGCTGCCTGCGCTCGGGCAAGGTCACCAAGGTCGCCGGCTCACGCGGGCAGGTCACCACGGCCTGACCGACCGTCGCCGCGGCGTCGATCAGGACCCGCGCCGTCGCCGTTCGCCGCGCGTCGCGGGCGCGGACCGATCGCGTGACCGGACGCCGCGAACGTTCGCTGTGCCGTCGCGCGAGCGCTCGACCAGGCGCGTCGTGGACTGCCCGGGCACCAGGCGCACCCGAACCACCTTGCCGCCACGCGCCCGGACCACGTCGGCGCCCACGATCTGGTCTGCGGCCCAGTCGGCGCCCTTCGCGAGCACGTCGGGCTGCACCGCCTCGATGAGGGCGAGGGGCGTCGACGCGTCGAAGACGACGACGTGGTCCACCGCGGCGAGCGCCGCCAGGACCTCGGCACGCGCGTCCTGGGTCTGCACCGGGCGTCCCGGGCCCTTGAGGCCGCGCACGGAGCGGTCGCTGTTCACGCCGACCACGAGGACGTCGCCGGCCGCGCGGGCCGCTGCCAGGTAGCGCACGTGGCCCGGATGGAGCAGGTCGAAGCAGCCGTTGGTGAACACGACCCTCTTTCCCCGGCGCTGGGCCGCGCGGACGGCCCTCCGGACCCGCTCGAGCGAGCCGACCTTGTCGCGGTAGGAGCGGGAGGAGGCCACACGCGGCTCCTAGCACGCTTGGAGAGCCGCGGCAGGCGATGTTAGGACCGGCTGCACATGGCGCAGACCTTTCGCAGCCGCCGCCGGCAGGAGCCGGAGCCGGTTCGCATCGACCTGAACGGGGTGTTCGCGAGCACCATCGGCGCTGCCAGCGGCATTCGCGAAGGCGAGCTCGGCACGCTGCGTCCACGGCTTGCGGCGGCGATCGAGACGCTGCAGAGCGAGCGCGCGCAGGGCCTGCACCCCTTCCTCGATCTGCCTCAGGACCGTGACGCGCTCGGCGAGATGCTCTCGCTCGTCCAGCAGCTGCGCGAGGACGTCGACCACCTCGTCGTGCTCGGGATCGGTGGCTCGGCGCGCGGCGCGCGCGCTCTCGCGGCCGCGCTCGACGGGGCTCCGCGACGCAAGCATCGCGACGCGCCCGAGCTGATCGTCGCCGACAACATCGACCCGGCGAGCTTCGCGCGCCTGCTCGACGAGCTCGACCTGTCGCGCACCGTGTTCAGCGTCGTCAGCAAGTCCGGCGAGACGTCGGAGACCATGGCGCAGTTCCTCATCGTTCGCGAGCGCCTGCTGCGTGAGCTCGGTGCGATGGACTACGTCAAGCACATCCTCGTCACCACGGACGCCGACGCGGGCTCGCTGCGCCAGATCGTCAACGACGAGGGCTTCCCGTCGACGGCCTTTCCCGGCGGCGTGAGCGGACGCTTCTCCGCGCTGAGCTCGGTGCACCTCCTGCCGGTCGCGCTGCTCGGTATCGACGTCGAGGAGATCCTCGACGGTGCCGCGGCGATGGACGAGCGCTGCCGCGAGCGCGACCCGGAGAAGAACCCGGCGGCCCTTCTCGCGGGCGTGCGCTACCTGCTCGACGTCCTGCACGGCGTGCCGACGGCCGTGCTGATGCCGTACTGCGACCGGCTCGCTCCGCTCGCCGACTGGTGGTGCCAGCTCTGGGCCGAGAGCCTCGGCAAGCGCGTCGAGCGCGACGGCGGACGGCTCTCGATCGGCCAGACGCCGGTGCGCGCGATCGGCGCCGCCGACCAGCACTCGCAGATGCAGCTCTACCTCGACGGGCCGGCCGACAAGGTGGTGACGTTCGTGCGCGTCGCCGACGCCGGAGTTCAGCTGGAGATCCCGCGCAGCTACCCCGACCTCGAGGACGTCGCCTACCTGGGTGGGCACGGGCTCGGGGATCTCCTGGTGATGGAGCAGCGCGCGATGGAGCTGGCGCTCAACAAGCGCGGTCGTCCGACCATCGCGATCGAGATGCCGCACCTGACGCCGTTCACCATCGGCCAGCTCGTCTACCTGATGGAGGTCGAGACCACGCTCGTGGCGGCGCTGTTCGGCATCGACCCGTTCAACCAGCCGGCGGTCGAGGAGGGGAAGCGTCTCACGTTCGGGCTCGCCGGCAAGCCGGGCTACGAGGACGAGCGCGGGGAGATCGAACGCTGGCTCGCGGCGAAGCTGCCCGAGCGCGTGGTTTGACGCGATGAGCGCGGCGACGGCGGCCGCGGCGCCTAGCCGCATCGCCCTGCTCGACCCGCTGGTCGCGGACCAGATCGCGGCGGGTGAGGTGATCGAGCGCCCGGCTTCGGTGGTGAAGGAGCTGGTGGAGAACGCGCTCGACGCGGGCGCGCGGGACGTCCAGGTCACGCTCGAGGACGGCGGTCGCGGCCGCGTCTGCGTGCGCGACGACGGGCACGGCATGACGCCCGACGACGCGCAGCGCGCGTGCCTGCGCCACGCGACGAGCAAGCTGCGTCGCATCGAGGATCTCGACGCGCTGACCAGCCTGGGATTCCGCGGAGAGGCGCTCGCCAGCATCGCCGCCGCGGCCGAGGTCACGATCACGACGCGGCCGCGGGAGGCGGCTTCGGGCGTGCGGCTCGCGGTCGTCCATGGCCGGGTGCGCGACACCGTTCCGGCGGGCGCCCCGGTCGGGACGACCATCGACGTGCGCGCACTGTTCGCCACGCTGCCGGCGCGTCGCAAGTTCCTCAAGACCGCGGCGACGGAGCTCGCGCACGCGACCGAGCTGCTGCAGCGGCTGGCTCTGGCCAATCCGCAGGTGGGCTTCACCTGCGTGAACGGCGGTCGGGAGGTCCTGCGCTACCCTGCGGTGACACGGCGCGAGGAGCGCGTGCGGCAGGTGCTCGGCGCGGAGCGCGCGCGCGTGCTGGTGCCTGCCGAGCGCAGCGAGCACGGCGTTCGCGTGCACGGATTCGTGTCGCGCGCGGGGCAGAGCTTTCCGCAGGCGAAGGGCGTGCTGACCTTCGTCGACGGGCGCCTGGTGCGCGACCGCGTGCTGATGCGCGCCGTTCTCGGCGCGTATCGGGCGCTGCTGCCGTCGGGGCGCTACCCGAGCGCCGTTCTGTTCGTGGAGGCGCCGCCCGGCGCCGTCGACGTCAACGTGCACCCGGCGAAGGTGGAGGTCCGGTTCGCACAACCCGACGCGATCTACGGCGTCGTCCTGCGCGCGGTGCGCGCGGCGCTCGCGGATGCGGTCGTCGCGCCGGGCGAGCCGGCGCCGTCGGCGGAGGGGGGCTTCGCCGACGGTCCGCGCGGCGTCGCAGCTTCGTCGGCTCCCGGACCGCGCCTGACCGGCGGCGAAGGCTCCGCGCCGGCCGGCGATGGCGCCGGCACCGGCCGCGTGCGGGAGGCGCTGGTTCGCTACGCGGTCCGCCGCGACGCACACGCGGACGCGCCGCTGTTCCAGAGCCCGGCCGC
>Ga0194131_10009910_pt1 | contig 11867 bp, 6 predicted proteins | sample TA2KigO120mmetaG_FD_148631 | JGI IMG/M metagenome (GOLD analysis project Ga0194131, IMG submission 148631) | Freshwater microbial communities from Lake Tanganyika, Tanzania - TA2015053 Kigoma Offshore 120m | ecosystem: Environmental > Aquatic > Freshwater > Lake | place: Tanzania: Lake... | reverse complement strand
AAGTTGGTGACGGAGGGCCAGAATCTCAAGCTGAAGCCCCGGTTGCTGCCGAAAGAAAGCCAAGAAAGCCGCCGCCAGCGCCAGCAACGGAGGCGAACAAGGGAATCGAAGGAAGAAGGGCAACCCTCACTTTATCAGCAACTTCGAGGTTTGCGAGAACCACAGTGCCCGGTGTTCGGCCCGTCGATCTAGACGGCCTATCTTGACGCTAACACCGCGATTTACTCTTTGGAATCCCCATTTCGGGCTTGCCCGCCACGGCCTATGGCACTCGGATCAGACGGCCGCCGGGAATGTGGAGATATCGACCGAAGGGAGCGGTGGTGTGCGTTGGCAGCCGGCCAAAACCAGAGCGGCCCAAACAAGAAGCATCCATCGCGTGGTTCGATCGGCCAAGCCTCTATTCTACCGGTCCGGCCCGAGCGGCACGCGCTCAGCGAACGAACGCCGTCCGTGGGGCGCCCTTAGCGTATCATTTCGCCGTAACACGACTTATGTCCTCAATAAGTACGATGGTAGTAGGACAGAGTGGTTACTCATTGCGCTTGCAGATCCGCCAGGGCTTTGGCGGCGACGGAGCTTCCCGGCCGGCGCTTGAGCAACAACTTCATGACCTCGGCTGCTTTGGCGCGGTTGCCACTCTGCACCCAGACACGGCCGAGATTCAGGTAAAGGCTCTCATCGCTCGGCGAGTGTTCGATGCCTTGCTCCAGCGTGGCGAGCGCTTCTTCGCGGCGGCCGGCGCGCAATAGCAAGACCGCGAGGTTGTTCCACGCAGAGGCTAATGCTGGATCGAGCGCCACAGCTTCGCGCAGCAGCGCCTCGGATTCCGCGGCGCGGCCTGCGCCCTGCCTCGCGAGCAACAATCCAAGGCCGTTGGCTGCGTCGGCCGAACCCGGATGGGCGGTCCGCGCGCGACGGTAGAAGGCTTCGGCCTTGGCCGGTTGATCCAGTTGACTTGCGGTCTGCGCGGCGTTCAGCAACGCGTAGAGCAGATCTGGTGAACCGGCGAGAGCCTGCTCGAAGTGCTCCAGGGCCTCGGCCGGTTTCTGCCTGGCCAGTGCAACACCACCTTGTTCGTTCCAGGCTTCGGCGAGATCGGGCGCCAGCCGGAGGGCTTCATCGAGCCAGCGCGTGGCATCGGCAAGACGCCCGGCCTCGCGGTGAACCTGCGCAGCCAGCACCATGGTGCGCGTGTTAGTGGAATCGGCCGCGAGAACGCGCTCAAGATAAGGCAGCGCGTGGTCTCCATAGCCGGACCACAAGAGGGCGGCACCGAGTTTGAAATAGTCGCGGCGAGGTTGCGAGAGAGCGCGGCCGGGGTAAGGCAGAGCTTGGCGCTTCGCCATCTGCGCGAGGTCGGCCGACACCGTGGCTCTGTCCGGCACCTTCGCATAGATCTTGACCGCCTCCCCAGCGGCATTGAGCAGGAGGACCAGCGGCAGTTCGAGCTCCGCGCGGTATTCGAAAAGATACCGGCGGAAGATCGCGTAGGCCGCGGCAAGATCGGGCGAGCGTTGCAACTCCGCGGCGCCGAGCACAAGCAAGCCGGGACCCGGGCGCCGATCGGGTAGCGGGAGCGGGTCGGTAAACCAGGTGTCGTGCAGGCGCGGCGTGTTGTCCACCGTGGCGGCGGCGCGGGCGGCCCACGGTTTCGGTTCACGCGGGAACCGGCGCAGCAGCGACTTGCCTTGGCCTTCGGTTACCTCGTACAGCGCGTAGGCCTCAAGCCCTTCTTCACGCTCGATGCGGCCGGCCGGCCAAGTGATCTCGAGGGTGTCGCCGTGGCGGAAGTACAGCGTCTTTGTGTGCTGGGAAAGATAACCCGAGCCCGCGGCAAGCCACTGCGTGGCACCGCCGACAGTGACGCGCGCGCCGATGCCGTCGCGGTTGGATTCCACGCCTCGCAGCCGGATGCCGACACGCGGGCGCACATCAGCAAAGCGATTTTGAAAAACGCGCAGTTGCGGCGCTAGCCGGTTTTTCACGACGATGTCGAGCGCGCCATCGCCATCAATATCGGTGAAGGCAAAGGCGCGCGAGTCGCCGGCGAAGTCCAGACCCGACGCGCCGCTGGCGTCGAGATACCCTTCGCCGTGCCGGTGGCGCCTGTAAAGGACGTTTCGCTCGCCGCCGTTCCATGAGTAGCCTTCCCGGATGAATTGATTAATCGCGTTCCAGCCATCTTCATAAGCCGCAGAGCGTTCGGCACTGGCCGGTGTGCGGGCCACCACTTCGCGCCAGAAAAAGCTCATCAGATCCGGGTCGCGGGGGCGCGCTCCGGTCAGCATGCCGCACGTGATGAAGATTTCGGGCCAACCGTCTAGATCGAGATCCGCGGCATCGCAGCTCCACGCCCAGTTTCCCGTTTCCACGCCCTGCTGTGCGCCAACATCTTCGAAGCGTCCGCCGCCGAGGTTGCGGTAGAGCGAGTTGCCTTTGGTGTGACGCCGCCAAACTTCGCCGAGACCCGGGTAGCGGCTTTGAAAGGCGGGGGTGCGGGTGACGCGTTGTCCCGCGGGGGTCCACATGTTGCCGACGTACAGATCGGGCCGTCCGTCGCCGGCTAGGTCGAACCACGCGGCGCTCATGCCTGGGCCGATGTCCTCCACTCCGGCCTCGGCAGCCACGTCACGGAAGCGGCCCTTCTCGTTGCGGTAGAGGTTGTTGCGTCCGAAATCGTTGGCGACATAAAGACCGGGCCAACCCGAACCGTCGTAGTCGCACCAGGCCGGCGCAAAGCTGTAGCGGTTGTTGTTCTGATTCAGACCAACCGCTGCGGTTACCTCTTCGAGGTAGCCCGTGCCGTCGGCGTTGACGCGATTCCGGAACAGGAAGTTGGGCGGGCCGTTCTGCGCGTCGAAGTACGGCACCGGGTAGAGAAACTGTGCTTCGCTCCGGAAGAAGCTGTACGCGCAGCAATAGATGTCGAGCTTGCCGTCGTGGTCATAGTCGGCCGCGGCCATGCCCGTGAAGGCGCCTTGCGCGGCGCGGGCAAAGCGGAACGCTTCAGGAGTATGGGTGAAGCGGCCACGCCCGTCGTTCAGAAACAGCACGGGGCCGGAGCTGCGAAGCACGACGAGGTCCTGACGGCCGAGGTTGCGGAGATCAAGGAAGAGGGCGCAGGCGGAGTCGTCCAGCAGGTCGACGCCGGCCGACGCGGAAATGTCTTCGAGCTTTCCGGCCCGCCAACGAAACAGCCGGTTGGGCAAACCTGACGGCTGACACACGTAGATCTCATCCACGCCATCGCCGTCGATGTCTCCGACGGCGATGCCGTTGTTGCCGTAGATGTCAATGCCCGTGCCGGCTTCGAGCCGCGCCATCCAATAGGGCACACCTCGCGCGAGTTGTTCATTGTCGAGCACCGTGCCGGTTACTTCGGCAAACATCGTGGCCGACGAAGAGGAGGGTGCCAACGGCGCGGCAACCGCGGTTTCCGCCGGCGCGGCAGGATCGGCTAACTTGCTCTGAAACGCCAAGTGAGCGGGCGGCCGCCGGTAGCTGACCGCAAATGGCGGTGCGGCGAAGGCCGGTGGGCTGGCCAGCGCAGTTGCGCCTGCGGCCAGGAAGGCGCGGCGCTTCACGGTTGCTGCTCCCCGCGCAACTGCCTGTATCGCCCAAGGTGGCTGGCGGCGCGTGCTGCGTCGCCGCGACGCGTGTAGAGCCGCGACAGCCGGAAGTGCGCATCGGGCAAGTCCGGTTCGCGCTCGACAGCGCGCTCCAGCCACGCGATCGCCTCCTGGGGTTGCGCCTCGGTGTAGAAACGGGCGAGTTCGAGGCAGGGCCGGGCGTCGAGCTGGTCGAGCTGCGCCGCCTGCTTCCACAGCGCTACGGCCTCCGAGGGTGCGGCCGGCAGTCCGAGAGAAATAACTTGTGCCAAGTAGAAGCGCGGCTCGCCGAGCGCACGGTAGGCCGCAATGAACTTTCGCAACGCCGCCTCGTAGGGTTTGCGCCGTGCCGCTGACAATGCGGACGCTGTTTCCCCCAGCAACCCGATCCACCTGGTATCGCGGGGAGAGCGGCGTTCCAGAATGGCGCCGGCCGCCGCATCGTACTTGCCCACCAGAAATCGGGTGATGGCTGCTCCGGCCAGCAGCGCCTCGCTTTCAGGGTGTTTGGCCGCGCCCTCGTCAAAGGCAGCGGCAGCGGCAGCGGCGTGCCCATCGCGCAGCAGCGTGCGGGCGGCTTGGAAAGACTGCCGGTGCGCGGCGGGAGCCGACGGCAGCGGAGCAAAGCGATCAATGGATTCGACCAGGCGCGTAGCGGCCGCTTCGGCCTTGCCTGAGATATGCGATGAAGAGTCGATTGGACCGGCCCCGCTCTTGCGAAACGCCGGGCGGTCATCAAACGCCGGAGGTGCGTCGATCTGCGCAAACGCGGCGATCGCGGCGGCCAAGCCTGTCAGCACTCTCATGGCCTTACGCCAGATCCGCAATCCTGCGGCCCTGCATGGCGCCGGTCTTCACGCCCAGCAAATCCGCCGCCGTGGCCGCCACATCCACGTGGGCGACCGGCCGGTCTGTTTCGCCCCGACCTATGCCGCGACCCAGCGCCAACAGCCACATGTTGCGGCACGACGAATCTCCGCTGCGATGATTGAGAAACCCGTTGGCGGTGTTGACGTCGCCGTCGCGGCCGAGTTCAGGAAGAACCAGGAGTGTCGTCTTGCCGCGGTAGTGGGGATTCTCCTCGATCTCGTCCGCGAGCATGCCGGTGAGGCGGTCCGTCCGGGTGATGGCCTGGAGATAGAGCGAGTAGGAACCCCAGTGGGCCACGTCCATATCCCAGAAATTCACCAGTATCAGGCGCGGCGCGAATTCGCGCATCACCTCACGGGTGATGAAGAATGTCAACTCATCGCCGGAACTGGGCGCCTCGGGCCCGTGAATGTATTCGACAAGGCTGCGCGTAAGCGTATCCCGCACGGTCTTGTCCAGTTCGCGCCCGGCCTTGAAAATGGTCCAGCCCAGGCCCTCGTAGCCCTCATTCACCATGCCTTCGAGTTGACGCAGGACCAACTCGCGGTCGACGATTCCTTCGCCGCCGCGCTTCTTCACTACGTGATCCACGGCGTCGAGCAGGAGTTGTTTGGGCAGCACGAGGTTGGCGCCGAAGGGCGCTCCGTAGTCGCGCACGTCTGAGCTGGCGCCGAGCAATGAGAAACTCTTGTTCGTACAGATCGCCCAGGCGTCGGTGGGCGGGGCCTTGACAGCTTTGCGGTAGTACTCAAACAGCGTGGGCGAGGCCGGGCGCTCGAAACCGAAGTCATCCACGCGCTGCCAATTGCCCGTGACGATGCTGCCGGTAGAGTTGTAATGAGAAAGCACGCCCGAGTTCGAACACGAGGCGTAGAAACGCCCTGAGGCTTTGAGCGCGGCCAGCCGCGGAATATTGCGCAGTCCTTCGGGGCTGAAGGTTTCGGCGTACCGGACACCGCCTCCGAAGGTGACAATAATCACTTTGTGACGCGGGTCCGGCCCCGCCGCGCCCGGCAGCAGTCCGCGCGAAACGCGGTTGGCAATGGCCAACCCGCTCAGGCGGAGAAACGAACGCTTGGTGAACTGCCACATCGAACGGCTCATTGCTAGCGTACCACTTTGGCCTGGCGGTTGATGAGCCCTGCTGATTCTCGACGGACAGGTCCAGCGGCACCACGGCCTGACGATGCGCGCGCATATGCTCGGACTATCTGATCCGAACTGTAGCTTGACAACAGTTAATCCGTAATCTATAATTAGCCGTTTCCGTGAATGCCTTCGCTCCATAAAGGACCAGGAACTTATGAGAAAAGCCTCCACGCTTGTTGTCTTGCTGGCCGCGCTGTCGGCGCTGCCCGGCCTTCTCGCTCAGGTTGACACCGGCTCGATCCTCGGGGTCATCACGGACGCTTCCGGCGGCGCGGTCGCCGGGGCACGTTTGTCGCTAATCAACGAAGGCACCGGTCTTAAGTTGCAGGCGGAAGCCTCAAGTGAAGGTCGCTATGTCTTTACTCCGCTTCGCCCGGGCACCTACACCGTCGAAGTGGAGTTCGCCGGATTCCAGAAGAGCCGGCGCATGGGCATCGTGGTGAATATCCAGCGGCAAAGCGTGGTGGACTTTGCACTCAGTCCCGGTGAGGTGACCACGACGGTTGACGTGACCGCGGCGCTGCCTGTGTTGCAGACGCAGAGCGGCTCGGTAGGTGAGACCATCACCGCGCGCACGATCCAGAATCTGCCGCTGAGCGGCCGCAACTACAACTTTCTCGCGCGCCTTACGGCAGGCGTGACGCATCCGCAGCCGGAAGGGCGAGGCTTGAACGCCACCGGTTGGTTTGTGGCTAACGGCACGCGCGCGGCCCAGAACAACTTCCTGCTCGACGGCATCGACAACAATTCAAACAACGTCGACTTTCTGAGCGGTGCGGCCTATGTCGTCAAGCCGCCGGTGGATGCGCTCGGCGAGTTCAAGCTGCAGACCAACTCATTTAGCGCGGAGTTCGGCCGGGCGGGCGGCGCGGTGCTCAATGCGTCGCTGAAGTCCGGTACCAACGAATTCCATGGGGTGCTCTGGGAGTTTCTGCGCAACTCGAGCTTCGATGCCAAGGACTTTTTCCAGAACGCGCGCGGGCTGCCCAAGGGCGCATTTCGCCAGAATCAGTTCGGCGCCGCCATCGGCGGGCCGATCATCCGCAACAAGACTTTCTTCTTCGCCGACTTTGAAGGCACGCGCATCCGCCAGGCGATCAATCTGTCCGCTTCTGTTCCTACTGAGTTGCACCGGTCCAGCCGTTACACCAACTATGCCGACCTCATTCCGGCCCAATCGGGAACGCGCACCGACCTCGACGGCCGAAGCTTCCCGTCCGGGACGATTTTCGATCCGGCCACGACAAGGCGATCGTTGAACGGTGCGGGCTTCGTGCGCGATCCGTTCCCGAGCAACGTGCTGCCGGCCGGCCGCCTGAATGCCAATGCGATCAAGATCATGGAGTTGTATCCGGCCCCGACAGCCGCGGGGATCTTCAACAACTTCAACGTCAATCGCAGCAACCGCGATGACACCAACGCCTTCGACGTGCGCATCGATCACAACTTCAGCGAGAAAGATCAGATCTTCGGCCGGTATAGCTTTGCCGATATCACGCGGTTCCGCCCGGGTCCGTTCGAAGGCGTGGCCGACGGAGGCGGCTTCGCCAACGGTGACGAAACCGTGCGGACGCAGGGTGCCGCACTCAGCTACACCCACACGTTCAACCCCACGCTCATCAACGAATACCGCGTTGGCTTCAACCGCGAGCATGCTCTGCGCCTTCAGCCGGGCGGCAACGACACCTCGGACGTACCAGGCAAGTTTGGTATTCCAGGCGTGCAACAGGTGCCGGGCAACGGCGGCCTGCCGCGTTTGAACATCGGAGGTCTTTCGGCGTTGGGCGCCTCGGACTGGATCGTCTCCGAACGGTTCTCCAACACGGTGCAGATGACGAACAACCTCACCAAGATCGCCGGCTCGCACACGTTCAAGGCCGGCTGGGAAGGGCAGTTGATTGACTTTCCATGGACGGCGCCGCCCACTGCGCGCGGAAACTTCGGATTCGGCGGCGCATTCACCTCGATTCCCACCGCGAGTGACGGCTCGACTGGCCGGGCACAGTTTCTGCTGAATGCGACAAATGCGACGGGCGATGGTGGCATCGGCGCCAACAGCCTCTCGGTGTCGAACTTCGGCAGCGTCGCCAACCGGAAATACTACACGGGGCTCTACTTCCAGGACGACTGGAAGGTGAACCGCAAGCTCACGCTAAACGTCGGCTTGCGTTGGGACTTCTTCAGCCTGGTGGGCGAACGCTATGACGCGCAGGCCAACTTTATTCCATCGCAAAGCGGCACGCCGGAGTTCATCATTCCAGCCAGCCGCCGGGACAACCCAGCGTTGTCGGCCACATTCCAGCAGTTGCTCGCCGCCAACGGCATCAAGCTGACGTACTCGGACCAGTATGGATCCGGACTTGGGCGGTCACAAACCAAGAACTTCGCGCCGCGTTTCGGCTTTGCCTATCAGGCCACGGGCAAGACGGTGGTGCGTGGCGGATTCGGAATGTACTATGGTTCGTTTGAAAATCGCGGCGGCTATCCAAATCTTGGCTATAACTACCCCTTCCAATACGCCTTCAGCTTCAGCGCCTTGAACAACTGGAGCCCGATGCTATACCCGGACAACTCGATCGGGACGCTCGACCGTGGGCTCCGAGGCGTAGCGCTCGACCCGACACGGGTGAACGGACGTTTCCTCGATCTGCGCGGCATTCAATTCGACTATCAGACGCCCTACGTGATGGGTTACAACTTCACGATTCAGCGGCAACTGATGAACAACACGTCACTCGAGGTGGGCTATGTGGCCTCGCTGAGCCGGCATCTGGAGTCCTTTGTCGGCTCCAACCACGTCGAACAGCTTTTGCCGGTGACGCAAACGCCACAGAACTTCATCCGGTGGCGCGACTTTGCGCGCGGCTCATCCTACGCCGGCACACTCGGCAATAGTCACTACCATTCGATGCAGACGAAGATCACGCGCCGCTTCGCCAACGGTCTCGACTTCCTGGCCACCTACACGTGGGCCAAGACCCGCACCAACGCGGGCGACTTGCTGAGCGGCGGCAATGTGGGCGGAAGCCGCGCACCGTGGGTGGTGGGCGCGGGCCCGCGCAAGGAGATGGCGCTGGCGGGCTTCCACGTCGGGCACGCCTTCACCTGGAGCGGCACCTACGAAATCCCGATCGGCAAGGGTCGCGCCGTGGGCGCGAACATGAGCCGGCTGGCTGATGTCCTGGTGGGCGGATGGAGTTCGAACTTCATTCTGACGCTCTACGGCGGGCAGCCACAGACCATCGGGTGTCCGGTGGGTACCGGGGCGGGTACAGGATGCTATGCGTTTCTCACGCCGGGACAGAATCGGTACGTGAAGACGGTGGAACAGTGGTACAACCCCGCCGCCTTCAGCCAGCCCCCGATGGTGCAGTCTATCGGGCAAGCTGACCTGACGCCGCTGGGCGGTGACCGTACGCCGGTGATCGGACCGGGCCTGCGCAAACTCGACTTCTCGATCTTCAAAACGTTCCAAGTGAGCGAGCGCAAGCGATTCGAGTTCCGGGCCGAGAGCTTCAACCTCTCGAACACGCCGGCCTTCGCCAACCCGTCGTTCCTCAATTTCCTCGACGCGCGGAACTTCGGGCGGATCACCTCAACCCGCAACAACCCGAACGACGCGCGCAAGATCCAGTTCGCGCTCAAGTTCTACTTCTGATGCGTCGAGCGGCGTCAGGGCTGCTGGGCTGCTGGGCCGCGGCGGTAATCCTTGCCGCCCCAGCCGCGGACTCTCCTCCTGGTTTCGCCACGGAGCGGCAGCGCGGGGCGGCGCTTTTGCGCGGGCGAGAGCTGGTCGCTGCCTTGCCGCATCTGGAAAGAGCGCGGGCGGCGGACGGGGCAAACTACGACAACAACTGGGACTTGGCGCTTACGTACCGGCTGCTCAACCGGCTTGTCGACGCCCGGCGCCTCCTGGAATCCATGCCGCGGGACCGCGGAGAGGTGCGCAATCTGCTCGCGGAAGTGCTGGCGTTGAGCGGCGAAGCGCGGCTCGCCGCGGCGGAATACGAGGAGGCGGCGCACTTGGCGCCGACCGAAAAGCACCTTGCCGATTGGGGCAACCATCTGATGAAACTCGGAGCGTCCGAAGCGGCCCTCCAGGTGTTTGCCAGCGGAGCTGCGCTACACCCACGAGCCATCGCACTCCGCCTCGGCCTCGGCGTGGCCCAATACGCGCTCGGCAATTACGACGACGCGGCGCGCGAACTTTGCGCGGCCGCGGCGCTTGACCCCTCCGATCTGCGCCCGCTCGAGTTTCTCGGCCAGGCGATCGACACGGCGCCGGCCAGAAACGCCGAGGTGTCCGCCCATCTGTCCAACTACGCCGCACGGTATCCGCGCAACGCGCGGGCGCGGCTCTATCATGGCCTCGCGCTCACCGATCCGGCGGCGCGGGAACGCGAATTGCGCGCGGCCGTGGCGCTCGATCCATCGCTGGCCCGCGGTTGGCTGCAGTTGGGAGTCCTGGCTGAACAGCGCGGCGAGACCAATCTGGCGATTGACCGGCTGGTGCGTGCGGCCGCCGCACAACCGGACCTGAAGCCGGCGCACTATCGACTGAGCCGCCTCTACCGCAAGACGGGCCAAGTGGCTTTGGCGGACAAGCACCTGGCGCGGTACGGGGAATTGCGCCGCAAGATTTCGGAGCCGGCGACCCATGCGCGGCCCTAGAGCCGAGGCTATCCTGAAACAGGTGATCTCGATGTACCGCCGGGAGGACCGCTGATGCCGTCTCACCCGTCCGCCGTCGTGCAACGCATGCTGGACAGCGGCCTGTTCGAGCGCCTGCCCGCTACCTTCACCACCTACACCCTGGACCGCCTGCGTGGTTGGGACCTGCTTTTCCCGGCTGAGCGCAGCTACTTCGAGCGCCTCCTGGCGATGTTCGAACGCTCCGACAGCAGTCTGGTGGATCAGCTTTTCGCACCATTGGCCGCGGTGGAATCGAAAATGGGCGTCGACGCGCGCGCTTGGCGCAAGCAGGAGTTTTCGCTCGCGCAAGTGGACTTTCTGCAACGGTCCCCACACTACGCTGAGTGGCGCTCCTGCGTTGCCGACATTTTCGCGCGCGTGGACCCGCTGCTCGACCAGGAGGTGGCCAGCAGCAACCACACACGCCTGTTGATCGTCAGTTCGCCGTCCGATCTACCGGTTGGTCCGGACCGGATGTGGCTGCGGATTGCCGGTCATGGCCAGCGCGTTCCGCTGGAGTTGCCCGCAGCGGGTTTGGATCCAGCCGAGTATCTTCCCCTGCTTTTAACTGGCGGTGCCGGCGCGCGGTCGCTGCTCGATCGCAATCCGCTGTCGCGCTACGACGCATGGCTCATCGACGCGGGCGAACGGCACCTGAGCCTGCTGAAGAAGCAGCGGTCAGCGGTGGCCATCGGCTATGGCGCGCTGGCCGACTATCGCGCCCGTGTCATGGCCGAAGTGCGCAAAGTCGTGGAGAGCAAGCGCATTCAAGGCCCACAGCAACTGGGTGCCGAATTGCGCCGCATGGCCTCGCTGATGCCTCCCGGAGAACTTGGAGCGGATCCGTTGGTAGCGGATTTCGTACGCAACATTCTGCTCGCCGGCAATGGCACTCTGCTCATCAACAATACGTTCACCGAGTGGGCCGCTGTGCAGGCGCTGCGCCGCGCCAGGCCGACATTGTCGGTGGTCTCCTTCGGCATTCGCAACAAGGTAAAGCCGTTCTCCAGCCTTTTGATCTACGAAGACCAGGAGCGTGCCAGCGCCATTCCAACCCAGGTGGACACGCTGGGAACCTACGTGGACCTGGAAATCTTCTACCAATACGTCCTGCAGGAGTGCGGCAAGCACGCCGAATACCGCGGCACGACGCTGGCGCTCTTCGTCGCCGAGGGAATGGACGAATTGCTGATGGTGGCGCCGCCCTCGTTCCGGCTGCCTTCGCCGCGGCCGACGCTGGTGGCACTGCATGAGGCGGCGGGCGAATGGCTCGGATGGAGCGCCTAGTGTCCTGTCTCATATAACTATGTACATATAGGCAGAGTTGCCTCATACGGGGTCATGTTCACCCCAGCAGCTCCCTTGGCGGTAGAAGCGAGCCAACGGGAGCAACTCGAAGCCTTGCTCCGGAACGGAAGCTCCCCCCAGCGTGTGGCGCTACGCTGCCGGATTCTCCTGTTGGCGGCGAAAGGCGTCGCCAATCAGTCGATCGCCCAGCAACTGGAGGTTTCGCGCCCCACGATTGTGGCGCTGCGGGCGGCCTTC
>Ga0194131_10009909_pt1 | contig 11868 bp, 10 predicted proteins | sample TA2KigO120mmetaG_FD_148631 | JGI IMG/M metagenome (GOLD analysis project Ga0194131, IMG submission 148631) | Freshwater microbial communities from Lake Tanganyika, Tanzania - TA2015053 Kigoma Offshore 120m | ecosystem: Environmental > Aquatic > Freshwater > Lake | place: Tanzania: Lake... | reverse complement strand
GGGGGATGCCACGCTGGAACGGCTAGAGATTGAAGCAAGAGAGGCGAAGCGAGGACTATGGGCTGATCCGACTTCGATACCGCCGTGGGAGTGGCGGAACCGGTAAGCGTCTGGGGGGGCCGAGGTATGCACAGGCGACGTATGTGTGGCTAGTCGTCGGGTTCCCTGTGGCCTGTAGCGGGTCGGATATTTCTGAGAGCGAAGCTCGGTTCAGAAGGTCGCATTGGTGTTTAGCAGCGTGCCGGAGATATCGCAGCTTTACGGTAAAGTGGTGTACAATTTCGTCAACTTCACGCTCAGTCGGTGGCTGGTTTTTAAGCCAATGGGGGGGGTGCACGAATCATGAAAGCTGTCATACTCGAAGCAAATCGCAGCTTAAAGGTCGCCGATTTCTCGATTCCAGAACCAGAATCGGACGAGTGCCTGGTCAGGATCGCTAGCGCAGGAGTCTGCTCCTCCGATGTCCCGCGGGCCTTCGAGGGAGGCGCTCATGTTTATCCATTGGTGATGGGGCACGAAATGGCGGGCGAGGTGATTGCCTGTGGCGCTCATGCCGCAGAGGAATTCTCGCCGGGCGACCGCGTGGTAGTATTCCCGTTGTTGCCGTGCGGCCGCTGCGATGCGTGCCAGAACAAGCATTACGCGCGCTGCCGGTCCTACGACTATTACGGGTCCAGACGTCACGGGGGGTTCGCTCAGTACCTCAACGCCAAGATTTGGAACCTTCTGCCACTCCCCCGTAATCTCGATTTCGACAACGCCGCGCTGGTCGAACCCGTCGCAGTGGTCCTTCACGCTCTCGACAGGGCTGGAGTACTCACTGCCCCCAACGCATCCCCGAACGGGGAGATCGTCATAGTAGGGGCCGGGTTTCTGGGTTTAGTGGCAGCGCAGATGCTCCATCTCCTGCGCCCTGCGGTGGTTGTTACGCTGATTGATCGCAACGCTTACAAGCTGAAAATCGGTGCTGCCGCGGTTGCCAAGACGCGGCTTATCATGAGCGACGACGACTGGAGCGGTTATCTCGCTGGCAATCGAGCGCGCTTTCGGGTGGTTGTCGAAGCGACTGGAGTGCCCGACGCTTTCCGCCGGTCAGTCGACCTCGCTTGTCCGGGCGGAACCGTGATGTGGATGGGCAACATTTCTGGAAATCTAGAGCTTCCGCAGGCATTGGTCAGCTCCATCCTCCGTAAAGAATTGTCTATCCTGGGGACCTGGAATTCGACCTACGACGGGCGCAAACCGAGCGATTGGACCAGAACGTTGGATTTGATGGCGCGAGGTTTCCGGCCGGCGGCACTGGTAACTGATTTTGTGAATCTCCATTCCCTGCCCATGGTTCTTGAAAGGCTCTACGCGCACAAGCGGCGCATCGAGCGGCACGAGATCATCAAGGCAATCGTTCATCCGAATGCAAAGCGCTGATGGTGAAGCTTATGCCCCCACTGCTTTCCCTAGTAATCCCCTGCTACAACGAAGCGGGAAACCTGTCCCGACTTGTGGAGCGGTGTCTCGGAGTCGCGAAACGCGGGGATATCGAGGTGATTCTAGTCGACAACGGCTCGACGGATGAAACCCCAAAGGCTCTGCCACCACTTCTGGCCGGGCATCACGCCCTGCGTACGGTTCGCGTGGACTGGAACCAAGGCTATGGATTTGGTATCCTTAGCGGCCTTCGCGCTGCGGACGGGAGTATCCTGGCATGGACCCATGCCGACCTTCAGACAGACCCGTCAGATGTGCTCATCGGTCTCGACCTGTTCCAGCATGGCGCCGGAGAAAACCTGTTCGTGAAGGGGTCTCGGTATGGCCGCCCGTTGCGGGACCTAGCATTCACTTGGGGCATGTCCGCCTTTGAGTGGCTGATACTTAGTACACCGATGCGGGACATTAACGGACAACCGACTATCTTCTCCCGAAGTTTCTTTGAGTCCTGGAGCAATCCACCCCATGACTTCTCGCTTGACCTTTACGCCTATCATACGGCGGTGAAAGCGGGCCTGGTGGTGCGGCGTTTTCCCGTACGTTTTGGCCCCCGGCTTTCCGGCGCCGGTCATAACGAAACGCTCGCAGCCAAGCTTAAGTACACGCAGCACACCATGCGTTATTCTCTTGACCTGCGGCGACGACTGCAGTCGGGACCTGACTAGATTCCGACGCGCACCATAGCTTATGCTCAAGATCGTGCATCGGGTGAATGATCCTGTGCGTCTGCGCGAGACGCCTCGCGAACTGGGTGTGGAAATGGACCTCCATGCGTTCGGTAGCCGTCTCGTCGCACAACACGACGCTTCCCGCGATGGCCCTGATTTCGATGCCTGGCTCGACGCGTATGATCACGCCTTTGCGATCTTCAACGTCAAGGAAGAAGGCATCGAAACCGCGGTGCGCGACCGCGTGCTGGCGCACGGCATCGTGAATTTCTTCTTCCTCGATCTGTCCTTTCCCGCGCTGGTCAGGATGGCAAAATCCGGCGAGCGCCGTCTCGCCGTGCGGGTGAGCGAGTACGAACCGGTGGAGCAGGCGCTGCGGTTGTCGTCGATGGTCGACTGGGTGTGGCTGGACGTCTTCTCCGGCTTTCCCGTCGGCAAGGCTGATGTCGATGCATTGAAGAAATCCGGCCTGAAGCTCTGCCTGGTCTCGCCGGAACTACACGGACGCGAAACGGGGGAGATAGCGGAAATGCAGGCCCGCATCGAGCGTGACGGCCTTGCCATCGATGCCGTGTGCACCAAACAGCCGCGCCTCTGGCAACTCGCCGGTGAATAACATGATGACCTCCCACCGTCGTCTGTCGGCAATCGGTGATTCCTGGTTGCGCTGGCAGGACCGGATCAGCAAGGTTTCCGATATCCTGATGTTCGGCCTGGCCGGGCTGTGGTGCGCTGTTCTTTTCGGGATTTATTCGTGGCCGGCGTGGGAGCAGAGTTTCGGCGTCGCCGTGCTGATCGTCATCGATCCCTATTTCGACCTCAGCGACAAGTCAAGCTGGCTGCCCCTCGCCATGGAAGTCGCCAAGGGCCGGTTCTTTCCGCTCACCAGCACTTCCGGCGATGCGCTTAACGGGCTCAGCTATTACCCCTATTTGAGCCTCTGGCTGCTCGCCGCGCTCGTCACCCTGCTCGGGCCTGGGCTCGCGCTCGCCGCCGCCCAGATCCTGTTTCCGACGGCCGTTTTCATTCTGTGCGCGCTCACCTTCCATCTCTACTTGCCCCGCCGCTGGGCGCTTTCCCTCGCTGCGCTCGGCACGATGGCCTACAGCAGCTATCCGCTGAGAGAATTTCTCGTCGAAATGGTTACCGGCACAGGCTGGCGGCAGCTTGGAACGGTATTCCGTCCAGATCTCGCGAACATGCCGTTTCCGGCCATCAGCGCGCTTGCGTTTGTCGCCGTCTTCTACCTGACGATGCGCAACCAACGCTTGAGCGGGCGCTGGATCACGGGCCTTACCGTGGCCTGGGCACTGCAAACGCAGGTGCACATCGTCAACGCCCTGTTCGGCATTCCGTTCTGGCTCACTTATCTGCTGCTGCGCCTGTGGCGGCAGCGTCGCATCGATGGTAACGAAACCTCCGATGTAATGTGGATCTGGGGAACACAAGCTGCCATCACTGCCCTGGTATCGCTGCCGGCGATCGTGGGGCTGGCAGGATGGGTCAGTCCGGGAGTGGGCGCCACCGAACTGTTCGGCGGCGCGGGCAGCGGGTCAAGCATACTGTCCGGGTACTATTTCACGGCCTATTTCGTGCTGCCTGTGGCGCTGACGGCGCTCGTCGCCACGGTTTGGCGCATCGATCCGTTCGAAATCCTGACTCGCTTCTGGCCGATCATCCTTTTCATGGGGGTGGAACTGCTGCTCGCGCTACTGAATCTGTTCACGGGGACCGGGGCGTTGACGGAGCTGATGTTCTCGCGCATCGGGATTTTTTTCCTGCACATGCTTTACTTCGTGCCGCTCGTTCATTACGCCGTGCGGCCCCATAGTTCGGTCGCGTTCAGTTCTGGAATCGAGCGCAACTCGTTGGCGGCGCATCTGCGCACTTTCCTGCGCTGGCTGCTTCACGATGCGAGCCTGATTTACCTGCCCCTGTTGTTCGTGGCCCTCACCCAGTTCGCGGTGGCCTCCGGCAAGCAGGCCCTGGAGTTTCAGGACAAGCGGCAGCCCAGGGCCGCGGAAGTCCAGGCCCGGCTCGACCTGCTTGCAAGGCAACATGACAAGGAAAAATTTTCCGTTGCCGACGAGTATCTCGCCACCAATCTCAACCTGCACCTGAAGAGAGGCCACGCTTCCCTCGTCAATAACCGCTTTGCCAACCAGATCGGCGTCGAGGATGCCCTCGAGCGCCTCGTTCTCTACGCGCGGGCGGTCGGCTGGAGCGAATCCGAGTTTCTCGGCTTTATGCTGGCCGAAGCGGAATACCGGGGACCGCATTTGGGTCAAGTGTTCGATTGGACGACGCCCGCCTCCGCGCGTGGCCTTGGATACTGGCTGCTCTTTCACCAGCGCTACCTGACGCGGGATGAGGGCGCGGAGCTGGAAACGCACCTGCGCCAGCTATTCGCCACGCTCGACGTGGCGCTTGTGGCAAAACGCGTCGATTTGCGATATATACTGTCGAGTCGGGCGCCGGCCGCCGAACTCGGTCCGAGCCCGATGGCCGTGACGCCATTTGGAACCTTGTATGGCTTGAAGCTTTCGAAAGTCGATCGATGAAACACGGCGAGAAAAACAACATGCGGGCGGCGGTGCTTTACGGCCCCGACGACCTGCGCCTTGAGCATCGCCCAGTGCCAGAGGCCGTGCCCGGTTCGGTCGTCCTCAGGGTCGACTCCTGTGCGATCTGCGGATCGGACTTGCGCATACTGAAATTCGGCAATCCGCGCATCAACCGGCCGCGCATCATCGGCCATGAGGTCGCGGGAACCGTGGTCGGGCTGGGCCAGGGAACCGACAAGTTCAAAATCGGAGACCGGGTTTCTGTGGGCGCCGATATTCCGTGCGGAGAATGCGATCATTGCATCGGCGGTCGCGCCAACAACTGCGATGTAAACCTTGCGATCGGGTATCAGTTCGACGGCGGCTTCGCGGAATATCTCCGGCTCGAACCAGTGGTGGTCGCGTTCGGGCCGGTGAAAAAGTATGGCGCGGCGCTTTCGAGCGCCGAAGCCGCCCTGGCTGAGCCGCTCGGCTGCTGTATCAACGGCTACGAGCGGGTCTTCATGGAGAAGGGCGCGAGCGTGGCGGTTTTCGGCGCGGGGCCCATCGGCATCATGCTGATCAGCCTCGCCAAGGCGGTATACAGCGCGAAGAAAGTGGTGGCGATCGAGCCCCAGCACGAGCGCCGGGCTGCCGCCCTTCGCTACGGCGCGGACCTCGTGATCGACCCTGTTGCCGAGGATGCCGTCGCTCGCGCGCTGGATTTCACCGACGGTGCCGGGCTCGACCGCATTTTCACGGCTTGCCCGACGGTCGACGCCCACGAGCCGGCGGTAAAGATGGTCGCCAAGCGCGGGTTCGTCAACCTTTTCGGGGGCGTCCCCAGGGGAAGCGCGCCGATCCGCGTCGACTCTAACTGGTTGCACTACCGCGAAGCCTGCCTTACCGGTTCGCATGGCGCCACCCCGGCGCATCATGCGCAGGCGCTCGAGCTGATCGAGCAGGGGGTGATCGATGCCAGAGGCTTCATCACCCATGAACTGCCGCTCAGCCGGATCGCGGAAGGTTTTGGCGTCGCGGGGTCTGGCGCCGCGGTCAAGGTCGTCATTCATACCAATTAGGAGGGCGATCGGGCAATGAGTGCCGACGCAAGCAGACCCGGGCACGCGGTGGCGATATCCGCGTCGATAATGTGCATCGACTGGCTCAACGCTGGAGCGCAGTTGCGCCAGCTGGAGAAGCTCGGCATCGATTATCTCCACTGGGACGTGATCGACGGTCGTTTCGCCCTAGACTTCACCATGGGCTCGAGCATTATCGCGAAATTCCGTGAAGCGACGCGCTTGCCCTCGGACTACCACCTGATGGTCGAGGAGCCGAGCCGCCTGTTCGATTCCTTTGAAATCACCCCCGGGGATGTCTTTACGATCCACCAGGAGTGCTGCCGGAACCTGCACCGCGACCTGATCCATTTGCGGCGCAAGGGGGCGCGCGTCGGCGTGGCCCTAAATCCGGCCACCCCGATCGAGGTCCTCGATTACGTGATCGAGGATGTCGACGTCATGCTGATCATGACCGTCAACCCCGGCTTCATGGGCCAGAAGCTCATACCCCAGATGCTGAAGAAAATTGAGCGCCTGCGCCGCAAGGTCGATGACATGCGCCTCGATATCAAGATCTCGGTCGACGGCAACGTCAGTTTCGAAAATGTCCCGGACATGGTTGCCGCCGGGGTCGACATTCTGGTCGGCGGCACGAGCGGCCTGTTCCGCAAGGACATGCCGCTGGAGGATTCGGTCAGGCGCCTTCGCGAATCGATCGAGATGGGACGCAACAAGCCGGGGGCGCAGTGAGCAAACCGGATATCGCTTTCGGCATCAATACCGGCTTTGCCGTTAATCGTTACCCCGAACCGGAGGAGTGGGTCCGCATCATCGGCGAGGAACTCGGGCTCGACACGGTGCAGATGACGGCCGACCTGCTCAACCCGGACCTGCCGGCAGGGTACCGGGCGAAGCAGGTGGAGCGCATCCGCAGGGCATGCGACAGATACGGGGTGCGGATCACCAGCACCTTTACCGGCGCCTTCACCCGCGTCAATCACCTAGCTCATCCAGACGAGGACATGCGCCGTCACTGGGTAGCGTGGTTCAAGCGCTTCGTCGAGCAGAGTGTCGACCTTGGTGCGCGGGCGATGGGAAGCCATTTCGGCATCTTCTCAACCCGGGAAAACCGCGATAGCGAATTGCGCGCCCTGCGGCGCCGCCAAAACATCGAGGGCTGGCACGAGATCGGCGCCTACGCCCGGGAGCAAGGACTCGACTGCCTCCTGTGGGAGCCGATGTCGATCGCCCGCGAACAGGGAGAAACCATCGCGGAAGCACGGCGCTTACAGGACGACGTCAACGCCGGCGCGCCGATACCGTTTAGAATGTGTCTCGACGTGGACCACGGCGACCTCGCCAGCGCCAATCCTGACGATACCGACCCGCATGCGTGGCTGCGCGCGTTTTCCGCGGATGCCGCACAGGTTCACCTGAAGCAAAGCTCCATTGACAAGGGCGCGCACTGGCCGTTCACCCGACAATTCAACGACAAGGGCCGCATTCGCGCCGGGGAAGTGCTGGCAACCATGGCCAGCGCCGGATACGGAAAAACCGAATTCTTGCTCGAGTTCTCCTTTCGCGAGCGAGAGCCGACCGACAGCACCGTGGTGGAGCAACTGAAAGAGTCGGTCGCCTACTGGCGCGAGCATCTGTCCCCATGATCTATGCATTCGGCGAATCACATCATCGTTGCGATGGCCGGGCACTCGCGGCGATTTCAAGCAAGCGGGCTCAAGGGACCTAAGGCGCTTCTGCCTGTAGGAAACGCCCCGATGATCGAGCATGTTGTGGGCATGTTCGATCAGCACGACCATTTTCATTTCGTCATCAGCGAAAACCAGCGGCACGAAGCTCCCGACATAATCGAACGGCTGAAGGCAACCGCAGCCCAGGCCGATGTCACGGTCATTCCGCCCCACGAGAAGGGGCCCACGTTCACGGCGCTGCAGGCGCCGCGAATCCCGGATGATGCTCCGCTCATCGTAACTTACTGCGACTTCACGGTCCGGTGGGATTACCGCGCCTTTCTTGCCCACGTGAGCCAAGCCGACGCGGGAGTACCTTCGTTTAATGGATTTCACCCGACTTCCCTGGGTAATACCTACTACGCTTACATGCGGGTCGACGGTGACCGCATGCTGGAACTCAGGGAAAAGCAGTCCTTCACCCCCAACCGCATGGAGGAGCACGCCTCCACGGGAATTTATTACTTTGCCAGCAACCGCTTGTTTCGCCACTACGCGAACCGGCTGCTGGCGGAACACGATTATTCCAAGGGAGAACCCTACACGAGCCTGCTCCTGAACTTGCTGGTCGCCGACGGCAAAGAGGTGATCGTCCACAACGTCGAGAAGTTCATCTGCCTTGGGACGCCCGGCGATTACCAGCAGTACCGCTACTGGCACAGCTACTTTCATCGCACCCGGTGGCCCCAAAGGCCCGCACCCGTGCCCGCGGGTCGGAAGCAGATCAACCTGATTCCAATGGCCGGGGAAGGCCGTCGCTTTCGCGAATACGGCTATCGCGTCGCCAAGCCATTGATCCCGGTTCTCGGTCAGCCCATGATGGTGCGCGCCGCGGCGAGCCTGCCGCCGGCAACGCAGTGGATATTCCTGCCGCGCGCCGTTGACCTCGAACGCCACCCCATTGCCAGCACGGTGCGTTCGGTCTACCCACGGGCGGAGTTCGTGGGGGTGGGCGAAACGACCTCTGGGCCGGCGGCCACCTGTCTGCTCGCCGAGGACCTGCTCGATCCCGATGCGGCGCTGTGCATCGCTTCCTGCGATTACGAGCACTTCTACGACGGAGAAGCGTGGCAGGAAATCGTCGACGACCGCACCATCGACGGTGCGATCTGGACCTGCCGGATGGACATGAGCCTGGTCCGCAACCCCGCCGCATTTGCCTACTGCATTGCCGGAGTCGACGGGCGCACGGTGAAAAGGCTGGTTGAGAAACAGGTGATCAGCGACGACCCGGGCCGCGACCCGCTGGTGGTCGGCACCTTCTGGTACCGCCGCGCCGGAAACTTTGTGTGGGCGGCGAGAGCGATGATGGGAAAAGGCATCGTCGTCAACGGCGAGTACTATATCGGCACCAGCATCAACCAGCTGATCGAGGCCGGCAAGAGGTTCGTCATTTTCGATGTCGACCAGTGGGTATCCTTCGGCGATCCCCACGAGCTCCAGATCCTCGAATACTGGGACAGCTATTTTCATGCGCCTGCCAGCTGACGACGGCGGAACGGGATTGCCGCTCATTGCTCAGACCACCCAGTGCCCGCCAGCAACCCGTAACGGTTTTGTGAAAGACCTATCGAGCGCGAAGTGGATTGATTTGTCTTTTGGGCTATGTCAGAAGTAAGGTGCAGTTACGTTGTTATTTTGACGTGTTAGCTAGACAAAAACCAGACAGTTCATTAGTCGTTTTAACAGACAATCAGATTGCCGAACTGTTAAATTGGGATGCTGAACAATACAGGCTGAATTTAGACACAGCTAATATCATGCCCGCATCTAATTCCGCGCCGACCTGATGAAACCCCTGAATACTCACAAAAAATGAAATTAAATAGCTTCCTTTGTTTTTTGCGGGGTGTTTTTTATAACACGAAAGCAATGTCTATTGTTGTTGTTCTTGTTTTGATTGCTGGCTCGCTTAGGCATGTTACTAGCTGGGATATATTAGAACCGATTTCAATGGCTGATAATTACATAAACAAAGGGGTTTTGTATCCGTCAGCCGATAGTGCTCAACCCTCTGGTGTTAGCGCCTATTTTCCTGGGGTTGCACTGCTGGCAGTGTTAATTAATCAAATTGGCATTGATTACTATATTGTTGAGTCAATGCTCGCAATTGCTTGTGTAACAGTTTTAATATTTTTTTCTATTCAAAAAAGATTGATAAAAGAAATTTCAGGTGTCGCATGCTCATGGAATGAATTTATTCCGTTTGCTGTGTCAATTTCCATTATCCTGACTCCACACTGGCTCGCGTATGCAAGCGAATTCAAGCCAGATACTATTGCGCTATCATTAGGCTTTTCGGGTTTGATCGTATCTTCATTTCTTCGAGTTGATTCAAGATTTTCCATGATTTTTTGCGGAGCTCTTTTGTGCAGCATCGCCTTGGTTTTTAAGCAGCAATACATTTCTTTTATTGTTGGTCTTTCTATTTATTGCATCGCATTTCCCAATAAGGTCAGGGTGTTGTTTTTCGCCCACATTATTGTTTTTTCGTCATGCATACTTGTTTATTTTTATAATAATAATGACTTATGGTTTTGGAATGTGACTGTACTTTCTGACGACGGTCTTAATTCTTTGTATTCGGTGGTAAAGGAAAATTACAGCACGCTAGTTGTTCTGTTATACGTATTATTTATAGCTAGTATGTTCGTCGGATTAGTTGCGAAAAACAATAGAGGCGCATGCTTGGTTTTGTTTTGGGATTTTTTAAAAAAATCTTCCGTAAGCAGTCCATGGATATGGGTTGTAGCTCCCTCAGCATTTGCGGCTTTCGCGAGTGCTATTAAAGTTGGCGGAAACAGTGGGAATACTCAGTTAGGCATTATTTTATTTTTGCCCTTACTTGCTGTTATTTTTTTAAGATTAGAACATAAAGCAGAAAGGTTCTCGCTCAACGAGTGCAGCAATGCCGGCTTTGTCTCTTTCAGACACTACACAGGGCAAATCATCCGGCAATCGTGCCAGCCAATTGTAGTGGGTGTTGCATGGATTGCTATTTTCTCAATGCTCCCCAACTTATACGGCGGTCCTAATCATTATATTCAAGCCGTTCAACTTAGGGCTTATCTTCTCACCGATTTACCTAACAAACCTTCCTTGGTTTTGACTGGGTCAGATGTTTATTTTGCATCAAGAGTTTATCTGCATAACTCTAATATCGTTAACTATTGGACTATAGGTTTTCGGGATGGATCTGAGTCATCTACTAATAGTCTCAAGGAAGTAATAACGAGACTATCACCAGATAGGATAGTTGTTGAAAATTCGTCCATCAATAGAGCTGCGATACTTTCCGATAGTCGATATAAGTTGCTGTATGAGAATAAAATAGGCTTGGTTGCAATCTTGGAGTCGCCAGACATTAGGTAATAGTAAAACCTGAATCAGTGTTTGATTCGCCATGGAACTACTAGGCGCTCCCAAGGCTTACTCTTCGGAAAAAGGAGAAGTCATGAGCAGCAAACGTTACCCCGAAGAATGTAAGATTGGAGATGTCAAACAGGTGGACAATTGAGGTCATCACGCTGCAGGAGTTGCCGGCCGGAGCGTCCGATTCATATCGCGGGCCAAGCTCGCATCGGCGTCCTGTGCCGCGGCCATTCTCTGTGCGGGAAGGAGTAATCGCTTATCGCGAGGTGTTTTTCTCTTCATATCCCCTCCTGTCTGGGTCCTGGTTGGGGAAGGGAGGCACGGCGTCCAAGACCACGCCACCCACTGAATTATTACGCTGTTTCTTTTAAAAGATAGATGGTGTTAAGAGCCGAATTCGTCTGTTCTTAGCTTTATATTCTTCTGCAATTCCTTTTTTCTTCAATGCACCAAGGTTCCGCATTACACGCTTTGCAAATTCCAGGCGTGGATTCCCTCGCGTTAACACTCCAAGTTCCTTCAGAACTCGGCATGTCAATGATTTAAGTGTACAGGAGTGTTTTGGTCATTTTTGAAGTGATTGGACAATGGCCTTTGGGATATCCTCCGGACGCCGCTTATGAGATCGGGCAAATTGCAAAGCGCGATCAGGTCGTCCCCCAACCATTTCAGTCGATGAAGGTTCTTCGTCAAATAATTCCCCATCCCCATGTGCGTCAGTATCCTCTATAAGCTTCTCACTATGTTTCTCTGCAGTGCCTGAATTATCAAGCTGGTCTTCCGTGATGTTTTCTGTTACCGCCTGCTTCCGATCTGATTCCCAGGTTTGCCAGGGAGTTATATGCAACTTTTGGAGCGTTTCGTCGTCGGGTTCCCTTTTTGAAGGAGTGCCCTGCCGACACAGCCCCCGCCTTGACACTCCTAGGCAATCGGCCTAGCCTTTCACCGACCTAACGGTTATCCAACAACCAGAGCAAAGGTTCATCTA
>Ga0194131_10009908_pt1 | contig 11869 bp, 13 predicted proteins | sample TA2KigO120mmetaG_FD_148631 | JGI IMG/M metagenome (GOLD analysis project Ga0194131, IMG submission 148631) | Freshwater microbial communities from Lake Tanganyika, Tanzania - TA2015053 Kigoma Offshore 120m | ecosystem: Environmental > Aquatic > Freshwater > Lake | place: Tanzania: Lake... | reverse complement strand
GATCCCCTTGCGTCCGAAGATGCCAGACAGCAGCCAGAAGAGCATCACGGCCACCACCGGTGCGGTGAGCTTTCCGATGCGCATGTACCAGTCCATCATCTCGGCCTTCTTGGCTTCTTCCGTGAAGTCGGCCGGGGACGCCGTCTTGAAGGGCACCACCGCCACCTTCACCTCGTCCTTGCGGGTGGCGTCCGCGCCGACGGTTTGCTTCACCATGTCGGTAATGTCATCGAGCGCCGGGCGGTTCAGCTTGAGGTCCGAAGAGAGCGCGACCGCGCAGGTCATGCGGCGGATGCTGCCCGGCGTGAAGACGTTCTTTTCCTTTACGTTGGAAATCTCGTAGTTTTCGGTCTTGCGGGCGTTCTTGTACTCCGACTGGCTGGTCGAGCCGGACACCAGCGCGCTGGCCTTCTGCCCGGCCGCGGTGGCCGGAACCACCGGGCGTCCGTTGCCGGTGTATCCCTCGTCAACGGTCTGCAGGCTGCGCAGCACGCCGGTATTCTTCTGCGCGTCGGTCGGCTGGTAGGTCTCGCTCTCGACCACTTTCTGGTTGCTTTCCAGCGCCAGGGCCACGCGGACCACCGCCATGCCGGGTCCCACCACGCGGTCAAGCATGTCCTGGGTCTTGCGCTCCAGCGCCTTCTCCTGCTGCTTCTGCAGGTCGGCGAGGCTGGACGCGCCACCGCTCTCAGTGCTGTCATCGCCGCTGGACAACAGCGTGCCGCGGGTGTCCATGATGGTGATGTTCTCTTTCGCCAGGTTCTGCACCGAACCCGACACCAGCGCCTTGATGGCGCGCACCTGCTGGGGATTGAGGCTGGCGCCGCCTTTCAGCTTCAGCACGATGGAGGCGGAGGTGCCGGCCGAGTCGTCAGCCAGCAGCTCGCGCTGCGGCAGCACCAGGTGGACGCGCACCGAGTCCACCTCTTCCATGCTGCCGATGGTCATTTGCAGCTCCTCAGTGAGAGCCCGCTGCCAGGTCACCTTCTCCGACAGAGGGGACGTCTGGAAGCGCGTCTTGTCGAACAGCGCGAAGCCGCCGCTCGCGCCGCCGGCGGGAAGGCCCGCGCCGGCCAGTTCCATGCGCGTCTGGTAAAGCACGCTGGCCGGCACGAGGATGGTTTCGCCATCGTCGCCTACCTCGTACTCGACCTTCATTTCACGCAATTTCTGGGTAATGGCCGAGCCTTCGCTGGCCTTGATATTGGTAAACAGCGGCCGGAAATCCGGGCGCTTGGACCACATGTAGGCCAGGGCCAGAATTCCAACGCCCGCCACCAGCCCGGTCATGAGCGCCAGGCGACCGGTTGCGGACAGGGCCGACCAGCGACGGACGAGATCCTGCAAGAAGGAGTCTTGCATTGCGTTCTCCCCTCAGAGTTAAACAGTGGAGCTGGTTTATGCGCGCCCGATTTCAAGCGCTTTCTGCAGCATGGTGCGCGCCTCCATGTACGCCGTCACGTTGGCGTCGAAGGCACGTTGAGCCCCCATCATGTTGACCATTTCGTCGAGGAAGGAGATATCCGGGTACGATACCATGCCGTTCTCATCCGCGAGCGGATGACCCGGCTCATATTTCAGGCGGTGCTGGGCCGGGGTCACCATGGTCTCGGCCGCCACTCCCCTCATTCCGTCGTTCCCGCTCATCAGCATCTGGAACGTGGGGTCTTCGTCGGGGATGGTGTTGAATTCGCTGACGCGAACGTGTCGAGACTGAACTGATTCCTGCCCGGGTTTAGCGGCCACGTGGACCACCGCGATATTCTGTGCGGCCGCTTCCATGCGGCGCTGCTCCGCGCTCATGCCGGTGGCGCTTACGGCCATTGATGCGAAAAGGTTCATCCCTTACCTTCTCCCTTCGTGAATCACCTGGCGGTAGCGGGCAAGCTGCTGCCCCAGCGCCTGGGCGACGGCGGAATATTGCAGCGTGTTGGTGCTCAGCTTCACCATCTGGTCCTGCAGAACCGGCGGTGCGCCGAGGTGCAGCACCGCGAAGTCCCAGACGTCGTTATCCCGCTCCAGCACGCTACTAAGGTGGCCCTCGTCGGTCATCGAAGGCTCCATCTGGAGGTCCGGCTCGGTGATGGTGCTCTGGGCGTCCTGCATCACCCGATTGAAGTCCAGGTCGCGGGCGGTGAAGCCGGCCGTGTTCATGTTGGCCACGTTGTTGGCCAGCAGCTTCTGGCGCTTCTCCAGCCCGTCGAGCGCCATGGTCAGGGTTTTATAAATCTGGCTGTCGGTGACGTGATACATTGCTTAAACCTGCATCCGCATGACTTCTTGATAGGCCTCCAGGGCTTTGTTGCGCACCTGCATCACGGTGGAGAGCGCCAGGCTCGCTTCCTCACTGGCGATCATTACCGCGTGCATGCTGCGCACGTCGCCCAGCGCCAGCTTGCTGGCCGCCGAATCGGCTCTTACTTGCAGGTCGTTGACCTGGTTGACGTATCCTTCGAAGCGCTCGGTAAAACTCGGCTTTTGTCCCGAAAGAGGGATGCTGCCGTCAAACCGGGACCCGATGAACGCGGACGATGAAGAAACCGGATTGAACTGCATCTGGCGACTCACGCTCCCCTCTCGCAGCCCCTTTCATTGACCAGCTTTCCGAAGAACACTTTATAGAATTTTATTCATTTTACAAAATTCTTGAAAGCGCGATAACCACGCGGATAAAAAGATTTTCGCGGACGTCGGAAGTGTTTTGTGCGAGCATCGACAATCCAAGTTTCGGAGCAGAGGATGTGAGGCGCCACCTCGGCGCTAAAAGGGACAGATGAGCAAAGGGAAGGTTCTGGAACGCTTTTCCCCCGGCTGGTTCGCCCGTACGCTGGGCTTCTGGTCGGCGCTCATCATGGCTGGGACGATCGTGGCCAGGGAGGGCTACGACGTGTCGTCCCTCGCCGGCGCCGTGGAACCGGCCTGCTGGGCCTACCTGGTGGCGGCAATGGGCGGCTGGGTGCTGGGCATTGTCCTGGCCCCGGGTCTGCATTCGTGGTACGTGCCGGAGGGATCGGGGAGCGAGGACGGGAGCGCCCTCGTCGACGCCGAGCTGCCCGGCACCATGCCACCGTTGACGGAGTAAAGCGATGTTCGCGTTGTCCTTGACGAATCCCAGGCGGCAGCCGATACACGATAAGATGGGCGAAGAGAAGCACGGCTCGGGGAGGAGGCTCACCGACGTCTCCGACCCCACGGCGCAGCAGGAGCGTCTCCTTGAGGAGTACGCCCCCCTGGTGAAGCACGTGGCCGGGCGCATCGCGATGTTCCTGCCGTCCCACATCCAGATGGAAGACCTGCTGGGCGACGGCATTATCGGGCTTCTGGACGCATTCGAGAAGTTTGACGCCAACCGCAAGGTGCAGTTTAAGACCTACGCGACGCTGCGCATCCGCGGCGCCATCCTGGACGGGCTGCGCCACCTGGACTGGGTGCCCCGCACCGTCCGCCGCCAGGCCCGCGTCGTCGACACGCGCACCGCCGAGCTGACCCAGGCGCTGGGACGCATGCCGAGCCGCCAGGAAGTCGCCGAAAGCCTCAACATGAAGGTCACCGAGATCGACGAGACGATGTCGCAGGTGAGCGGCTCCCACGTGACCTCCCTCGACGACTTGAAGCGCCTTACCAACAATGCCGAGGTGCTGCTCGGAGAGTGCGTCCAGGACAAGTCCCAGGACGTCGAGGTGGAAGTCCAGAAGCGCGAGCGCGCCGCCATCCTGCGCGCCGCCCTCGACGAGCTGAGCGAGCGCGAGCGCCAGGTGCTCTACCTGTATCACTACGAAGGACTGACCTGCAAGGAAGTCGCCGCGGTCCTCGGCGTGTCCGAGCCGCGCGTGTCCCAGCTGCACGGCCGCGGGCTGGCCAAGCTGCGCACCCGCCTGGCGGATAAGAAAGAGTACCTCGTCAGTTGAGCGTCGCGCAGGTCCTCTCCATGGTGCAAGACGCGGTCTGGGTGGCGGTGATGACCTGCACGCCCCTGCTCCTGGTGACCGCCGTCGTGGGCCTCATCGTGGCGCTCCTGCAAGCCGTCACCCAGGTGAACGAGCCCTCGCTGAACTTCATCCCCAAACTGGTTGCCTCCGGGCTGGTGCTGGTGGTGGCCGGCTCGTGGATGCTCCAGGCGCTGGTCGCTTTCGTCTCCCGCATGCTCGACGGCCCGCACGCCACCTGACATGCCCATCGGCACTGAAGCCTCGGTCGCCATCATGCAGACCGCGGGCCTGGTGCTGGCCCGCGTGGGATCGCTTTTCCTGACCGCGCCGGGATTTTCTCAAAAGCAATTGCCGATGCAGGTGCGCGCCGCCTTCACCATGGCCTTCACCTGCATCTTGATATTCACCGTACAGTGGCTCCCCAAGCCGCTCACCGCGTCGCAGCTGGTGGTCAGCATCGTGATGCAGGTCGCGATGGGATTTCTGCAGGGGCTGGCCTTCGCCATCATCCTCGCGGTGGTGGTCGCCGCGGGCGACCTGCTCGACCTGTCGGTGGGATACGCTTTCGCGGCCCTCGTCGACCCGGCCGGCGACACCACGCCGCACGCGATATTCTCGCGCCTGTTCAATATTCTGGCGCTCCTGATCTTCATGGCCGTCGGCGGGCATCTGTGGGTGCTCGGCGCGCTGATCCACAGCATGCAGATGGTGCCGCTCGACGCGACGCAGCCCAACATGAGCCTGCTCGAGCTGGTGATCGTGCAGGGCGCGAACGTGCTGGCCGGCGCGTTTCAAATGGCGGCGCCGGTGCTGGTGTTTCTCGCGCTGATCGACGTGGTCGGCGCGGTGATGTCCAAATCCGTCCCGCAGCTGCAAATCATGACGGTCGCCTTCCCCATCAAGATCTGCGCTGGACTGGTCGCGGTGGCGTGGTTCCTGCCCACGCTGGTGGACGGCCTGACGCGCGCCCTGCAGCATTTCTACAACATCTGGACCGGGTCATAGCCGATGGCGGACGATAAAACCGAAGATGCAAGTCCACATAAATTAGAAGAGGCGCGCAAGAAGGGCCAGATCGCGAAGAGCCAGGATCTGGTCAGCGCCGCCGTGCTGGCGGCCGGCGTGACGGCGACGCTGGTGCTGTCGCGGACCTTGATTTCCAACTGGGTGAGCATTGCCACCTGGGGCGCGGACCGCATCTCTCATCTTGACGGAACGAATTTCCGGGGCACCGCCGGCGAAATCACCATTGCCGCGATTGGGCTGGCGCAGAGCGGCGCGGCGCTCCTCTTCGCGGTGATGGTGACCGCCCTGGGCGTGTCCCTGCTGCAGAGCGGGTTCAATCTATCGGCCGAGCCGCTCATGCCGAAGCTGGAGCGCATCAACCCGCTGGACGGCGTCAAGCGGCTTCTCTCCATGCGCGGCATCCTGGAGAGCCTGAAGATGCTCCTGAAGGCCGTGATCATGCTGACGGTCGGATTTTTCGCCGTAAAGGCGGAGCTCGGCACGCTGCCCGGATTTTCCCTGATGAACGGCGCCACCATCATGGAAAACGCCCTCACCGGCATCACCCACGTGGCGGTCAAGCTGATTCTGGCGGCGGTGGTGGTGGGCGTCGGGGACATGGCGTTCCAGAAATACCAGTTTAAGAAACAGATGCGCATGTCGCGGCAGGAGCTGGTCGACGAGCACAAGATGCTCGAGGGCGACCCGCACGTGAAGGCGCGCCAGCGCAAGCTGCGCCGCCAGCTCTCCAAGCGCAACAAGCTCGACGGCGTCAAGGACGCCCGCGTGGTGGTCACCAACCCGGATCACTATGCCGTGGCGCTCAAGTACAGGGACGGCGGCAGCGAGATCCCGCGGGTGGTGGCCAAGGGCAAGAACTACCGCGCCGAGCGCATCAAGACCCTGGCCCGCAAGCACCAGGTGCGCATCGTGGAATCGCCGCCGCTGGCCCGTTCTCTCTTCAAGATGGTGGAGGTCGGCAAGGCCATCCCGCCCACCCTGTACCTGGCCACCGCCGAGATCCTGATCATGGTCGCGAAGCTGGACCGGAAAATGGCCGGGCTGCCTGAAAATATTCCCGAGCCGGGCGAAAGTGAGCCGCCCGCCCAGGGACAATAGAATCTTCGCAACCTCCATGGGAACCTGGGAGCATCGATGTCCGAAGCCGCCGCACAAGCACCCGCACTGAACCCCCCGGCTGGTGGTTTCCGTTTCCCCGTGGAGATTTTTCCGATCATCGCGGTGATGGCTTCCACGGCCATGATGATCGTGCCGGTCCCTCCGCAGATGCTGGACTTTTTGCTCATCATGAGCCTGGCGCTCAGCATCGCCATGCTCATCACGGTCATTTACACCAAGAATCCGCTGGAATTTTCGGTGTTTCCCACCGTGCTGCTGATGGCCACGCTCATGCGATTGTCGCTGAACGTGTGCAGCACGCGCCTGATCCTCTTGGATGGCTACGCCGGCGCGCTGATTGAAGCGTTCGGACAGTTCGTCGTCGGCGCCAACTACGTCGTCGGCTTCGTGATGTTCGCCATCCTCGCGGTCATCCAGTTCGTCGTCATCACCCACGGCTCGCAGCGCGTCGCCGAAGTCACCGCGCGCTTCACCCTGGACTCCCTGCCCGGCAAGCAGATGGCCATCGACTCCGACCTCGCGGCCGGCCTCATCAACGAGCAGCAGGCCAAGGATCGCCGCCTCGAATTGCAGCGCGAGACCGACTTCTTCGGCGCCATGGACGGCGCCAGCAAGTTCGTGCGCGGCGACGCGGTGGCAGCCATCGTCATCCTGGTGGTCAACATCGTGGGCGGCCTGATCGTCGGCGTCCTGCAGCACGGCATGTCGATCGCGGACGCGGCGCAGCGCTACACCCTGCTCACCGTGGGCGAGGGACTGGCCACCCAGTTCCCCGCCCTGCTGGTTTCCACCGCCGCGGGCTTGATGGTCACCCGCACCACCTCGCAGGCCTACCTGGGCGAGGACATGGCCCGGCAGCTCGCGGTCAATCCGCGAGCGCTGCGCTACATCGGCCTCACGCTGCTCATGTTCGCCTTCGTGCCAGGCGTGCCCAAGCTTCCACTGGCCACGGTCGCCGCCGCCTTCTTCTTCGGCGCCGCGAACCTGGCAAGGAAGCTCGCCACCCCGCCGGCCGCGCCGCCCGCCGCGGCCGGCGAGCAGAGCGCGCTGCCCACCGAGCCCGAGGACGTCTCCCCGCTGCTCGAGCTGGAGCCGATGGAGCTGGAGATCGGCTACTCGCTGGTCACGCTGGTCAAGGGCGGGCGGGGCAACGACCTGCTCAGCAAGGTGGTGGGCGTGCGCCGCACCCTGGCCATGGAATTGGGACTCATCGTGCCACCCATCCGCATCCGAGACTCCTACGAGGCGCGGCCCAACGAGTACATCATCAAGATCTACGGCACCCCGGTGGCCAGTGGCGAGGTCATGGTGAAGCGCTACCTGGCGCTCAACTACGCGACGGCCGACGAGGAAATCGAAGGCATCGAGACGCACGAGCCGGCCTTCGGAATGCCCGCCCTGTGGATCGCGGAATCCCAGAAGGAAGAGGCGGAAGCGCTGGGCTGCACGGTCATCGATCCGGCCACCGTGATCGCGACCCACCTGTCCGAAGTCATCCGCGCGCGCGCCGCCGAATTGCTCGGACTGCAGGAAGTCCAGGCACTGCTCGATCGCATCAAGGCGCACACTCCGGCGCTGGTGGATTATCTCATCCCCAGCCGTCTTACGGTGGGTGAGGTACACCGCGTGCTGCAGAATCTCTTGCAGGAGCGCGTCACCATCCGCAACCTGCGCCTCATTTTGGAGACGCTGGCCGCGTGGTCTCCCCAGTCCCGCGATCCGGTATTTCTCACCGAGCAGGTGCGCGTGGCGCTGGGCCGCTCGATCTGCGCGAAATACCGCCAGCCCGATGGAAACCTGTATTGCGTGACCCTGGATATCACCGTCGAGTCCATGCTGCGCGACGCCACCGCGGGCGCGGAAAAACCCCAGCACCTCGACCCGGTGCGCCTGCGCGACATGTACGCGTCGCTCACCCGGGCGCTGGAAAAACTCACCCAGCAGGGATATCCCGGCGTGGTTTTGTGCTCGCCGGAAACCCGCCCCATTTTCCGCCACCTGGTGGATCGCGTTGCGCCCGGCCTGGTCGTGCTCTCCTACCGCGAGATCGTCCCCGACCAGCCGGTCATCACCGTCGACTCGGTCTCGCTGGCGGCGGTTTAGGCCAGGGGTTGGCGTAAAAAGGAGTAAGAATCAACCTTCACCCTGATGCGGATACGCCCAGAGCGCGTCCACCGGTAGCGCGTGGAGGTCGGAGCCCAGCGCGATGGATTCGGATCCACCGTACAAAAGGATGCCTCGGAGAAAACGATTTCCGGCATGTTCTCGCAACGCTTTCAGTCCCTTCAGGTCGGCCGCGCCCACCGTTGCCGCAAACTTGACCTCCACGCCGACAACCACGCCGTCGTCGCGCTCCAACAGCAGGTCCACCTCATGGCCGGTGTGCAGGCGGTAATGAAACAACTGTGCCCGAGTACGACTCCACGTGCATTGCTTGCGAAGCTCCATCGCCACAAAGTTCTCGAACAGTGGACCCGCTATATTGGGATCGCGCGAGAGCTTTTCCTCATCGACGCCATTCAAGTGACACGCCAGCCCGCTGTCGGAAAGGTACACCCGGGGAGACTTTACAAGACGGGATTCCAGGCCCGCGGCCCAGGCCGGAATGGTCTGCACAAGAAAGGCAGCTTCAAAGAGTGCGAGGTAGCGCCGCAGCGTGGAATTCGGCAGGCCACTTGTTCGAGAAACTTCCGCTACGTTCAACAGCGAGCCGCAGCGGGCGGCAATCAGGGAAAGCAGGCGGGGCAAGGCAGTGAGACCCTCCACGTTCGCCATATCGCGGATATTCCGCTGCAAGATGGTCGTCACGTAGGAGTCGTACCAGACCCTCCGACGTATCGGCTTACGTTGCACCGCTTCTGGAAAACCGCCGGCAGCCATTCGGCGAAGCAGGTCTGAGCGCGACGTCGTGTACGCTCGGTGCTCGAGTTGATCCGAGAAAAGCGCGTCCACGAAGTGCTCCTCTCTCCCCTCGAGCTCTCCTTGCGACAGCGGCCAGAGCGTGAGGAGCTCCATGCGTCCCGCAAGAAACTCGGAAGCCTTTGGCAGCAGAAGCACGTTTGCCGATCCCGTGAGCAGAAACCGCCCCGGACGACGGTCCCGGTCGATCGATGCCTTGATGGCCAGGAACAGATCCGGGACCCGCTGCACCTCGTCAATGATGACCGGCCCTTCGAAGCCGCCGATGAACCCCGCCGGATCCGCACTGGCCGCAGCGAGCACGGCAAGGTCGTCCAGGGTCAGGTAGCGGGCCGGGTGTTGTCGGGCCGCCACCTCCCGAACCAGGGTGCTCTTGCCAGCCTGGCGCACACCCTGGAGGAGCACCGCGGGCGTGTCCCGCAAGGCCTCCAACAGCGCGTGGCTGATATTTCGCCGGTACATGGTCAAATTTTAACCATCAACTATGGCTCGGGTCAAGCGCGACGCCGAGCACCCCGGCATCATCGACCTCAGGCTGAGCCCGGCCGCTCCGGTGGCGCCTTCGCCTTCGGCTGGGGGTGAAGCGGGTTCTCCCAGTCGAGGCCGGGAAAGCGTGCGAAGTCGGAGTCATTGCTGCACAGGCGGGCACCGGCCTCGATAGCGTACGCGGCCAGAATGGCGTCCGATACGGCGGCCCCTGTTGCCATGGCATGGGACATGAGGTCCAGCGTCCGGTTGAAATGGTGCGCGGTGGCATCCGCTCAGGAAACAAGCCGGAAAAAGAATGATGCAGATCCGTGCGCTGGATCTGCATCGGGGTGGTCCCTGTTTTAAGTCACGGACAACCGTCCGTCGGGGGTTGGATCCGGCCGTCCCGGGCGCCCCGCCGCCCGAGGCGACAAGCTTTATCCCTTGATATCGAGGTAGTGCGCCGGCACCGGCGCGGTCCGCGCGCCGTACGCCACGTTCGTATTCACTTTCTGGCGCACGGTGGCCAGGCTGGTGCGCAGCTTGCTCATGGCAACCACCAGCGCGGCCTCGGTGGCCTTGTCCTGCTCCATCAGCTCGCGCCAGCGCTGCCCGAGCAAGCCTTCGTTGAGCGGCAGCCCGTTAGCCACCATGCGGTGCAGCTCGTGCAGCAGCAGCTGGCGGCGCTGGAGGATGTCGTCCAGCTCGCCGGTGCGCTGCTGCTCAGCCGCCTCCTTGAGCGATCGGCTCAACGCGGAAATCTCCACCACCAGCGTGGTGGCAGCCTCCCGTGCGTATCGCTCGCGCTCGCTCGGTCCCACCGTCTTAGCTCGCCTGCGCCTGATCGAACGCCTGCTGCCAGGATTCCAACAGCGACGCCATGATGCGGACGGCTTCGTCGAGGGGTTTGATTTCAAGCCCGGAAAGCGCCTGGGTGAGAAGCTCGATGACGTACAGGTAGAGCTGGCGCAGGGGCGGTCCGATGGCGCCGGCCTCCACGTTGAGCGTGCTGTTCAACTCCATCACGGCCGACAGCGCGGTCATCGTCTCCACCCGCGCCTTCGTTTCCTGCCCCTGCACGCACGCCCGGCGGGCGCGCCGCATGGCCTTCAGCGCGCCGTCGTAGGTGATCAGCAGCAATTCCTGGGGGGAAGCTGTCTGAATTTTCATTTCTTGATATCGATCAAGCTGCGTCCTGGTCATGGTCAGGAACTCCCTTCACCTTAAAAATAAATTCTACTTTTTCCCTTGAGCGGCCAGCATCGCGTTGATGTTCTGGGTGATGAAATTTCCCTGGGATTGAAAAGTGGCCAGCGCGGCTTCCATCTTGACGAACTGATCGCGCAGCGCCGCTTCCTGGCGGGACAGCTTCTCATTCTGCGTGTCGATGCGCTCTTGCAGCCGATCCCCGTCGGCGGTGAGAAACTGGTCCTGGAGCGCCATCAATCCGGTGGCCGGCTCGGTGATGGAATTCAGGTATTCATCCAGGCCCTTGATGATGCCGATGTCCTTGTCCGACATCAGCGTCTTGACCTTGTCGAGCTTCGTGTCGAGGGCCTCGTCGAGCGCGTCCTCGTCGCTGATGACCAGGTGGCCGGTCTTGTCGAGCGTGATGCCGATGTCGGCCAGGGAGCGCAGCTCGTTTCCAATCGGCAGGCTTGCGCTAACCTTGCGCACGACCCCGTCGAGAATGGCCAGCGGCACGGCGTCCGCCTGCAATATTCCGGCGGTGTTGGTGTTTGGATCGAAGAAAGTGGCGGCCTTGACGTTGTCCGCCAGCTCGTTGAATTTTTCGATGAAGGTGTCGATGTGGCCGCGGATGGTTTCAGTGGCCGCGGCCACGTTGACGGTGATCGAAGTCCCGGGACTGGCCTTCTTGACGTCCAGCGTAACGCTGGCAATCACCGAGGTGAACGAATTCGTGGCGCTCTTGACGGTGATCGCACTGGCCGTGTCGCCGATCTTGAGCTCGGCGTCCTGCGCGGCCTGGAGCACCGAAAAGCCGGGCGCGGTCCCACCGCTGAGCGTATCCGAGAAGCCGATTACGTTGTCCTCGCCGGTCTTCGTCGAGGTCAGCACGAGACGGTAGGCGTTGGTGCCGCTCCCGTCATTGATGACCGAGGCCTTCACGTCAAGGCCGGCGTTGTTGATTGCGCCGGCAAGGCCGTTGAGGGAGTTGTTGGTGGAGTCGACCGTGATGGTCCCCAGCGCGGTGCCCGCCAGGCTGATGGTGACGGTGCCGGTGCCCAGCAGGGAGCTGGTGGCGTCGGTGTAGCCTTGCGAGATCTGCTGCTCGGCCTGGGCGACCTTCTCCACCGACAGGGTGTAGGTCGCCGCCGTGGCGCTTCCCGAGGCGGTCGCGGTCAGCAGGCTCTCGTTGCCGCTGGTCGCCTTCGCGGCATTGTAGG
>Ga0194131_10009904_pt1 | contig 11872 bp, 10 predicted proteins | sample TA2KigO120mmetaG_FD_148631 | JGI IMG/M metagenome (GOLD analysis project Ga0194131, IMG submission 148631) | Freshwater microbial communities from Lake Tanganyika, Tanzania - TA2015053 Kigoma Offshore 120m | ecosystem: Environmental > Aquatic > Freshwater > Lake | place: Tanzania: Lake... | reverse complement strand
ACAGCTTTTTTTGCTAGAGTAAAGAAGGTCTTACAAGAAGGTTCACCGGAAGAAAAAAGAGAGGCCTTTGGGTTTTTCACACAGATACTCAAGAGCTTTTTACAAGAAGCGCAAAAACTCTCGGGCATCAAAGAAGGAGAGGCTCCTTTACAAAAAGCTCTTGATGCCTTGAGCCCCGAGCAGCAGGAGATGCTTGCCAAAGTCAAAGAGCAGATGAAGTCGCTAGAAAAAGAATTTATGCAGAACATGCAGCTTATGCTTCAAAAAAAGAAGGACTAAAGCAGGGTAAGTACCGTCTTTGCAGCTTTTTGGCTTGCAGAAGAAGATCCGAGTTGATGAATGAGCTCCTGGCAGAGCTCTTTCTTTTCTTCTCTGTAGGAAGAAAAAGAAAAAAGACGTAGCGCTTCTTGAAGAAGATTTTCTCGTGTAGCGTTGGGGCCTATCAATTCTTTAAAGACCTCTTTCCCTGCTGCAATGTTTACAATGCAATAAAAAGGTAGGCGGATACGTAGGAGATCTCTTGCTATCCAAAGGTCGAGAGGGGAAATAGGGTAGGTAACAACGGTAGGGACCTTATGGAGAGCAAGCTCGAGCGTAACGGTTCCCGACTTGGCGATACTCATGAAAGAGTGCTGCATGAGTGCATAGGTCTCCTCCACGGGGACAAGGCGTATGCGAGGGTGAGACAGGGGGATGATTTTTCCAAGTAAAGGTCGAAAGTTTTCTTGCGAAAGAGAAATTGCTCCTATAGCATCAGGGTAAGTGTCCAGTAGGGTTTGCAGAGCTTCCCACTGCAAAGGGAGGTTGCGGAGGATTTCCTTTTTTCGACTGCCGGGAAACAGACTGATCACCTTTTTTTCAAGGGCCCAGGGGAGGGACGCTGGCTTTGTTTCGGCTATTCTTGTCACTAGAGGATGTCCTACATAGACGACGGGGAAAGAGGGAGAGAAATAAGACTTCTCAAAAGGGAAGAAGGTCATGAGAAGATCTAGACTCTTTTCCATAAGAGGGATTCTCTTTTTCCCCCAAGCCCAGACAGAAGGAGAGATGTAATGGATAATCTTTCCCTGGTATCCTTTTTTGCGCAGGTAGCGCTCAAGCCGCAACGAAAATCCTGGGTAGTCGATACACAGAACAGCACGAGGATGTTGTTGTAAAATATGACGAGCTAGAAAATAAAAATGACGAAAAAGTTTGGGGAGGGCGAAGAACACGTCCACAAATCCCATCACTTGGAACTCCTCCATGGGGAGGATTGTGTGGAAGTGCTGCTTCCTCATACGGGGTCCCCCCACACCATAGACAGAAAGAGAAGGGCATAGGGTGTGCAAGTTTTGCAAAAGAGCTTCCCCATGAAGATCACCACTTGCTTCCCCAGCAAATAGAAAAAGATCGTATTGGGTTACAAATGGAGTTGTTTTATGAGCCATAGGGCTCCTTCAAGGAAAGTATCCGGTGAGGTGCCATGTCCTAGATAACCTATGGAGGGTTTCATGAACATTTCTATTTTGGGGGAACGCTCCCTATTTGCGTAGGCGACTTCTGTAAGAGATCTAACCCATTGGAAACAGACATCCGTGCCAACGCGCGTGTCGCGATTGCCGATGTATACGCGGAGAGTCTTGGTAGCAAGCACTCCTTCTAAAGAAGAGAGGGACACTTGCTCCAATAAAGAGATGGAAGTGTCTACAAGCTCTTTGATGACTTCTAAACGAGTGAGGGGAGCAAAAGCTAGGAGTGTAGATATTGCCGGGAATGCTGCAGCCAGGTGACTTGCTATGAAGGCTCCGCGTGATAGACCAGCTGTAGCCACGCGCTCTTGTTGTACCCATGGCTCAATCATCTGAACAGAGGAGGCTAGCTGCGTAAAAAACTCTGTAAGGAATGTCGGGTGCTCTTCCCATGCATGAGCCCATTGGAACATGCCCTCTTGAGAGGAGAACCCTTCTCCGTGAAAGGGGAGATCGACGGAAAGAACGCGCACAGGATAAGAGGATAGGTGGAGAGCTGGTTGGCAAAAAGGATCTACTTGAAGACTCTCTTTTGCGGAGAGGGCGAAATAAAAAACCGTAGGCATAGGACCCTGGTCCCAGTCTGGTCCCACGTAGAATAAGGGAAGAGCGGTGGGGATAGGAACGGGTTTCATGAGGACGAGCTCGGTCTCTTACGTCTTCTTCTTTTTCGTTTAGCTGGCGTGTATTCTTGCGAAGAAGAAGCTCCCCCACGCGCAAGAGCAGACTCCCACTCTTTTACAGCTTTTTGCAAACTTGGTTGTATGTGCGCGCGAAGGCGTAAGAAGTCCAATGCTAAAGGAAAGGAAGGATCACTTGGGATTTTATAACTTTTAGGTCTCTTGCCATGCAAGGGCACAAGTCTATACTGTGACGCTAAGAGGAACACCGTAGTAAGCTTGATTTTTTTGGGGATGAGGAGGAAAGAGTCAAGCGCCTCATGAAAAAGAGCAAAGGCTTCATTTTGTATTTGCCCAAGATGGGGAGGGTGATCGTCGGAAAAGAGCATATGAAGACGTCTGCTGAGAGCGGGGAATAAGAGACAAGCAAGAGCCACAGATCTGTCGAGCTTTTCTTTTTCTTGATGATGTTGATCAAGCTCACCAAGTAAGAGGTAAATCTCTTCTCCTTCTTCTGTTTCTAGAAAAGAAGCAATAGCTGGTAAGATGAGCTGTAGGAAACCATAAGATGCTAAAAGCTTAAAGAAAGGGAGAGCAAAGCCTGATTCCAGCATACGTAGTAGCTCTTCCAATACGCGGGCCGGTGAACTCTTCATAATTTCATGACGGCACTCGACAAGAGCTACATCAGCCTCTTGATCCACAGCAAAGTTAAACCTGGCCTTAAACTTTAGTAAACGCAGCATGCGAACAGGATCTTGCTTAAAACGAAGAAAGGGTTGCCCTATTGTTCGCAAAAGTCCGGAGCGGATGTCTTGAAATCCTTGGACATAGTCAATAATCGTTTTGGAAGCAGCATCATAGAACAGGCCATTGATTGTAAAGTCTCTGCGAAGAACGTCTTCTTCTTCTGTACCCCACTCGTTATCGCGGACGATCAGCGTATCTGCTTCATTATCTCCAGAGCGGAAGGTAGACACCTCGATGATCTTCTTTCCAAAGCGAATATGAGCAAGTCTAAAACGTTTTCCAATGAGGATGCAGCTACGAAAAATCTTCTTGATTTCTTCAGGGCGAGCAGAGGTGGAGATGTCATAGTCCTTGGGCTTATGCTGGAGAAGGAGATCGCGAACGCCCCCCCCTACAAGATAGGCTGTATGTCCAGCGGCTGTGAGTTTTTCTAGAACATATAGGGCTTCTTTATCAAGAGAGGAAAATTCTAGATGGTGGTCTTCTTGTTTGTAAATCTTTTGTTGCATGAGTCTATCCACGGTCGATGAAGGCAGGATACTGTAGGTAAGGAAAAAAGTCAATTTTTGGTTCGGCGCTAAGTGGGGGTGTAATTTTTTTATGAACTCTCTCGCATGAAATGAGAGTGTTGAGTGCAGTAGACAAAAAACACTAAAAACTGTAATCTGTAGTTTACAGTAGTAGGGGGTGTTTATGTTACAAGAGCTTGTAAGTATTCATCAGGAGGTTATGACCTCAATAGTTCGGCATTTCAAGAGGTATCTCTATCCAAAAATACATTGGTCCACGAAGGGACTTTGTCTTTTGGGAGATCGCGGAGTTGGAAAGACAACAATGATGTGTCAACATCTTTTAGATACGTATACATCTTCCGACCGAGCTCTTTATCTTTCCGCGGATCACGTGATTGTGCTTTCTTTGGGGCTTTTTCGTATTGCGCGTGAGTTCTTTGATGAGGGGGGGGAGGCTCTATACATCGATGAAGTTCATAAATATCCGAACTGGTCTCTTGAGATCAAAAACATCTTGGATACCTACAAGAAAAAGCAAGTAATATTCTCTGGGAGTTCTTCGTTAGACCTGCATAAATCTAAAGGAGATCTATCTAGACGAGTCGTGTATTATAGACTTCAAGGGTTATCTTTTCGGGAATACCTGCTTTTAGCTAAGAAAATAGAGGTGCCTATATTTTCTATAGAAGAAATCTTACAAGATCATGTTAAGTTGGCTTCTTTCTTTGAGTCTTTTCCTGTTTTATCTTGCTTCAAAGAATATCTGCATTATGGATACTATCCTTTCTTCTCTGAGGGAGTGGAAGATTACTACATGAAATTAAACAATGTTATAGAAAAAGTGCTTTTTGAAGACGTAGCCGTGATTTATAACTTAAAGCAATCAACGCTACCTGTATTGAAAAGGATTCTTTGGCTCGCAGCTACTTCCGATGGTCTTATTCCTAATATTGATAAGATGAGCAAGAATCTTGGAGTATCTCGAGAAATGATTTATAGCAGTCTTGAACACCTCACACATGCGGGTCTCTTGCGAGAAGTTCGTCCTTTTGGAAAGGGAAATACACTAGCTAGAAAGCCAGCTAAGCTCTATTTGCATAATACGAACTTGCTTTACGCCATCCACGGATCTTTACAAATGGAAGCTCCTCTAGGAGCTGCAAGGGAATCATTTTTTGTGAATCAAGTAGAGATGAGTCATAAGTTGACTTTGCACAATAAAGGTGATTTTTTTCTTGAGGATCGGTGGGTTGTAGAGATTGGGGGGAGAAACAAGGACGATGAGCAAATTCGAGGAGAACAGGATGCATACCTTGTAATCGACAATATAAAAATTGGGTTTGGGAAGAAAATACCGCTCTATTTATTTGGATGCTTATACTAGATAGTTGTCGTAAGAAGATCTTCTAGTGTAAGAATGTGATCAAAATAGTGGCGTTGAAGCAGGGAATCCTGGGCTCCTTCGAGTGTGATAAGTATTTTGTGCAGACTTTTTCCTTTTTTATTGGGAAACAGTTTGATCTTCCTTTCCATTTCTTCAATAACGTCTATGCCTACTTTTCCTTGCGTATACTTAATCTCGCAAAGAGAGAGCACCTTATCATCGCGATCAAAGAGGAGGTCGATTTGAAAGCCTGCTTCTGCTTTTTGTGTTGCTCTATTAAAAAAGACCCCTGAAGAATAGCGCACTCCGGAAAAACCTAAGAGTTTGGCTATATGGTGGTGGTTATTTCTGCAAAAACGCTCAAAAGCAAATCCAAGCCACTTATGATAGGTATCCATGGAAATAGCTGAAGTTGGTCTGTTTTTAAATACTCCTTTTTGAATATCGGAGGCTATGGGTTTAATAAATTTGTAATAAAACTGTAAATAGTTGTCTGCCAAACAAAATCTTGTAAGATGACTAGAATCTCCTAGGTTATAAGGAGCGTATTTATAAATAAGACCACACAGTTCCATGTCCTGGAGTACATCGGTGAGTGAGCCACTTGTAGAGATATGCAAGTGATGTAAAATCTCTTCTCGCGTAGCAAATCGTCTTAGCGCTAAAAATTCAATGATATTTTTATAGTGTTTATTATCAGCAAGAGAGCTAACAAATATACGTTCATGTTCCTTGGAGAAGAAGCTATCTGGCATAAAAGCATTATTACATAAACTTAAGAATACGGAAGAAGATGTTTTACACCATTTGAGATACTCTGGGATACCGCCCACGGTTAGATAAGCATCCAAAACTTCTCGCTTGGAACGGGGCGCGAGGTACTCCACCGTCTCAGTAAGAGAGAACTCCTGCAAATGCAATTCATGTTGTGAACGGTTATACAAAGATTGAGAATGGATCACCTGGTTGATAATAAAGGAAGGAGAAGAACCGCATAAAATTAAGAGAAGCCCTTGTTTATGTCTAAAATAATTATCCCAAACAAATTTCATTTCCGCAATAAAATCATCGGCGTAGTCAGCAAGCCACTGTACCTCTTCAAAGTAGAGAGTCCATGGTCCTTCTGTAATCTGGTCATTGATGCAGAGAAACACTTCTTTCCATGAGGATAGAGCCAGCTTAGAGAACAAGGGATTATTTGTATACTCAGACAGCTGCCAAAGAACGTGCGTCATCTGTTCTTGCTGGGATTTGCCATATAGACCTTCAAATTTAAGAATATTTCGTCCTGCGTAGACTTGCTCTAGGAGTTCTGTTTTTCCCACTCGACGACGCCCATATACGACTAATATACAGGGGGTTGGTGATTTTCCTATTGAAGTAAGGCGCTCTTTTTCGAATGTTCTTCCTATGAAAGAGTGTAGAGTGAGGATCTTCTTGGGTGTTAGCATGGTGGTTTCTTTTTTATCGCCAGATACGCCTTATTTTATGTGTGATTGGCGAAAAAATCAATGCAAAATTTCGCCAATTAAAGCATATATCTTTGATTTGAGTTCTTAGGGAGTAGAGGGAAAAGGGATGTAAGTGATGGTACCATCGATTGTAAAACTACCGACATTGAGGTTTTCAAGCCCAGCAGAGGTTAGATCCAAAGAGGCTGCTTTAAATGTCGCTGTTGAGCTTGGATTGCCAAGGAAGAATCCTCTACTATTAGCAAAATTACCTGCAAGATATAGAGTTGCTGTAGCTATGTCACTTGTTAGGAAAGTAAAGGGGAAGAGAGAAGGAGAACTTGCAGAGTAGTGTCCCACGTTCTTTGCAAGTGTCCACGTAGAGGTTGCAAACAAGGTGGATTCGAGTCTAAGACCAGGAGAGGGAGAAGAAAAGTCATTATTTTCACAAACTAGAGCAGTCGTAGAGTGAGCAGAAGAAAGGATATTCAAACAGGCAGAGAGGCCGCTTTGCGTAGAAAACCTATTATCTTGTAAAACAATGTCCGTAGAACAAGAGTCCCCCACTTCAATGAGAGATCCCCCCTGGCTTCCGGAGAACCTATTCTCTTCGATAGCAAGGAAGTGGGTCTTATCCCCCTGCAGATGGATTTGCATATTGGAGGATCCCGTATTAACGAACTGATTTCCACTTAAAATAATTTTGGATTCTTTAGCTGTATTGAGAAACAGACCCTGGTTCCCGAGTAGGCTATTGTCTGTGATAGCAATTTCTCCAGAAACATGATCGAGATTGATATCAAAGACAGAGCTTGTTTTAAAGAACACATGATCTACAGTGATATCTTCAATATGAGAGCCGAAGATGCCCGATTCTGAGGTTCGCATATCAAATCCTGCTACGATGTTGTGACTTGACAGCGTTACCGTATTGCCTGTTTCATTGCGCAAGCTTGGACGGATCCTTGTTTGTTTGGGCACCGCACAGGGTCCAAAAGTTGTGCGTAGGAAGAAGGGTCTGGAACTGCCCTGCAACCACTGCCCTTCTTGTAGTGTGATCCCATGGTTCATATTTCTTGGAGAGCCGTCTCCTCCATATACATAGATCATGTCCCAAGTGGAAGCATGATCCTGCGCTTCTTGTAAGGTGTTGAAGGGGTGCTCGGCCGTGCCACTGCCAGAAGAAGCTGTATTATTCACGAAGACAATATGCAGGGGGTTATTAGTTCTTGGGTCTTTTCCTACAGAATCTGTATGGTAGGGATTCGTCACAATCATCTCAAAACGATCGACCTCTTCAGAAATATTATGAGCGAGGCGAGATCTTTGTACACAAGAGAGCTTTGTGTTCTTGAGAGAAATCCTCTTGCCAAAGGGAATGCTCAAAGACATTTGAATCTGCAGGATGCCTTTGAATAGAGAGTCGTAAGACGCCTGTCCTTCAAAAGAGAGATAAGGGGTGAGATTAGTTTGCATCTTGAACAACCCACCAGAAGCCCTTTGTTCATAGTCTGCAAAGAACTGATAGCCACCTAATGTGGCAGAAAGATCACAGAGTCTACTCGACCAGAGGAGGCGTTTACAGGATAAGTCGTAGCCTTTGAAAGCGAGCTCGCGCTTGGCACGAAACAGTGCGTGATTGCCTTGAAATGTGTAGAAGCCCACTTGATAGAGGTGATTATGGCTAAACATGGGGAAATAGCCGTTAGCTTGCATCTGCCACTTGGTTCCAAGAATCTCAATGCCTGCTCCAACTTGCTCAAAAGAAGAATGCGAAGTTGCTTTGATATCCAAAAAACCGTTGATCCCAAAAACAGCGTGGAGGTGATCTGGGAGATACCGCAGTCCAAATCCTAAGTTAGCAGCGGGCTTTCCGTTGTTGAATAAATGTGCGCGAAAGTCTAAAAAAGGAAACCAACTCTCTGTGGCGCCAAAGACAAAAAAACCATCGAGAGAAGAATATCCTTGATTATAACCAATCCCGTTGGCTTCTCGGTGTTTTAGTCGAAAACGAAAGCTTGGGTCCGTTTTAGGGCAGTTGGGATCTTGAGAAACAGTTTGTGCGGTGGAGTCTTTGTTTCCTCTATAGGGAGCAAGAGTCGCTTTGTTAGAAGGTTGTGCTGTTTCCGCATGGGCAAGGAGGCCCCATGCGAGGGAAACGGAGGTCAGTCCAAAGGTGCGGATAGAGAATAGGTTTTGCACGAAATGCTCTCGTTCTTATTGTCACAAAACTTTTCCAAGTTATGTCATAAGTGAGGATAAATAGGAAATCTTTTTAGCAAAGAGGCGTTGATTTCGAAAAAAGCTTCTTTCCAATGGTAGTAATCAAGAATGCCTTTTGGGTTGCGGTCAAGAAGCAAGTAAGCGATATAGAGAGCTTCAACGGAAGCAAGACCTCTCGTGGGGTCTTCGCAGTCTTCTTGTCTTCTTGGATAAGCGGTCCTCCACTCAGGAGGTAGGCTTCTTGGAGAAAATAGATGAGGTTTTGGTAGTTGTTCATACATCGTCTTGGCATGCCGCCATGTTCCATCAATGAGTAGAAGGTTACAACAAGCATCGGATGGAGATAGAATAGGAGCGTCAAGTGTTAAAAGAACAGTGTGGTGTAGAGGCGGCAGTAGGTCTTTAGGGTAAACATAGAACTGTAGATCTTCGCGTCTCTCTAGTCCTCGTAAGCTGCATTTACGGAGGTTCTCTCTGCGGTGACGTAAAATGAAGGTAAGAGGAGCTTGCATCAAAAATAGGTAATATCAATAGCATGGTAAAAATAACAACAGCAGTGTAAAAGAGTGCAGCGCCTATGTCAATCGATAGTTTCGAGTTTGTTAAAAAAATATAGTGATAGATTTTGGTGTGCAATAATTACGAAGAAGCTCTTGTTCTTCTTGAGAAAAGTTATTTCCTTCAAGGTGCAAAACTCTTAAATATTCTAACTTGGCAAGGAGATCAAAGGAGAGCGTTTTTTGTCCGCAGTAACTCAAGTCTAGTTCTTCTAAAGAAGACAGTTCTGCAATAGAATCCAAGAGAGCAGGGGCAAGGGGGGCATTGCCTTGCAAAGAAAGATTTGTTAGAGAGGGTAATTTTTTTAAGAAAAAACTGGGAATGATTTCTATGAAGAGATCAGAAAGATCAAGAGAAGAGATCGTAAAAGGAGGGTGTTGTTGTATCCAGGCTTGTATAGCTTTTGATTGTTCGTCGTAGGCTTTGTCTTTTGTAATCTTTTGAAACTCTTCTTTGTTGATAAGGCGCAGGGCTATACAGAAAGTGGAAGTTTGAAGTTTTGTTTCGGATACTTGTGCGAGAGACAGGTGTCGAATAAGAATATTGGCTATGCGATTCATCTTGACCCCTGTTTCCAGAGCGTGTAAGCAAGTACTTGTGATGGTAGAAGAAGAGAAGAGTATTTCTTCGGTAGGAGGCTTTGTAGCGATATGTTCTCGATAAAAATCTTTGAGGATGGCCTCCATCTTGTCTTGGGGACATGGCGATAAAATTTCTTTTGAAAAAAGAGAAAGCAATCGATGACTTGTGATGTAAGAATAGGTGGTAATGTCTTTTGGAAGTTCTCTTCGAATCCTCTCTGTCGTCTCTTGAAAGGTTGTTTTGGAAAAAAACCCCTTAGGAGCAAAGCTTATAACATTGGTATCTATGACAGGAGGAGGAGCTGTTTGCGTTTCTATAGGGAGGAAGACGTTGCGTCGTAGATGTCCAAGTTTTTGCATAAAAAACCTTGATATGCTCCGTGTTGATTTCGCAAGTATATCCCACTGAATGGTAGAAAAAAATAGATTTTTTTTCTGTCTCCTGTAAGTGTGCATGAAGAGGAATAGTGTATGGAAAAAGGGATTCTTGTAGCGAGCGATGCACGGTCTGAATGGCTTCTGCCCTGGTGGTGGGAGAGATATCGAGCATGCAATACGTATCCGGTGGCCTTTGTAGATCTTGGAATGGGTGTTGCTTCTCGTCTTTGGTGCGAGGAGCGAGGATATGTGCTACAAGGAGAAAAAAGTTCCCCGCAAGAACCTGTTGAAGAACGGTTAGCTTCTTGGGAAAAGATCTATGGAAAGAGTTACAAACAAGTGCGTCAGGCTTGGTTTCAAAAACCATTAGCGTGTCTCATTTCTCCCTTTGAGACGACCGTATGGCTCGATCTTGATTGTGAGGTCCTTTCTTCGATTCAAGAGTTATTTTCGTATGTAGAGGAAAAGAAGGAACTAGCAGTCTGTCGAGAGATTTCTTCTTACACTTATTGCAATAGCGGTGTTATCGTATTCAAAAAGAAGTGTTCTCTCTTGCAAAAGTGGGCAGATTTATGCGTCTACAGCGCTGCTTCCTACTGGGGAGATGATCATGCACTTTCTGAGGTGGTTTTGGCGCATCGTGAGCGTTGTGGAGAACTTCCCTTTATCTACAACTGGCGGATTTCTCAAGGTATACCTTTACAGGCTAAAATTATTCATTGGTGTGGGGAGTGGGGAAAGGCTTATATTGCTAAAAGAGGGGGACTTAAGGCTGATTTAGTAGCCTATCCTCTTATGAAAGAGCTCTACCTTCGAGATTTTCCTATTTAGCACAAAAAAGAAAAGCGATAGACTAGGCGCTTTATTTTTTGGAGAAAGAGATGTCTTGGGAAATCATCAATACGGGTCTTGCCAGTGCGAGCATGCTTATGGAGAAAGATCGGTTGCTTTTGGAAGAGCTCCCCGGTAGGACAAAGCCCTTGCTTCACCTGTACCAGTTTGCAGGGAATAGCGCAACCTATGGACATTTTGTTGACCCGTACCAGTTTTTTTCCTCAGAATGTGCAAGAGAGCAAGAGCTAGATTTAGCCCGAAGACCTACGGGGGGAGGGGTGATTTTTCATCTTTGGGATCTTGCTTTTTCTGTGCTTGTCCCCGCTTGTTCCTCTCTATTCTCGCATAATACGATGGAAAATTATGCAACAGTAAATCGTCCCGTGCTTCGAGCTGTGCAAACATTTTTACAAAAAAAAGAGGGGGAACTTTCTCCTCAAGATGGAGAAATCCTAGGGCCTGGATGTGCGCATTTTTGCATGGCAAAGCCTACAAAGTATGACGTAGTGCTCGAAGGAAAAAAAATAGCTGGTGCTGCGCAAAGAAAGACAAGACATGGTTTTCTTCATCAAGGAAGTATCAGCCTACTCATGCCATCGGAAGCATGGGTAGCAAGCGTGCTGAAACCTGGTCTTAATGTACTAGATGGCATGCTGACCTATACTTTTCCGTTGCTTGGCAAGCAAGCTACTTTGCAAGATTTGGAAGAGGGAAGAAAGCGTATACAAGAACTGCTACTACAGGAAATCACAAAAATATGAATAAGCATGCGATTAGCCCTACACGAGAAGAAAATTATTCTGAATGGTATCAACAGGTCATCAAAGCTGCAGACCTTGCAGAGCATGCTCCCATTCGTGGATGCATGGTGATCAAGCCTTGGGGATACGCTCTATGGGAACATATTCAACAGATTTTAGATAAAAGATTTAAAGAGACGGGGCATCAAAATGCCTATTTTCCCCTGTTTATCCCTTTAAGTTATTTAGAAAAGGAAGCAAGTCATGTGGAGGGATTTGCCAAGGAATGCGCCATTGTCACCCATCATCGCCTGGAAAAAATCATGAAGG
>Ga0194131_10009903_pt1 | contig 11875 bp, 12 predicted proteins | sample TA2KigO120mmetaG_FD_148631 | JGI IMG/M metagenome (GOLD analysis project Ga0194131, IMG submission 148631) | Freshwater microbial communities from Lake Tanganyika, Tanzania - TA2015053 Kigoma Offshore 120m | ecosystem: Environmental > Aquatic > Freshwater > Lake | place: Tanzania: Lake... | reverse complement strand
GGAAATGGCCGATCTCGTCGGTTCTACGGAGTATATCATCAAGGCGGTGGAGGATAGCCCCGCCGGAACCCAGTGGGCCATAGGAACGGAAATCCACTTGGTTCACCGGCTGGGAGACCGACATCCGGATAAACTCGTGATGTCACTCGAACCGACGGTATGCGTCTGCACCACCATGTACCGCATCGATCCGCCACATCTTTTGTGGACGCTTGAAAACCTGCTCGAAGACACGGTAGTCAACCTGATCTCGGTTCCGGAAGATATCAAGGCGGACGCCCGTCTGGCGCTCGACCGGATGCTGGCGATCCACAAGTAGATATGGATGATGTGAAGTCCCGGGATAGGTCTTTCTGTTCCGGAACACCCCCGTGTCCTTCTGCAAAACCCGGCCCTCCGGATCCCAAAGGTGCATACAGACGCCGGTATATCCCCGGAACCGGCATCCGGAAATAGCCCTATCTCTCCGCCAGTTCCTGTCTTCGTTCGCGGATTTTGGCGACGGCCCGCACGATATCGTCCATATCGCTTTTTTCACCCAACAGGACGCTCTGCGTAAACCACACCGCCTCGTCGTTGCACGCGCGCTCCGTCTCCGGCAGATAAAGCGCGCCAAAGTCGTAATCCCGGTGCAATTCAGAGGCAAACGAACCAAAATTCTTTAACATAAATACCGGTTGTTTGTACAGCGGGATCGAGTATCCGGGGCTGGCCGGGATGCCTTCGGCACGGAGCGCTTCGACAAAGCGGGTTTTGGACGCGCCGCCAAAGGCTTCGCTCCGGTAGCGGAACACATAGAGATGACGGGCATGCCGGCTTACATAGGCTGGGGTGATACAAGGTCGAATACCGTCTATTTTGCGTAGGTGCTCTGTAAGATACTCCCCGTTTTCATGCCGACGGTTGGTCTGTTCCTCAAACCGCTCCATCTGGGTCATGAGCAACGCACCCTGAAGCTCCGTCATACGGTGATTGCCGGCAAGACGGTAGTGGCCGTACCACACGCCATCGTCGGATCGCCCGCAGTTGGCAAGCGAATCGGCCAGCTTGCCGAGTTTGTCGTCGTTGGTAAGGATGATCCCGCCTTCGCCTGCGTTGAGATTTTTGGACGACTGAAAGCTAAACCCTCCGATATCGCCGATCGGTCCTACGCCCCGCCTGTTCCACTGCGCGCCGTGCGCCTGCGCGCAATCCTCTACCAGCGCCAGGCCGTGTTTCCGGGCGATGGCAAGCAGTTTTTCCATATCCGCCGGAAGCCCCGCAAAATGCACCGGCATCAGGGCTTTTGTCCTCGGAGTTATCGCCTGTTCCACAAGGGCGGGGTCCAGATTGTACGTTTCCGGATCGATATCGACATACACCGGGATACCGTTACACATAAGCACGGCGTTGGCGGTAGCGATAAAGGTATACGCCGGTACGATCACCTCATCACCCGGTCCTACGCCAACCGCCTGAAGCGCCAAAACGAGCGCGGTCGTGCCGTTGGTGACGCACACCCCGTGACTCGCGTGCTGCATGTCGGCAAACCGGTTGGCAAACGCGGAAACACGTTCGCCGGACATACAACCCCATTTCCCGCTCAGGACGGCCTCTCCCACGGCTTTGGCATCCGTCTCGGTATAGATCGGCCACGAAGGAAACGGTGTCGTCCGCACGGCAGGACCGCCGTGCAGGGCAAGATGTGGCATGGTAACTCCTGTGGAAGGATAACGGATAAAGTATAAACGTATCGCTCGCTCAAAGATGGGGTGACTTTTTAAAATTGCGTGAGTGCGTTCTGCGCATGCGCGAAAAAACCGCCCTTACAACAAAACCGGTGGCTGGGTATCACCCCCTGATCGTGGCGCAGTTGGAAAAGATGGGCTTTCTGTTATCAATCCGATCATCGTCCTAAGTTATGAGGCATAAAGTATGAAAAAAAGGCGAATTTGCCAAGAGCGCTTATCCCTTCATGCGGATCAGGGTTGTACCCTGAATAAAATAGCGCTGAGCAAAAAAGAACTGGACGATTACCGGTAACGTCATGAGCCGTCTGCGGTCATGGTCAGCGCGGGGTTGTTGCCTACCTGCACGGAAAAGGCGTATAGCCCGAATGCAAGGGGATACAGTCGTTGGTCGGCGATATAGATCAGTTATCCGCAAAAACCCGCATCCGTCGATACGGGCGGCGTCTTCGAGATCGCGTGGGATGGTCTCATAAACTGGCGCAGGGCCAAGATGAAAAAAGTGCTTCCAAAGGCGTGACCGAGCCACAACGGGGTCAGGGTATCATAAGCGCCGATCGGCGCATCGGCGTTATAGGTTGAAGCAGTTGGTGTCGTTCGGGTGTCAGTCGGGCGAGGAGTTCTGGGGAAGGTTCGTACCCAAAACGATGGGCAAAGATGGCGGGCACGTACCGCAGGATGATCATACGACGCTGACCAGCGTTGATTCGCGCGGTAGAGCCGTGTGCGAGACCGTCGTTAAAAAGGAGCACCTCGCCGGCCCGCATGTAGATGAGGGTCGCCTCTTCGACGCTATCGCCCGCCTCCGGCGACAACCCGCCGCTGGGCGTCTGACGTGGGTGAGGAAAATCGGATTTGTGGCTGCCGGGGATAAGCGTGGTTGCGCCATCCCCCTCGTTTACGTCATTTAGCGCAAGGATAAGCGAAAGCATGGTACATACCCACTGTCCTCGGCTGCGCCCCGTGCGCTGGTGAAAATCCACATTGTGCCCGCCGGAGTGAATGCCGATATACCCGCCCGGCCCTCTCAGGTTAAGAAACGCCTCGTAGACGTATGGCTGCTGGCGGGGGCCGATATAATGCCGGACTCGGTCGATCCATGCGGGGTGGTCGATAAACGATTCGAACAAGTCGCCCCCCTCGAAGATGTTTTGTATGTTGAATCCATCCGGTCCGCCGTAGTTGTGCCCGACCATGTGACCGTGCCATTGTCCGATTTCAAGCGGAGGCAAGGCATCGATCCATGCGTTTATCGCGCGAACGGTATCGGGTGCTACGGCATTTTTGAGGAGGGTGTACCCTCTGAGATCGAACAGATATTCTTCGAGCGGGTCGATGGCGGTCATAGGAGTATCCTGTAAAGAGGTGGCACGCTTACAGCCGACTTGCTCGCTTTTCTGGCGCACGGCTGTAGCACCGGTCATCGGACGGTGCGCCGCAAATGCGAGATAGTAGCCCTGTGTTCGGGGTGGTTATTGGGCGTCCGGCGCGCCGCGATCCTGTGGTTCCCATCCGACGAGCGTCTTGGCGTTGGAGATGTCCCACTTTTTGTCCGCCCCCTTCGACACGCCGTAAAAAATGCCAAACCCGGGATGCTGGGCTTCTATGCAACAGGCGGTAAGTTCCGCCATGTCACGGGCGCTGAGCCAGCGATTCATGCCAGGTTCGAAAGGTGTGTTGACCGCGTCGGTGTTGGGGAAGTTACAGATGCGGATACAGAACACGGACAGACCGTATACGTCGTGGTAGTGTCGTCCGAGGGCTTCGCCGAAAACCTTGCTGACGCCGTAGAAATCGCGGGGCCGGGGCGGCATATCCGGCGTAGCGCGGATACCCTCACGTTCGTATAGGCCCGTCACCGCATTGCTGCTGGCAAAGATCACCTTGGGAATCCCGTTGATCCGTGCGGACTCAAAAATGTTGTACGTCCCTCCGATATTCGTTTCTATGATCATCCGGTCGTACCGACTTTTCGGATACCCGCGCCCGGCCGTGGCGATGCCCAGATGGACGATAACGTCCACCCCGGCCCCTGCGTCGATCATGGCCGGAAAATCGGCTACGTCGGACACAACGATCTCGTCCGCCGGGTCGAGATCGTTGGGAATGGTGCGGTGAAAAAGAAGCCGGAAGTCGTAGCGTCCACGCAGGTATCGCCGGAGCGCGGAACCCACCAGACCGGCGGCTCCGGTGATCAACAGTTTTTTACGGGCGGACATGGAATCTCTATTTCCTTACAGCTTTTCTATGGATAGGTTGCGTATAAAGACAGGATAGTTGTCCGAAAATGGGTATGTCAACGTGAATTTTTCATGGGAAAGGCGTTGTTCCCGATGCTGAACGCGTACCGGAATACACTCATCCGCATGAAAGGTTCGTTTACGGAAGAAAAACGTCAAGCGGAGCGGAGATCCGATCTTCCTGTGCACCTGATCTACCGACCTCTGTCGTTCTGGATAACCCCGCTGTTTCTCAAACTGGGGTTTTCTGCCCATGCGGTTACCGTGTTCAGCATGCTGGTCGCGCTGTCCCTGCCGGTGACAGCCCGGTGGGGCGGCGATTATGCCTATATGTGGGTCGCCGCGCTCTGTGTATTCTTTCAGATACTGGATTGTGTCGATGGTAACATCGCCCGTTTATTAAAAACATCCGGACGTGTCGGAAACCTGCTCGACAGCATAAGTTCTCTTCTCTTCTGGACAAGTTACTTTATCAGCGTCGGCATACTGAGTCATGGGACTTCCGACAATTTCATGGGCCGACACGGATTTGAAATCGGTCTGGGGCTGGCGGTCCTGCATCTGATGCATAAGATGCTTCAGGATATGCTCAACCGCTATCTCGGAGAGAGGGTAACCTGGAAGCCCCCTACCGCTGCGTCGATCAAGTCGAAATTTCCGGGATTCGAATGGGGGAAAGAGGGCACCCTCGTAGAACAGACGTATGCGTTTGGGATAATTATCCCGGTCGGGATATGGGGCCGTATGGATGTGTTTCTCTTGATACTGACGATCTATCAAACGATACTTCTGGTATGTTGGCTATTTCGTTTTGTTCGGGCCATTTCCGCCCATATCGCATCATCCGAATAAAAACCGAGGGTTCACGATTTTGCCGGATGGTCGTGAACCCTCTTTCGGGTATCCGTTAGGGGAGACTGCGGATGGCGTAGCTCCGTTATTTCAACAACAACATTTTCCGGGCAGTGGCAAACTCTACCCGGTCGCCGTCGCGCACCGTGATCCGATAGAAATAGACACCGCTGGCTACGCGCTGTTTGGACTCGTTCAGACCGTTCCAGACGATTGTATGAAAACCGGCGGTCTGATGCGCTTCCACAAGCGTTACTACTTCCTGACCCAGTATGTTGTATACCGATAGCTTTACCGCGCCGGTCTTTGGCAATTCGTAACGAATCGCCGTACTGGGATTGAACGGGTTGGGAAAGTTTTGGTCAAGCGCAAAGGCGGCAGGGGGGCCGACCTTTACGGAAACCGGATGAGACAAACAGGATCCGCCCTCCGTGTGTCAAAAGCGGAGCAAAAGTTCGCACGGTCAGGACAGCGCCCCACAAATTGATCTCGATATGCGCTTTCAGGTCGTCGATACGGTCTATGTCTTCGACAAGCCCCGGATAGATCACGCCGGCATTTACGATGAGAAAATCGACCCGGCCAAACCGCGTCCGCGTCTCCTGCGCGGCATGGATCATCTGGTCGTGACAGGTGACCTCGCACGGCAGGACAAACGTCTCCGCTCCATGCGCCTGCGTTTCCGCCGCCGCCGTTTCAAGCGGGCCGGTTTGCCGCGCCAACAGCGCGAGCGCGTATCCGTCGCGCGCGAGCCGCCGGGCCATCGAAAGCCCCAACCCCGACGATCCGCCGGTGATTACCGCTACGCCGCGCTCCGTCATACGTCCTTTCTCCGCCCTGAAAGGCATAACTTACAACTCCGAAAATGGCAAGTCAAGACCACGACCTTCCCCAAAAAACGATTGCCTTTGTCGTCGGCTCCGGATTATCTTTTGCATCGTTTCAAACCTGCCGACACCCGTTTCGCCCTTTTTCCGGAGCTGCCGATGCCCGACTGTCCCATAAAAACCACTGTCGTCGGAAGTTACCCGATTCCTGCGTGGCTTGCGGCGTACCCATCGCGTCCTCATCTGCGCGACGCCGTCATGGTCGTCCTCAAAACACAGGAACTTGCCGGGTTGGACGTGATCGCAGACGGGGAACTCTCACGGTTCGACATCGGTCATCCCGAAACCAACGGCATGATCGAGTATTTTATCCGTCCGATGGAAGGTATTTCCACACAGGTAAGCCGTGAGGAGTTAGCCGCATTTCGCAGCCAAGCCGGCATGTCGTTTCGCAGCCAACCCGCTGGCATCGTCCACGGAAAAATCGGCGAGGGAACACTCAACCTGCCTGCGGCGTGGGAGTTTATCAAGCCGCTGACTACGCATCCGCTCAAGTTTACCGTCACCGCCCCCTATATGCTCGCCCGGACGCTGGTGGACCACCACTACGGCGATCTGCGCGCACTCACCATGGACCTTGCCGAAACGCTTCGCAAACAGGTCGCGGCCATCGACGCACCGGTGCTTCAGGTGGACGAAGCCAATCTGACCGGTCATCCGGAAGATGCCGGGTGGGCGCATGAACCGATCAACCGCGTGTTAAACGCGGCATCCGGCGAAAAAGGGCTCCATCTGTGTTTTGGTAATTACGGCGGCCAAAGCATACAGCGCGGTCTCTGGAAGGATTTGCTCCCCTTTCTTAACCGTCTCGACGTAAACCACTTGATTTTGGAGTTTGCCCGACGCGGTTATGACGAACTGGAGATATTCAAAGACCTCCGCGACGACATCGCGTTAGGGGTCGGCGTCATCGACATCAAGGACAACGAGGTGGAAACACCCGCCGAGGTGGCGGGACGTATCGACCGCGCCGTCGGGGTACTCGGCGCAAAACGCATCCGGTGGGTACATCCCGACTGCGGATTCTGGATGTTGCCCCGCAGCGTCGCCGACCGCAAGATGACCGCGCTTGTAGCCGGACGCGATCTGGCGGTTCGAGGCGGAGGATAATACTCCTCCATATTCCGTCAGGTTCGCGGCAGGTCGCGTAGAACCGACACGATTTGTCCATCTTTCGTCCACGTCAAACGAGGCTCCCATGTCCGTTTCCAAACCCGCATCCCATATCGAAACCGGTTCCAACGGTCATACCGACGAACCGCTGGGGCAGCAAAACAACGCCATCCGGTGGTTGCAAAAACAGGTACTACGGCAGTCCGCCGCGCTGCCGCGCGTATTTTCCGGTCTCCGCGAGTGGGAGACGTATCGCGCGGGGTTGCGTGAACGGCTTCCGCATATCATCGGCGTTCCCGATTTTCCACCGCTTGGCGAATGTCGTGTGCGTGCCCGTTTGGCCGTCGGAGACGACGTCGTGTTGGAGCGTGTCGATGTCCGTGTGGACGACGACTACGGTATTCCGGCGTTTGTCTTTCTCCCGAAAAATCCGCCGGGCCGCCCCATGCCGGCCTTGCTGTGGAACCCCGGTTGGCCCGAAGACAAGTGGAAACCCGCGTATCAGGGGTTTGCCGTTCGCATGGCTCGACAGGGGTTTGTCGTGCTGATTCTCGACCACGCACCCTTTGGAGAGACGTCCGACTTCGAACACAAACACGGTCGCGGCATGACGTTGCTCATGGGCATGGGCGATGTCATCGGGGTCAGCCAGCTTGCCTTGCGCGCCGCCGAAGCCATGCGGTGTGGGGAATATCTGCGAAGTCGATCCGATGTGGACCCGCGCCGGGTCGCCATCTCCGGGCTGTGTCAGGGGGGGATGGATACGTGGCTGACCGCCGCGCTCGAAGAAGGGTTTTGCGCCGCCGCGCCGCTGTGCGCCGCTACCACGTTTACCATCCACATGGCGGAGATGGCCTCCTACTATGCCAATGCCGACGCATCCCCGTTTCCGTTTGGTATCCTAAAGGTGTGCGACATCGAACATCTTCACGCGGCCATTGCTCCGCGCCCCCTGTTGGTGCGCGCCAATCTGCCCGACCAGTGGTGGCCGGTAAGCGGATTTGCACAGGTCGAGTCGTTTACCCGCAGTATCTACCGACTCTACGACGCCGAAGACCGGGTAGATTTTCGCGCCGAAGTGCATGAACACAACCTGACCGGCCCGTTTGCCGACGCGCTCGAACAGTTTCTTCTACGCTACGTATAACGCCCATGCCTCTCGATCTACGCTGTCGCTACTACCGCGTGTATACCGATCCGGACATGCCCTGCGAAGAAAAAAACTTCGGATATGTAGAGCGGACGCTGTCTCTTGCCGTCGAGGAAACGGCGCTCGTGTTGGTCGACGTGTGGAGCACCCACTACATAGATAGCTGGCTCAATCGCGCCCGGAAGGTGACGGCGGAAAAAATCGTCCCGCTTCTTCATGCGGCGCGCGCCGCCGGGATGACGGTCATCCATGGCCCCAGTCCGTTTATCGCCGACCGCTATCTCGCGCCTCCCTCCGCGCCAACGACGCTACACACCGGGCCGGATTGGCCGCCAGCCGCGTTTCGCGGCATCTACCGCTCCGGCCCGTATGCCGCGTTCGGACGCAACCCGGAGCCTATCCTGCCGCCTACATACAAACGCTACGAAACCGAACTCGACATCTCACCGCTCGCAAAACCGCTCCCCTGAGAACCCATCATCCACACCGGGCCCCAACTGCACACCCTGCTGGCGGAGAAAAAAATCCTTCATCTGCTCTATGCCGGATTTGCCACCAACTGGTGCATGATCGGACGCGACCATGGCATCCTGGCGATGAACGACCGGGGGTATAACATCGTTCTGGTCCGCGATGCCACGACCGGTATCGAGTTTCACGATACCGTCGATACCCTGATGGCCACCGAAATGGCGGTACGCGAGATCGAAACCAAAAACGGATGGTCTACCACCGCCGAAGCCTTGGTGTCGGCCTGCGGTCTTCTCTGAAAAACTTTCCCCTTTCTTTCGTTTTTTTCTTGACACCCCAAACAGAACACATATAATTCGAAAAAAAGTTTGGCTACTCAAAACTTTGTTCTTCATGGTAAACCTTGTGTCGTTATAACAAAATGGGTTGCCGCATCATCGAACCCGAGATACTCATACAGCAGTTGCGTAGAGGTTTTCGCTTCCGGAACGCCCGTATGATGTCTCCATGGGAGGTATGGCGATGGACGTCTGGAAAGAGTTCGAGCACAATACCCTTACCCACAGCGGCGCGCATTATCTGATGACCATCCAAAAACTGATCGACGATCAGGGATATGCGCGCGTTTCCGATGTCGCCCGGCATTTGCACATTACGCCGGGTAGCGCATCCATCATGCTCAAGTCGTTAAAAGAAAAGGGCTATCTCAAGGAAGACCGAAACCGGTTTTTGCGTCTATCCGAAGACGGCGCACATCTGGCACAGTCGGTCCGATCGCATCGTCAGATACTGATCGCCTTTTTCCGAGATGTCCTTCATATAAACGCAGAAAAGGCTGAAATCGACGCCTGCAAAATCGAACACCTGATCAGTATCGAGACGGGTGAGCGGTTGTTGACGTTTCTTCAGTATCTTCTGGCAGACCACCCGGAAGCCGGGAAGTTTCTGGCAACGTATCACGCCGGAACCAGCGACGGGTGCGCGTTGCATACTTGCCCGGTGTGCGAGGAAGTGGGCGAGTGTCTGACCGCTCAGGTAGGGTCGGCGTGAAAAAGGGTTGAGCAGGACGTAGCAAAGCAGGAAAGAGGCGTGTAGTTCACTTGGAAAAAAGGGGCTATCGAGCCGTGACTGGCCAAGCCCGTTCGATAGCCCAGGCACTCCAGGACGTTTTTGTCCCTGAGGGCAGGACACCGTCCTCCCTCATTGTGTGAATATATATTGGCTTTCTTCAAAAGTCAATATATGCCACATGAAAGGCAGCGTCATGAAACGGATGCTCTACGGGGCGTTGTGTGTGTGGGTGTTTTCGACCGGCACGATCCGGGCACAGGAGGCCCAGACGGACAGTCTTGCCGAACTCGGACGCCGATTGGCCATTCTGGCCGACGAGATCGAACGGTTGAAGCTTGGCAGGGCTGCCGTCGCTGCCGATGCGAGCGTCTACGGTCTCGGCCCTGCCGCATCCAAGGTGTACCGCAACGACTATGGTATATCGATCGGTGGTTATGGCGAGATGGTCTATACCAACTTTGCCAAGAAAAGGGACAACGGCGCGGTAGCCAACATGGTAGACAGGATGGACATGTTACACGCCATTCTCTATGTGGGATATAAATTCGACGATCGGTGGCTGCTCAACACGGAATTTGAATTCGAGCACGGCTCCACGGGTAGCGGTGGTGAGGTGTCCGCCGAATTTGTACACCTTGAATATCTCCATCGTCCCGCCTTCAACCTGCGTTTCGGGTTGTTGTTGATACCCATGGGGTTTGTCAACGAGATGCACGAACCGACGGTTTTCATGGGGGTGGATCGGCCCGACGTGGAACGGGTGATCATCCCGTCCACTTGGCGCGAAAACGGAGCCGGTGTTTTTGGCGAAATCGGACCTTTGGCGTATCGCACTTATGTCGTCAACGGACTAAAAGCCGAAGGATTTACGGCCAAAGGTCTGCGGGGGGGACGTCAGAAAGGCGCAATCGCCAAAGCCGACCATTTTGCATGGACAGGTCGGGTGGACCTGACCCCGTTGCCGGGCATCACGGTCGGTGGTTCCGGGTACGCGGGGTATTCCGGGCAGGACAAAAAAGCCGGAACACGGAGTCTCAACGTTCCCACCGTCATTTTCGAAGGACATGTGGATGTGCGCTACCGAGGTCTGTGGTTTAGCGCGCTTGGCGCACGAGCCAGCGTAGGCGAGGCGGCGTTGCTCAACCAGTCGTTAGAACTAATCGGCGACCAACGCATCAAATCGGTAGGGAAGACGCTTGCGGGGTTCTACTTGCAAGCCGGATACGATGCGTTGTCGGCTACCCGATACAACCATAGGACCCTGATGCCCTATGTTCGGTACGAAAGCTACAATACCCAGCACAGCGTGCCAACGGGTTTTGTGCAGGATCCGTCGAAAAAGGTGACCAACCTTACGTTTGGCGTGGCGTTTCAACCCGAAAGCCGGATCGTGTTCAAATTCGACTATAAGAACATAGACAACAAAGCAAAGACCGGGTTGAATCAGCTTAACGCCGGAGCGGGGTATATCTTTTGAGCCGTTGCGTGGCGTTTCTTTTTATCGGCATGACCGGGCTTTCCACCGTCTGGTCGGCCTGCTCTCCCCAAACGGTAAGACAGGATACTTCTGTAACCGTCGAGCGCCGTCTGGCGATGATGGGAACTGACCTGACCGTAACGGTCGAGGCCGTGAGCCGTTCTGCGGCGCTCATGGCGAGTGAGCGAGCGATCCGAGCGCTTGAGGAAACCGAAAGCCGGTTGTCCACTTGGCGCGAAGATACGGAACTGGCTCGATTCAACCGGACGGAACCGGGACAACCCGTTTGGCTTTCTCCGCGTCTGTATGCCGACCTTGCGGCTGCTCGGCGCTGGTGGAAGGAAACCGACGGTGCGTTCGATCCGGGTATCGGCGCGTTGATAGAGGCATGGGGATTACGTCAGGGGTTCCGAGTTCCCGCACCGGAGACCCTGCAAAAAGCCCTGTCCGGGGGTGGGTTGGGGAATCTTGTACTTGAAGACAGGAAGGCGGTCCGACTTCGAGAAACCATGAAGATCGAAGAAGGCGGATTTGGCAAGGGAATCGGGTTGGACGAGGCGCTTCGCGTCATGGCCGGCAGCGGCGTCACCAATGGAAAAATCGATCTTGGCGGCCAAGTGATCGTGATGGGTGGAAAACCCACGCCCATCTCGGTCGCTCATCCGGATCGCCGTGACGAACCCGTCATCGAAATCGTGATCGATCAAGGATCGGTCGCCACGTCGGGCAACAGCGAACGCGGGATCGTCATCGACGGGGTTCGCTACGGTCATATTCTCGACCCCAAAACCGGGTCGCCGACCCACGACTTTGGCAGTTTGACCGTCTGGGCGCCGGATGCGACGACCGCGGACTGCTTGTCTACCGGACTTTATGTGTTGGGACCG
>Ga0194131_10009902_pt1 | contig 11875 bp, 14 predicted proteins | sample TA2KigO120mmetaG_FD_148631 | JGI IMG/M metagenome (GOLD analysis project Ga0194131, IMG submission 148631) | Freshwater microbial communities from Lake Tanganyika, Tanzania - TA2015053 Kigoma Offshore 120m | ecosystem: Environmental > Aquatic > Freshwater > Lake | place: Tanzania: Lake... | reverse complement strand
ATCGAGTCCATCGGCGGGGCCGATACCTTCGTCTGCCGAGGCGAAGCTATGGCCCGCCCGGGCGGCTACTCCCTCGCCGGCCGCACCCAGTTCCTCGGCCAGCCCTCCACCTATGCCGATGTCTACCCCGGCGGCGCAGACCCCAAGGCGCGCCTGAAAGATATGGAGCGGGACGGCGTTGATGCGGAGGTCGTCTACCCCTCATGCGCCATGAAGATGTACGCCCTGGCCGATGTTCTGTACAAGCAGGCCTGCTTCCGCGCCTACAACCGCTGGGCCGCCGACTTCGGGAAAGCTGTCTCAAGCCGCCTGAAGGCCATCGGCGTCATGACGCTGGAAGACTTAGAGGGTGCGGTCTCCGAAGTCCACCAGGCCAAGCGGCTGGGCCTCGTCGGCGCGATGATCAGCGTCACCCCGGCCGACCCGGGGAAGTACGCACAGCAGGCCTTCGACCCATTCTGGGCCGCCGCCCAGGACCTGGAGATGCCCATCAGCCTCCACGTCGTGACCGATACCGCCAACATCACCCACAACCTTATCGAGCACACCATGTTCTCTTCCGCCGTCCAGCGCACCCTGGCGAGCATGATCTTCGGCGGCGTCTTCCTCCGCTTCCCCCGCCTCAAGGTCGTCTCGGCGGAGAACGATGCCGGCTGGGCCGCCTACTTCATCCAGCGGATGGACTACCTCTTCCATAAGCGCGTCAACTACATGCGGAGCTCCCCCATCAGGGACAAAGGCCTCCTCCCCAGCGACTACTTCAAGCGCAACGCCTACTTGACCTTCATGGACGACCGCTCCGGCATCTTCATCCGGGAGCTTATCGGCGTCGAACGCCTCATGTGGTCCAGCGACTACCCGCACAACGATAGCACCTGGCCTGACTCCCAGCAGGTCATCGCCTCCCTCTTCAAAGGCGTCCCGGAAAGCCACAAGCGCAAGATCCTTGCCGAAAACGCCGCCAGGCTCTACGGCTTCGTTTGACGCTCCGCTGGGGGCCGTGCTAGCGTTCCTCTTGCCTTCCCACGTTCCAAAGTTCCTGCGTTCCTAGTTCCTCACTCACTATGCGCGCCATCGTCATCACCAAGCCCGGCGGCCCCGAAGTCCTGCAGCTCAGGCCCTACGCCGATCCCCTCCCCGGCCCGGAAGACCTCCTCATCGAAGTCCGCGCCGCCGCCCTCAATCGCGCCGACCTTATCCAGCGCCGCGGCAACTACCCAGCGCCGCCGGACGCCCCTCCCGATATCCCCGGCCTCGAGTTCTCCGGCGTCGTCGCCGGAGTCGGCGCCAAGGCTCCCGGCTTCGCCCCAGGCGACCGCGTCATGGGGCTCCTCGGCGGCGGTGGCTATGCCGAACGCCTTACCCTGCACCATGCCATGGCCGTCCGCATCCCGGACGCCATGACCATTGAAGAGGCCGCCTCCATCCCGGAGGTCTTCTTCACCGCCTACGATGCCCTCTTCAACTGGTGCAGGCTGGAGATGGGCGAGCGCGCCCTCATCCACGCCTGCGGCAGCGGCGTCGGCGTCGCCGCGATCCAGCTCGCCAAGGCCAAGGGCGCGATGGCCTTCGGGACGGCAAGCTCCGAGGAGAAGCTTGCCCAAGCCGTGCAGCTCGGCCTGGACGTCCCCATCAACTACCGGGAGCAGGACTTCGCCGCCGTGGTGCGCGAAAAGACCGGCGGCCGGGGCGTAGACGTCATCCTGGACGTCATCGGCGCGCCCTACTGGGAGAAGAACATCGCCAGCCTCGCCGTCAAGGGCCGCATGGTCATCGTCGGCACCATGGGCGGCGCCAGGCATGAAGTGAACCTCGGCGCCCTCCTGGCCAAGCGCCTGAGCGTCCACGGCACCTCCCTGCGCTCCCGCAGCAACGTGGAGAAGATGCTCATCACCGCCCAGTTCCGTCAACACGTCCTCCCCCTCTTTGCGTCCGGCAAGCTGCGCCCCGTGGTGGACAAGGTCTTCCCCTTGAGCGAGGCCGCCGAGGCCCACCGCTATATGGAGAGCAACGCCAACTTCGGCAAGATCGTGCTGAAGGCCTGACGGCGAGCGCCATGAGCACCTCCTTCCCCGATTTCTTCCGCACACCCAACCGCTCCCGCGATCGCTATACCGCCCGCCTCTTCGCCCTCTTCAGCGATGAGGCCATGCGCTATTGGTGCGATGCCAAGCTCGGCCCTTACGACTACCTGGGCCGCCCGGTGCTGAAGGCTCCTTCGCTGGAGCGTCCCATCCCCCTCGATTTCGCCCTCAAGGAGCGCGCCACCGGCAAGCTCTTCGCCGCAGTCCAGCGCGCCTTGGTGGAGTTCGACGACTATCGCTATCTCACCCTCCGCGATGCAGGCCAGCTCCTTCACCTGCCCGATAAGAACTTCCAGCAGTTCTTGAAGTTCGCGGAGCGCCCCGCCGATTATCGCGTGGAGCTACAAGGCCGCTACATCGCAACGGAGGGCGCGGTGCTCGTCTGGGCCTCCGTCACTCCGGATGGCAAGGCCTCGGCCAAAGGTCTCTATCGCTTTGCGGACGTCCTCTCCTTGGAGGAAATCCTCGCCCAGCTTCGCGCCAAGATGCCCCCGCAGTGGAAGAACCGCCTGGGCGAGCTGAAGAGCTGGAACACCCAGCTCCTGGACTTCCTGAGCGGCTGACCCTGGTGAAGTCGCCGCGGCGAACGGCTATAATCTACCCACAGAGCATCCCTTAGCCCTGGAGAGCTTTGCCATATGCCCACCTATGATCGCGGCTGCAACACCTGCGGCCATACCTTTGAGATCCGCCGCGCCATGAGCGATACCTCGCCCATCAAGTGCTCCAAGTGCTCCGGGGAGACGCGCCAGCTCTTCAAAAAGGTCCCCACCATCTTCACCCGCAACATAGACCATCCCGACTCCCCCCTGGACGATATGCCCGGCGCGGAGAAGATGCGCAAGCAGGCCGATATGGCCATCAACAAGGTCATGAAAGATATGGGGAGCTAGCTCCGCCTCTTGCCCGGCCAATCACGCTCCGGTAGGATAGACGCGACTTCCAAGAAGGGACCAGACACCACCCATGTTCAAGGGCGACGCCATCACCTTCGGCAGGCTCCACACCTGGACCCTCAGCTTCTCCTACGATAAGAAGACCGACGTTCTTATCATCCGCTCCCCCTGGCAACAGGCCGGCGCATGGGTTGACCTGCCCGATAACGTCCGCATCAAAGTGGATCCGCAAACCGGCGACGCCCTGGAGTTCCACATCGTCGGCTTCACCCGCGCCTTCCTCGCCAAGCGCCCCGATCTCCAGGCCACCTGGGGCCAGGTGAAGCCCAATCCCATCGCCCTCAAGCGCATGGAGGCCACGCCATTCATCCGCCACTTCCTGGAGCACATGGAACAGCTCGCCTACCAGCGCGCCAAACAGCTCGAACCCTCCAAGCTGTAGCTAGCCGCTTCAACGTTCCTCTCCATTGAGGAGAGAGCCTGCGCTGAGTCCCTCGAAGGGAGAGCGTGATCCATACGTCTCACTCCTGGGAGATTCCCGATGCCCTCCGCTGACCCGTGCTTCCTCACCATCCGCGAAGCCGCTCGCCTCCTCAGAGGCAAGCGACTCTCCTCCGTCGAGATCACCAAGGCCGTCCTCGCCCGCGCCAAGGCCACCCAGCCCAAGACCAACGCCTTCATCGCCATCCTGGAAGCCTCCGCCCTCGCCGAGGCCCGCCGCGCCGATCGCGCTCTCGCCCAGGGGCGCGCCAAAGGCCCCCTCCACGGCATCCCCATCTCCGTCAAAGACATCTTTGATATGAAGGGTCTCATCACCTCCTGCGGCTCGGCCGTCCTCCATGACAACGTCGCCGAGAGCGATGCCGCCGTCGTCACGCGCCTCCGCGAGGCTGGGGCCGTCATCATCGGCAAGGCCAACATGACCGAGTTCGCCGTGGATATGCCCAGCCCCGTCTACGGCCCCGCCCACAACCCCTGGAACCTGGACTACCTTTCCGGCATTTCCTCCAGCGGCTCCGGCGCCTCCCTCATCGTCGGCGCAGGCTTCGCCTCCCTGGGCACGGATACCGGCGGCTCCATCCGCCTGCCCGCCGCCTTCTGCGGCTGCGCCGGCATCAAGCCCACCTATGGGCGCGTCAGCCGCCACGGCGTCTTCCCTCTTGCCTGGTCCCTGGACCACGCAGGCCCCCTGGCGCGCACCGTGGAAGATGCCGCCATCACCCTGCAGGCCATCGCAGGCCCCGACCCTCGCGACCCCACCGCCGCCCGGGTGCCCGTCCCCTCCTACACCCGCGACTTGGCCAAGGGCGCCGGGGGACTGCGCATCGGCGTGCCCAAGGAATACTTCTTCGACGCTATTGACCGGGAGGTCGAGTCCCGCGTCCGCGCCGCCATCGAAAGGTTGAGGAAGCTCGGCGCGCGCATCGTGCCCGTCTCCGTCCCCAACGCCACCCAGACCATGCTCGCCATGAGCTCCATCATCAGGGTGGAGCAGGCCGCCGCCCACGAACAGCTCATCAGGACGCGCCTGCACCTCTACGGCGGCACCCTCGGCGACCGGCTCGTCTCCGCCTCCCTGCGTAGCGCCGTGGACTACATCAAAGCCCAGCGCATCCGCATGCTCATCGTCCGCGACTTCCATGCCGCTTTCGAAAAGGTGGACGTCATCGCGACGCCCACCATGCCCATCCTGCCCTTCAAGATCGCGGAGCAGAAGCCCGGCGGCTCAGGCCAGGGCGCGCGCCTCTCCCACTTCACGGCCCCCTTCGACCTGACGGGATCCCCCGCCATCTCCATCCCCTGCGGCTTCAGCGCCTCGGGGCTGCCCATCGGCCTGCAGCTTATCGGCAAGCCCTTCGCGGAGGCCGTCGTCCTGCGCGCCGCCTACGCCCACCAGCAGGCCACGGACTGGCACACCAAGCGCCCGCCCCTCTAGCTCACACCCTCACGCCGGGCCATTGACCCTGCAGCTCGATGAGCTGGCCCAAGTAGAAGAGGCCCGCCGCCACGATGTCCGTCACCACGAAGGCCTGCGTGGTGGCCGAGGAGATCGCATCCTTGTCCCCGGGGCGGAAGACCCGCACCAACCGAGTGCGCCTCCTGACCGCCGGGTCCAGCCGCTTATCGAAGTCCTTCACCACCTCTTCAAGCCTTTCAACCGAGGGATACCTGATGCCGAAGTGCGTGATCCCATGCGGCGCATGCGTCAGCTTGCGCTCATACGCCGCGAACGCCTTCTCGAGGCCGGCCCGGCTCCCCATCGCCTTCCGCATCTCCTGCTCCAGCCGCCACTGCTGCGGTGAGACCTCGGAGCAGTAGAGCACGTTGTTCTGCATATCCGGGTGCTCCGGCGCCACGTGCGCGGAGAAGGTGCGGCTCCCCCGATCGGTCACCGTACACCCCAGCGCCTCGTAGAGCTTCCGCGCCAGCTGCCGCTCTCCCGGCTGGTGCAGCATCTCCACATGATTCAGCAACCGACCCCGATACTCCCGCACTTGTGCCACCATTGCGCCCTCCCTTACCGACCGTTTTAGCCGCTATGGTACTACGCCTTCCTAGCCTCCTCTTCGTTCCGTGATTGCAGCGGATGATCTATCTCTCCTTGCCTCTCTCACTCTCTAACATTTCGCCCGAAAATCTGTGCGCTCTGTGGATAAAATATCCTTGCTCCACCTCTCCCTCTGCTATACTCCCCGGCTATGGACTTCTCCTGGTCACCCCAAGAATCCCCCTTCCGCGAAGAGATCCGCGCCTTCCTCAAGGCCAACCTCCCCGCCGACTGGCGCGAACAGGTGAGCGACGTGGAGGGCGAGGAGCGCGAGTCCTTCGAGCGCGACTTCTCCGCCAGGCTCGGCGAGCGCCGCTATCTCTCCATCGGCTGGCCCAAGGAGTACGGCGGCCTCGGCTGGTCGCCCATGCAGCAGCTCATCTTCAATGAGGAGTGGGCCCACGCCAAAGCGCCCCGCAGCTTCATGGGCCCCGGCGTCTACCAGGTAGCCGCCTCCATCATCATCCACGGCACGCCCGAGCAGAAGCGGACCTTCCTCCCGCCCATCGCGCGCGGCGAGGTCCGCTGGACCACCCTTTTCAGCGAACCGAACGCCGGCTCCGATCTCGCCTCCCTCCAGACCACTGCCATCGAAGACGGCGATGTCTTTGTCGTCAACGGCCAGAAGATATGGAACACCATGGCCCACAAGGCGGAGCACGGCTTCCTCCTGGCGCGCACGGACCCCAAAGCGCCCAAGCACAAGGGCATCGGCCTCTTCCTCATAGATATGCGCTGGCCCGGCATCACCGTGAAGCCCATCGTCAACATGGCCGATGTCCACAGTTTCAACACCGTTTCCTTCGATAACGTCCGCGTCCCACGGGACAGGCTCGTCGGCGAAAAGACGCGAGGCTGGTACGTCGCCACCACCGCCCTCAACGTCGAGCGCTCCGGCATCCGTTACCACGTCCCCGCTGAGCAGCTGCTCGATGAACTGCTCGCCTACGTGCGCGACTCCGCCACGGGCGAACGCCGCCCCGAGGTCCGCAACCGCCTGGCCGCTATGGCCTGCGAGATGCAGGTCTCGCGGCTCCTCTCCTACCGGGTCGCCTGGCTTCAGAGCAAAGGGACGCCCCCCAGCTACGAAGCCTCCGTCTCGAAGCTCTTCGCGGCCGAGATGACCCAGCACGTCATCGGCCTGGGGATGCAAGTCCTTGGCCTGCGCTCGCAGCTCGCCGGGGGCAACCGCGCCGCCCTCCACGGCAAGATGCAAAAGCTCGATCGCGCCCAACGCGCCATCACCATCGGCGCCGGCACCTCAGAGGTGCAGCGCACCATCATCGCCAAGCGCGGCCTCGGCCTCCCATAACCCACCATCCCCCAGAGGAATCTTCCTGTCGGATTCAGCGTGCTCAGTGCCTTCAGTGGATAGATTCTCTGAAAATCTGTGCCGATCCGTGGATGATTTCTCCTGTTATCGAAACTCCCCCGTCAGCTTGCCGTGCCCGTTCGTCTTCGCGCAGGCATGCCCCTCGGGATTCATCGGCTCGTGGCAGAGTGGGCAGGCGGGCCGCCCGGCCGTCACCACCTCCAGCGCCTGCCTCGCGAAGCGTCCGGCCTGCTCCCGCGTCACCCACCAGCCCAGCGTCACGCGCCGCGCCTTTGCGTCCGCCTCATCGGCGATCAGGATGCCGAAGGCATCCTCCTGCTCCCGGTAGGTCAGCGCCAGCGCAACGGCCTTCACCTCGAACTCCCGGCCCGTCGCCGCCACGCCCTCCGGCATCTTGCCGATATCGCGACGGGCCGCCTGCGACTCTAGGAAGCCCTTGAGCTGCAAGGCTAGGGCGGAAAGCTGCTCCTTCTCCAGCCACACGCTCGCCGTGCCGCGCGGCGCCTCCACCATGAGCCGGAAGGTGCGCTTCCCCGGCTTCCCCTGCGCCTCGGCCTGGAAGAGCCGGGCCGGGCCCAGCTCGTGGCGGACCTCCGTCATCGTGTACCTTCGCTTCCCTGATTCGCCGTGCCGCGCGGGCCGTCCGCCCGCACGAAAAAGATGATGGCGTTCCCGGCGGCGAACACGATACCACACAGGGCGATCAGCACCGTGTACCCCAACTCGTCCGAGCGGGCATTCAGCCTATCCACCCAGATGCCGTTGAGCCGCGCGAGGCCCGCCCCTGCCGCGGTGGCCACGTTCAGGTAGCCCAGCTGCTGCGCCGCGCGCTTGCCGGAGACCAGGTCGCTCGCCAGGGCCCAGTTCGCGCCCAGGTACATGCCCAGCCCGGGCCCCGCCACTAGGCCGGCGAGCATCAGGTCGCGAGGCTATCGGCCGGGAGCAGGAGGCCGCCCGCCGCCAGGCCCAGCCCCCCCCGAGGCCAGCAGGATCGGCTTGCGGCCCATGCGGTCGCTCAGGCGGGCCGCCGGGTAGAGGACAAGGAAGGCCCCGGCCCCGGTGACGGCAAATATCTTCCACAGCTCCTGCGCCGGGTTCTCGATCCCCATCCGGTCCTCCAGGATGAAGAGCAGAAAGGTCTGCAGGGAGGATGCCGCCAGCGCCAGCAGGAACCGTGAAGCCAGGAAACACTTATAGTGCGGGTGCGCCTTTGCCGCCGGCCCGGCCTCCACTGCCGGCCCGTTCACCGGAGGCGGCGCGCGCCTCAGAGCCGCGACGCTCACCGCGACGCCTACCGCAAGCAACGCCGCAAGGATCGTGAGCGCAAGCCAGACCCATGAGAACTCCCGCGACTCGTCGTACCGGCCGATGAGCCAGGCCACCAGCGCCACGATGCCGATGGCCGGGACGATCTCCACCAGCCACTTCACCCCGGAGGCCGCGCCCCGTTTGGCGTGGGGCACGTAATCGCGGATGAGGGCCTGGTAGGGGCCCTGCGCCGCATTGGAGAAGAGCTGGAGGATACAGGTCAAGAGGAAGAGGAGCGCGTAATTGGGGGCCGCTCCCACGGCGATCAGCAATGGGACGGAGGCCATGCCGCCGATGGCGATGAACGGCACGCGCCTTCCCCATCGGGAGGTCTTCCGATCGCTGGCGCCCCCGGCGATGGGCTGGACCAGCACCGCGATCACCAGCCCCACGAAGGAGAGGACGCCCAGCGCCGTGTTCTTGGACGATTCCGCCACCAGGTCTTCCACCCGGGTGGGCAGCACAACGATGGTGAAGCAGCCCGCCAGCGCCGTCACCGCCAGGCCAAAGAGGCTCATGCGCGCCAAGAGACCCGCTGAGACGCCCTGCCCGCTGTTCGTTGTCATGAGAAGAAAGGTCGCCCCGCAATCGCCGTACAGTCTATCGCATCTCTTCCTGGCTCCCTGAACTTCCTCTCCCGCCTCTCGACTCGCCCCCTGATTTTCGCTACAATCGTCGCGATTCCCCCTCAGAGAGTTGGTGCCGCTTTGCCGGATAGAAGAACCCGACGCCAGGAAGAGCGCGAAGCCAAGGCCAAGGAGGCCAAGCAGGAGTTCCGCCCGCCCGGCGGTCTCTTCTCCCGGCTCTCCACGGACGCCATCGTCGGCATCATCATCGCCTCCGTCGTCCTTCTCGTCTTCCTCGTCTTCTTCTTCCGCTGGTGGAACTCCCGGGACAATACAGCGGCGCCCACCTTCAACCAGGTCTCCGCCATCGCGCCCGGCGGCCTGGAAGGCAAGACCCTCTTCATCGCAGACCTCAACGGCCTCTTCCGCAGCACGGATAACGGCAAGAAATGGAGCCGCGCCCCCGGCATCGCCAAGGGCGAAGCCTACCGCGCGGTGGAAGGCGTCCCTGGGAGCCCGGGCGCCCTCATCGCCGCCGGGAGCCATTCGCTCCGCCGCAGCGCCGATGGCGGCAAGACGTGGACCCTCGTCCAGAACGATCTGCCCTCCCAGGACTTCCAATCGTTCACCATAGACCCGGTCCAGCCCAACACCTTCTACGCCTACCTGAACCCCCAGGGCCTCTTCCGCAGCGAGAACAGCGGCGCAGCGTGGACCCGCGTCAGCGGCTTCGAGAACGCCAGCGTCACGACCCTGGCCGTCCGGCCCGGCGACCCAAAGCTCCTCTTCGTCTTCCACAGCTCCCGCGGCCTCCTGCGCAGCCGCGATGGCGGCGTGACCTTCGAGCCCGTCACGGGCGCCCTGCCCGCCACCTCCGTGACCGACGTTCTCACCCTGCCGAACGATGCGCAGAACGTCTACGCCGTCGCCTCCCGGAGCCTCTACCGCAGCAAGGACGGCGGGACCACCTGGGCCAAGGCCGGCGGCCAGAGCCTTTCGAGCGCCAACATCGTCATCATCGGGCGCGATGGCGCGACGGGGACGCTCTACGCCGCAGACCTAACGGGTTTCGTCTACAGCAGCACCGATGGCGGCGAGAACTGGATCCCGCATAGCTAGCCCGCATCGAGGACCTTGTCCTTCGACTCCTCGCCCTGCGCCCATCCGCGCGGTACGATGCGAAAGGAGAAGGTGATGCTTCCATCGAACCCGCGTAGAGGCCAGGCTAAGCCCCGCCCACACCGCATCTGCTTGGATCGCTCTTCCGCACAGGAGCTTCCCCGGTGACCGCTTCCGCCAACTCCCCAGGCTCGGCGCAGAAGCCGCCCGTGGCCGCCCTCGTCGTTCTCGGCCTGCTCTTCACCGGCTTCATGGCCGCCGTCTTCGCCTTGGGCCTGCGCAGCACCACCGGGAACGCCATCAGCCCCGAGAAATACGCGGGCGATATCGCGGGCCTGCTCCCTTTCGGCTATGCCTTCGGCGCGGGGATGATCGCCAGCGTGAACCCCTGCGGCTTCCTGATGCTCCCCGGCTTCATCGGCTACTACATCGGCCGCGAGACGCCGGGCGAAGACCCGCGCGATGTGACGCTACGGCACCTGGGGCGCGCCGTCCTCTTCGGCCTCATGGTCACCCTGGGATTCGTGGCCCTTTTCGCGGCCATCGGCTCCGTCATCTCGGCGGGCGGGACGGCCATCGTCGGCGCTTTCCCCTGGGCGGGGCTGGCCATCGGCGGCGCCCTGGCCGCCTTCGGCCTCTGGGTGCTGCTCACCGGGCGCACCTTCGGGTTGGCTTTGGCAAGCCGCATCGGTAGGCCCGGCGGGCGCGGCATCGGCTCCGCCTTCGTCTATGGCGTCGCCTATGGTGCGGCTTCGCTCTCCTGCACCCTCGCCATCTTCCTCGTCGTCGTCGGCCGCGCCACCGCCTCCGAAGGCGTCTTGAGCGGCGTCGGCCAGTTCGTCGGCTTCGCCCTGGGCATGGGCGTCGTCGTCATCTCCGTCAGCCTGAGCGCGGCGGCATTCAAGGGCGCGGTGGTGCAGACGCTCAAGGGCGTGGCATCCTACTTCCAGCGCCTCAGCGGCATCTTCCTGGCGGGCGCAGGCATCTACCTCATCATCTACTGGATCGTCCTCGGAGATATTTTCCAGTAGACCCCTCCCTCCAATCCTCTCCTAATTAGCGCGTTCTTCCGCTAAACTGATGATGCTCTCTGTCGTGTAATGATGCTGCGATCTGCGTTCATCTGCATGATCTGCGGACAAATCCTCTGAGGTCCTTCCGTGAAGCTCCCCCGCTGGGCCGTCATCACCATAGGCATTCTGCCCCTCATCGCCCTCCTCATCCTCTTCGTTTGGGGCGTCTTCTTCCGGGATAGCAACAACGCCACTGGCATCGCCACCTTCACCAGCGCCGGCGAAGGTCGCGTCCTCCGCGAAGAGCCCACGTCTTTCACCATCACCACCTTTGATGGCGCGCAGGTCTCCCTTAACGACCTCCTCGCCAAGAAAAAAGTCGTCATGGTCGACTTCTGGGCCTCCTGGTGCGTCCCCTGTCGCCAAGAAGCCCGCGATCTCGAGGCCGTCTGGCAGCGCTACAAAGATAAAGGCGTTGCCTTCCTCGGCGTCGCCGTCACCGATAGCGAGAGCGAAGCCCGCTCCTTCATCAAGCAGTTCGGCTCAACCTATCCCAACGGCCCGGATAGAAAGGGCACCATCGCCGTCTCCTATGGTTTCACCGGCATCCCCGAAAAATACTTCATCGTGGACTACAAAATCGTCAAGAAGCTCGTCGGCCCGCTCACCGAAGCCCGCCTCTCCTCCGTCCTCGATGACCTCCTAGCCAAATAGCGTCTCCCCCTCTTCCGGCATCCCGTTCCTCGCGCCCTCGGCGGATCATCTTCCTGTCCGGAACCTTGCTCTCTGTTTCCCGAACCTCAATCCTTCCCCATCTGTCCTTTCCGAAGGACTCTCGGTCTTACGAGTCCGGACTGCTCGGACCGTGTGTCTCCTCACCCCGTATGTTGCATCAGGGCCGCACCGGAGCGATATCTGTCATTCCGATGACTCCGCGTGCAGCACCGGAGCGGACGATAACTCCCTCCTTCCTCCATCCCTGCGTTCCTTCCCCACTTGACACCACTG
>Ga0194131_10009901_pt1 | contig 11875 bp, 20 predicted proteins | sample TA2KigO120mmetaG_FD_148631 | JGI IMG/M metagenome (GOLD analysis project Ga0194131, IMG submission 148631) | Freshwater microbial communities from Lake Tanganyika, Tanzania - TA2015053 Kigoma Offshore 120m | ecosystem: Environmental > Aquatic > Freshwater > Lake | place: Tanzania: Lake... | reverse complement strand
GAGTCACCAAGGGTGCAATCAAGAAGTACGCCCGCGGATGATCGTCGTGTACAAGTTGTGTCGTTATTAGTATAAATGACGACATGAAGATAATCGCTGAATACATCTGGCAAGACGGTACTAAACCCACGCACAAACTAAGAAGCAAAACAAAGGTTCTATCTGTCGAGAGTTGGGACGGCAACTTTTCGGATTGGACTTTCGATGGTTCTTCAACAGGTCAAGCTCCCGGTGATAAGTCGGATTGCGTGCTACGACCTGTGAAGTCAATTTTGGATCCGACTCGAAAGGGAGGTGAAAACGCGAAGTGTTACCTTGTCCTTTGCGAGGTTCTCAACTCCGATGGTACGCCCCACGAGACCAACACTAGAGCCTTGTTGCGCTCGTCCGCGTCACAGGCAGAGTCGCAAAAACCTCTTTTTGGCATCGAACAAGAGTATACGATGTTCAAGGTCGGACGGCCTTTCGGTTGGCCCACGGGAGGATATCCTCCGCAACAAGGGCCTTTCTACTGCGGCGTGGGGTCGGACGAAGTCTTTGGCCGCGAACTTGTCGAGGCACACCTCGCGGCGTGCGTCGAGGCAGACTTGCCCATCTGCGGCGTCAACTCTGAGGTGATGCCGGGTCAATGGGAATTCCAGATAGGCCCCAGCAGCCCACTTGAAATCTCGGACAGCCTAATCCTGTCAAGGTGGATTCTGTATCGCCTCGGTGAACAGCACGGTATTACGGTTAAACTTGATCCGAAGCCTGTGGCAGAGTTGAATGGAGCAGGCGCTCATACAAATTTCTCTACCGAGGCGATGAGGAACGTAAACGGGCTTGAGCATATTTACGATGCTTGTAAGAAGCTACAAGAACGTCATGAATACCATGTTGAAAATTATGGTCACGGAATAGAATCCCGTTTAACGGGCAATCACGAAACGTGTTCGTATCGCGAGTTTAGGTACGGAGTTTCTGATAGAGGCGCTTCGATTAGGATTCCACTTCACGTTTCTCAAGCCGGTAGGGGTTACCTCGAGGACCGAAGACCTTGTGCTAACGTGGATCCATACGTTGTGACCAGACTTATACTCGAAACTGTTTGTTGTTGAATTACGCCCATATCAGATGTGCAAAATTTGTGCAGAGAATGGTAATATAAACCATGACCATTCTCTGCATCGATTTTATGAACCAGGTGCATCGAGCGCGTTGCGGGTTTCAAGCAGGACCTGCACCTGTGATTTTTAATTTTTTTCGTCAGTTCAGGTCGATAGTCGAAGAATTTAAGCCCAATAGGATTTACGTCGTCTTAGAAGGTCGTCCGGTAAAGCGTTACGAACTTTTGCCCGAATACAAGGCTACTCGCAGAATTACAGAAGACGATCCTAAGTATTTAGAATTGCAAAGATTTTTTCGACAAAAAGACCAGATCATAGAATTGTTATCGACTCTATTTCCAGTTTCAGTCGTTAGACATCCTTCGTCGGAATGCGACGATACCGTTTACAATCTAATTAGATATAGTTCTACTGCAATTCCTTGGACTGTGGTATCTAACGACTCGGATTTCACTCAATTAATTCAAGAATATTCACACGTTAAAGTATGGAATCCAATTAAAAAAGAATATCTAGTCGCGCCCTGCGACTATGATTACGTTACCTGGAAATCGCTTCGCGGGGATGGCTCGGACAACGTGCCAGGTATCTTTGGTGTCGGAGATAAAAGCGCCGTAAATATTGCTAGCGACCCTGACAGATTATCGGAATTTTTGTCCGATGTAGAAAATGCTAGACAGTTTGAACGTAATTACGAGTTGATTTCTTTTCGCAAGTGGACCGACGCCGAAGCTATGGACATGACGTCTTCGTCAGCAGAAAAAGATTGGTATTCCGTGAAGACAATTTTCGATTCGTTTGGATTCAAGTCCATCACCCGTGATGATTCTTGGAAAAAGTTCACAGAAACCTTTAATCATCTGTGGGGTTTTTAATTAAATTAAATTTATCAGTAATTATAATTATAAAATGAATAAAATGTCTAAAAAAAATAATTATCTTTTAAGAAGTTACATTCGAGAATCGTTAATTTTAAACGAATCGTTAAACACTTCGGGCTTAAAGACTGCCGCGAAGAGTCTTTTTAATTTTGGGGGTTCTGCAAGCGGTCCTCAAAAATGGTTTTCTGATTTTATGAGTCAAAAGTTAGATGCTGCAGGAGAAAGCTTATCAAAGTATCTTGCTAAAAAACTTACGAATATCTTGCCCGACGAGCTACAAAAAGATACCGAAAGTAAATATAAAACCGACCAAAATAATTATAGTGATGATTTGGCAAAAATGGTGAATGGTTGGATCGATAATTTTGAAAATAAAACTACAAAAATTGCCGGTGCAAAGAAAAAAGAAATTATAAATTTTGCAATTGAATCATACACTCAGGAATTAAAGAAAAACAAAAATAGCAATATAGCATTATTACAAGTGATAAAGAACTTGGATGCCAAGTATAATTTAGAAAAAACAAAATCTGGTTAAAGTTGTTAGTGGCGATATACAGCTTTTAAACCAATAAATTAGTATTAAATAATACTCGGTTTGTTAGATACAAATTTCTATAACCGACTTTTAATTAGTTTAAACTTTTGTAAATATTAAATTATTCATTATAATATATTTTGATGAAATCGAAACAAGCTCTTATCGAAAGATTCAAAAAAAGTTTGAATGTAGTTTCTACTTCCGTAAGAAGCGTTGTTAACAAACCTGGTGGTTTGAGCGAAAATGAATTGTTGGATCTAATATTAAATCCAGTTGACTATCGCGTTAATTTACCAGAAGAACCAGATGATAGTGTCGTTATAACTAATTGTGATGTAGAAAAGTGTAATGAATTAGGTAACGAAGTTCTTGCCCGGGGAGAAGTCGCTTACTGTATTTTAGCAGGAGGAATGGAGACACGGATTGGGGAACCAAAGGCGCTAGTAAGAATACCGAATTTTGGCATGTCTTTATTGACACTTAAATTTTTTCAAGCTTATGGTAATGGTCCTATTTGGGTAATTGCAAGTCCTAGTTTAAAAAATAGAATTATCGATCATATATCTTCGCAATCTGGTTTAGATCTGTCACGTATTAGAATTATTGAACAATTCGAATCTTATAGACTAGAGCCAGATAATCAAATTTCTTTTACAGACGGAGAGCCCAACTTATATCCATGTGGACATGGAGATTTATTTCCTGCGCTAACTTCAACTGGCACTCTTAAAGAATTTACTGAACGAGGCGGCCGATTTGTCTGTGTAGTTAACGTCGATAACGCAGCAGCGTTCTTGGATCCCGTCTCAATTGGTCGTCATATAATTTCTAACGCTAATGTCTCATGTGAAGTAGTAGAAAAAAATGCTGAAGATCCTGGCGGGGTTCTATGCAACATTGAAGGATCCCATCAGATTCTTGAAAGTTTTAAAACACACGCCACAGATTTAGCGAGATTTAAGTGGTTAAATACGAATTCTATTATCTTTAATTCTTCGTTGAATATTGCGCCATTAGGTAGAACGTGGCACCGCGTTCAGAAAAATATCGACGGAAAATTGTTCATTCAGTACGAAAGATTGCTGCAAGAAATTACCGAGGCATATGATACAATTTATTTCGGTGTCGAGAGAACTAAGCGTTTTTTACCCGTTAAAAACTTAGATGATCTTAAAAATATAGGGAAAATATTAAACGCTGACTTGAGATTGATATGATTGCTAAAAGATCAATTACTATTTTCGATCGTCATTAGCATAAGCGAAAAGAAAATTTGATTAAAATGCAAGAAAATTCTAGAAAAAAAGACAGGATTCCTCATCTCAGTCCATACGGATTAATACAAGAATCACTTTGGCCCGACGAGTGGAAGTGTTTAGTTGCTTGTTTGATGTTGAATTGTACGACTCGTAGACAGGTGGAAAAAGTAATCCCTGAATTTTTTCGACGATGGCCTTCGCCCGTACAATTTTTATCTGCAAAAAAAGAAGAGGTTACGGAGTTAATTCGTCCGTTAGGATTCCAGAACCGGCGAGCGACGAGACTTTTAGAGATGACTAATGCATATCTCGAACAAGATTGGTCCCACGCGGCAGAGTTGCCCGGCGTCGGTGATTATGCAGCAAGATCTTGGGAAATATTTTTTAAAAACTCTTTAGGTAAACATCCACCTGTCGACAGAGCATTGCTACTTTATTGGAAATGGAGAAAAAAACGTGGCTATTGAAAAACGAAAAACGACGAATCGCAAGAAAAAAATTAAACATGAGTTTTTATCTGAAGCAATCGTTGAAGGAAAATTTTTAGGTAAAATTGGTACAGAGCTTGTTGTTAGTAGATTTAGAAATGGAAAAGAAACTATTTCTGTTTGTATCGTGAAGCAAATAGAAGATACCGGTTTAGTTCATTCGTTCGATGAAACTCTACAACAATGGTTTACTTTTTCTACTAAAGAACCTCCAAACGTAGTTAAATTATTTCGGTAATGGTTCTTTTAAAAAATTTATTATGGCATCATGATGAATAAAAAAAGATAAATTAGGGGCTCGCGTATTAATCCATGAACAAATACCTAATAAATGACCTTGTGAGTTAAACGCGCCGCCACCAGAATTACCCATCCAAGCCGAAGATGATACTTGGATAGTTTTTATTTCTAGATCCCCTAGTCCTTTTACAGTTCTTGAGTTCGACGTGTATCCTTTGATGTATGACCATGTCATGCCGACTGTATGTCCAACGATGTGTAAAGTTTGACCAGAAATTACGCTGTCAACATCTACAATTTTTGCTATCTGATGTTCCGATGTTTCTTCGAGCGGTCGTATTATAGCTAAGTCTAAGTTATTGTCGAATTTTTCTACAACGCCAAACCAAACTTTATCTTGCGGTAATTCTTCATCTTTTGCGTCCGAATAATTTACGAACATTATTATATCGTCTACGGGATCATAATTTTCTTCAGGAGAAATCGAGTTATGAATGCGTCCAGCATTTTCTACACAGTGTCCTGCTGTAAGTATTTTTTTATCTTTGACCCATACTCCTGCGCAATAAGGCGTTCTATTCGACTTTTTGCCTTCGACTAGAGCGACAGTAGAGTTTTTAATAGATAAAACAGTTTCAATATTAGCTGTTTCATCAGACGTTAACGATGATGCAAATCTTGTATTTACGCAACAACCGCTACAAATCGCTATCATAAACGAAAACATTGCCAGCGCGTTTAGATATTTCATTAGACGTCTCTTTTCATTTCGAATTTATTTCAATTCTTAATAATATCTATGCGTGCTTAAGTTTGCTTTTAAAAAAAAATTCAAAGTTTTGCAATTAGCCACGCAATAATGTTACCTTACTATTAACTGTTTTGAGTTTTTCATATGAACATTGTTGAGAGAATAAAAAAATCATATTCAAATTGGTGTATATCACCGACGACGGAGTTGCTAAATTATGCACAGAAATGTGATGATTATGCAAACAATGCGATTACATCCGATATAATGCAAATTGCGATTTGCGAATATATGGATAAAGCCGCTGGACGAGCTCGGGCACTATCAAGCGCATTAGGAAGAACTAAGGAGCCACCAATGGCCGACGTCTTTACTGAAGCCACAAATATGTTAGTCGATTCGATCGTCAGCGGGAGAGACTCTAGCATAAAAGTTTTTTCAGAAAAAAACGTCAAACTAAAGTGTGGATATAGAAAACCAGATGTTTCAATTTGGAAAAATGATAAATTAATAGGTGTCGTTGAGTGTAAAACGTGTCTCGGTCGCCGCCGTGATGATTGGTTAAACGATTATGAAAAACGCGTAGACGAATTAAGCGAACTCAAGCTAACAGAATCGCGAGTCGTTTTATTCGTAGAAACAGAACAAACTTGGCAAGGATTTCCCGCTAGCGATCCACGCACGTTGAAAACTTGGTTTACATTATGTCCCAAGGGTTCGTGGCATGGTGGTGGAAAAACAGGCGAAATAAAACTTGTAGAAAAACAAAACCCAGGAATCGTAGATAAGTTTAAAACTCGCATTCTGAAGATCATCGAATGAATTTATTTGCAATACTAGGGATCGTTTCAACGATCGTAGTTTCTATCTGGGCGTCTTTGAAGTATCTTGTTCTCGGGTCTTATAAAATTGATAACGATATGAGCAAACGACTTATTACTGCGGTGGAAACCGACGCCAAATTTAAATGGATCATAACCAACGAATATGTCGATGACCCTCGGTACCCTGACATCTTTGAGGCTTTAGTATCTTTATACGACGTGTGGTTTTATATCAATAGAAATGAAAGACTCCTGACAGCAGGTTGGAAAGGGAAAGAAGAAACAACATTCATCACTTTTCCGCGTTGGCAACGAAGAAAAATCCTGGCGGCATTTCGAAGAAAAGCGTTAGAAGACCAGTCGGTTCCTGTCATGCTACTGTCTCCACACGGCGGTTCAGATAGACTGGGGGAATTGAAGGCGGATCGCGAATCGAAGACAGTACTGGACGATTGCGGCGACATTGAGGCAGAGGTACAGAAAGTGATTGACGGTAAGAAGTCGAAGACTGGGATTTTACTTTATGGTCCACCCGGGAATGGAAAGACTCAATTCATAAAACATCTTTCGAGAAAACACGCGTTACCAATCTACGTAGTGTACCTAAATCCTGAATATTCCAATCATGACATAGCCTTGTTGTTCTCTTCAATCCCTCATAGATGCATCGTTCTTTTGGAGGATTTTGATAATTATTTTGATAATCGCGACTGCGTCATGAAGAATGACCAGGTTAAGTTTACATTTGACGCCTTCATCAACGGCTTGGATGGGGTATATAATGACTATCGTCAGGTGATATTTGCAATGACAACTAACGATATATCGAAGATCGATGATTCGTTGAAGAATAGACCCTCACGGTTCAAGTTTGTAAAGGAACTCGGTCCGCCAAGCGAAACAGTTCGATTAACGATTCTCAAAGACGAAAAATTGGTAAAAAAGACCGAAGGCTTATCGTTAGATGCCGTGTTTAATTACCAGACTTTATCTTCGACACCACGCCGTCGTACCAAGATTCGAGGTTCTTCTGGAAGGGCCACATCCAAAAATATTCAGCCGAAGTAAAATGCTTTAGTATTCTTTCTTTTAGTTCTGGAGATTCCAAAGCTTTTACTCCTCGCCATTCGTAAACTGCTTTTAAACTTTCTTCGTAGGCCTCTTGTTCAAATTTTTTACGAAAATACGCAATTCCAACAGGAAAAGGTACAAAAAGATATAATACGGAGAACATAAAACGACCATATTTTTTCGCCTGTCGCATGTGTATTCTTTCGTGTCTAAGGATTGATATTTTTGACATAACAGGAAATTGTTCCCAATCACTTGGCACGTAAATCTTGTTTCCCATAGTAGTTATGAAATTAGTCATGAACATTTTCATTTGACCGAATGTAATTATTTTTAAGGCGACATCAATTATCTTCATTAACTTTGAACTGTTCTTTGATACGATTTCGAAATCGGGAAATTCTGATTTTATATCATCCATAATTTTGTTGTATTTTTCTAATATCGCCATTTTGTGATGCCTCTTTTTTAATTATGTGATAACCATTTTTAATTTTATGAATACTATCATCTTGTGAAAGAAAATTTATTTCTCCCTGGTTCGCTTGTTAAGATTAAACCAGGCGAGGAATTTCTAATTTTGTGGCCAACCTATAAAACTGATTCGTATGAAAAGGTGTATGCAAAGGAATTAGGCCGAGTTTTTATAAACGATATAATGATGGTTATAAAGACGATCAAAGGAACCCAAAAAAAGAATAAGCGAGTATCAGATGAGTGGACAAAAGGTTCTTATCGCGTTTTAACATCATCTGGAATTATTGGATGGGTTGGTGAAGGCTGGGTCATTCCGGCAATTTAAGATAAATCATGATTAAAGCGATTATTATTATTTTTATATTTATTTTAACTTTTGTAGTTGCACTTGATGTTCCTAAGTCAGCAACGTCCGAAACGTTTACTTCGACGGCGGATACTACACTACAGTTAGATGATAAAATTGAAGATGAATTTGAGGAGTATCGCGTCGAAGATTACATCGATGAAATGTACACCGAAACCGAGTGTCAAGACTGCTTACTTTCAGCCGAAGCTGATGGTTGTCTAGAGGTACATTCTGATTGTATCGATCTACCAGATTGTAGCGATTGGTCTTCTTGCGTAGGATGGTGTGATGCGTATGAAGGTGATGATGATTGTTATCTTCAATGTGATGAATCTTTCATTGACAACGATTCAGTCGAAGTTGACTTTCGTATATGCGTATGCGAAAAATGTGGTATGTACTGTCGCGCACTTTGTGATGTCGAGGGGTTTTAATGACAATTCCCGAAAGACCATGTTTAAAGTTAAAATTAGAACTCGAGGTTCCTGATCATGCAAGCGGCCAATCTCGTAAATATATGGTTTCTAGAACGCTAAAGGCTCGTTGGGATGAAAATTCGCATGTCGTTACAAAAAAAATTCTCGAGGAAATAAAAAACTATAAGGGCTCATTTATCGGCGATATTATGAAAAGTCTCAATAGCATTTTTTATTCTAAAGAAAATTTAATTGACATTAAAATTAATAGAGAAAACGACATCGCTAGATGGGGCGCGCAACTAATTGATTCACTGGTTTTTACAAGTCTTGACGACAATTCTTATATCAACTATATTGATAATCAATCAATTTCTGAATCTGATGGTAGTATTAGAGACATAGATTCTATTACGTCAAAAGAATTAAAGGATGTCGATATAGAAAAATTATTAATTCTTTTATCGCCTAAAATTAAACATTTTTTTATTTTGTTATCTAAAAAGTTGGAACAGAAATAAATTATGATTATGTATACAAATACAAATAATGAGTTCGCGAAATAATAGAAAATGGAAAAGCTTAAATCACAAAGTAGAACATCTACGACTCGAAGTCGAACATCATGATGATGTCATTAAAGATTTTGAAGTAGAATTTTTAAAAGAATTATCTAAAATTGTCGACGGATCTGTAGAACATGTCGCTCAGGAAAAGATCGGTCAAATTTCAACGTCGATTGATAAATTTGATGAAAATATAGTTGAATGTGTATCTAGCGCAAACCGCGACGAAAATATTCCAAATGATATTAAAAAATTATGGAAATCTATAGCCATTGCAACACATCCCGATTTGACTAAAAATGACCCTTATAAGAAAAAATTATATCTAAATGCCGCAAAAGCGATTAAGAATGGATCGATCGACGAAATTGTTCGAATCGCGATAGAGCTTGGTATAGAAATACCAGATGCTTCAGTCGCTTCTATCCACAAACTTGAATCGTTGGCAGTAAATCTACAAAAAAAAATCTTTGAAACTACCAATTCTATTCTTTGGCAATGGGGCGAGGCATCTCCTGAAGTTAAGTTAAAAATAATGGATGCGTATATTTCTATGAAGAAATATAAAAAAAAATTATGATGTTTGAAAAAAATAGTTATTTAAAATTTATAAAACTAGGTTCTTTAGTGATACCTAAGAAAACTATTTATTTAACGCCGATTGAAGATCCCGAAGATAAAGATTGGATAGAATGGTCAGAACGCCAATTTGGTATTGTTGTTAACGTACGATGCAGGATCGCCGCCGGATATAATATTTGTGTTATGACGCCACGTGGAGTCGGTATTTGTCTCTTTGATGAAATTAAGTTTTGTAGTTAATTATTGCACGAAAGATGTCGAAGTTGGAACCAGGCGATCTTATAATTTGTAAGTTAGATATAGGAAGTTATTTAAAAAAGCTTTCCGACGAATATTTGACGTTATCTGAACTTCGATATAAAATTGTTAGTGGCGAGTTGTGTATTATCTTAGAAATAGAAGAAGAAGATTATTTACCTGAATTTCGTCGTATAAAGATATTAAAAACAGACGGTAAAGTCGATTGGGCGTTTTCACGACACTTTTTTAAAATTTAAATTTAAAAAAATATTTTCAAAAAAAAATTGATTGAATATTTAGAACTCGTATGAATATTACAAAAAAGTTCGATAAGTCATGGCAATATGAATTTAACTTGAGAGAAACAGTAAAATACTCAGAAAAAAATCTCTGTCTATTGCGACGATATTATAATATCAAAGATGAAATTATTATGGTTAAATCGAAATTTATCGCGTCTAAAATGGAACAATTTATAACAAGATTTAATTTAAGGTTAGCGAAACAAACTGTTCGAAAAACTTCGACTCTTAATAAAAATGTTGATGTTTTTAAATTTAGACAACCGAATTTGTCACTCCTGCGCGTTGGATGATACTTTCAGTCTAATTCAACGTTGTAGTTAAATTAACGAATTTTATGTTAATGTTGTAAAATTTGGGTAAGTCGATATACTTTAGTCACACCGTGAGTGTTCGAAAATTAATTATGATTATCGTACTTTTAAGTTGAGAGGAATTAATAATATATGAATTTCGTAAATTACATTACTATGATTTTGTTGTCTCTTGAACCCGCATATACCGATAAGGAGACATGGCAAGAGAGAACAGCAAGAATGCAAATAATAGCTGAATCGATTGTCGATGCCTCATCAAAAGCGACATGCGAAGAAAAATACGACGTACCTGATTGCAAAAAGAAATGGATTAAAAATCGTCAAAGTTTAGTTTTACTTTTAATCACAAAAGGGTATTGGGAATCAAAATTTGCTAAAAATGTTCATGAAGGTAAATGTCGATATAACGAATGTGACGCATACACGATTAATGGTAATAGACTGTATCGAGCAAGGTCGCCTTGGCAAATACAAAAAACAGGATTAGTGTCTAAAGAAGAATATATCGAAATGAATAATTCTACGTTAGAATCGACACGCATGTCTGCAAACGTAGCGGCGCGCCACCTAATTTTAGGTATGAATACTTGCAAAACGATCTTGGGTACTATGTCCATATACGGTGGCGTTAACTCTTGTAGTTGGGATGGCGTTAAACCTCGCGTTGAGTTTTATAATCGACTTAGCGCAAAAACAGAAGAGGATTTCCGAAAACTAGCTAATGAAAGAAAATTAAAACTAGAATTACGTTTAGCTTCTGAAAAGAAAAAATAAAATCGTGTTTACTGTCGAATTATTTAAATGGGACGGCGCGAACTTTTCAAAGTTTTATGAATGGTTGACCAGACAATCTTTCAATAAAAATTTTAAATTAAAAATTGAAACACCTGGTCAACCAAATTCTGCGATTACGATAGATATTGATAATAACATTTTACGATTAAACGTTGACGATACAATAATTCGCGGTAAAGATGGCTCATATTCTGTAATAAAAAAATGATTAAAAAATTTTTTAGTTTTAGGTTCTCTATTATCGAGTACAACATTACTAGCCGGCGAGACAATCGCTACTTCTTCGGCCTCGAGGAAAAAGTTTGTCAGTGAGAGAAGACAGTTTGTCGTTGTAGTCAAATAGTCGCGGCACAAGGCCATGACCTTGAAACTCGGTTACTCGTGAATCGAAGCGACGTAACGATCAACGTTTATTTAATTCTTCAGCAATAAGTTCAGCGATTAGATTACGTAGCTTTGATTCTTCGATAGATTTTTCTATTCTTTTATCGTCGCCTGTTTTAATTGCGCTGGTAATTTTTCTAAATCGCATTAACATTTTAGAAATATCAGCGGACATGCCAAGTACGGCGGCTCGCGAGACGGGTGTAGAAAAAGACGATTGAATTTCTTGTAACTTCATTGCGGCATCATACATCGATTTAACTAAATTGTCGAGTACAACATTAGT
>Ga0194131_10009897_pt1 | contig 11877 bp, 12 predicted proteins | sample TA2KigO120mmetaG_FD_148631 | JGI IMG/M metagenome (GOLD analysis project Ga0194131, IMG submission 148631) | Freshwater microbial communities from Lake Tanganyika, Tanzania - TA2015053 Kigoma Offshore 120m | ecosystem: Environmental > Aquatic > Freshwater > Lake | place: Tanzania: Lake... | reverse complement strand
CGCGCACTCCGTTCCATCCGCGGCGCCTCGGCCTGCTCCTTGCGCGGGGAATGAGTGGCGTGGTGCGCTCGAAAGGCTTCTTCTGGCTCTCGACGCGAATGCGCGAGTGCGGCTCGTGGGCGCAGGCGGGCTCGTCGCTCACGATCGGCCGGGCGGGAATGTGGTACGCGGCGCTGCCGAGGAGCCAGTGGGAGGGGATCGGAGGGCTCGCCGACTGGGTCAGGTCGAACTGGCAGGAGCCTTTCGGCGATCGCAGGCAGGAGATCGTGTTCATCGGCGCAGGGATGGATCGCGACGAACTCACGCGCCAGCTCGATGCGTGCCTCTTGACCGAAGAGGAGTTCGCGGCGGGCCCGAAGGCGTGGGCGCGGTACGAGGATCCGTTTCCTGAATGGGACGAGCCAGAGACAGTCGAGGCCTGACATCGCACGCGTCGGCGTCTCTGCGCACGCACTCATCACCAGAGACCTTCGTGCACGCAACCCCTTGCCGCAAAACGGCCGTACGCGCGCCGCAAGGCGCGAACGCGTGAATTCCGTTTCGGGCCGTCATGCCAAGGCGTTCCCTCTGAGCCCGCTGGCGCGCCGGTTTCGCGCACGTCTCATGAGCCTCAAGCCCACAGCGCCGCGAGCGGCACCGCGAACATGCCATCGCCGAAGCCGACGGCGACTTCGCCGTCATAGGCCACCACGCCGCAGGTGAACCGCTTGCCGCAGGCTTCGCGCAGCGCCTTGAGGCCGTTGAAGTCGGAGGCGTGCACGGTCGACGAAGCCTTCACTTCGACACCGCTGATGCGGCCCGCGCCGTGTTCGATCACGATGTCCACCTCCGCGCCATCACGATGCCGGAAGTGACTGAAACCCGTGTGTTCATCGCGGCCCGACGCCTGCCGGCGAAGCTCGAGGTAGACGAAGGTCTCCAGCATCTGCCCGAACGCGTCTCGATCCGCCCACAAGGCCTCGGCCGAGAGCCCAAGCAGTGCACATCCGAGCCCGGTGTCGGCGATGTGCACCTTCGGACCCTTCACCAGCCTGCTGATGCGGTTCGTGTGCCAGGCCGGCAGCTCCTCGATCAGGAAGAGCCGCTCGAGCAGCGTGACATACTCGCGAATGGTCGGCCGACTCAGGCCGAACGGGCTGGAGAGATCGCTGATGTTCAGCGCGCGTGCAGTCTGTCCCGCGACCAGTTCGAGCAGTCGTGGCAACGCATCGAGCGAAGCGATGCGCGCCATCGACCGGACGTCCCTCTGCACGATCGTCTCGACGTAGTCCCGGTGCCACCTCGCCCGGCGGCCTGCCGTCGGAATCGGCAGCAGCGCGGGGAACCCGCCCTGAACGATGCGCTCGGCGAGCTTGGCTCTCTGACGGCTCGCTGACTCCATCGGGAATCGGCCTGCGATCAGCCGATCCAGAAAGACGGGGCGCGTCTTCTCCAGTTCGCACTGCGCAAGCGGATGTAGCCGAACGATCGCCATGCGGCCGGCCAACGAGTCGGCGAGCGTGGGAAGCAGCAGCACATTCGACGACCCGGTGAGCAGGAAGCGCCCGGGGGTGCGATCGCGGTCGACCGCCATCTTCAGGGAGAGGAACAACCCGGGCACGCGCTGGACCTCGTCGAGGATCACGCGTTCGGGAAGATCCGCGACGAATCCCGCGGGGTCGGACTGCGCGAGGTTCAGGACGGCCGCGTCGTCAAACGTGAGCAACCGGTGGCCCTTGCGCGCGCCGTGCTGCATCGCAAGCGTCGACTTGCCGGATTGGCGCGGCCCATGGATCAGGACGACCGGCGAATCCAGCATGGCCTCGGCAAGCGGGCCGGCGGCGAGGCGCGAGAGCAACCGACCACGAGGCATTCGCGGATTGTAGATCTGTGGTCCACGGATTGCAAGCCAAAAGAGCGCCGATTGCAGCTCTGCAGCATCTACAGGATGCGCCGGATCAGGTACTCGCGGTTGCGGCTGCGAGCCTCGTCGCCGCCGATCTCCTGGTTCCGCCGCCGCAGCTCGCCTGCGGTCATCGCCCCGAGCTTCCTGCGCTCGGCCTCCACGTCGAATCGAACTCCGGTCGCGGTCATCGTGCCTCCTCTGGCCGCGGGCGCTCCGCGACCGGCACAGTGACGCTCGACTCGGCCACGAGATCGCGGATTGTCGCGGGATGTCGCGGCGGATTCCGCGACGATTCGCCCGTGGCGGAGTCACCCCAACGAAAAACCTCGCCGCGCCGCCCGAAGGCGGTACGGCGAGGAGCGTGGTCGCCGGCCACGAGCCGGCGGAGATGCGCGAGGGGAGTGTCAGCGACGACGGCGCGAGCTGACGAGGCCTGCCGCGCCCAGGAGCGCGAGCGCGCCGGGGGCGGGGACAACGCCAACGCTCACGCCGCCGCCATTCGTCGCCGCGTAGATCGTGCTGCCGATCGCGTAGACGCCCAAGACGAAGTCGCTCCCGAGCCCGCTGGCAGTGGTGTAGTTGGTCCAGGTGCTGCCGCCGTTCGCGGAGACGCTCAAGCCGCCGCCACTCGTCGCCGCGTAGATCGTGCTGCCGATCGCGTAGACGCCGGTGACGAAGTCGCTCCCGAGCCCGCTGGCAGTGGTGTAGTTGGTCCAGCTCGTACCGCCGTTCGAGGAGACGCTCAAGCCGCCATCCGTCGCCGCGTAGATCATGCTGCCGCTCGCGTAGACGCCGCCGACGAAGTTGCCCCCGAGCCCGTTGGCAGTGGTGTAGTTGGTCCAGTTCGTACCGCCGTTCGAGGAGACGCTCACGCCGCCGCCATTCGTCGCCGCGTAGATCGTGCTGCCGCTCGCGTAGACGCCGAGGACGAAGTCGTTCCCGAGCCCGCTGTTGGCAGTGGTGCGGTTGGTCCAGCTCGTACCGCCGTTCGAGGAGACGCTCAGGCCGCCGCCATTCGTCGCCGCGTAGATCGTGCTGCCGCTCGCGTAGACGCCGCGGACGTTGTTGCTCGCGATCCCGCTATTGGCCACGGTGCGGTTGGTCCAGCTCGTACCGCCGTTCGAGGAGACGCTCAGGCCGTTACTGGTCGCCGCGTAGATCGTGCTGCCGCTCGCGTAGACGCCGCGGACGTTGTTGCTCCCGAGCCCGTTGGTAGTGGTGCGGTTGGTCCAGCTCGTACCGCCGTTCGAGGAGACGCTCAGGCCGTTACTGGTCGCCGCGTAGATCGTGCTGCCGCTCGCGTAGACGCCGCGGACGTTGTTGCTCCCGAGCCCGTTGGTAGCGGTGCGGTTGTTCCAGGTGCTGCCGCCGTCCGAGGAGACGCTCAAGCCGCCAAACGTCGCCGCGTAGATCGTGCTGCCGCTCGCGTAGACGCCGCGGACGACGTTGTTCCCGAGCCCGTTGGTAGTGGTGTAGTTGGTGAAGCTGTAGGACGCCGTCGCGGGGGTCGCGAGGACGCCCGTGACGATCACTGCTGTTGCGATGGAGCCCACGGCGGACTTCTTCAATGTATTGCTCTGCATCTGTGTCTCCTTGGTTCCATTACACAGCCGAGTCCGTCGGCGACGGCCCTTGTCCCGTGACTGCCCAATTGGGCGAGTCGAGATCGTCTTGCGATGCCAGCACCGGCACACTGCGGGGGGCGATACAACACGCTCCACTTGCGTAGGCGCAAATTCCCCTTTCACCGCGTCACGATTTTTGCCAGAATTCCAGATTTCGCGATCGCAAGCCCGTTTCCAGCGTTCCACGCGGGGTGCCGTGGCCGTCTCCCGCAGCGCCTGCGAGCGCAAGCAACCCCGTGCTTTCAGATTTGGGTCGCAAAACGCCGTACGCACGCCGCAAAATGCGAACGCCCCGGCCGTGTGGCCGGGGCGTTCACTCCGGACTGCTGCTCGTGCCGCCCGAAGGCGGCACGGCGAGGAGTCTGGCCGCCGGCCGAGGCCGGCGCGAATGCGCGAGGTGAAGCTCAGCGGCGACGACGCGTGCCCGCGGCACCCGCGAGGCCGAGGAGCGCCACCGCGCCCGGGGCGGGGATGATCATCCCGGCGCCGATCGTGCCCTGGGTGTAGGCAATCGCGTTCAGGGTGATCGAGTTCGGCCCGTTCATGGTGAAGCTCGCCCAGCCGAAGAAGGTGTTCAACCCAGTGCCGAAAGAGAAGCCCGCGTACTGGTTGGCGCCGAACGACGAGAAGTTGCCCGTGCCGTTGCCGTAGTTGTGCAGAACCAGGTTTTCGTTGGAGCTGCCGCCGGTCGGGTACGTGTTGAAGAAGTCCGCTTGACCGATGCCTTCCTCGAAGACGAACTTTTTGGCCTCAAGCGGCTGCGAGAGTGTTGCGGCAACGCCGGTGTGCGGGCTCGTGGGCGTGAAGAACGAATAGCTGCCGAACTGACCGACTGACTGGATCCCGATTGCCCATCCGTACACGCTATCGCCCTGATCGATAGTCAGTTCGTAGACCCCGCTGGTGGGCGTGAGGGTCATGTTAATGGGGACATAGGTGATCGACGCGTTGGCCGAGGTGGCCACGGCGACAGCAGCGGCAGCAGCGGCAGCAGTGATGTGCTTCTCAAGACGAGCGGTACGCATAGGGGGAACTCCAAAATGAAAGGGAAACGGGGACGAACGTCACCTGACAGGAGTGAGATCCGGCAGGTCATCCCACTGCCTCACGGCAGGGGTTCCGAGCCGAGGGAGCGGTGCGGAAAGTGAAGACCATGTCCCAAGACCGCCGCTGTGCAAGAAAATTCTTCAAGAATCCGATGCCTTGCGCATCGGGGTGTTGAAAACACAGGTTATTGGCGCGTCAGTGCGAATTCGGCAGCTGAAATCTGCTTTGCCGCAGCCCCGCTCACCTTCGCCGGATGAGCCCTGCGGCCCACGAATCCATGGTGTGGGCGGCTCAGCTGGCCCTTGCGGCGCTGGCCGACCCAACGCCGGCAACCACCATGAGCCCCCTGCCGCCACCTGCTGACCATGTTGCACCAGCCGCTGCCGGCCGAGGCCGGCGTGAATGCACGAGGTGAAGCTCAGCGACGACGGCGCGAGCCGGCGAGGCCTGCCGCGCCCAGGAGCGCGAGCGCGCCGGGGGCGGGAATCGTGCCGGCCGAGATGGCCTGACCGGCGGTGCTCTCGTAGGCGTAGTCGACGACGGTGAAACTCGACGAGTCGAGCGAACCCATCTGAACCTGAACCCAGCCGTAGCGGATGTTCGCGCCCACGCCGAAACTGATCCCGACATACCCGCCGCCCGACTGGAATTCGGCGTGAGGGTCTTCGGCTCCCGGGTACTTCTTGAGAATCAACCTGTCCAGCGTATTCGTGTAAAACCCGGCTGTCGAACCGATGGGGCTTGGGGGGGCGAAATTTTTTGCATACAGGGGATGAAGAGGGCCTTTTTGAGCAATCCCTTGACTCCCGATGACGCTGGTGTTGTTGCCCACTGCCGCGAATCCGGTGTTCGGTTGCCCCCCTCCGACGATGACGAAGTCCCAGGCGTAGTTCGTGCCTTCGAGATTGATCGCCAGGTTGTACCAAGACGACTGCTCCTGAGTCACGACGGCGTTGATCGGTCCGCCGTAGACGATCGCGGCGTTGGCCGAGGTGGCCCCGGCCAAGGACACGGCAAGCAGGGCCCCGGCGGTGAGCGAGGGGCAACGGACAACGAGCTGGTGGATCGAGAGTTGCAACATATTTTTTAGGCTCCTAAATCACAAAGGCCACGCGACGAGTCCAAGCAGGCTACATTCGATTCCACACCCGTGCCACTCCGTAGAGGCGTGTTTTCCATCACCCTGCACAACAAAATCAACAACTTTCGCAGACGGGCCCGTAAAAACCCGTTTCCAGCGTTCCACGCGGGGTGCGGTGGCCGGCTCGCGCAGCGCATGCCGAGCAATTGCCCCCCGAATCCGCGGTCATTACCCGAGAGACACAAACGCGCCGCGAACGTTCACCAGAGACTTCAGACGGCAGAAACGTCTCGCGATGCCCCGAGAGACACCCCGGCGAGACCTCCGCGACGGTCGGCCAGGCACTCGGCAACGCCGCTCCGTTGGCCCACCGCGAGGGACCTCTGCGCACGCAACCCGTGATTTCAGATTTGGGTCGCAAAACGGCTACGCACGCCGCAAAACGCGAACGCCTGATTTCAGTTTGGGGCCGTGTGGCCGGGGCGTTCACTCCGGACTGCTGCTCGCACCGCCCGAAGGCGACACGGCGAGAAGTGTGGTCGTCGGCCGAAGCCGGCGGGGATGCGCGAAGTGAGGGTCAGCGGCGGCGGCGCGAGCTGACCAGGCCTGCCGCGCCTTGGAGCGCGACCGCGCCGGGTGCTGGAACAACGCCGATGCTCACGCCGCCGAGTGTCCCCGCGTAGATCGTGCCGCCAATCGCGCAAACTCCTCTCGGGTTGCTGGTTGGTAATAGGTCTTATCGATTTCAAACGAACGAAAGAGTGGATGCTGCGCGTACGCAGCAAGCCCATCACGCGCGAGTTGCGATTCGCGGCACGCGTCGCGATAGACCAGTCCGCGCAAACCTGGAAAGCTCTAACTCGAAGTTCTAAGATGCAACGCCCTCGGCAGCGCTCGAGCGACTTCCAACAAGGCCGCGCCCGGTTCGCACGCCTTCGTTGGATCTGCAGTGACACGTGCAGACTTCGGTCGCGAGGCACTCGGCAATCGTGAGGGCGGCAACTCAAAGGCATCGCCGAAGAGCGAGGGCGAATTGTCGTGGTACGCGTTCAAGTTGCAAGCCTTGCGTGGGGCAGCGTTGGTTATCGCTGCAAGATTGTCCCAAGTCGATTTTCGCAAAATCTCGTTTCATCGTGACAGGTTTCCGTCATGCTTTGCGCTTCTTCAGGTGGACACTCTCTCTCCGCCTGACAGGGGCGGAACCCGTCGGACAACGGGCAGACAGGATCTGCGGAACCCGCAGAAACACACAGGACGAACGGCTCTCAGGCAGGCCTGGACAACCTGCCTGAGCCGTCGTTCCGCTTGTGATCGTTGCGCGATCCAAAGCTAAACCGGCAAGCAACTTAATTTCGAGATTGCGCCAGAAGTCGTGACAGGTCGCGTCACGCATTTGCGCTGCCTAGCGGTGCACGAAGGTACACCCCATGACGCCCGATTTCCCGATCACCGTCCCCCTCACGAAAGACCGCTTCGAGCGCCTCCAAACCTGGATCGGCGTCGATTGTGAGTCGGAGTGGTTCACGATTTCAGCAACGGGAGTCGTCGTCGAATTGGAGGGCGTGGAGTTACGCGCAGTTCCCAATGCAATGCTCGCAGCGGCGCATACTAGAGACTTGCGTTTCCGTACTGTCTTTCGAGTGGACAGTTCGGAAGCCCGAGTCACGATGGAAACAGTGCTTGCAGATGGCGGCATGCTCACGCTGCGCGATGCGTTCGGCACGGAACGGCTCCAAGTGTTGCCGAGATCATCAAGGCTTCGGGCGAACCTTTCTCCTGGACGCTACTCCGTCGACGGTATACTCACGCCGCACTCACTGCTCATTTTTAAACTGCAAGCGCGTGAGCAAGCAGCGCTGACTCGGCTTACCCAAGTTGGTTGACAAGCCATAACGGCGCCAAAGTTGGCTTTTCAAGACTTGCACTTCAAGACTTGCACTTCAAGACTTGCACTTCAAGACTTGCACTTCAAGACTGGTCCACGGGGGCGCTTGCGCCCCTTTCGTTCATCGCGCGAGTGAGCGCGCGAATGAACGCTTCCATATCGGGTTGCCGCGCAGCAGGGCGCTTCGAAAGCGCCTTCAAAATCACTTTTGCCAATGCTGGTGTCGCGCCGCCCATTTCTGGCGTTCGCTGCATCGCTTGCGGCTTTGTGCACACGATGGTGGAAATCGTCTCGGCAAAGGTAAGACCATCGAGTTCGTATGGTGCCGTTCCTTCAACCAATTCGTAGAGCAACACGGCAAGTTGATAGATGTCCGTGCGGCCGTCGACATCGCGTGTGCGACCAGCCGCCTGCTCGGGGCTCATGTAGGTGAGCGTGCCGACTATTTCTCCAGTGAGTGTGTGGTGATGAACACTCACTGCACCACCAGTAGAAATGCGGGCCGCACCAAAGTCCAGTAACCGCGCGCGGCCATTCTCGCCAACAAGAATGTTTGATGGTTTGATATCGCGGTGCACAACTCCGTGTGCGTGCGCAAATGCAAGCGCCTCTGCGACCGGAAGCAGAAGTCGCACAATGCCGCGCGCGTCGAGGTCGTGAATCTCGGCATACGTGCGCACATCGAGGCCATCGATGAAATCCATCACGAGGTATGCGTAGCGATCTTTGAGCGTTCCAGCTTCGCGCAGATTCACAAGTGCTGCGTGCGAAATCGAACTCATGATGCGCCATTCACGACGCACGCGATCAACGCCACCTTGACCGAGGCCATGCAGATCAATCGTCTTGATGGCGACGAACTCGCCGGAGGCGTCCTCTCTGCACAACTCTACTTGGCCCGATCCGCCTTCGCCGAGTTCGCGCACGGACGTGTAGCCTTGCGGGAGCGGAATGCGGCGAGCGGTTTGTGAATAATCTGCGGTGAGTTCGAACGCGCTCTCGCCAAACGACTCTGGCTCTGTATCGTCAACGGCAAGAAGACGAATTACGAGTTGTTCAAGCTCAGCGTTACCGCCGCAGGCGTCTTCGACAAAAACCTTCCGCTCGTCGCGTTTGAGTTCAAGTGCGCACTGAAAGACGGCTCGCGCGCGTCGAATGGTGGTCGCGCTCGCATTCACTGATATTCCTTAGCGGTCGAGATAGTGGTGCCATCATCGGAAAGTTGCGCCGCAAGAAACGCACGGCCGAATCGCCAGTCGCGCGAAACGGTTGAGAGCGAAAGCCCCATCGCCTCAGCGCATTCCGCAACAGTCAGGCCGCCGAACAAGCGGGCTTCAACCACCCGCGCGACGCGTGCATCTACCGCCTCAAGCGCGTTCAGAACATCATCGATTTCAATGAGATCAACTTCATTCCCCGTGGATGTAGAAAGAAACTCAAGCAAGTTTCCATCAGCGGCGGCGGCGCCGCGTCCACGCTTCTTCGATGAGCGACGCCGTACGTGGTCCACAAGCACCGAACGCATGGTCGTGGCCGTGTACGCCAGCAAGTGCGCTTCCGACGCGAAGTGCTTCGCGCAATCTAGCGCAGCCAAGCGCAAAAATGCTTCGTTGACGATGGCGGTTGGCTGAAGGGTGTGTGAAGCGCGCTCATGGCGCATCAATGCGGCAGCCATGGACCGCAACTGTGGATAGATTAAGCCAAAGCAATCGGACATCATTCGCATTGGACTCTGCGACGAGCCGACAGCCTCGCTTGCGAGGCGTTCATCTTTCTGGAATGACATCGATACACTCAGGGGTGGACACTAAGTCACGTTTCAGAGCAGGATTCGGGACGGGGAATCCGGCAAAGAAGAGGAAACAACGACTCCCAACGGCGCCAACGATGCAACCAATCTAGTTCAATGCAAATCAGTTCCCATGAAACGACCTATTTCGGACGATTTGTCCGTGACTGTGCTGTTTATCGATCGCGAAAATGTCCACGAACCTCTATGAGTCAGTGCGGACCGTCTGGTCTTCCCCCTGATTCCTGAGTCAAACTTGCTGCGAGTTATCTGGGACACTTCGGCCTCCAAGCTGGTTGGAGGTTCGCGTGAAGAAGAAGCGTTTCACGGAAGAGCAGATCGCCTACGCCCTGGCGCAGGAGTCGATGGCCAGACGATCGCGGAGATCTGCCGACGGCTCGGCGTGTCCGAGCAGACGTTCTATCGGTGGAAGAAGAAGTTCGGTGCGATGGGCGTGGCGGAGGTGCGTCGGCTGAAGCAGCTCGAGGACGAGAATGCCAAGCTGAAGCGGCTGGTCGCTGACCTGAGCCTCGATAAGGCGATCCTGCAGGACGTGCTCCGAAAAAAAGCCTGACTCCCGGCCAGCGCCGCGGGCTGGTCGGGTATGCGCAGGATGCCTACCGGGTAACGGAGCGTCGGGCATGTCGCGTGCTTTGCGCTTCGCGCGCGACGATTCGTTACGTGTCAGTGAAGCCAGGGCAGGAGGATCTTCGGATGCGGATCAAGACTTCAATATCGGGGAGATCGCCGCAGTGCGCCCGAGCTGGGGCTCGCCGCGGATCCACGTGCTGCTGCGACGCGAGGGCTGGCTGGTCAACCACAAGCGCACGGAGCGGCTCTATCGCATGGAAGGCCTGAATCTCGGGCGAAGTCGCCCTCGGCGTCGAAAGGCCGTGGTGACGCGCGGGCCGTCGGTCGCAGCGACCCGCAAGGACGAGCGCTGGAGCATGCGCTTCTGCCACGACCAGCTGCATGACGGCCGCAGGCTCCGCGTGCTGACCGTGGTCGACCAGTTCACGCGCGAGGCGCTGGCGACCGAGGCCCGGGGATCGTTCTCCGCGTACGACGTGATCGACGTGCTCAACAGGCTGTCGAGGTCTCATCGGAAGCCGGCCGTGATCCAGGTGGACAACGGCACGGAGTTCGCATCGCGCGCGCTGGATGCGTGGGCCTATCGAGAGGATGTGAGGCTCGACTTCAGCCGTCCCGGGAAGCCGACGGACAACGCGCACATCGAGTCGTTCAACGCGCGGCTGCGCGCGGAGTGCCTGAACGCGCACGTCTTCGAATCGCTCGAAGACGTCGAGGAAACCCTGACTTCGTGGCGGAGCGATTACCATGCCGTGCGTCCACACAGCGCCCTGGGCATGCTGACCCCGAAGATTGAATCATGGGAGTTCGCTGAACTCGGTCAGAGGAATGCAGGCGGTTGATGGCCCGAATTCCTCGCAGCTCAAGTGGCATCAAATCGGGGTGAAGACCAGTGCACGAGTCGATCCACGCGGACCTGGATGCGGGCAAGGGGCCAGGTGGTCCCGCAAGCCGTTGATCCAGTCCCGGTAGACAGTCGTCATCCTGCCGCGCATGGCACGACTGCAGCCTATGGACTACGTAAGTCAAGCGGAAGTTCGAGTGAGGCGCACGCCTCCATTCCTCTCTCTCCGCAGCCGAAACGAAAGTCCTCCGCGTTCTTGGCGGAGGGCGTCGGAATTCTTCGTGGATCAGGCGGTTCATCAGTCCGCGGGGCTGGCGTCGGTCGTGAGCCTGATCGGGCGTTGACGAAAATGGTCAAAAGGCGCTGAACAAAATCGTCGCCCACGGATACAAGTCCCAGATGCCGAACCTTGAGGAGAATGCCGTGGAAAGCAAAGGAGCCGCGCCAGCCCAGTCCGCTCTCGCTGATTCAAACGGCGCAAGTGATGTGCACGCCGTGCATCTCGGCTGCCGCCGTTGCCTGCAGCCGTTGGGAAATGCGATCCCGTGCCGTTGTCCGGAATGCGGGCTCGCGATCGACCCCTCCGACCCGCGAAGCGTGTGCGACCTTCGCAAACGACGGCAAAGAGTCGAACTCATGGCGATGTTCGTCGCCGGGGTCGCGGTTGCAGGGCTGCTTGCGTTTGGATGGTGGTTTGGCTTGATGAAGCTGAACGAGTGGCTCCCGATGCTCAACGTCATCGCTCCGGTCGTCGTCCTGGCCGTTGTGCCAGCAGTGTTGTGCGCTCGGTTTGCGCGTGTCCGACCGGCGATCGCCTACGCAATCGGTAGCTGGACTTTCGTAGGCTGGGGGACGCTCGCGGTCGCAATCGACCAATTGTGGCGAGGGGTTCCGATCAGTAGCCTCGAGATCGACATTCGAAGCACGCTGCTCGTGGGAGCGCCAGTCGTTGCTCTGGTCATCGCGGTGGGTCTTGGCGTCGGAGGATTGATCAGAAAGTCCATTCGTTGGGCGCAGCCGAAGGCGTGAAGACTTCGACCGCAGCTGCATCAAGCGTCTCGGCATGAGTGTCGGCTCGCGGTGGATGTCGAAGGCACAGAGAGACCCCGACTCATCACCCGAGACTTCCG
>Ga0194131_10009894_pt1 | contig 11882 bp, 11 predicted proteins | sample TA2KigO120mmetaG_FD_148631 | JGI IMG/M metagenome (GOLD analysis project Ga0194131, IMG submission 148631) | Freshwater microbial communities from Lake Tanganyika, Tanzania - TA2015053 Kigoma Offshore 120m | ecosystem: Environmental > Aquatic > Freshwater > Lake | place: Tanzania: Lake... | reverse complement strand
GCGCGCAGATGGTGCGCGAGGTCGCGAGCAAGACGTCGGACACCGCCGGTGACGGCACCACCACGGCGACGGTGCTGGCGCAGGCGGTCTACCGCGAGGGCGCGCGCAACGTCGTGGCCGGCGCCAACCCGATGGAGATCAAGCGCGGCATCGAGAAGGCCGTCGAGGCCATCGTCGAGGAGATCAAGAAGATGGCGCGCCCGGTGTCGGGCAACATGGTCGCGCAGGTCGGCACGATCTCCGCGAACAGCGACGCGACGATCGGGACCATCATCGCCCAGGCGATGGACAAGGTCGGCAAGGACGGCGTGATCACGGTCGAGGAAGCCAAGACGCTCGAGACGACGTTCGACGTGGTCGAGGGCATGCAGTTCGACCGCGGCTACCTCTCGCCCTACTTCGTGACCGACGCCGAGCGGATGGAAGTGGTGCTCGAGAACCCGGTCATCCTGATCCACGAGAAGAAGATCAGCTCGATGAAGGACCTGCTGCCCGTGCTGGAGCAGGTGGCGCGGCTCGGCCGCCCGCTGCTCATCATCGCCGAGGACGTCGAGGGCGAGGCGCTGGCGACGCTGGTCGTCAACAAGCTGCGCGGCACGCTGCAGGCCGCGGCCGTGAAGGCGCCCGGCTTCGGTGACCGCCGCAAGGCCATGCTGGAGGACATCGCCATCCTCACCGGCGGCAAGGCGATCACGGAAGACCTCGGCATCAAGCTCGAGAACATCAAGCTCGAGGATCTCGGCAAGGCGAAGAAGGTCACCATCGACAAGGACAACACGACCATCGTCGAGGGCGCCGGTACCTCCAGCGCCATCGAGGGACGCGTCAAGCAGATCCGCGCGCAGGTCGAGGACACGACCTCGGACTACGACCGCGAGAAGCTGCAGGAGCGGCTGGCGAAGCTCGTGGGCGGCGTCGCCGTCATCAAGGTCGGCGCGGCCACCGAGACCGAGATGAAGGAGAAGAAGGCGCGCGTCGAGGACGCGATGCACGCCACGAAGGCGGCCGTCGAGGAGGGCATCGTGCCCGGCGGCGGCGTGGCGCTGCTGCGCGGCTCGAAGGCGCTCGACAAGCTGAAGCTCGAGGGCGACCAGCGCGTCGGACTCGAGATCATCAAGCGCGCCATCGAGGAGCCGATGCGCTGGATCGCGACCAACGCGGGCGAGGAAGGCTCGATCGTCGTCGCGAAGGTGCGCGAGATGAAGCAGGACGAAGGCTTCAACGCCGCGACCGACACCTACGAGGACCTCGTGAAGGCCGGCGTCATCGACCCGGCCAAGGTCGTCCGCAACGCGCTGCAGAACGCCGCGTCGATCGCGTCGCTCCTGCTGACCACCGAGGCGCTCGTCAGCGAGATCCCGGAGGACAAGAAGGAAGCGCCCGCGATGCACGGCCACGGCGGCGGCATGGGCGGCATGTACTAAGTTCCAGGTTCCAGGTTCCGGGTTCCCGGTTCCGGGTTCGCAGGGCGGGTCCTGTTCGTTGGACCCGCCCTGTTTTTTTTGGTGCTATCCTCCGCCACATGAAGACGACGCTTGCCGCGCTGCTCGTCCTGGTCTGCCTTGCGGCGGCGGCCGGCCACGCGACCGAGCCGAATGCGGCAACGAAACGGTGGTGGGGCCACGTCCAGATTCTCGCGGCCGACGACATGGAGGGCCGCGATACGGGAAGCGCCGGCCACGCCAAGGCGGCCGCCTACGTCGTCAGCCAGTTTCAGCAGAACGGGATCACGCCGGCCGGCGAGCGCGGGTACTACCAGCAGGTGCCGATTCGCGCGCTGCGCATGAACACGCGCGCGTCGTCGCTTCAGCTCACGCGCGGCGGGCGCACGCAGCCGCTGCGCTGGCTGCACCACATGACCGTGGGCCCGGTGATGGGACTGCCCGCGGCCATGAGCGGACGGCTGATCTTCGCCGGATCGGACAACGCGGCCGGCGTCGACGTGAAGGACGCGATCGTCGTCCGGCTCAACCCGGAGCGCTTCGTCCCCGGCGCGCCCGCGCCGCCGGCGCCGCCCGCGGCGGCAGCAGCGGTCATCGGCATCGACAGCGCGATCGGCGTCGAGCCGACTCGCTGGCCCGCGCAGTACGCGGTGGCAATGGCGCTTGCGGACGCGCCGCCGGCCACGCGCCCGCCTGGCCCAGTGGTGTTCCGCTTCAACCCGGCTCTTGCCGACGTCCTGTTCGAAGGGACAGGACACAGCTACAAGGAGCTCGTCGCGCTCGCGGCGCAGGGCCGGCCGGTTCCGACGTTCCCGCTCGGTGCGACGCTGTCGATCCGGATGCGGCTCGATGCGAGCTCGCTCGTGTCCGACAACGTGATCGGCGTATTGCGGGGAGCGGACCCGGCGCTGGCCGAGGAATACGTCGTCCTGTCCGCGCACCTGGACGGCTACGGCGTCGGGGAACCGTGGGGCTCGGACAGGATCTACAACGGCGCGTTCGACGATGCGGCCTACGTGGCGACGCTGATCGATTTCGCCGAACGCCTGCGCGCGTCAGCGACGACGCTGCGCCGCTCGCTGCTGTTCGCCGTCGTGACCGGCGAGGAGAAGGGGCTGCTCGGCTCGCGCTACTACACGCAGCATCTGACCGTGCCGCGCGAGAAGCTCATCGCCAACGTCAACCTCGATCAGCTCCGGCCCGTGCACCCGCTGCACACGCTCACGACGCTCGCGGTGGACGACTCCACGCTCGGCGACACGGCGCGCGCGGTGGCGAAGACGATGAACATCCGCATCCAGCCGGATCCGGAGCCGCTGCGCAACCTGCTGCGGCGCTCCGATCACATCAACTTCATCGGCATCGGCGTGCCGGCGGTCGGATTCGTCTTCGGCTTCGAGCGCGGGACGACCGACGAAGCGGCGTACCGGAAGTGGTACGAGGACCGCTACCACTCGCCGCTCGACGATCTCGCGCAGCCGTGGGTGCCCGACGCCGCCGCCGCGTTCAACGACTTCTTCGCGCGGCTGGTCGAGACGCTTGCCAACGCCGACGAGCGTCCCCGCTGGACACCCGGCAGCCCCCTCGCGCCCAGGTAGGGGCGAGGCATCGCCTCGCCCGCCTGTCTACGGGCGGCGCATGCGTCGCCCCTACTCGCCGATGATCTGAACGACGACCTCGCGCTTGCGGGGGCGCGTGTCGAACTCGAGCAGCATGATCTGCTGCCAGGTGCCGAGCAGCAGCTTGCCGTCGGCGAACGGAACGGTCAGGGACGGCCCGAGCAGCGACGCGCGCACGTGGCTCGAGCCGTTGTCGTCACCCCAGCGCAGGTGATGGCGGTACTCGCCGTGCCTCGGGGCCAGTGCCTCGAAGACGCTGTTCAAGTCCGATATCGCGCCGGGCTCGAACTCGATCGTCGTCACGCCCGCCGTCGAACCCGCCACGAACACCGTCGCCATGCCTGCGCGCAGCTTCGTCTCAGCAACGGCAACCGACACCTGCTCGGTGATGTCCCGGGCGTCGTCCTGCCCTTTCGTCGCGACTTCGAACTTGTGCGTGGAGATCACGCTGCCGGAACGTACGAAATCGGAAATTGCTAACGGAGCGTGAAGGTGAGCTCGATGGTGACGAGCACCGCGACGGGCTCGCCGAAGCGCGTGCCGGGGCGGAAGCGCCACTGGCGCGCCGCCTTGAGCGCTTCCTGATCGAGGCCGAAGGTCGGATCCAGCGAGCGGACGACGTCGCAGCGGCCGACGCTGCCGGTGCTTTCGACCACGCACTCGAGGCCGACCACGCCCTGGACCTTGGCGCGCATGGCGTCGGCGGTGTACTGCGGCTTCACCTGCGCGAGGAGCGTCGGATTGTCGATGCCGCTGCCGGGACGATAGACGCCGCCGCCCGTGCCGCCGCCGCGGCCGGGGCCAAGACCGGAGCCGGTGCCGGAGCCGCCGCCTGAGCCTGGACCAGAGCCGGTGGACAGCGAATCAGAGGACGACTCGAGGACGCCAGGCGAAATCGTCGGCGCTGCCGCCAGCGTCTGCGCCGGGATGGTCATCTCAACCGGAGGAGGCTCAGGAACGGGTTCCGGTGTCGGCTTGACTTCCGGCGGAACGGAAATCTCTTCCTTCCCCTTGACCTCAGCCTGCTTGGGCGGCTCGGGCATCTGGTTGCCGCCGCCACCGCCGCCACCCGGGCCGGGCGCCGCCAGCCAGACGATGTTGACCAGACGATCGGGCAGAATGGCGTTGCGGACAGGCTCGGGAGCCAGCCAGGCAATCAGCAGATACGCAAGCAGCAGCCCGCCGTGGGCGATCAGCGAGGACCCCAGCGCCCCGCCCATACGCCCTTCGCGGCGCTCGAACGAGAAGGGGACCTCGGCCGGCCCGGAGCCTTCCGGCCTGATGCTGAGGTGGTTGGTGACCTCTGCCCGATTCGTCTTGCTGACAGGCTTCACGGGGTGGTTATGAGCTCATTTTCGCCAAGGACACCCCGCGTCGCAACTGCAAAACAGGTACCTCAGCAAGGGTGGCCGACGCCTGCTTCTTAGATGCCCCAGTGTCCGATTTGGCCGTCAATCCGACCACGTACCGACGTTGATTGCGGCAGCGCCGGAGCTCTGGAAAACGGCGCGTGCCGGCCCCACGCCGTCGATCGGCACATGTGCGCCAACGAGAAACGCGCCTGCATGGATGCGAGCCGACCAGTCTTCGGCCACCTCGCGGCTCAGGCCCGCCTGCTCGAGCGTCCGCCCGACGCCGCCGGCAAGATGCCCCGCCGCCTCGCCCAGACCGGCCGCCAGTGGACCATCGGCGACGATCGGGCCGATGCCGGGCATGACGATCGCGATTGCAGCGATGAGATGCGCGCCCAGCTCGCCGAGCCGGGATGCCGCCGCCGAGTCCTCGATCTCCGACCCCGGCGACGCGCCCGCCGCGCGCGCCACCGCGCCCTCCTCGTCGTGCGAGCGCGCGACGATGGACACCCGCTCGCGCGGCACGCCGAGCTCACGCAGGCGCCGCGCCGCCGTGGCCGCTGCCGCTGAATCATCGAATAGCGCAAGAACGACAGGATGAGACATGTGTCTTGGGATTTGGGATTTGGGATTTGGGATTTGGGATCTTATCCCGTCGTGTAACCGTCACGCGCGCGCACGCGCAGCCCCGGCTTCTTCACGACGACGCGGATCGCGCGCCACTCGTTCGTGCCCGGCTCGATCACGGTGGCCGGCGCGTAGCCGAGCAGGTACTGATACCGCAGCTCGCGTGCAATCGTCTGCAGCGTGCGCTCCAGATCCTTCGGATCGCGGAGCTGGAACGACCGGCCGCCGGTCATCACCGCCAGCTCGGCCAGCAGCGCCGGCCGCTCGCGCCCGAACGCAATCGGATAGATGAGCGCGCTGCTGCGGCGCGCGCGATCGATCACCTGGGCCGCGCTCGCCTTGCTGTAGCGGTCCGCGCCGTCCGAGAAGACGACGAGCGCCTGGCGGCCCGGCTCGGGCTCGAGACGATCGAGCGCGGCGATGACCGCATCGTGCAGCGCCGTGGTGCTCCCCGGATCGAGCGCCGCGACCGCGCGCTCCTGGTTGAAGCGGTCCATGGAGAGCGGCGCGATGACTTCCGCTTCGCTGCTGATTGCGACCACCATCGAACGGTCGGCCGGCTTCAGCGCGCGCAGGAACGCCTGCGACGCCCGCTTGGCGAGCTGCAGCTTCTCCCCCGCCATGCTCCAGCTGCGGTCGACGCCGAGCGCCACCGTCAGCGGAAACTCGCCGGCGGCGAACGCGGAGACGTCCTGCACCTGGTTGTCCTCGTAGACCTCGAAATCCTCCTCGCGGAGCCCGGTCACGAGCTCGCCCTTCGCGTCGGTGACCGTGGCGTACACCTCCACGAGCTGCACGCCGGACGAAAACCGCGCCAGCGGGCCGTCCTGGTGCGCGAGCACGCCGGCGGTGGCGGCCAGCGCCAGCGCGGCCGCGGTCAGAAATCTGGACATAGACGCTCCTCGGTCCAGGTGCTTCAAAACCCGTTCCCTTCGGAACGCCGTGGTACAATTGCGCGTTCCGGTCACCCCGACTGCAGAAAGGCGACATATGGGCCGCATCGGCATCCCCGAGCTACTGATCATCCTCGCGATCATCATCCTGATCTTCGGGGCGAGCCGTCTGCCGGAGATCGGACGCGGCATCGGGAAGGGCATCCGCAACTTCAAGGACGCCACCAAGACCGAGAACGACGAGGAGCACCGCAAGACGGGGACCGACGCCTAGCGCGATCGCCTCTTCCGCTCCTGCCCACGCGCCGCCCTCCTCTCCCGCCTGCCCGGCCGTGAGCGGCGCTGCTCCTTCTTGCTCCGCACGCGGCTCCTGACCGGCCCCCGGGGCCGCTCTTCCCGGCGCACGCTCTCCAGGATCTCCACGAGCCCCAGATCGACCTGCCGCCGCTCCATGTCCACGCGCACGACCTGCACGCGCACGTGGTCGCCCAGGCGGTAGACCTTCTTCGTGTTCTCCCCGCGCAGGACGTGCTGCTGCTCCACGAAGTGGTAGTAGTCGTCGGCCATGCTCGAGATGTGCACGAGCCCCTCGACGAAGTGCTCGACGAGCTCGATGAAGAGGCCGAACGCCGCGACGCCGGTGATGTAGCCCTCGTACTCGTCGCCCACCTTGTCCGCCATGAAGCGGACCTTCTTCCACTGCAGCAGCTCCCGTTCCGCGTCGTCGGCGCGCCGCTCCATCTCCGACGTGTGGCGCGCCGTCTCCGGCAGCTCGTCGTCGAGCTCCTCGCGCCGCGCCTTGTCTATCGGAACGGCTTGACGCCCTTCCTTGTTGGTCATCTCGCCGTGCCGCGACTCGCGCAGCAGGCGGTGGACGACGAGATCCGGATAGCGGCGGATCGGCGAGGTGAAGTGCGTGTAATGCTCCGCCGCGAGCCCGAAGTGGCCGAGCGGCGCCGCGTCGTACTTCGCCTTCTGCATCGTCCGCAGCATCAGCGCGGCGATCGGGCGCTCTTCGGGCGTGCCGCGCATGCGGTCGATCAGCTTCTGGAAGTGCTTGGGCTGGACGGAGTGGGATGCGCGTGTCGCGAGGCTGTAGCCGAGCGTGGTGATGAACGCCTCGAAGGCGTCCACCTTCTTCATGTCGGGCGGCTCGTGCACGCGGTGCAGCGCCGGCGTGCCGTGCGCGACGAGGTGCGCGGCCACCGTTTCGTTGGCCAGCAGCATGAACTCCTCGATCAGCCGGTGCGCGACATTGCGCTCGGACGGCACGATGGCCTCGATTTCGCCGAACTCGGAGAGGATGACCTCCGTCTCCGGGAGGTCGAAGTCGATCGAGCCGCGGCGCCGCCGCCGCGCGTGCAGGATCTCGAACAGCTCGCCCATCATCTCGAACATGGGCACGAGGCCGCGGTACGTCGCGATGGCGTCGGCGTCGCGCTCGGCCAGGATGGCGTTCACGGCCGTGTAGGTCATCCGCGCGTCGCTGTTGATCACGCCGTCGTGAATCTCGTAGCGGACCACGTGGCCGCGGCGGTCCACCTCCATCAGGCACGACTGCACGAGGCGATCGACGTGCGGGTTGAGACTGCAGAGCCCCGTCGCCAGCTCGGACGGAAACATGTGGACCGCGCGTTCGGGGAAGTACACCGAGGTCCCGCGGTCGTAGGCTTCCTCGTCGAGCGCGCTCCCTTCCTTCACGTAATGGGAGACGTCCGCAATGTGCACGCCGAGCCAGTAGTTGCCGTTCCGCAGCGTCTCAATCGTGATCGCGTCGTCGAAGTCGCGCGCGTGCTCGCCGTCGATGGTGACGGTGGTGACGGCGCGGAAATCGGTGCGCCCGCGGATGTCGCGCTCCTTGACGACGGTGCCGAGCCGGCGCGCCTCTTCGACCGATTCTTCGGAATGCGTGTCGGGGATGCCGTGCTTGCGGATGATGATTTGCGTGTCCACGCCCGGCTCGTCGACGCGGCCGAGCACTTCGACCACCCTGCCGACCGGACCGCGCGTCGCGGTCGGCCACCGCGTGATCTCGACGAGCACCATCTCGCCCGGCTCGGCCGACGACGACTGCCCGCTCGGAACGTGCACGTCGTTCAGCACGCGCCGGTCGAACGGCACCACGTATCCGAGCCCGCCCTCGTCGGATTCGAAGCGGCCGACAATCGTTTCCTGGCTGCGCTGGAGGATGCGGATGATGCGCCCCTCGGCGCCCTTCTCCGAGCGGCGCTCGATGCGCGCCACGACGCGGTCGCCGTGCATCGCCTCGAGCAGGTTCGACGCGGCAATGAAGATGTCGCCGCTCCTGTCGCCGTCGGCGTGCTCCGGGACGACGAAGCCGAAGCCGCGGGGGTTGGTCTGCAGGCGGCCGACGACCACGTCCATCTTCTCGGCGAGGCCGAAGCGGTTGCCGCGGATCTGCAGCAGCGCGCCGTCGGCGACGAGCGTCTTCAGCAGTCGCGTGAAGCTGTGCCGTTCCTCGCGCGGGATGCGAAGGACGTGAGCGAGATCGCGTGCGGTGGCGGGATGGTGAACGTTGGCCTGAATCTGCCGAAGGACGTCGTCGCGTGAAAGCATTCAGTCGATCGTAGCGTGTCGTGGTGAGGGCGTGTGGCGGGGAGCCAGGCGGCTGATCAATTCGCCGGCACGACGACGATCCGGGGAGGTATATCCACGATCCGTTCCTTGATCTTCAGGAATTGCACACCAATCGGCAGGTTGCTGCTGCAGAAACTGCCACCGTTCACGGCGGACGGACCAATTCCAGAACATTTCCGCGCGGCACGTCGCGTGCTCCTGACGATGGTAGACTCGGGCCGGGAGGGCCCGGGAGCAGGAGGAGGCACCGTGGCCAACCTGGAAGAGCGGGTATCAGCCCTGGAAGCCCACGCCGACCATCACACACCGGCGATCGACGCCGCACGAGCGGACATTCAGGGTCTACGATCCGAGATGGGCCAGCTGCGCGGCGAGATGGCGCAGATGCGCGGCGAGATGGGCCAGCTGCGCGGCGAAACGGCCACGCGAGCCGACATCGCGGAAGTGTTCCGACGTATCGATCGCGTGGACGGGAAAGTGGACCGGCTGTTCATGTGGACGGTCGGGCTCATGGTGAGCGGTTTCTTCGTCATCATCGGCGCGCTGGTGGGAGTCGCGTTCAGGCTGCCAGGATGATCTGGATGTCGCCCACGTTCGTGGTCGTTGGTCCCGTCCGGATCAAATCGCCCAGCGTCTCGAAAAACGCGTAAGCATTGTTGGCGTCCAGATACGCCGTGGGATCGAGACCCGTAGCGTGCGCGCGCGCGAGCGTGGTGGTGTCGACGATCGCGCCCGCGGCGTCGGTAGGCCCGTCTACGCCGTCGGTGCCGACGCTGGCGGCCACGACGGCCGTGCCGAGCGCCGCCAGCGCGTGCGCCATGCCGAGCGCGCACTCCTGATTGCGTCCGCCCTTGCCGGGGCCGGTGACGCGGACCGTCGTCTCACCGGCGGCGAGGAGGCAGACCTTCCGTCTGGAGGCGGACGCGGCCCGCACGGTGCACGCCGCGTGCGCCAGCTCGTCGCCGGCGGCGCGCGCGTCGCCCACCACGGGCTCCTCGATCACGTGCACCTCGTAGCCGAGCGCTTCGGCCGCGCGGCGCGCGCCGTCGAGCGCCGAGTGGCGCCCGCCAATGACGCGCGCCTGCGCTCGCGCGAGCGCGGGGTCGCCGGGCTTCGGCGTCTCGTGGATGTCGCCGGCCGTGCCGTGCTCGAGGCGCGTGACGACGGCCGGCGGGTACGCGCGGCTGCCGCCATACTCCTCGAGCACGCCAAGCGCGGCGGCGAACGTCGTCTCGTCCGCCACGGTGGGCCCGCCCCCGATGGCGGACAGGTCGTCGCCGACGACGTCGGAGACGGCAAGCGTCAGCACGGCGCCGGGTGTTGCCGCGGCGAGGTGTCCGCCCTTCACCGCCGACAGGTGCTTGCGCACGGCCGCGAGGTGATGAATCTCCGCGCCGTGCGAGAGCAGCAGCCGGGCCGTCTGCTGCTTGTCGGCCAGCGTGATCCCTTCGGCCGGCAGCGCCATGAGCGACGACGCGCCTCCCGAGAGCAGGACGACGAGCAGATCACGCTCGCTCACGCCGGCGGCCATCGCCAGCGCCATGTGCGCGGCGGCCACGCTGCGCTCGTCGGGAACCGGATGCGCACCGCCGAGGACGCGGGCGAACCGGACCGACGCCAGCGCCTCCGCGAGAAAGGCCTCGAGCATCGGCGCCGCGGCCTTCCCCACGGCCAGCACGTCCACGGCGCTGGCGGCGCGGAACGCCGCCGTGATCGCGGGGTCCTCGAGCGCCCGGCGTACGAGGCGGCCGGCATCCGAGGCATCGAGCGCGGCGCGCACGACGGCCGTCAGATCGGTGCGGAGCTCGGTTAAGGGGCGGGTCAGTTAACTTGTTTCGGATCGGAGCGGGCGGAAAGGCCGGTGGCGACGTCGAACTGGCGGAGGAGGCGGCTGACGATCTTGTCGGCGTCCGCCTTGGTGCAGAGCCGATCGAGCTGCGACATCACCTTCGTGAGCGCGCGCTCCATGTCGTCGATGGCGCGATCCGAGTAGAACTCGCGCTGCTGTTCGAGGCAGCGCTGACATTTCACGAACTCTTCCCGGTAGAAATCGGTCAATGAATGGAGAACGGGATCGGCGGGCGGACGGGAATCGGTCAGGTAACGTAACAGACGGTTCCGCGCTACGGGCATGCCTGAGTTCTCCTTCAGTCTAGCGAGGCGTGTACACGCCTGTCAAACCGCGTGACGGGACGCCACGAACCCCCCAGCCCCGCCGACCAGCATCCCGCCGGCCGCCAGATAGACGGCGAACCGGGCGGGCAGGAACTGCATCGCGCCGCCGTCGAGCAGCGCCGCGAGCTCGGTCCCCCACCAGGCGGAGATGGCCCCGAACCCCGCCCAGAGGACCGCCAGCGCCACGAGCGCCCCGAGGCCGCCCTGGATCAGCCCTTCCGCGACAAACGGGCCGCGGATGAACGCCACGGGCGAGCCGACGAGCTGCATGATCTCGAGCTCGTCGCGCCGCGCGTGCAGCCCGAGGCGGACGACGGTCGCCACGGTCAGGCCCGCGGCCAGCGCCATCAGGATCGCCAGGGCGAAACCCGCGCCGCGCACGGCCCCCAGGCCCGAGGTCACCCGCGCGAGCCACTCCCGGTCATATCGAACATCGGCCACGCCGGCTAGACCTGCAATCTCCTGCACGAGCCGCCCGGCGCGGCCATCGGTTTCCGCCGCCGGGTCCACGCGCACCTCGACGGAGGCGGGAAAGGGGTTGTCGTCGAGGCCGTCAGCGACGGAGGCGAGGTCGGCGAACTCGCGGCGGAACCGCGCGATCGCGTCGGCCTTCGAGACATACTCGCGGCCCGCTGCGACCCCGCTGCCGTCGATCATCGCCTCCAGCGCGCCGCGCTGCTCCGACGTCGCATCGTCCGCCAGGTAGACGGAGAACTCGGCCGAGGACGTCCAGCGCGCAAGCAGCTGCTCGACGTTCCACGTCACCAGCAGCAGCGCGCCGAGCACCAGCATCGCCAGCGCGATGGCGACGACCGCGAACATGCTGGAGCCGCGGGTACGCCAGAGGCTCGCCCAGCCTTCGCGCAGCGCGTAGTCGATGGCCCTCAGGATGCGACCTCGCTCATGCGACCTCAACCACCTTTCCCTGATCGAGCGTGATCGTGCGGCGGCCGACCAGGCGGATGAGCTCGCGGTCGTGCGTGGCGACGAGCACCGTCGTGCCGCCGGCGTTGATCTCGCGGAGCAGGTTCATGATCTCGAGCGAGAGATCCGGGTCGAGGTTGCCCGTGGGCTCGTCGGCCAGCAGGAGCACGGGATCGCTGACGAGCGCGCGCGCGATGGCGATGCGCTGCTGCTCGCCGCCGGAGAGGTCGAGCGGGTAGGCGTTCATCCGGT
>Ga0194131_10009888_pt1 | contig 11885 bp, 14 predicted proteins | sample TA2KigO120mmetaG_FD_148631 | JGI IMG/M metagenome (GOLD analysis project Ga0194131, IMG submission 148631) | Freshwater microbial communities from Lake Tanganyika, Tanzania - TA2015053 Kigoma Offshore 120m | ecosystem: Environmental > Aquatic > Freshwater > Lake | place: Tanzania: Lake... | reverse complement strand
ATCCACCGACCAGGCTAAAGACCTGGCGCAACTCAAAGCGGATTACCTCTGGGCCGTCCAGCAGCGCGACTCAAATATCTTTTCCCGCCAAAGGCTCAACTTCGAAACGCGCAATTGTGTCTGGAAGGGCCAGAGCGCCGACGGCAAGAAGCATCGCAAGAATTACGGGGTCGATGTCTTCCCGTGGGAAGGCGCGGCGGACAGCCGCGTGCAGCTCGTGGATAAATACATCAACGAGGACGTCGCCCTGCTCATGGTGCTTTGGTCCCGGATGCGCACCATCGTGTTCGGCGTCGAGAGTAACGACGCCCAATTCGCCACGCGGATGACAAACTTCCTGCGTTGGATGAAATACACCCAGATGGAGGAAGCCTTTGACGAGGCGGAACTCCTGGCGAATTACATCCTGGAGAATGGCAGCGCTGTGCTCGGCGTCTTCTGGTGCCAGCAAACTCAACTCGGTTACGAGGAGATCGATCTGGAGACCGTCCGGACGTTCGCTATGGAAATGGGCCGCCGCGATCCGGAGAGTGACCTGGCCAACCTGCCCGCGTTGATCATGGACCCGGAACAGATCGACCGCGCGCTCGCCGTCGCCGAAACGTTCTATCCCGATCTGCCCCGCGACCGGCTGCGCAAAGTCGTCAACGATTTGCGCGCGACGGGCGCGGCGCGGTTTCCCCGCCGCTACCAGGTCAAGAGCCGGCCTGAGTTCGTCGCGTTCTGCCCGAATTACGATTTTTTCATTCCGCCCGAAGCCACGGACCTGCAGAAGGCCAGCGCTCTCTGGCGCCGCGAATTGCTCACCGAATCCGCCCTGCGGGAACGGGTCCTCTCCAACCAGTGGAACGAAGCCTGGGTCGAGCAAATGATCGAGACCCAACGCGGACGCATCACCGTCGAGACCGATGCCAAACTCTACAACCGGCGCGCGAATTATCTCGGCGCGCTGGACGCGGCGAAATTGTTCGAGGTCATTCACGCATACCGCCGGTTGTCCGATGCGGAAGGGGTGCCGGGGATTTATTACACGTGTTTCTCGCCCGGGATCCTCGACCAGTCCGCCTACCACGACCTTCTGAATTACGATCATGGCCAATATCCGTGCATCCACTTCCAGCGCGAGAAGCGGTCCCGGTGGATCGATGACAGCCGCGGTTACGGCGAAATCGCCTCCACGTGGCAGCAACAGATCAAGGTCGAGTGGGACAGCCGCATCGATCGCGCTTCGATCGCCACGCTCCCGCCTTTCTATCATCCGCCCGGCCTGGCGCCGGCGGCCTGGGGTCCCGGCGTCAAAGTCCCGACGATGCGCCGCGACGATTACGGATTCGCGGATGTCCCGCAACGCGATCTCGGCTCCCAGGAAGTGGAGGAAAGCGTCCGGAAATTTGCGGACGAATATTTCGGACGCCCGGTCGATGAACAGAACGCGGTGGCGGCGCAGATCATGAAGCAGCATTTAGCGAACGCATGGATGAACGGTTGGAAACGCGCGGATTCGCAGATGCTGCAGCTTTGCCAGCAATTCATGCCGGACGAATTTTATTATCGGGTCGTCGGGTCGATGAAAGGGCGCACGATCCGCGCCACGCGCGAAGAAATCCAGGGCAAGTTCGATCTCGGCATCAACTACAACGTGCAGGATCTCGACCCCGAATACGTCAAAAGCAAACTGGAATTGATCGAGCGCGCGCTCCAGATGGACGTGAACGGCATCGTCGATCGCAACGAAGCTCTCGCGTTCGTCTTCGACATGGTCGATCCCAACTCCGGGGAGCGCTTGCTCAAGCCGGCGGAGGCCGCGGCGCAACAAGAGATCGAGGATGAGCAAACCGTCTTCGTCAAACTGCTCAACGCCATCCCGGTCGATATCAAGCCGGGCCAGGCTTACCAATTGCGTCTGGACGTGCTGAAAAATCTCTTCAATCAAAACGCCCAGGCGCAGGAGCGCTATCAGCAGGATCCGCAAGTGAAACAAGCCTTTGAGAATCGCGTGAAGCAACTGACCCAGCAACTGGTGCAACGCGAAAACGCGATCACGGGCCGCCTGGGCGCGCCTTCGGCTATGCCCCAGATCGCCCAATGAAATACTCCGAACTCCTCGAGATGGGCCGCCGCATGTCCGCGGAGGAGCGGCAAGCGAACCTGCGCAGCTTGTTGACCGATCCGCGGTGCGCGGCGGTCGTGAGTTTGATCGAGGATGACAAAACGCAGTTTGTCTCCCAGGGGTCCGCGCAAAAGATGGCGGCGCATCCCGGCAGCCTGGCGCATTGCATGGGTTCCGTACACGCGTTGGAAGTTCTCGAAGGGCAACTCCGGCAAATCGCGGACGTGCCCGCCGGTCGCGAGGCGCCACCGGAAGAATGATTCTCAAATGATGACCGAGGCAAAGTTGTCCTAAGTTGTCCTAAGTTGTTGCAGATTTCGACCTAGCCCCTTGTCAAACCTCTTCCACTCGCGTCCTAGTCGCGCCTGACACGGGGCTTTTGCTTGGGTTTGAGCCCAGGATCAAACCGATGTAACCCGACTTGCCGGGCAAAGCATGAAGACGAAGACAAATCAGTCCGCCGGCCCAGCCGCTCCCGCTGAAGCGGCCAGCAATCAATCGGTGGACGAACTGGCTGCGATGCTCAAATCGCGGAGGAGCAAGGCAAGCTCACCCGCGCCTTCGGCCGCCAGTCCCGCCAACCCTCAGCCCAACGCTCCGCCCGCTGCGGCGTCAAATGAGCCGACGAACGCGACGGAGGAGCCCGCTCCCCTCGAATCGAATTCAGAACCATCGCCTGCCGCCGAACCGCTCGCGGCTGCTGCGCCTGACCCAACGCCCTCTGAACCCGAGTCCACCGAAGAGTTGTCCCCTGAAGAAACACCTGCGGACGCTCAAACTTTGGACGAAGAAGAAATGGCCGCGGCGGAAGAGGCCAAGCAGCAAAACGCGGTCCGCGCCTTACAGAAGCGCATCAGCAAAATCGTCAAGCAGCGCAACGACGAACGATTGCTCCGCCAACATGCCGAGCAACAGGTCGCGGAACTGCAGACGACGAAAGTCAATGGTCAAGAAACCAAACACCCGGCCGCTTCGACTCCGGCGGAGCCTTACGGCTCTCATCCCGAGATCAGCCAGCTCAACGAACAGTTGGCCGAAGTGGAATCGGTGTTGAACTGGACGGACCAAAATCCGGACGGGTTTCAATCCGAAGACGGCAAGCTGAACTACGACGCGGCGCGGATCCGGCAGGTCCGCGCCCAGGCCGTGCGCAAGCAACAGGCGCTTTTGGCGCGCAAAGAAGCGCGCGTTGTGCAACTCGAACAGGAGTACAACGCGGCCCGCTCACAAAACTTGGGCCGAGCGCGGGAGATCTATCCCTGGATGCAAACCAAAACGTCGCCAGAGTATCAGGAAGCCACTGCAATCCTGCAGAGATTCCCGGCTCTGTTGGAGGACCCGGAATATCCGCTGATCGTCGGCGATTACATGCGTGGACGGAATGCGCGGCTGGCCGCGTCCGCGGCGAAGTCTCCGCCGATGTTGTCAATCAAGCCGAAAGCGTCCACGACGCCGACCCCGGTGATCACCGCCAGCGCGGGCACAGCGCCGAAGATCGATCCGTTGCAGAAGCAAATCCAGGCGGCGGAAGCTGAATTCGAGACGACGGGGAGCATGGAAGCCTACAAGAAAGTGCTCAAACTCAAACGCCAGGTCCGCCAAGCGGCCTGACAAAACAAAGAAAGTTTTTTTTCGTCTCATGAATGCCAATTCTTACAGTTCTCCGGGCACCACCGGAGGTAATCGCGAGGATCTGCGCGGTCCGCTCACCATCCTCGAACCGGAGGAAACTCCATTCACGTCCATGCTCAAGAAAGGACCCGCTCCTAAAGCGACGCTGGTCGAAGTGGTCGCGGATACCCTGCGCGCCCCGCGCATGTCCGGCAGCCGCGAAGGCTCATCGGGCGCAAAGGGCGGCAACAAAGCGGTCAAACGCCAACGGTTCGGGTCCTACGTCCACCGCTGGCATGACACCTTCGGCGTGACGGATGTGCAGCAAGCGATCACCGAAGCCGGCGGCAACGCCGTGACCACCGATGAATACGCCGACGCCAAGGCCAAGTGCATCCGCGAAGTCAAACGCGACATCGAAGCCACGATCTGCGCCAACCAAGACGGCCAAGGCGGTTCTGACGACGAGATGCGCAGCCGCGGCCTGTTCAAGTGGCTCGCCTCTTCTCAGACACCGTCGGTCCCTTCCGATTTCCAGGCCCCGGCGGATCAGCGCGTCACGAGTTTGGCCACGCTCACCGAAGGGCAACTGCAGACGACGCTCAAGAGCCTGAAGAAGAATTACGGCGGCGCGCGATCATACGAGTGCATCGCCGGCAACGATTACTGCGAAGACTTCGACAACTTCACCCGGCTCCGGTCGGACACCAACACGGAACGCTATCGCGTCACGGAAATGGCCAGCGAGCAGAAAATCTCGATGGTCGTGAAAGTCTTCGAGAGTTCCTTCGGCCGGCTGAACATCATCCCCAGTGAATTCCTCAACATCACCGCCGCCGGCGTGGGCGATGTCGATGCCCTGGCGATCATCAACCGCGATCTCTGGGAGCTGCTCTTCCTGGACGAACTCCACAGCGCCGATGACGACCCGGATGCGGGCGGACTGAGCGGCTACGTCAAAGCCATCGGCGGACTGTTCTGCCGGATGCCCAAGGGCAGCGCGTTCATCATGAACTAAAGGGCACTGACAACTGACAACTGACAACTGACAACTAACAACTCATGAAACATTACAAACTTCGCCCCCCACAGATCGCCGCCGTTGGGTTCACCGATCTCTTTGTGCTGACGCACGCGGACCTGACGGAAACCACCGATAACACCGATCAAGCGATCACCCTGGACCAGGTTGAATTCGGCGATTACATCGCCTACGACGCCTTGATCGAAATCAAAACCGCCTTCGACGCCGCCTCAGCGGATGAAGGGCTGAACATCACCCTGGGTGTCAACGGCGCGTTGACCCAATTCATCGGCAACAGCGCCCTGGTGTCGTCCGGCACCGGCACGGCCGCGAAAACGGCGTATGCTCCGGCAGCGGGCGGCGCGCCGTACATCGTCCCCACCGGCGGCAAAAACATTCAGGCCAACTTCGACATCACCGACGCAGATGGCGACCTCGAGGACCATTCTGCGGGCGAAGTCTGGATCTGGATGAATATCCGCCGTCTGATCGAGCGCGATATCTCAGCGTAGTCCAAACGTCTGGACGGGTCTCCAAACCCTTATGTCCGAACTCCTCATCTCCGCCGGGGCCCGGTCCAATGTCCGGGCCCTGGCGGCTCAATCTTCGCCGGGCGGCGTGCATTCTGCCCGGATGGTGCCACGCGATCCCCGGAGAAATCAGGGACCTTTGGGGATCTCCCATTCTCCAAAACCACACGCTCCGCAACAGGCACGGGAGCGCTCGACCGCAGATCGCGGTCGAGCGCTCGCGCCTGGGCTTCTCATCCCGAAATTCCAAACCCTGGTGATGCGCTGGGACGAATACATGTGGCGCGAGTTGCGCGAAGGCGGACGGCTCTACCAGTACTTGCGCCGCGAGCGGCATCAAGGACCCCGGCGCATCCGCGCGGTCGCCCGCCAGATGCACGGCTTCCGGCAGAACAACAAAAGCGAGTTCCGCCTCCGGGCCGCCGTGCCCGCGCGTGAATACTTTCGCTGGCTGCAAGAGGATCCAGATTTCTGGGCGGACAACCGCAACCTCAAAAGCCTCAAACGCGATAATCCGGACATGGCGATTTACCCATGACCTATGGCCCTCCGTCGCGTCACTTACCTGTCCGTGCTCGAACTCGCGAGCACGCTCTTTTCCGGCGATCCCTCCCCGGATGCCGAGGATGCTGCGAGCCTGAACAAGTTCATCCGCCGCTGGGCCCGCGAAGCCTGGGAGAAATATTTCTGGCCGGAATGGACGCCTATCGAGAAACGCCAGTTCCGCGCCGATTGGTCGAGCGCCACGACCTACAGCGCGCCGACTGCCACGGCCGCCGTGGAAATCTACTATCCCAACGCTAAAAAGTATTACCAGAGCTTGCGCGGCACCAACACCAACAACACCCCGGCAACCGGCGCCGCGTTGACCGAGAACTCCGCCTTTTGGGCTGAAAGCGTCGCGAGCTATTCCGGTGACGATTGGGCTGCCAGCACGGTTTACGCCGTCGGCAAGCGGGTGTTGAACCCGACCGACCAGCGCTACTACCAATGTCACACCGCCCACACGTCCGGCGCGACCTTTGACGCAACCAAATTCGGCATTTTGACCCCATTCGTCCGCAGTATCGACTACGAGCAGACGGGCAAAACGCCAATCGGCGAAGTCAAACAAGTCTGGGATTCCGATCCGCGCGTGTTTGAGACCGCCGATCCTATGATCTTCGACCTGACCGACACGATTGTGGTGCGCGGGACGTTGCCGATCATCTATGTCGAATTTCGCAAACGGGCTCCGGACTTCAGCGGAAGCACCTACAGCGCCACGGCCACGTACGCGGTCGATGCCCAAATCTATTTCACCGATGGCGACTTCTACAAATGCCTGTCCGCAACCAGTGCCGGGGAATCTCCCACAACGGCGGCTGCAAAATGGGAGCGCCTGGATTTCCCGATGATCCTGAAAGAGATCGTGGCCCAAGGCGCTTATGAGCAGATGCTCAAGACCGATGGCCAGAATGAAAAGACGCTCCTGGAAAAGAGCGAAGCGCTGCGTCTGCTCGCCCGCGAGATCGACAAGATCGAACGCCAGCAAGGCCAGGCGGGAGCGTTGAACGTGTTGACTCGATAAACCTATGACTAATAACGGATTCTTTGGACAATTGGACGACACCAGCCCGATGGTGCCGGCAGAGAATGAATTTGCGCCGGCGCGCATCACATCCGCCCGCGCCATCCACACGCATCCCCGCGACTCGGCAGGGAATGCGGCCGAAAACGCCACGGACACAGTGCTGTCGTCGTCGGCGCGCACCGCGAGCATTAACAGCGCTGATCAGACGAACCTCAACTATCGCGGCGTCCAGGTCATCATCGATGCGACCGCCGCCAGCGCCACGCCCTCGCTGACGGTGAAAATCCAGGGGAAAGACCCGGTTTCGGGGAAATATTACGACCTGATCACCAGCGCCGCCATCACCGGAATCAGCACGACGGTGCTCAAGGTCTATCCGGGAATCACGGCGTCGGCCAACGCGGCCGTCTCCGACGTGTTGCCGAAAACCTGGCGGGTTTCCGTGACCGCCGCGAACACGGACTCGATCACGTATAGTGCCGTTGCGAATTTAATCCTTTGAGCCCGTTAAGTGGAAATGATGAATTCCACCGATGAACGGGTCATCCGGTTGGAAATGGAAGTGGAGAGAATCGCATCCGAGATGAAAACCACCACCAAAATCCAGAACGAAGCCAATACCGGTCTGAAAGGTGAAATCGTCAAACTCGAAGAACGCGTGCGCGCACTCGAGAAAGCCGTGTACATCGGGTTCGGCGCCGTGGCCACCATTCAGGTCGCTCTGCAAGTCCTGCTCAAATGAACTGGAAAGCGTGGAAACGCGGTTTGTCCGTGGCGGCCTTAACGGGGCTACTCACCGCCTTGATCACCCTCGGCGTGGTCGAGAGCATCACCTGGGAAGAGCTGGCGTTGCTCCTGGCCCTGGGCGCCGCCAAAGACATGCTGCTTTTCCTCAAGGAGCATCCCGTCGAGAAAGTGCATCACACCACATTCCTGCGCAAATTATGAGACGATCCTTCAAACACTAACTGAAAGGCAAAAGATGAAAAGTTGGAGAACGACGGTATTCGGCGCGGGTGGGTTATTGACGGTTGCTGCGGGTGTGGTCAATGCGATGTTCGACGGCGACCCCGCGACTAACCCAGACTGGATAGTGGTGATCGCGGCGATGTCAACCGCCATTGGTCTCCTCTTCGCCAGGGATGACAAAGTGACTTCCGAACAGGCGGGAGCGAAATGACCTGGGTAAAACTACTCCTCCTCCTGTGCAAGCTCCTCCCTTGGCTTAACCGCTGGTTGAATGAACACACCGCTACGAAACGCTTGGAGCAGAAGGATGGCGTTGTTGATTCTGGTATCGACCGGTTGCTTGCAGCCGAGGTTGGAAAACAGCCAGCGGTTGATGAAACGGCCCGACTTTCCGCTGGCGGTGCAGGCGGCACCGGAGTGGGTGCGGGACAGCTTGAAGACAATAAATCGTCTTGAGTTTGAACTGGAGCGAAAGTGATCTTTATTGAACTCATCAACCCATTCCGCCGCCGCCGCCGCCAATGTTTTGACATGTGACGATCGAGGAAGAAAATCTGCAACTCCGCAAACGCCTGCAAGCGGCCCAAACGCTGATCCACCAGCAACGCGCCCGCGAGCGCCACGTGCGCCACACGCGTCTGGCAGTTGTGGCGGGCAATTTCGTCGATCAAATCGATCCTAAACGTGAAACCGAGAAAGCGGACGCATTCCTGGCCTCAGCCGAAACGAAATTTCAGGAACTGGTTGAAGCCCTGAGATTCTACGGCGCGCCCGCGAACTATAAGAACGCGCTGGGCGCCACCAGCTTGAATTCCCCTGTCGTCGCCGATGGCGGCGCCCGCGCGCGCAGGATCCTCGTGGAGTTCGTATGATCCAACTCCAAGGCAATATCGCGAATCTGGGCGAGGGCGTGCTGAGCGGCCCGACGGAAACTCTCATCACGGTCCGCGCGCAAACCAGCGTGCTCGTGCAAAACATCACCCTGGTGAACACGGACTCCGTCAACCGGACGTGCAACGTCTATCTCAATCGCAGCGGCACGCGCCGGCGCATTTCGCCCAAAGATGTCACGCTGCGCCCGGGCTACGTCGTGGAATTGAACGCGGGCTATAGCCTGCAAGCCGGCAATTCCATCGAGGCCGACGCCAGCGCCGGCGCGGTGATCGAATGGACCATCAATGGCTTCGAACTCGCCCAATGAGAACGCTCGATAATTTCGGACGAGAACTGGACGAAGATTTTGTCGATGAACATATCCAGAGCCAGGCCGATCAAGTCTGGGTCATTCCGCATGGGCGCGGCCGCAAGATTCTCGCCACCGTTTTCGATGAAAGCGGCCAGGAAATCTTGACCGATGTCGATCAGGGCGATCTGAACACCGCTTACATCCGCTGGAATTATGCCGCCCGTGGGCGCGTCCTTTTCAAATGAAATTCGGCAATCACACTGACTTCCAAAAGGTCAACGAGCTGCGCAATGTCCTGCTCGAAATCAAGGCGTCCAGCCCGTCCGCCGGCGATGTCGTCCAGGCGCAGATTTGGTATAACAGCGCCGGGAGCCAGCAACGCATCGAATTCCGCGACGGCAGCGCCGTGATCAAAGTCCCGCGCCTGGATTATCAGGAAACAGTTTCCGCCCGCTGGAATTTCACATCCACCGGCCAGCCCTTCACGGTCACCAGCACGACGCGCGTCGATAACCTGAACGCCCATTATCTGGCGGACAGCGGCAGCACCGGCCGCCTGGCCGATGCGACAGCGGCCGCGAACACGATTGTCCTCCGAGATGCCAACGCGCGCCTGAAGGCTGCTGATCCTTCCGCGAGTGATGATGTGGTCAACCTCGGGTACATGACCGCGTATGTGGCGGGCATCCGCGATCCCAAAGAAGCGGCACGCGTGGCCACCACAGCGAATCTTGCCGCGACACGCAGCAGTAACACGCTCACCGCTACCGCCAACGGCTCGATCAACACCGCCGGAATCGATGGCGTCACCAACCTGGCCGTGAATGATCGTGCGCTCGTGAAGAACCAGAGCACCGGCGCCGATAACGGCATCTACATCATCACCGATTTAGGCAGCGCAAGCACGCCCTGGGTCATGCAGCGCAGCGCGGACGCGGACAGCAGCGCCGAAGTCACCAACGGCGTGCAAATTTGGATCACCTCTGGAACGACCAATGGCAGCAGTGGCTGGCTATTGACGACGGCAGACCCCATCACGCTCAACACGACGGCGTTGACGTTCATCCAGATCAACGGCTCGGCGCAGCTCCTCCAGGGCAACGGCATCGACATCACAGGCAACACCATCTCGGTCAAAATCTCTGCCAGCACGACCTACACAACCGGGGCGGTGCTTTACAACGGATCAACCTCGACAATAACGGGGTTTACTACAGCAGGTGTCTTACAAGTAACCTCTGGTGCAGCGCCAACAGCGGCCACCGGCACTCAATACGGTGTTCCTTATTGGGCGACGACTACAACCTTGGGCACAACTGCGGCGGGGACTGCAACAACGGTTTTGCATGGTAATGCTTCAGGAGCGCCGTCCTGGTCTGCTGTGTCGTTGACGGCTGATGTGACGGGAACGCTTCTTGTTGGCAATGGGGGAACCGGAGCTATAACGTTGACTGGGATGCTCAAGGGCAACGGGACCAGCGCGATCAGCGCCGTAACAGGTGGCACCAACCGCGTTACGTTTTGGAGCGATGCGAATACGATTTCCAGCGATGCGAACTTCACATGGGACGCTTCGTTGCTCACGGTCGTAAAAACTTCCATCGGAGCCACGCAAGACGATGGTTATGGCGTAGCCGTGAGAAACACGACGGCAGCAGCGGCAGGTGCTCAGCAATACTCTCCGCCGATGCGATGGGAAGGGCAAGGATGGAAGACGGACGCGACAGCGGCAAGTCAATCAGTCGAGTTCCGCGCTTACATCGTGCCTGTCCAGGGAACGGCTAACCCGACTGGTTATCTGCTCCTGGAGAGTTCAGTGAACGCGGCATCTTACGCCGGGCCGTTTACATTTTCGACGGTTGGTGGTCTGTCAGTCGGCAGCGCGACCGAGATGGCTGCCGGAGTGATCAACGCCAATGTCGGCTTCAGGGTTGCCAATGCCGCAACATCCAATGCCGTTCTGCGTGGCAACGGAACCAACTTCGTGTCTTCTGCGGCGGCAGCTTTGACCAAGAGCGATGACACGAATGTCACGCTCACGCTTGGTGGGACACCGACCACGGCTTTGCTCGATGCAGTGTCATTGACTCTGGGTTGGACCGGTCAACTGGCGGTGTCGCGGGGCGGGACAGGGGCCAGCACGTTGACGGGAATGCTCAAGGGCAACGGGACCAGCGCGATCAGCGCCGTAACAGGCGCAACGAACCGCGTCACGTTTTGGAGCGATGCCAATACGATTTCGAGTGACGCGAATTTGACGTGGGATGGCTCGACATTCACGATTCAACATGCGGGTTCAACGAATGGTTTGTTGGTGAAACGAACATCTGGATACGGAACTCTTATCCTGACTGGTAGCACAACGCATGGTGGCAGCATTATCTTCAAGGATTCCGGAGGAACAATAACGGCGGAAATAGATGGTTTCGCGTCTTCAGCGGGAGAGGATGGTTTCATTCTTTCGTTCTATACAAACGGATCGCGACGATGGGGAATCTCGACCGCTGGCATCCTCCAATCCAACGGCGCACAAACCATTCAGACAAGCACGGGCAATCTGACTCTCGCAACGGCGGCGGGGAATGGAAACGTCGCGGTCAACGCACACGGGACTGGAGATTTCGTGGTGTTCACCAACATGCTATATGTCGATCAGAGTGCAGGCTTCGTCGGCATCGGGACGACCGGACCCACCGCTAAACTCCATATTCTTGATGGAGGCACTGCGACCGGCGCTGTTGCTTCCGTTGTTTCCTTTTTTCAATCAAGCACTATTGCGTCAACTAATTCTAGAATTGCCATTGTTTCTGGCACAACCGGAGTAGCTGGCCTCGCGTTTGGCGACACCGCCTCTGCCACGCAAGGACGTTTGGACTACGACA
>Ga0194131_10009887_pt1 | contig 11887 bp, 4 predicted proteins | sample TA2KigO120mmetaG_FD_148631 | JGI IMG/M metagenome (GOLD analysis project Ga0194131, IMG submission 148631) | Freshwater microbial communities from Lake Tanganyika, Tanzania - TA2015053 Kigoma Offshore 120m | ecosystem: Environmental > Aquatic > Freshwater > Lake | place: Tanzania: Lake... | reverse complement strand
CGACGGCCAGCGCCTCTTCGTTGAGTTCGAGCTTGTTGAGGCCGGTCATCAGTGCGGCGTAGGCCAGCGCGGTGTAGCCCAGCCCCACGCCGATGTTGCGCAGCACCGTGGAGTCGGTCAGGTCACGCTGCCAGCGGCTGATGGGCAGCTTCTCCGAGAGGTGCCTGAGCACCGCATTGGCCAGACCCAGATTGCCTTCGGCGTTTTCGAAGTCGATCGGGTTGACCTTGTGCGGCATGGTGGAAGACCCGATCTCGCCGGCCTTGAGCTTTTGCTTGAAATAGCCCAGGCTCACATAGCCCCAGATGTCACGCGCCAGATCGATCAGGATGGTGTTGGCGCGGGCCGTGGCGTCGAACAGCTCGGCCATGTAGTCGTGCGGCTCGATCTGGATGCTAAAGGGCTGGAACGTCAGGCCCAGGCCCCATGGACCGCGCTGGCCTGCCCCGGGTTCGGGCGTTTCCACCACGTTCCTGGCAAAAGCTTCCCAGTCGAAATCGGGCCAGGCCGAGAGGTGGGCGTTGTAATTGCCCACCGCGCCGTTCATCTTGCCCATGAGTTTGACCGCGGCGATGTTGTCGCGGCAGCCCTTCAGGCGCACCACCACATTGGCCAGTTCCTTGCCCACCGTGGTGGGGCTGGCGGTCTGGCCGTGGGTGCGGCTGAGCATGGGCACGGCGGCGAAGGTGTGGGCCATCTCGCGCAGCTTGGCAATGAGCGCGTCCAGGCCGGGCAGCATGACCTCGGCGCGCGCGTGCTTGATTTGCAGGGCGTGGCTGGTGTTGTTGATGTCCTCGCTGGTGCAGGCGAAATGCACGAACTCCGCCACTTTTTCGAGCTCGGGCTGGCCCTGGAACTTGGACTTGATCCAGTATTCGACGGCCTTGACGTCGTGGTTGGTGGTTTTCTCAAAGGCCTTGATGGCCAGACCATCGGCCTCGCTGAAGTGCTCCACCAGGCCCCTGAGCTGATCCCGGGCGCTGGGCGAAAGCGGCTTGAACTCCTCGAAGCCCGCATCCGACAGCGCGATGAACCAGGCGATTTCGACCTGCACGCGCCGATGCATATAGCCCAGTTCACTGACCAGCGGGCGCAAGGCGTTGAGTTTGCTGGCATAACGGCCATCCAGCGGCGAGAGGGCGGAAATCGGGGTGAAGTTCATGCCTCGATTGTAGGCGGCGCGGGTTTTCCCGTAAGCGCACAGCGGCATCCGGACGCGTCGGCCCCCGCACCCCACTTGCCTCTAAAATCGATTACTGTTGTTTTTGGCAGTTCCTCATGAAACTCATCGGCTCGCTCACCAGCCCCTACGTCTGCAAAGTCCGCATCGTGCTGGCAGAAAAGAAACTGGACTACCAGTTCGTGCCCGAAGACGTGTGGTCAAGCGACACCCGCATCCACGCATCCAACCCCCTGGGCAAGGTGCCCTGCCTGATCATGGAGGGGCACGAGGCGGTGTTCGACTCGCGCGTGATCGTCGAATACCTGGACACGCTCTCGCCCGTCGGCAAGCTGATCCCGACCGACGGGCGCGAACGCGCCGAGGTCAAAACCTGGGAAGCCCTGGCCGATGGCGTGATGGACGCGGCCGTGCTGGCGCGTTTGGAGAGCACCTGGCCCGGGCGCAGCGAAGGGCAGCGCAGCCAGGCCTGGATCACGCGCCAGCTCGAAAAAATCGACCACGCCCTGCAGGCCATGAGCCAGGGTCTGGGCGACAAACCCTTTTGCTCGGGCATCCACCTGAGCCTGTCCGACATCGCCGTGGGCAGCGCCCTGGCCTACCTGGATTTGCGTTTTCCGCAGATCGACTGGCGCAGCGCCCACCCCAGGTTGCACAAGCTGTTCGACAAGCTGATGCAGCGTCCGAGTTTCATCGACTGCGTGCCCCGGGCCTGAGCCCCGCGGCCTGCGCCTTCACCTGTAGAACGCCTCGACCGTCCCCTTGAGTTTGAGCATCAGCGGCCGGCCCTTGCGGTCCAGCGCCTTGCCGGCGGGCACCTTGACCCAGCCTTCGCTGACACAATATTCCTCGACGTCGAAACGCTCCTTGCCGTTGAAGCGGATGCCCACATCGTGTGCGAACACCGCCGCCACATGGTGCGGGCTGCGCGGGTCGATGGACAGGTGATCGGGCAATTCTGGGCGGGTGGCGTCGTTCATGGTGCGGCGTGAAAGCAAAAGCCCGATTGTCGAGCATGCGCCGGCCTCAGCGGCAAACGGGCTTGCCGGCCCAGCATCCATCTAATAAATAGGACAAAAGATGCTGTCGATGCTATAAATCGACACCTTTTTCTTATTTATTGGATTTGCATGCCCACATCCGGTCGATCTGGCTTGGCCTCTTGGCTCGGGCGATTGGGCTGCCTGTGCCTGTTTGCCCGCGTGTGGGCGCAGGCCCCTCCCCTGACCGCATGGCCCGTGGAGACGAGCGCACCGGCGCCCGCCTACCGTCAATACGACAAGGTCGAAATCACCGGCTCATCCATCGTGCGCAAGGAGCAGACCCAGGCCCTGCCGGTGATGGTGTTCACACGCGAAGACATCCGCCGCACCGGCCTGGCCTCGATGACCGAGGTGCTGCAGGCCCTGCCCAGCATGGGCAATTTCGTGGAATCGAGCCAGCTCGCCATGCTCACCGGCGGCTACAGCAACGCCGCCCTGCACGGCCTGCCCACCGGGACACTGGTGCTGGTCAATGGCCTGCGCATGGCGCCGTTCGGTCGCCCGACCATCGTGGGCCCGGAGCGCTCGGGGGTGGACTTGCAAACACTGCCGCTGGTCGATGTGGAGCGCATCGAGGTGCTCAGCGACGGCGCCTCGTCTCTGTATGGCACCGATGCGATCGCCGGCGTGGTCAACATCATTTTGCGAAGCAGCCGCAAAGATGTCGAAATCCGTGCCGACCGGTTCAGCCCCGCAGGCGGGCGCGGCCAGGGCTGGTCGAGCAGCCTGAGCTGGGGCCATGGCCTGTTGCCACGCGATGGCCACAGTCTGATGCTGACCCTCGAAGTGTCAGACCGTCGCGAGTTGCTGGGCGCAGCACGCCCCTACGCCAGTCAAGGCTGGTACACCTTCGAGCACCAGGGGCAACGCTATGGGACCGGCGGATTTTTGCTGGACTACCCCAGCAGCCCCCCCACCCTGGAGGAGCGCGATGCGACGGGCGCCCCGGTCCGCCGGGTCAGCGCCGCGTATCCCGACGGGCAATGCACGGGCCGCTTCATCGCCTTCGCCAACACGCCCGGCTGTCTGTACAACCCCTACCCATCCCTGGGCATTTATCCGGCCGAGCAACAGGTGCGCCTGCACGCCCATGCAGAGGTCCAGCTGGACCATGGATTCATCGCTTTTGGCGAATACCTGCAGGGCCGCAGCCGCAACGATTTGGCGTCCGCCCTGTGGCCCAGCCACACCAGCGACTACGGTTTGGCGCCGGGCACCGAGGCGCATGCCCAGGCCTTGCAATCGGGGCTCGACCCCGCCCACACACGGCTGCTCTGGCAACCCGATTTGCCAGCCCTGCGCCAGCTTGGCCAGCAAAGCGCCCGCCGCATCCGCCTTGGGCTGCGGGGTGAAAGCGCGGGCTGGGATCACAGCGGACAGCTGTATTGGGCTGACCACCATGCCCTGATGTTTTCCCAGAACGCGGCCTCGCTCTCGTACAACACGGTCGGCCTGACGAACAACGCCGACGTCCTGCACCCCCTGGACAGCCACAATCCACTGACCCATTCGCTGCTGTCCTTGCAAAACACCACCCTCAAAGACCAGGGCACCCAAACGCTGTCCGGCCTGCAATGGCGGGCCTCCCGCACCCTTGCGCAATGGCAGGAACAAGATGTCCTCATGGGCTTGGGTCTGGACTGGCGCACGGAGCACAGCGACTACCAAAATCCCACCCTGGGCGCCAACCAAACCGGACCGCCAAGCTTTCGCGCGAGGCGTCACATCCGCGCGGCTTTTGGCGAACTGCAATTGCCTCTGGCGCCCAGCTGGCAGGCCTTGCTCGGCCTGCGAACCGACCGATACCAGGATGTGGGCGTCACCAGCAACGTCAAAATGGCCACACGCTGGGTCATCACCCCCGAGTGGTCCATGCGCGCGGCTGTGGGCAGCGGATTTCGCAGCCCCAGCGTGGCGCAGACCCACCGCGCACAAGCGCCTTTTTTCTGGGCCACGACGGAACGGCTGTTTGAGTGCAATGCCGCGCAGCAAGCGATCGCCAGCGCCTTGAAAACCGCCACCGGAGAAAGTGGCCTGTGCGACCGGACGAGCAACATCCTGTCGTTTGGCAATGGCAACCCCGAACTCAAGCCCGAGCGATCGACCCAGATCAGCTGGGGCCTGGCCTTTGTTGCGCAAGGCCATCTGCGCATCGCCGCCGATGTGTGGGCCGTCCGCATCCGCGACGCCCTGGAAATGCCGGGGATAGGGGCGCTGCTGGACGCCCCCAACCAGCACCAGAGCCATTACATCCTGGTGCCCCCCGGCTTCGCCCAGGCCAACCACATCGACCCCCGACGCCTGGTTCTGCTCAGAAACTTGCACAACCTGGGGAGCCGGGAAAAAGCGGGCGTCGATCTGGAAGGCCACTGGCGCCAGCCCAGCGATTGTGGCCTCTGGCATTTGCAAGCCCAGGTGAGCCACACATGGCGATCACGCGCCCAGGCCGCGCCCGGCGAAGCCCACACCTCCGATCTGGGACGGTACGACAGCACCACGCGCTCGGTCACGCCACGCTGGAGGGCCCAGATCGTGGGCAGCCTGAGCCGCCCCGGCTGGCGCGGCGCACTGATTGCCCATCACACCGGCGGCTACCAGGATGCCCCGATCGGGGCCCTCAATCTCGACACCGGGGCCTATGAGTCGGTGCTGCGCAGGGTCTCCTCATTCACCACCTGGGATGTGCAGCTGCACACCCAGATCACCTCGCACACCGATGTGCGGCTGGGCATCCGCAACCTCTTTGCCCGCCAGGCGCCACTGTCCTTTGCCAGCAACTCCAGGCAGCTGGTGGGGGCCAACACCACCTACAGCACCCTCTGGGGACGCGTGATCGATCTGGGGCTGGTCACCCGCTTCTGAGCCCGCCCGTTTCGCCGCCCCAGGCCACGCGGTGCTGGCGACACGCCATCGACCCCACACCCGCCCTGGCGCCCGGGCGTGCGGTGCTGAAACAGGCGGCTCAGGCCATCACGCTGTGCCACAGCGCCAGCACCGCCTGCTGCGCGCCCTGCAACTGCGCCATCGGCAGTTGCGTCGGCTGCTCATCCAGGCGCAAACGGTGCTGCAGGCGGCGCATCTCGCGGTAGGCATCGGCCGCCGCCTGGCCCTGGCCGGCGGGCAGCAAGCGAAGGGTTTCGGCACGTTGCAGCAAGGCGATATTGCCCACGTTGTCGGCCAGGCTCGGGTGCCTTGCGCTGTGCGTGAGCACCAGGTACTGCACCACAAATTCCACATCGACCATGCCACCCGCACTGTGCTTGAGGTCAAAGCTGCCCTCGGGGACCGGGTGCGCCTGGCGCACCTTCTCGCGCATGAGCACGATCTCGGTTTTCAGGCTGGCCGGATCGCGCGGCGCCCCGATGACGGCGCAGCGCACCGCGTCAAAGCGCGCTTGCAAGCGCTCGATGCCCATGACAAAGCGCGCCCGCGTCATGGCCTGGTGTTCCCAGGTCCAGGCGGTGTTGCTGCCGCGCTGCTGTTGGTAGTCGGCATAGGCCTCAAAGCGCGTGACCAGCAGACCCGAGTTGCCGTTGGGCCGCAGCGCGGTGTCGATCTCGTAGAGGTCACCCTCGCCGGTCTTGACGGTCATCCAGTTGATGAGCTTGCGCACATAGGCGGCGTAAGCCTCCTGCGCACGCTCGTCCTCATCGTCGTAGACAAACACAATGTCCAGATCGCTGCCGTAGCCCAGCTCCTTGCCACCGAGCTTGCCGTAACCGATGACGGCGAACTGTGGATCTTGGCGGTGGCTTTGCTTGAGGCGACTCCAGCACCAGCGCGACGTCACGCGCAGCACCGCGTCGGCCAAGGCGCTCAGGTCGTCGGCGACCTGTTCCACCGTGAGCACGCCTTCGGCGTCGCGCGCCAGCGTGCGGAACTGCTCGGCGTGGTGGGCCCGGCGCAGCAGGTTGAGCAGGTTTTCCTCGTCGTCTTCACCCGTGCGCGCCAGCGCATGGCGGCGCGTCTCGAGCTCCGCCTCGAAGGTTTCGGGCTGGAAGCGGCTGGAAAACAGGTCGCCACCGGCCAGCTCGTCGATCACCCCCGGGTGCTGCACCAGGTAGCGTGCGGGCCAGCGCGCCGCACCCAGCAGGCGCAGCAGGCGTTCGTGCACCGAGGGGCGTTCGAGCAGCAGCGACAGGTAACTCTCGCGGCGCAGCAGGGGTTCGAGCCAGCCGATCAGGCGCAGCACCGCCTCGTCGTTGACGCGGCCTTCATCGAGCCACTGGGCGGTGCGCTGCAGCAGCCGCGTCAGCCTGCCGCGCGCGTCCTCGCGCAGCGCCAGCACGCGCGGGCTTTCGAGCAGCTCCTGCACCCGCGTGCGCAAGGTGCCCTGCAGGCCCAGGCTGTCGAGTTCGCCCTCGGCGTCGGCCCCGTGGCCCGCCTTGCCACTGCACTGCTTACAGCTGCGGTCCCCGCCCAGCAGGGTGTCGAATTCCTGCGCCACGGTTTCGCGGTGCGCGTCCAGCGTGCGCAGGAAATCGGGCACCTCGGCAAAGCCCAGGGTGCGGCCGATCCAGCGCAGGTCTTCGTCGGCCGTGGGCAGCACATGGGTCTGCTGGTCGTCCAGGTACTGGATGCGGTGCTCCACCTGGCGCAAGAACACATAGGCCCGCGCCAGCGCATCGGCCGTGGCCTGCGGCATCAGACCGGCACGCGCCACGCGTTGCAGCGCATCGAGCGTGGGCCGGGTGCGCAACTCGGGGAACTGGCCGCCGCGCACCACCTGCAGCAGTTGCACCGTGAATTCGATTTCGCGGATGCCGCCACGCGAGAGCTTGACGTCGTTGGCGCGCTCGGGGTGGCCGGCGCTGCGCTTGCTGGCGTGCTCACGGATCTGGCGGTGCAGCACACGCAGCGACTCGAACACGTTGTAGTCCAGGTAGCGGCGAAACACAAAGGGCAGGACCACCGCACGCAGTTGCTGGGCCGAGCCGTTGCCCACCGCGCTGCGCGGTGCCACCACACGGCTTTTCATCCAGGCAAAGCGCTCCCACTCGCGCCCCTGCACCAACAGGTATTGCTCCAGCGCCTGCAGCGAGACCACACTCGGGCCCGAGTGGCCATTGGGCCGCAAGGCCAGATCGACGCGAAAGACAAAACCATGCTCGGTGGTCTCGCCGATGAGCGCCTGCATGCGCTTGACGGCACGCGCGAAGTAGTCCTGGTTGGAGACGCGCTGGCGCCCTTCGCGGTTGCCGGTGGTTTCGCCGTCTTCGTCATAAACGTAGATCAGGTCGATGTCGCTGGACACATTGAGCTCGCGGGCCCCGAGCTTGCCCATGCCCACGATCCACATCTCGGCGCGCTGGCCGCTGCCGGTCTGGGGCACGCCGTGCACCTCGTCCAGATCGGCCTGCACCTGCTGCCAGGCGGCGTCGAGGGTGACTTCGGCCAGCCAGGTCATGGCGCGCGTGACCTGCTCAAGCGGGGCCCGGGCCCCGGTGTCGAGCTGCACCAGGCGCTCGAGCACGAGCTGGCGCAGCACGCGCAAGGCGGCCTCCAGGGCCAGACCCTGCCCACGCAGGGCCTGCAAGGTGTCGCTCAGGGTTTGGCGCGTGGGCGCGCCCGGTGGCAGCAGCGCCAGAACATCCGCATAGCGGCGGTGCAAACGCTGCACAAAGCGCGAATGCGAGGCAGCGGCTTCGTCCAAGGCTTCAATGGCCGGGGTCACTGGGGCGTTTGTCTCGCTGCCGGTCATAATTCCTGCTGACTTTCTGATTCAATGGACCGACGCACCGTGCCCACTTACGCCCAACTCACCCCATGGCTGAGCCGCCTGGCGCGCGCCCTGGCCTGGCTGGCGTTGGCGGTAGGCCTGTGCATCGGCATGGGCTGGACCGCCCTGCATGTCTGGATTGTGCCGCGAATCGGCGATTTCCGTCCTGCGCTGGAGCAGCTGGCCACGCGCACCATGGGCATGCCGGTGCAGGTGGGCGAGCTGCGCGCCGAATCGACCGGCTGGGTGCCTTCGTTCGAGCTGCGCGAAGTCCGCCTGCTCGATGCGCACAAGCAACCCGTCCTCACCCTGCCCCGCGTGGTGGTGGCCATCAGCGTGCGTTCGGTGCTGCGTCTGGGGCTCGATCAGCTGGTGCTCGATCGTCCACAGCTCGATGTGCGGCACACCGCCTCGGGCCAATGGCTGGTGGCCGGCCTGGCCCTGGGGCAAGCCGGCAGCGACAACCGTGATGCGGCCGACTGGCTGTTTGGCCAGCGCGAGGTGGTGGTGCGTGGCGGCACCGTGCGCTGGATATCTGAGCGTGCCGCCGGCACCGCCGACGCCCCCGCGCTGACACTCACCGATGTGGACCTCGTGCTGCGCAACGCGCTGCGCCAGCACGAGATGCGGCTGGACGCCACCCCTCCCGCCGAATGGGGCGAGCGTTTCGTGCTGGCGGGACGCTTTCAGCGCGGCCTGCTGTCCACCCATCCGGGCCACTTCGAGGACTGGCACGGCCAGGCCTATGCCTACTTTCCGCGTGCCGACGTGGCCCAGTTGCGCCAGCACCTGCGGCTGGGTGTGGACTTGCTCTCGGGCCACGGCCGCCTGCGCCTGTGGTCGGACATCCAGCGCGGCGAGTGGGCCGGTGGCGCCGCCGATCTGGACTTGAAGCAGGTTCGGATGCGCCTGGACAAAGGGCTCGACGTGCTGGGTTTTGCCACACTCTCGGGCCGCCTCTCGGGTCAGCAAGGGGCCAAAGGCTGGTCGCTGGCCACGCAGCACCTGGCCTTCCAGAGCGAGCAGGGCCTGCGTTGGCCCGGTGGCGATGTGTCGCTGCAACACACCCTGGCCACAGACCGGCAAGCCGAAACCACGCAGCTGCAGGGCGAACGCCTGGATCTGCCGGCGCTGCGGGAAGTGGCCTTGCGCCTGCCCTTGCCCGAGATCTGGCACCAGCGGCTGCGCGAACGCACATTGGGCGGCCAGGTCAAGTCCCTGCAATTGCGCTGGCAAGGTCCGGCCGATGCGCCCCAGCAGATCCAGGGCCAGATCGAGGCCGAGCACCTGCGTGTGCAGGCCCAGGCCAACGCCAGCGAAGCATGGCCCGGCATCCAGGGCGCGCGCCTGAGCGCGCAATTCCAGCCCGACGGCGGCAAAGTGCAGCTGGCCATCGAGCACGGCGGCTGGGTCGCCTGGCCGGGGCTGTTCGACGAAGACACGGTGCCGGTGCGGCTGTTGCAGGTCGAAGGCCGCTGGCAACGCCAGGGCCAGGGTTGGGCCGTCCCGCAATGGAAGGTGCAACTCAGCAACGACGACCTGCAGGGCCAGGCCCAGGGGCAATGGCAGTCCTTGCCGCACAGTGCGCTGGGCCTGCTCGATCTGCAGGCGCAAGTCAGCCAAGCCCGGGCCCATCGGGTGCACCGCTACCTGCCCATGCAACTGCCGGCTGAGGTGCGTCGCTATGTGCGCGAGAGCGTGCTGCAAGGCCAGATCCGGCAACTGCAGGTGCGCATCAAGGGCGATCTGGACAAGCTGCCCATGCCCAACGCGCGCGATGGGGAATTCCGTTTTGCCGCCCAGCTCAAAGACGTGGACATGGCCTATGTGCCCCCCTCGCTGTTGCCACCGGGCAGTCCGGCCTGGCCCACGCTGCGCAAGCTACAGGGCGATCTGGTGTTCGAACGCCAGGGCATGCGGCTGCACAACGCCAGCGCCCTCATGGGCGAGGGCAAAACGCCGCTGCAAGTCAGCCGCCTGCGCGCCGAGATCCCCGACCTCGAGCACGATGCCAAGCTCGACCTCAGCGCCGAGCTCAAAGGCCCTGCGGTGCAGGTGCTGCGCAGCGTGCAGCAGTCGCCGCTGGATGCGCTGCTTTCGGGCGCACTCACCCAGGCCCAGGCCAGCGGCAACCTGCAAGGCAAGCTGCGCCTGCTCATTCCACTGATGCACAGCCAGGACAGCCAGGTGCAGGGCAGCGTCACCCTGGCCGGCAACGACGTCCAGCTGAGCCCGCACGTGCCCCTGCTCGAAAAAGCCCAGGGCACGGTGCACTTCACCGAATCGGGCTTCTCGCTGCAGGGCGTGCAGGTGCGCCTGCTGGGCGGCAACAGCCGGCTCGAAGGCGGCCTGCGCAGCGCTGCGGTGCCGGCTGGCGAGCCGCCCCTGCTGATCCGGGCCCAGGGCCAGATCAGCGCCGAGGGCCTGCGCGCCGCGCACACCCTGGCCCCCCTGGACGCGCTGGCCCGCCAGGCCAAGGGGCAAACCCCCTACACCGCCAGCCTGGGCTGGCGCGGCGAACACCCCGAGCTGAGCGTGCGCAGCAGCCTCGAAGGCCTGGAGCTGGACCTGCCTGCGCCGCTGGCCAAGCGCGCCAGCCAAGCCCTGCCGCTGAACATCAGCACGCGCGTGCTGGATCCGGCAGGCCGCTCCCCGCGCGACGAATTGCAGATCGAGCTGGGCCAAGTGGCCTCGGCCACCTATGTGCGCGATCTCTCGGGGCCCAGCCCACGCGTGCTGCGCGGCACCCTGGCCCTGGGCCAGGGCAGCAGCGCGCCGCCGCTGCCCGAGCAGGGGGTCTCGGCCTTGGCGCGTGTTGACGAGCTCTCCGTCGACCGCTGGCAAGCCCTGTGGCCCAGTGGCAGCAGCAGCCCCTCCGGCCACGAGGCCGGCACCGCCTGGTTGGCTTACCTGCCCAACCGCCTGGGCCTGCAAGCGGGCACCCTCACGGCCGAAGGACGCACCCTGCACGAGCTGGTGGCCGGCGTGACGCGCGAGGGCCTGACCTGGCGGGCCAACCTGGACGCGCGCGAACTCAGCGGCCACGCGCAATACACCCTGCCCAGCCAGGAGCAGGGCGCTCGCCTGTTCGCGCGGCTGGCGCGGCTGGACCTGCCCCCCTCGGCCGTGAGCGATGTGGAAAGCATGCTCGAGGCCCCTCCCGCCACCATGCCCGCGCTCGACATCCAGATCGACAACCTGGTTTTGCGCGGCAAACAGCTGGGCAAGGTCGAGATCGAAGCGGTCAACCAGGAATTGCGCACGCCCCGCACCGGACAGGCCCAGACACGCGAATGGCTGCTCAACACCTTCAATCTGAGCGTGCCCGAGGCCAGCCTGCGCGCCAACGGCCGCTGGGCCGCAGCCACCGACAACCGGCCACGCCGCACCGAGATGCATTTCCGCCTGGACATTCAGGACGCGGGCGCCTTGCTCACGCGCCTGGGCACGCCGGGCGCCTTGCGCGCCGGTGCCGGCTCGCTGGACGGGCAAGTCAGCTGGCATGGTTCCCCCCTGGCCTTGCACCCCCCCAGCCTGCAGGGCCAGTTCCATGTGAAGATGGGCCGCGGCCAGTTCCTCAAGGCCGACCCCGGCGCGGCCAAATTGCTCGGGGTGCTGAGCCTGCAGGCCTTGCCGCGTCGCCTGCTGCTCGACTTCCGTGACGTGTTCTACGAAGGCTTTGCCTTTGACTCTGTGCGCGGCGATGTGCAGATCCACAACGGCATCGCCTCGACCCGGAACCTGCAGATCCAGGGCATTGGCGCGGTGGTGCGCATGGAAGGCTCGGCCGACATCGCCCGTGAAACCCAGCAACTCAGGGTGCTGATCCTGCCGCAACTGGACGCGGGTGGCGCCTCGGTGCTGGCCGCGCTGACGGTCAACCCCGTGGTGGGCCTGACCTCCTTCCTCGCCCAATGGCTGCTGACCGCGCCGCTGTCCAAGGCC
>Ga0194131_10009884_pt1 | contig 11892 bp, 11 predicted proteins | sample TA2KigO120mmetaG_FD_148631 | JGI IMG/M metagenome (GOLD analysis project Ga0194131, IMG submission 148631) | Freshwater microbial communities from Lake Tanganyika, Tanzania - TA2015053 Kigoma Offshore 120m | ecosystem: Environmental > Aquatic > Freshwater > Lake | place: Tanzania: Lake... | reverse complement strand
GACGTCAAAAACCAGCGCGCGCTTGTGGAGGCTGGCGTCGTCAACTTGCATCTTTCGAAGGCCGTTGCAAAACATGGATACCACTATGTGCCGGATCCGTCCAGCCAGTACTCTTGCACCATAGGCGGGAACATCGCCGAAAACTCCGGTGGCCCGCATACCCTCAAATACGGTGTGACAACCAACCACACACTGGGTATCGAGGTGGTGTTGCCCGACGGACAGGTGGTCTGGTTGGGTGGCAAGACGGACGACACGCCGGGCTACGACCTGCGGGGAGTAGTGATCGGCTCGGAGGGGATGCTGGGCATCGTCACGCGGGCGTATGTACGACTGACCCGGCTTCCTCAGACCTATCGAACCTTTTTGGTCGTGTACGACGATGTTCGAGACGCTTCCAACACCGTCGCCGGGCTTATTGCCGCGAGCATCGTGCCTGCGGCGCTCGAAATGCTCGACAAAGTTGTGATCGGTGCGGTCGAGGCGGCGTTTCATTTCGGTTTTCCGCTTGACGCGGAAGCGGTGCTTATCATCGAACTGGACGGGCTGGAGGCGGGAATAGATACTCAGGCAGGCCGTGTGCGCGAAGTGTGCCAAGCCAACCACGCACGCGACATCCGCATGGCCAAGGACGATCAGGAACGCACTCTACTTTGGACCAGTCGGAAGCGGGCTTTTGGCGCACTGGGTAGATTGAGTCCGAGTTATTACACGCAAGACGGTGTCGTACCGCGTACCAAACTGCCCGAAATCATGAAGGTGATCGAAGAAACAAGAAAAAAGTACAACCTGATGATCGGCAATGTGTTTCATGCGGGAGACGGCAACATCCATCCGTGTATTGCCTATGACGAGCGCGATCCCGAACAAACGAAAAAGGCGGTGGACGCCAGTGGCGAAATTCTCAAAGCCTGCGTCGAGATGGGCGGATCGATCACGGGCGAGCATGGCATCGGCATCGAAAAAGTAAATTTTATGCCTCTTATTTTTACCGATGACGATCTTGACGCCATGGAAAGTCTAAAACAAGTCTTCGACGCCAAAGGGCTGTGCAATCCGGGCAAGGTGTTTCCCACCAACCGCTCGTGCATCGGATGCGGGACCATAGAGCTCAATCAAACCAGTCGTCAGGCGGCGCTGTAGCGCCTCACCCACCCGATGGAGGCGCTACGAAACATTGCCGTCAGATATTGAAAAAGTAGTTGAATTTTACCATCAAAATATTCGGACCGGCGTCCGTAAACACGTTGCCGAGACTGTTTAGCGGACGAAACCGCACGTCACCGGACCGGGCGCTTCTCGACTGCGACCAGACAAAATATACCGTACTGCCCGGACGATATTCCCACCGGAACACCAAATTGTTTCTCAGCGATCTTCGATTGAAGTCGGGGTTGGGCAGTGTACCGGTAAAGGGTACAAAAGAATACGTAGACGGTGCAGCAAGTTCCTTGAAATTGGCTTGGTCATAATCCCCGACAGCGACAAATGGCTGCATAAAAAACTGAAGACTCACGTCTCTCGAAAAAAGGACATCCGTCCGAACCGTCAGATCCACCTCTTTACGGTCCAACATCCCGTATACATAACGGGTCGTTCCCGCCACGACCGGACGCCCGACAAACTGGGCGTCGTTGTGTTCCCACGAGATCTGCGGCTGAAAGCGTAGCTCGACACGCGCGGAAGGACGAACCGTAAAACTTGGGCTGACGGTCCAGTTAAAACTGCCTGCCGCATTCGATCCCCGCTGTACAAACAGATTGGCGCTAAAAGGTTTGCTGAAATCGCTGCCGATAAAGGTGTAAAAGCTGCTTCCCGCGGGTTTTACGATAGGCGGACCGCCGCGGGTGTCCAGATCATCAAGCGCTTCAAATCGCCACTCACCGCCCAGATCCACGCCCCAAAAATTGGTAAACTGTTGATACACGGCGGCTTGAATATCGTTCTGAAGCCGCAATCCGGCATAATTCCATTTTTGATTCAGGTTGACATAACCATAGTTTTGTAGAAAAGGCCCCCATGGTTTGATACGGATCAAATCCACGCCATAATTGGTTCTTATCCGATTGGTACGTTGGCTGAACCCCAGGTCATTGACGTTAAACCCGGGCGAAAGCGCATCCAGTGTGGCGTCGGCACGTAGCCAGCCGTCCTGCTTGGCGATCTGCACGTTGACGCCATAGCCCTGCTGCCGGGCAAAACGCCCTGTTCGCGTTCCCGCCAGTTGACCGGAAAATTGATACAAATTGTTGTATATTTTATGATTCCAGTCGATTCCGCCCGATGTAGCCTCATGACCGCCTTTGCGGATCACCGAAGTCGCCATGATGCCGATCTGCGAGTTACCCTGCCGGAAGTCCTGCATAATCCGGCTTAACAAAAAATTGGTCAGCGGTTCTACACGGAAATCGCGGATAACCTCGGTCGAATTGACTATCGTGCTGATGCGTGTATTTTCGCTGGATGTAAGGGCGTGAACGACGCCAAAGGAGGTTTTTCGCTGTGTTTTGCCCGTAAATTTCGAAGCGGCAAGTATGGTAGAAAACTCCGGACGGTCGAGGTCTTGTGCACCCCCAGGCAAGGAAAAATATCCGGGTTGCCGACCGATACGTCGTGAGTAGAACAATTGAATCGGCGTGCGAAAAATATCCTGGCCCTCTACAAAAAACGGTCGCCGCTCCTCAAAAAACGGTTCGAAAACAGAAAGATTGAGCACCGCCGGGTCCGCGTCCACCTGTCCAAAATCCGGGTTGATCGTGGCCTGTAACGTGGTATTGGACGTCACGCCGTACCTAAGATCGGCACCCGCATTAGAAAAAAAGTCGCGGCCATCCTTATTGGCGACGCTTTGGGGTTCCAATTTGGTCCGACCGACCGAGTAGGGCAGAAGTTCTACAGGTGTCCGAGACCGTATGTCTTTGATTCCGGTAAGATGCCCAAACCGGGATACCCACCCGGAGTTGTCGCGTCGCTGAAGCACCCATTGGTTCCACTCCTGTTTGCGGCTGATGTATCGAGTGATCTGAAACCCCCAAGTCTGTTCCTCCATGCTATCTGCAAATCGCAAAATACCCAGCGGAATACGGAACTCGGCGCTCCACCCGCGCTCGTTTCTGGACACTTGCGCATCCCATATCGCATCCCATGTGTCGTCGCTACGGGTGTCGTTAAATAGCAAGGCATCGATAAGCGAGCCACCTGCGGTGACCGTAAACGTATAGCCGGTTTGATGATCCAGATAAGGATCGAAAAAGAGATTGATCCGGTCCGTTTCTCCGCCGCGATCACGCCGCGACAGCCGAGCAACGATCCGATCAGGGTCGCGATCGAACATCATCGCCCCCACATAGATGGCCTTGTCGTTATACGCTATGTATACGACGGTGGATTCGGTGGGGGCGGTGTTTTCGATGGGCAGAAGTTGTTTGAAATCAGATGTCGCCCCGGCATACGTCCACGCTTCGTCGTCCAGGATACCGTCGATTTTAGGGACTGCGCCGGTCAGCCGAACCGCCCCCATTTCGTTCATGGGATGTCGGGTCTGAAACGACCGCTGGCCGTAGGCCACAGACGAAAAACACAACATCAGCGCGCAACATGTTAAAAATATTCTATACATGATCGGTTTCTCCCTAAGCGAATCGAGGATCTAATGGCGTTTTCTCTCGTACTTCCTATTAAACGCATTTGGAATTGAAAAAGTTGTAGGATTTCGGTAGGTTAAATAAGCATGCAGGACGAGGGGGGATATACCTCACCTCAACAGATAACGGATTTCCTTCGCTTTTTGCTGGCCAGTTTGTCGTTCGCGTTTTGACAAGTTCGGCCCGAACGCCAGACACTCACAGGAGACATATCATGCGGTTGGTTGTTTTGGCTTTTACAATGTTTTCTTTTTTGTCCTGCTCTGCCGTCGAAGCACAGACGATGGGGTTTCCTCTTACGCTTACGGATGCCCATCGCCAAAACGTCACGCTGTCCCGCGCACCGGAGCGTATCGTGTCGATCATGCCCAGTTGCACGGAACTGCTTTATGCGGTAGGAGCCGAAGCCGCCATAGTGGGTGTGACGGACTACTGCGACTATCCGGCGGAGGCGGCATCCAAACCCAAGGTCGGCGATCTCAACACGTTGAGTCTCGAGCGTATCGTCTCCATGAAACCCGATCTTATCGTGGGTACGAAAGACAATCCGAGCGAGATTGTGGAAGGGCTTCGGGCGCTTGGCATTCCCGTATACATAGACGATCCGCAGACCGTGGACCAGGTGATACGGTCGATATGTCTATTTGGAAAGCTGACCGGCAGAAGTGCACGGGCGGATTCTACGGCTGCGGAGATGGAACGGCGGCTTAGGGCGATCGCGGCTACGGTCTCCGTTATCCCCCCAAACCGGTATCCAAGCGTGTTTGTGGGCAGTCCGCTAAACACCGAGCACTGGACACCGGGACCGGGAACGTTTACTACAGACATTATTGTTCGGGCAGGTGGTAGAAACGTGGCGGATGATTTCAAAGTGCGAACTTGGGGCGTGTACACACTGGAGCAAATCATTGCTAAAAATCCAGACGTACTGCTGACCTCGGAAGAAAAAAACATAACCGCAGAGACCTTGAAAAAGCGAATTCTTGAAAAGGGAAGGGCGGTTTCGGGGTGGAAGAACGTAAAAGCCATTCGCAACGGACGTGTCGTAACGATGCCGGGCGAATGGCTTTTACGGCCCGGTCCGCGCGTAATTCACGCCATAGAAACACTGACCGCGGTCTTGCGCGACATCAAAGACCGGTAACACCGAAACTCTTTAGGCGTTTTCGGAAAGTTGACGGACACCGAGCACCAGCAGATAGATGCCCAGCGTCAAGAGTCCTGCCAGCACGAGAACGGCCACCGCCAGTATCGATTTGTTGGACATGATCCGGTCGTGCATTTGTTCCATACGGGCGTATTCCGCCGGATACCGGTTTCTGGCCTTGTCGAGCAAGTTTCGGGCAAAGGCGTATCGCGACGACAGCAGCGTCAGCCCGATGACGATAAACAACACGCCTTGAAGCAGTGGCAAAAAGATGCCGATAACGCCGAGGATGACAAAAATCCAGCCCACGATAGGCTGAAGTATACGCAACAACATACGTGTCCAACTCTCTTTCTCCGACGGAAAAAACGCCGTTTTATCCGTCGCATTTACCGTTTATTCCAGCATCATGAGGGCCTGAGCCATCTCAGCTCTGGCATGCGCATCGCCCGCTCGTTCGGCAACGGCAATACCGAGCGTATAGCAGCGCCGTGCATCCTCGGTCCGATCCAACTGTTCGTATACCCTGCCTGCCTGATGAAACCCGGGCGGATAGTCTGGGGTTTGGGTCATGAGACGCTCCAACGTCTCCGCCGCTTCCTCGAGTTGCCCGGTTCCTGCATATTCAAGCGCGATCGCGTAGATAAGAAACGGTTCGCCGGGTTCCTTTTCCGCCATCATTTTAAGCAATTCCAGTCGGGATGTCATAATACCCCCTTGCAATCTATACCTCAACCAAGCGACGGTAAGACCCTACGGCGGCGGTGTGCCTGATCAGCGCAGCGGTATTGTCGGCACGGCGATAACGCCAAACCCGCGTATGCCCGTCTATCCAAATCGAATGTCGCGTAGCACCACGGAAACGCCTCCGTTTCTTCCGGCGGATCAGCGACCAGAAATCTTGCAAAACGCAACAGGGTTTGGCCTTGTGGCGTAGCAAGCGCGGTTTTTACCTCTTCGCGCTCCATATGACGAGGACGCGACAAAAACGGCGTCGTTTGTTCGGGTGTTTCGTACAGCTTTATCTCTCCGGTAAGCGTCAGGCGATCCGTTTCGACGATCACGACCCAGCAAAAGGGATCGACAGGTGTAGGTAGCACCCCCATGCGTCGGATCGGTTCGGAAAGCGCGCGCACCTCCGCCCGTGTTTCGACACGCCGGACGGCTATTTCGTGGAGCACCGCAAGCCCTGCCCAGTAAGCGCTCAACGTAATCAGTGCGCCGGTCGCTATGTTGGGCGTCCATCTTTCCCGGTACCCCAATCGCACCCAAACGATCGCCGCAAGTCCCGTCACCCAGACCGCTTTGGCCGTCAGGGGCAGAGCGCCGTCTCGAAACATAAAGATAAGCGCTGTTGCCGTAAGTGCCACCGCGATATACAGCGCCGTCAGCCACCGCCGACGCACGGCGAACCAGATACACGGACCGCCCAATATCAACCATATCCAGGGATCCACGATAAAAACACAGTCTCCGTATATCCATCGATCGTCAAAAGGAAGAAAGGGGCGTATGCCGTACGAGTTGGTGAAATAGAGGAGAAAATGACTGGAAACCCCGATCAGGCTGAGGATCATAAGGCGGAAAAAGGAAATCGTCCCTGCAGAGCCGTTCCGAGCGACGCGGCGCTGAAATGGACGCAAAACGCCGACTTGCAGGACGGACAGTCCGGCAAGACCGACGACCGCGTGGGAAATTCCTCGATGGTGTTCGAGATAGACCGCATGATCTCCAAACGCCGTATAAAGAACGTCGATATCCGGCAGATTGGCGCCGACGACAAGCGCGGCGGTCCCAAGGGGTGTCCATCGGCCCAACCCGGTCCGGGCCAGTACATATCCCACGCACGTATGGGCCAGGTTTTCCATCAACTACCCCACAGCAAGTTGACGTGGTTTTCGTCGCTGGAAAACGTATGAAATTTCGTCAACCTGCCTCGATCCAGATGGGCTGTGTCCAAGCCATGCTACCGCGTGGGCCGTAGCACTCCATACGGATATACATCCAATCCCGAACATTCGGATCGTCGGGTATGATAAACTCGGCCGCTTGGCTGTCCATCGTATGCCGGATCACGCCCCATCGGCTGATAAATCGGATACGCATCGCGTTGTTGGTCAGAATGACGATGTGGCGGTCTTTGATACGAACCGACTGGATTTCCACACCGGTGGATACGTAAAAGCGACCTTCGCGCAGGGCTGCCACGATAGGACCGCCGCGCCGGTCGTGCGACTGGACCACGTTCCAGGCAAGCTCTACATCCTGGACGTCGTGCGAGTCGTCATGCCCGAACCCCCACACCCGGTGTCCTTTCGACAGCAGCAAATCCCACTGGTCCGTCGCAAGAGGAATACCGGGCAGACGTTCGATCACCCCGTTGTAAATTTCGATACCGGCGTAGCCGGTAAGACTGCGCATCCTTTCATGGCTAAAATGCAGATCTGGCAGCGGGGCAAGCCAGTTGGGATGGTTGAGCACGGCAAAACTTTCGGGCTGTGCCGAAATTTCGTCAAGAACCTGTTGACGGTTCTCGTGAGGGGGGACCAGCGTCTGCGCATTTACATGAAGGATATGGGGACCGTTGGCGCTTACCTCGACACCGGGAATCAGCGTCATCTGCGTCATTCGCTGGTATTTGTCCGGCTTTACGAATACGTCGTGATCGGAGATCGCCAGAAAGTCGTACCCTCTATTTTCATAATCTTTGATGACCGCCTCCGGCGTGCGTTTTCCGTCGCTAAAGGTGGTATGGGTATGCAGGTTGCCGCGCAGCCATCGCTGCCCTTCGGCATAGGGGGAAATCAGACGTATCTCGGACGTTTCCTTTGCCATGACGGTTTCCGTTTTCTGTGGGTGGGCGATACGTCCTTTGCTACGGGACGGTCCGATAGTAGGTGCTACGAAAGAAGTGAACGGGCGTTTCCGCCGAGCATGTTGCGTTTTTCTTCCTGGGTTGCGTTGCAAAGCAAGATGCGTCCTACATGAATGGCCGGGTCGAACAGCGGCATATCCGATCCGAAAACCACGCGATCAGCTCCGACCGCGGCGATCAGGTCTTCTATCGCGCCGGGGTTGCGGAACGACGAGCATATTTCGAGAAAGATGGAGGGGTGGGCAAGCGCCGCGCGTTTGGCGGATTCGCGGCCTGTCGGCGGCCCTCCGGCATGTCCCATGACCCATCGCACTTGTGGATATTGGGCAGCCAGTGTCACAAAGAGCATGGGGTCGCATTTGGTGTCTCCGCCCCATGTGTGCGAGATTACGGTCAGACGACGATGATTTGCAAACTCGAACACCGAAGCCCACGCCGGGTCGGTCACCGGACGGTCGAAATAAGGCGGGTATATTTTTATGGCACGCATACCGAGCGAGTCAAACGCCCGGTTGAGTTCGTCCGTGATTTCTTCCGGATAATGCGGGGTGACGAATGCAAATCCGATAAATCGGTCCGGGTGTGCGCGGGTAACGCGGGCGACTTCATCGTTTCCTCGGCGGTGGTCGCCGTGAAATACGTCGAATACACACGCTTGATCGACGCCGGTGGCGTCCATGGCGCGGAGCATGTCGTCCACGTCGTCAAACATGCCATACTGGGGCCAAGCGCCTATATGGCAATGAAAATCGACGATCTCCATGCCGTTTATCATATCGCGTGCGCTCCGTCGTCTTCGACCAGGGTGAGCACCGTGTCACGGCAGATGGCGCGAAGCGCGTCGTCGTCCAAACCGGTTCGGTGGAGATAGAAAAGATACGGCCCAGGGTCCAGTTCGGGATAAAACGACCCAAAAAGCAACCGACCGGGGCCGATCCGTTTTACAAACATCCGGACACCGACCATGATGTCGAGCCGCGAGAGTTCTATGTACAGATTGGGCAATGCGGCGATCAGCGGCCAGACAAAGGCAAAATGGCCGTAGTGTACCGCGGAAAGGACAAAGGGCACGGTAGGAAACGTGTGCGCGGTTTCATACAGATCACGGGGATCGACTTCGTCGACAGAGACCCAAAGTGACTTGCCTGTTTCTCGTATCCAGTCCATCCATGGACCGACGACCCAAGGGACAAACGGATACAGGTGGCTTTTGGGAAAGACGCGGAGACTGCGCGAACCACTTTGGTAGAAACGCGCCCGGTCGTCCGAGGCCATGTTGACGATTCGCTGGGCAATTAGTCGGGGATACCCGGAAACAAGGGATTCCAACTCGGCATTGCCTGCTTGCGTGTCGTATTCGACTGCGTAGCGGTGATATACGAGCGCTCGTTCGATTCCGTTGCGATCCATGACGGCGATCAGGTCACCGGGGGTGTCAAAGGCTACCCGGCGGTCGTGCCGTCGACCCAACACGGCATGTCCATCGATGACAGGCACAGACGGTTTGAACATCTGTTTCCTTTGTGCAAAGTTTGCCCGCCACGCGGCGGTCACACCCGACGTCTGTCGGTAAAATGCCCCGCTTTGTTCCGGTTGTCAAGAAAACTACGCGCTCGTTTTCGGGTTGGGCGATCGGTAGCGTTTCGAGGTTCTCCGTTTTTTCTTGCCAAAATTTTTTCTGCGCGCAACCCTTTGGGGTTCAATCGTCCTATTTTTTTCGCATCATTTTTGATCCGATTTGGGGTTGACACTCAACGAACGGGTAGCTATTCTATTTTTCCCGTAGAAACATTTCCCATATTGAAAATCAGGACGTACTCCACAACACAAGACGGCGTCAGAGGCATTTTGCGTGTCTAAGGACCACAGACCGATTATGAAAAAGGAGCGGAAACATGGCCGGATTAAATGGCGAGGACGAGCAGGACGGGCTGGGGGAACTCGATCTCGATCAGTACCGGTCGAGAACCGATGATACCGAGGCCATAGAGTTTTTTCCGCCCAACTATCGCATCGGAAGAACCAAGTACGTTTTTGTCACGGGCGGGGTCATGTCGGGTGTCGGAAAGGGCGTATTTAGCGCCTCGCTTGGTCATCTGCTTCGCCACTACGATTTTACCGTGTCTCAGATCAAAATGGACGGCTATCTCAATCAGGACGCCGGGACCATAAACCCGTACCGGCATGGAGAGGTGTTCGTCCTGAAGGACGGCACGGAATGCGACATGGATCTGGGCACGTACGAACGGTTTCTCGACGACGATCTCAACAAGTTCAACTATATCACCTCCGGCAAGGTGTACCGGATCATTTTGGATAAAGAGCGGCGCGGTGAGTATCTGGGAAGGGACGTACAGGTCGTGCCGCATGTAACGGGCGAAATCAAGTATCTGATTCGCACCAAGGCGCACGAAGGGCCTTACGATGTCGTTGTCGTGGAAATCGGCGGAACCGTAGGCGACATCGAAAATATCCACTTTATCGAAGCCGCGCGTGAGATGCTTCACGACGAAGGCCGCGAAAACGTGCGGTTTGTTCATGTCACCGCGGTACTGTACAACGAATCCACCGGCGAACTGAAAAGCAAACCCACCCAGCACAGCGTCAAGACCCTTCTCCAGACGGGTGTACAGCCGGACATCATTGTGTGTCGCTCGGCCATACCGCTCAACCGGAAAATCAGACAAAAAATCAGCCTTTACTGCAACGTGTCGGAAGATCACGTCATCAGCAGTCCGGACACGGACTCGATCTATCGGGTTCCGAGTCTGCTGGACGAGCAGAATACGGCGCAACGCATCGCCGAGGGGTTGCGGCTCAACCTGCCCCACCGGTTTAACCGTTCTCGCCCGTTTGATCTATATCTCAAGCATCTTTCGTGCAGCCACAAAGAGGTACGGATCGCCATAACGGGCAAATACACGGCACTGCACGACTCTTATGTAAGCATTATGAATGCGCTGGAACATTGCGAGGTTCAGGAAGACATTACGATCAAAACGGAATGGATCGACACGACCGAATACGCCAACGGACGAATGGTAGATGCGCCGGTCATGGAAGGGATATCGGGCATTATCGTACCCGGTGGATTTGGAGAACGCGGGGCGGAGGGTAAGATCGCTTTTATTCGGTATGCGCGGGAAAACGGCATCCCGTTTCTCGGACTGTGCTATGGGTTTCAGTTGGCGGTGGTCGAGTTTGCGCGAAACGTATGCGGGCTTTCGCGGGCCTCGCACACCGAATACGACCCCGACACCGATACGCCGATTATCTATCTTCTGCCCGAACAACGCCATCTGGCAGGCATGGGGGCAACCATGCGGTTGGGCGGACACGCCGTTAAGATTAAGCGCGGAACGCTGGCGTATCGTCTGTACGGTCAAGAAAGCGTGGTAGAACGTTTCCGTCACCGCTACGAGTTCAACAACGACTACCGGGATGTCGTCGAGAAACACGGCATGATTTTTTCGGGCATGACACCGGACGAACAGATCATGCAGATTCTCGAAATCTCCGGTCATCCCTATTTTGTGGGGACACAGTTTCATCCGGAGTTTACGGGGCGTCCATATCGGCCTCAGCCCTTGTTTCTCGGTTTTGCGCGAGCGGCGCGTATCGATACGGAAGAGATGGCGATGCGGGGAACGCGGAAGGAGATGGCGGCGGCGCGCTGAAAAGCGGGTACGTCTGTCACGACGATAAAAAAACCGGGGTTGCTTTTGGAGCAACCCCGGTTTTCTGTCAAACAGGCTATGTATCGAACACCAAGCGGATCAGTGGGTAAGACCGTTTGCCATTTTCATCAGACGCGATTTCAGCCGGGAGGCGGTCCGCCGATGGATGACGTTTCGCTTGGCGGCCTTGTCGAGCGCCGAACAAGCCGCGCTTAGACTCTCCGGCATTTCGGAAGCCACGCGCGTCTGACGCACTTTTTTGATCGATGTCCGCATCGCGGATTTTACCGATTTGTTACGGACAGCGCGTACCCGTTCCTGACGCAATCGCTTTTTGGATGAAACCAGTTTCGGCACCGTTCGCTCCTCGCAGGATGTTCCGAATACCCCGGAAAGACCTTAATGTTTACCCGGAGCCATCTTTTTCCGGTTTGTTAAACAACACAGACGTTAAAAATACACCTCTTACCTCACGCTGTCAAGCCCTAATATGACCGAGATCGATCAGGACCGTACGGTTCCCGCGCTTGTCGCCTCCAAGCTGAGCAC
>Ga0194131_10009883_pt1 | contig 11892 bp, 14 predicted proteins | sample TA2KigO120mmetaG_FD_148631 | JGI IMG/M metagenome (GOLD analysis project Ga0194131, IMG submission 148631) | Freshwater microbial communities from Lake Tanganyika, Tanzania - TA2015053 Kigoma Offshore 120m | ecosystem: Environmental > Aquatic > Freshwater > Lake | place: Tanzania: Lake... | reverse complement strand
CGCCGGCGTAAACAGGCCGGCCGCATGAGTTCCAGCGAAAACCACAGCAGAGGTGCGTCTTGGCGAGAACAATATCGTAGCTTCCGCGACCCGACGCGCCGATTTTACCCGCATCCGGGCCATCTGGCCGCCCGCGGCGGGGCTCGGGCTTGCCAATGCGCACTCTAGGCGTCAATCTTGCCCCCAAGAGCCAGTCATCCGGTGGATGCCGGGGAAATAGCCGCTGGCGGCCCGGCTTGAAAGAGCCGCCGGCCGCTTCGGACAATACCAATTCAAAACAGGGGGAAGCGGTGAACGCTCTGACGATTTACGGCGCGCCGCAGTCGCGCGCCTTCCGCACGCTATGGATGGCCAAGGAGCTGGGCCTCGACTTCAAGAACGAGCCGCTGAGCCCGCGCAGCGGCGAGACCCGCAAGCCGGAGTTCCTGGCGATCAATCCGAACGGCCACGTGCCGGCGATCGACGACGGCGGCGTCAGGCTCTGCGAGTCGATGGCCATCAACCTCTACCTCGCGCGCAAGCACGACAAGGGCCTGTGGCCCAAGAACGTGGCCGACGAGGGCCGCGCCTTCATGTGGAGCCTGTGGGCGATCACCGAGGCCGAGGCCGCGCTGCTGCCGGTGTTGATCAACCGCTTCGTGCGTCCCGGCAGCGATGCCGAGGGCGAGGCCAAGGCCCTGCCCAAGATCGACGCCATGTTGAAGATCCTGGATCAAGCCCTTGCCGGAAAGGACTATCTGCTCGGCGGCAGCTTTAGCGTGGCGGATCTCAACGTGGCTTCCGTGCTTTCTTGGGCCAAGCTCTTGAAGATCGATCTCAAGGAAGTTCCGAAGGTTGACGCCTGGCTTGGCCGTTGTCTGGGAAGACCCGCCGCTAAGGTATCCTGAAGCAAGCGGCAAGCGTTACGAACACCAATGCGCTCGTAACGCTTTCCGATGGCTTTGCAGCCATTGCAGGGCGACCAGCGCCGGGCTGCTGACAATGCGGCCCTGGGCCAGGAGGACCATGGCTTCGGCGTAGGGCAGCGTGAGCACCCGGATGTCCTCGCCCTCGTCGGCCAGACCATGAATGCCGTCCGCTTGGCTCGCGTCGACCCGGGCGCAGTAGACCCGCACGAACTCCGATGTGCCGCCCGGGCTGACGAAAAAGCCGGCGACCGGCGTGAGGTCGTGCAGCGTGAGGCCAGCCTCTTCTCTTGCCTCGCGCCGGGCCACGGTTTTCGCGTTCTCGCCCGCTTCGACAATGCCGGCGACGATCTCGACCAGCCAAGGATCGGCCCAGCCGGTGGCGGCGGCACCGATGGGGAATTGCTCCACCAGCACCACGGCATCGCGCTCTGGATCATAGGGCAGCACGGCCACGGCGTGGCCCCGTTCAAACACTTCCCGGCTTAGCGGTGGTCCGAGCCCGCCGGCAAACAGACTGTGCCGCAAGCGCCAGCGGACGATGCGGAAATGCCCCTGGTAGGCCAGCTCGCGGCCGAGTTCGACGACCCGGCGCTCCAGCCCGCCGCTCATCGCCCGCGCCGCCGGTCAGCCCGCCAGCCGGCCATCCAGCGCGGGATGCGGGCCAGCATCGCCCGCTTGCCCTGCCGACGCCAATGGGCGATGTGCCAGGGGACGCCGGTCAGGCAGAGCCGGCCGGGCCTGAAGGCCAAGGCCAGCCGGTAACGGCCGGCATCGTCGCACACCCGGATTCGGCTCAAACGGTAGGCGGTGCTGCCTTCGTACCAGCAAAGCCGCGAGATTTCGGCTGGCGCGCGCGGGCGGAACAGGACGCCGGGCACCTTGCCACCGACCGCCCGGCGCAGCCCCGGATAGCTGGCGCCCTTGACCCGCCGGGCGCAGAACCCCGGCAGGCTGGCCGGGCGCAACTCGTCGTTCGCGATCGGCCTGCCCAGCACCTGGGCGAGCAGATCCTTTTCGCGCAAACTGCCGAAAAAGAAGCAGTCCGTCCCGGGAGATCGCAACGATGTCTCCTTGTGTTGCCTACCAATCGCCGAAGCCGTGCGCCATGACAAGGCCGCCGGCGCGTTTGTCCTGGCTGCTGGCCGGTCTACTGGCAATTGCGGGCTGGGTCGCGGGCGCGCGGGCGGAAACGATGCCGGATGCCGCGGCCGGCGCGGCGATCCGCCAGGTCATCGAACGCCAGCTCGCGGCCTTTCGGGCGGATGACGGCGAGACGGCGTTCGCCTTCGCCTCGCCGCTGATCCGGTCCCAGTTCGGCACGGCCGACGCCTTCATGCGGATGGTGCGGACCGGCTATCCGTCGGTCTACCGGGCAAGACAGGTGCAGTTCCGCGCGCTTGCGGTCATTTCCGGCCGGCTCGTGCAGCAGGTCGCCTTGGTCGGCCCGGACGGCAAGGCAGGGCTGGCGCTATATTTCATGGAGGCGCAGGCGGACGGCGCCTGGCGAATCGATGGCTGCACGCTGCTCGACCTGGGCGAGGAGGCGGCGTGAGTTGCCCGAAAGCCGCGAAAATTTCCCCGATGGCATTGATCCGGCCTGGCGAGGGGCGCGTATCAGCCGAATACTGATCGGCAAAGAGCCATGGGAAACAAGGCGCTCGACCGTGCACACTAAGTCCGGCTTGCCCGAACATCATCCCGAAGAGGCGTTGCTGCTGGACTACGCCTTCGGCAACGCGGCCGAGGCGGTCGCGCTCATTCTGGCGATTCATTTGGTGTTCTGCCCGCGCTGCCGGGCAACGGTCGCGGCGATGGAGAGCGCGGCCTCGCGCCTGGTCGAGGGTTTGCCGTCGCGACCGATGCGAGAGGCGGCGCTCGACCGGCTCTTGCTGCGGCTGGACGAGCCCGAGGCGGTGGCGGAACCCGATGCCGCGCTGGGCTATCCGGCGCCGCTCGCGGCCTATCTGGGCAGCGGCGAGCAGGCCCGGCCCTGGCGCAAGCTGGGCCGCGGCATCGAGCAGCTGGTGTTGCCGACCGCGCCCAGCGCGACCCGCGCCATGCTGCTGCGCGTCGCCGCGGGCCGTCGGATGCCGAAACACACCCATCGTGGCAACGAGTTGACCCTGGTATTGCAGGGCGACTATTCCGACCAGTACGGCCGCTACGCCCAGGGAGACTTCGAGGCGGCGGACGGCTCGCTGACGCACAGCCCGGCGATCGGCAAGGACGAGCCCTGCGTCAGCTTGGTGGTGCTGGACGCACCGCTGAGACTGGCCGGAGCCCTGGGACGGATCATCAACCCCTTCGTGCAACTGTAGTGTCCCGATTTCGAAGTTCGTAAGTCCATGCGGCCACACTTGTGGGATCGTCGGAATCAATGCGACACGGGCAAACCTCTGATTCGCGTGTGGCTGTGGATTCGACGTTCCTCGCCGAGGCGGCCGCCAAGATCGCAGGAACTGCAAGCCCGCCACACCAACTCGTGACGCGCCGGCGGAAGCTTCGCGCCGACGGTGAGAGACGCTAGTCTGCCGTGTCGAGGGACGCATGGGACGCGCAGGTCGGTTGTGCTTGGCCGGATGGATCGCCGCCGTGGCGAGCCTGGTCGGCACATCGTTCGCCGGCGGCAAGCGCGAACTGGCGTTCGACGTCTATCGCGAAGGCAGCCGGATCGGCCGACACGCGCTGCGGATCGAGGAGGAGGGAGGAGGCACGGTGGTGGAGGTCGACATCGACCTCAGCGTCTCGGTGTTGTTCGTTCCGCTCTACCGCTATGCCCACCGCAACCGGGAGCTCTGGCGCGACGGCCGCTTGGTGGCGCTGCAGACCTCGACCGACGACAACGGCACTGTGCACCGGGTGGAGGGACGTGCCGGCCACGACGGGTTCAAGGTGACGACCGCCAGTGGGTCGCGCCTGTTGCCGGCCCCGCTCATCCCCACCAGCTACTGGAACAAGGATTTTGTCCGGCAAAGCCAGGTGCTGAACACTCAGACCGGGCAGATCATGGCGATCCGTGCCATCGCCCTGGGCGAGGAGACCATCCTGGCCGGCGGACGCAGCATCCTCGCCCGCCGCTACCGCATCGAGGGCGAGCTTGAGCTCGAGCTCTGGTACGACCTGTCGGGCGGGCTCGCCAAGCTGCGCTTCCGAACGCTCTCCGACGGCTCGCTGATCGACTACGTGCTGCGGCCGCCGGGGCCGCAGACGTGAGCGCCGGCGGCGGTTTCCGCCCAGCGGACGGTATCGTGTGGATCACCGGCGCCAGCAGCGGGATCGGCCGCGCGCTCGCCCTGCACCTCGCGCGCCGGGACTTCAGCGTCGCCGCCTCGGCGCGCGACGCAAAGGCCCTCGCCGACCTGGCCGCCGAAGCCGCCGGAGCCGGTGGCCGGATCCTGCCCCTGCCGCTCGACGTCGCGGACCGGGCCGGGGTGGCGCAGGCTGTTGCACGACTCGAGCGCGAGAGCGGCGCCATCGTCACCGCGATCCTCAACGCTGGCACGCATCGCCCGGTCGAGGCCGGGCGGTTCGCGGCGGAGGTTTTCGACCAGGTATTTCGGGTCAATCTGTTTGGCGTCGTGAACTGCATCGCGGCGGTGTTGCCGGGCATGCTCTCACGCCGACGCGGCACCCTGGCCCTGGTATCCTCGGTCGCCGCCTATGGCGGGCTGCCGACCGCCGCCGCCTATGGTGCCAGCAAGGCCGCGGTCAGCCATCTCGCCGCCTCGCTGAAGCTCGATCTCGATGCGCTGGGCGTCCGCGTGGTGCTGATCTCGCCCGGCTTCGTCGATACACCGCTCACCCGGCGCAATCGCTTCCCCATGCCTTTCCTGATCTCGGCCGAGCGCGCGGCCGAATGCATTCGCCGTGGCCTCGAGGGCCGGGCGTTCGAGATCGCCTTTCCGCGTCGTTTCGCGCTGCTGCTCAAGGCACTCAACCTCTTGCCCTATGGCTGGTACTTTGCCGCCGTCCATCGCTTCACCGGCCGCTGAGCCGCCTTCCGCCGCGGTCGAACGCTACGCCCGCTATTGGCGGGAACTGGCGCCGGAAACGGTCGGTGACCTGCAAGGGCTGGCCGCGCCCGAGATGCGTTTCCGCGATCCCTTCAACGAGCTGCAGGGGGCCGAGGCGGTGGTCGCCATGCTGCGGCGCGCGCTGGCGGGCGGCGGCGATCTGCGTTTCGATATCACCGACATCGCGGTTTCCGGACGCGCGGCCTACTATCGCTGGCGCTGCAGCTTGTCGCATCCCCGGCTGAATGGCGCCGGAAGCTGGCGGCTCGAAGGCATGAGCGAGGTGACGTTCGACGCCGCCGGGCGCGTGCTGACGCATGTCGACCATTGGGACGCCGCCGAACAGATGTTGGCCCGGCTGCCATTCATCGGCTGGTTCGTGCGTGCGCTCCGCCGTCGGTTCAAGGAGCCGACAACGTGAGATCGTAGTCGGCCAGGTCGGGATCGTGCGTCATGCGCCAATACTCGACTAGGCTGAACGGCGTGACCGAAACCACTCGGCCGTGCCGGTTGCGGTAGTAGGTGGACATGCCGGGATGGGTCCAGATCATCCGCTCGTGCCGCGCGTCAACCTCGGCGACGAAGGCATCGTGGACCTGCTGGCGCACCTCGACCGCGGCGATGCCGTCCTCGATCATGCGCGCCAGCAGGGCGGAGATGTAGCGCGCCTGCGATTCCGCCTGGCAGATGGCGCTGCCGCCGTGGCCCAGGCCGGTGCTGGGACCTTGCATGATGAACAGGTTGGGAAAACCGGGAACGGTCATGCCGAGATAGGCCGTGGCATTGTCGTCGCCCCAGACCTGCCGCAGGTCGCGCCCGCCCGCGCCGCTGAGATTGAGGCGGGCGGCCATTTCCGTCATGCGGAAGCCGGTCGACAGCACCAGGATATCGGAGGGCCGCAGCCGGCCGTCGGCGGTGATGACGCCCCGTTCGGCGATGCCGTGGATGCGCTCGGTCACCAGTTCGACATTCGGCTGGCGCAGCGTGCGGTACCAATCGTTGTCCAACAGGATGCGCTTGCCGTAGGGCGGGTAGCTCGGCAGGCACTTCGGCACAAGATCCTGCCGCTCGCCCAGCTCGCGGATCAGATGGTCGGTCATCTCCTGCCGGTGCCGGTCGTTCACCCGGTTGAGCGCGCGCTCGGGATGCGGCCAGTCGGGGTCCTTCCGCAAGTGCGGCAGCAGCCCGTCGCCATAGCGCCAGAGCATGATGAAGCGGAACCAGGCGGCATAGAACGGCACGTTCAGCAGCAGCCATTGCTGGCCATCCGACAGCACATCGTGATAGCGCGGAATGGGCCGCGCCCATTGCGGGCTGCGCTGATAGATGTCGAGTTGCGCCACGCGCTGCGCGATGCTTGGCGCGATCTGCATCGCCGACGCGCCGGTGCCGACGATCGCCAGGCGCTTGCCGGCAAGATCGAGCCCGTCCGGCCATTGGCTGGTGTGGAACGCCCGACCCTGGTAGCCAGCCAGGCCGGGCAGGTCGGGGATGTGCGGCACGCCGAACTGTCCGACGGCGCTGACCAGCGCGTTGGCGGTCGCTTGTCTCTCGCCGGCGGCCGTCCGCAGCGCGACCCGCCAGCATCGGCCGGCCACGTCCCAGTGCGCCTGGCTGACGCATTCGTTGAAGCGGATGTGCTCGCGCAGCCCCAGTTCGTCCGCCGTGCGGCAAAGATAGTCCTGGATCTCCGAGCGCGGCGAGAAATACGCCGACCAGGGATAGCGGGGGCCGAGCGAGAACGAATAGGCATGATTGGGGGTATCGACGCCGCAGCCGGGATATCGGTTCTCGCGCCAGGTGCCACCGACCTCGCCCGCCTGTTCGACGATGACGAAGGGTATGCCAAGTCGCTTGAGGCGCGCGCCCAGGATCATGCCGCTGGCGCCGGCGCCGACGATCAGCACCCGCCACGCCGCCAGGCGCGGCACGCTCGGCGCCTGGCGCCATTGCGCATCGCGCGCCGCGAAGCCCAGTTCCTCGCGCATCATCGGCGCGTAGTCGGCGGCGATGTCCTCGGCCATGCAGACGCGCATCATCTCCAGCATCAGCGCATCGCCCGGGTCGCCGACCGCCGGCCGCTCGCCCGCCCTGGCAAGCAGCAGTTCGACCGCGGCCTGCCGGATGGCGATCTGGGCAGCGGGTCCGAGGCCGGCATCTTCCGGCGCGATGATGCGCACGTCGCGGCCGGGCAAGTAAGGCCGCTGCAGCCATTTGCGTTCGCCCGACAGATGAAAGACCACCATCAGCAGCGCCCGCAAGTCGGCCTCGGCCACCGCGCGGCGAAGCATCGCCGGCTCCAGGCTCGCAATGACGGGGTCGGCGCCGTAGGGCAGGGGACTGGCCAGGACGGACATGCCCAGGTTCAGGGCGCGGCTTGGCCACCGCGCACCAACCGGCCCGGCAGGGCGCCGGTCGGACAGCCGTCGCGATAGACCGCGACCCCGGAGACGAAGGTGGCGACATAGCCGTCCGAGCGCTGCATCAGCCGCTTGCCGCCGCCCGGCAGGTCATAGACGATCTCCGGCCGGCGCAGGCGCAACCGGTCGTAGTCGATCAGGTTGAGGTCGGCCTTGGCACCGGCGGCAATCACGCCGCGATCCGCGAGGCCGATGGCGCGCGCGTTATCGCGCGTCAGGCGCTTGACCATCCATTCGACGGGGAAACGGCCGCCCGCCGGCCGGTCGCGCGTCCAGTGGGTCAGCGCATGCGTCATGTCGGTCGCATCGCAGATGATGCCGACATGCGCGCCGCCGTCGCCCAGGCCGACCAGCGTGTGCGGGTGCGCCAGCATCTCGCGCACGCTGTCCAGGTTGCCGCCGGCGTAGTTGGTGAGCGGGCGGTAGAGGATATTGCGGCCATCGCCCGCCAGCATCGCGTCGTAGGCGAACTCGGCCGGCTCGATGCCTCGCTCGCGGGCCAGCGCGGCGATGCTCTCCTGCGGCCCGGGTTCGTAGTTGGGCGGATCGCCGAAGGGAAAGATGCGCTCCCAACTGCGCAAGCGATAGGCCAGGGCTCGGTCGGTCGGCGCTTCGCCGACCAGCCGCGCGCGAAACGCGGGCTGCCGCAGCACCGCTAGGCGCTGCGGGAAGGGCAGCGTCGCGACCTCCCGCCAGCTTGGGCAGGGCAGGAAGGGATTCTGCGACAGCTCGAAGCCCAGCAGGATGCTGGTCGGTCGGCCGCGCACCTGGCCCGTCATGGCAAGGCCGGCGGCGTTGGCCGCGGCGATATGCTCCAGCAACCGCCGCCATTCGCTGGGCCGGCTGTCGCGCTCCAGCACGGTCATGGTCATCGGCCGGCCGGATTGCCGCACGAGGCGGCGCAGCATGGCGAATTCCGGCTCCAGTTCCTCGTCGAAGTCCGCCACCATCTGCAGCCAGCCGGCACCGGCTTCGCCGACCGCCCGGGCGATCGCCGCTAGTTCGTCCTCGGCGGCGCGCAAGGTTGGGATCGGCTGGCCGTCAACGGTGCGGTGATTGAGCGTGCGCGAGGTGGAGAAGCCCAGCGCGCCGGCGCGGATGCCCTCGGCGGCAAGCGCCGCCATGCGCGCCCGGTCCTGCTCGGTGGCCGGTTCGCGCGCGGCGCCGCGTTCGCCCATGACGAACACCCGCAACGCGGCATGCGGCACTTGCGCCGCCACGTCCAGATCGAAGCGCCGCCCGGCCAGCGCGTCGAGGTAATCCGGAAACCCGCGCCAGTTCCACGGCAGGCCGGCGGCCAGCACCACTTCCGGAATGTCCTCCACCCCTTCCATCAGCCGGATCAACATGTCGCGCTGATGCGGCTCGCAGGGCGCGAAGCCGACGCCGCAATTGCCAAGCAGCACGCTGGTCACGCCATTGCAGGACGAGGGCGTCAGGTGGTTCGCCCAGGTGGCTTGCGCATCGTAATGGGTATGCACGTCGACGAAGCCGGGGATCACCAGCAGGCCGCGGGCGTCGATCTCCTCGGCCCGGCTCGGTCCCAGCTTGCCGACCGCCAGGATGCGGTCGCCGGCCAACGCCACGTCGGCCTGGAACGGACTGGCGCCAGTGCCGTCGACGACGGTGCCGCCACGGACGATCAGCGTTGGTTCAAGTGGCACGACCGGACCTCCCTGCGGCGGGCGCCGCCCAGGCTTCGCGCTGGCAGCGAAGCACAGGCGCCAACCCTTGGCAATGGAATGTGAAAGTTGGCTCCGCGGGTAGGACTCGAACCTACGACCCGACGGTTAACAGCCGTCTGCTCTACCGACTGAGCTACCGCGGAACACTGGCCCCGGCGAGCGGCGCTGTATAGCAGAGCGGGCGGCGGCCCCGCAACGCTGGCCGGGGCGGTGATTGGCTGCGGCATGCGCGGCTGTATGCTGCCGCGCGCCCCGCCAGCCCGCAGGCAGCCATTGCCCGTCGTCCTCGCCATCCTGCCGTTCTTCGCCTTGATCTTCCTGGGTTACGCCGCCGGGCGGACGCGCCTGTTCGACGCCACCGCGCTGAAGGGGCTCAATACCTTCGTCTTCTATATCGCCATGCCGCCGTTGCTGTTCCGGCTGGCCGCCGGCCAGCCGCTGCCGGCGGCGCCGTGGCGATTGCTGGCGAGCTATGCGCTGGCCGAGCTGGTGACGTTGGTTCTTGCCGGCCTGTTGCTGTTGCGGCGCGGCCGACGCGACCCGGCGGACGCCGTGGTGGGCGGCCTTGCCGCCAGCTTCTCCAACGGCGTGTTCATGGCCCTGCCGATTAGCGTCGCCGTGCTGGGCAGCACCGCCGCCTTGCCGGCGCTGCTGCTGATCGTGCTGGACAGTCTGTTCCTGTTCGCCGCTGCGGTGCTGGCGCTGGAACTGCTCGGCGCGGGCCGCGCCGGGCGCGGGCCGCGCCTTCGCCTGGCCGGCCTCAAGCCGGCCCTGCTGAACCCGCAAGTGCTGGCCATCGTCGGTGGCTTGGCCGCGGCCCTGGTGGGGCTGTCGTTGCCTGAGGTGTTGGAGCAGATCCTCGATCTCCTGGGCCGCGCCGCCGCGCCCTGCGCCCTGGTCGGCCTTGGCGCCACGCTGGCGCTCGGGCCGGCGCGCGGGCTGCGCGGCGAGGTGCTGGTGCTGGTCGCCCTGAAACTGGCGGTATTGCCGGCCTTGGTTTGGCTGGGCGGCAGCTTCCTCTTCCGGCTGCCGGATCACTGGCTCCAGGTTGCCGTGCTGGCGGCGGGAATGCCGACCGGCGCCACCGCCTATGTGGTGGCCCGCCAATATGATCGCCTGGTGGAGCCGGTCTCCGCGGCGATCGTGCTGTCCACGGCGCTGTCGCTGCCGAGCGTCTCGCTGCTGATCCTGTTGCTGGTGCCTGGCTGAGCGGCGGCCGGCTTGTTGGCGCGGCCGGGCCGGTGTAAGTCCGCGTCATGGAGCAACGGGTACGGCAATTCCGCCAGCGGCTCTATCGCTGGCCGCGCTCGGCCCGCGTGGCGGCGGGTTGCGCCCTGGTCGTGGGCGGCCTGCTCGGCTTCCTGCCGATCCTGGGCTTCTGGATGGTGCCCCTGGGCCTGGTGGTGCTCTCGGTCGACGTGCCGGTGGTCAGACGGCAGCGGCGCAGGCTGGAAGTGTGGTGGGGCCGCAGGCGGGCGGAGCGGCGATGGCGTGGCTAGCGGCGACTGGAGGCGCGGGCCGGATTCGAACCGGCGTCCACAGCTTTGCAGGCTGCTGGATAGCCACTCTCCCACCGCGCCGTCGTGGCGTACTTAAGCCGCCGGCCGACCGCGGTCAACGTCGTCGCCGCCGATTTGCTTGGCGCGGCGGTTGCTCTATACCTCGGCCGGTTTGGCGACAGACGAGAGGGCGGCAATGAGCGACCCGGCGATCCGCCGACGCAGCATGGTGCAAGGCCAGGTGCTGACCAACAAGGTGACCGACGAGCAGGTCACCGAGGCCTTGTTGACGGTGCCGCGCGAGGCCTTCGTGCCGCGTGAATTGCGCGGTGTTGCCTGCGTCGACGAAGACCTGCCGTTGGCGCCGGGCCGCTACCTGATGGAGCCGATGGTGCTGGCCCGATTGCTGCAGGTCGCCGAGCTCAAGGACAGCGAGAGTGTGCTCAACGTCGGCTGCGGCACCGGCTATGTCGCGGCGGTGCTGGCGCGGTTGGCGGGCGGCGTGGTGGCGCTCGAGAGCCAAGCCGAACTGGCGGCCCGCGCGCGCCAGCTGCTGGCGCAGCAGGGCGTGGCCAATGTGGTCATCGTGGAAGCGGATCTGCCGGCGGGGCATGCGGCGCAAGCGCCTTACGATGCGATCTTGATCGAAGGGGCGGTCGAATGCCTGCCCGCGGCATTGCCAGGGCAACTGGCGGAAGGCGGGCGCCTGATCTGCATCGAGCGGACCGGTGCCGTCGGTCATGCCGTGCTCTATCGCAAGGTTGGCGGGCTGGTCGCGCGCCGCGAGTTGTTCGACGCGCAGGCACCGCTGCTGCCGGGGTTCAGCAAGCCGCGCGGCTTCCGCTTTTGAGCCTCGCCGCCGACGTTCCGCCGGAGATCGCTCCGCGCGAACTGGCCGGGTGGCGCGCGGACGGACGCGACGTCGTCGTGTTGGACGTGCGCGAGCCCTGGGAGGTGGCGATCTGCTGCTTGCCCGGCAGCACAGTGATTCGCATGGCCGAGTTGCCGGCGCGCACGCACGAACTGCCGCGCGACGTGCCGCTCGTGGTGCTTTGCCATCATGGTGTGCGCAGCCGCAACGCCACGCAGTGGTTGCGGGAAGCCGGCTTTCGCAATGCTTGCAACCTCAGCGGTGGGATCGACGCCTGGGCTCGGGCTGTCCGGGTTCGCACAGAAGTGAGGCGGGTTGAGTAAGGGAAGGGGTTCTCCGAAGCTCGGGTTGCTGAGACTCGAAGCAAAGGAGAACCCCATGCAGGTGTTTGGCCTGCCCGGTCAGGTTATCAGGAACGCCAAGCTGGCGTCGCGGATCGCGGCGAAGTCCGGCAGTCACGCAGCCGGGATCCGCCTGGCCGCGGTGGCGCGCTGGC
>Ga0194131_10009873_pt1 | contig 11898 bp, 9 predicted proteins | sample TA2KigO120mmetaG_FD_148631 | JGI IMG/M metagenome (GOLD analysis project Ga0194131, IMG submission 148631) | Freshwater microbial communities from Lake Tanganyika, Tanzania - TA2015053 Kigoma Offshore 120m | ecosystem: Environmental > Aquatic > Freshwater > Lake | place: Tanzania: Lake... | reverse complement strand
CTGGCGGACGCTCCTGAAATCGTTCATCCAACGCATCGAGAAGCGTGGACGAGAGGTGACGGTGCACTACACGCTACCGCTGCCGCGGGAAACGGTGTCACTGGGAGAGACGGGAGTTCTTACTTTGGAACAGAGTGGTGGGCGGTACTGGAGTCGAACCAGTGACCTTTGCGATGTCAACGCAACGCTCTAACCAACTGAGCTAACCGCCCGCGCAAGACATACCGGGAGAAGACGACTTCCGAAGTGTAACAAACCCCTCTTGGGAGCGTCAACACAAAGGTACGCTGCTCGCCCGTGATTTCCCCACGGCTCGGCCCTGGCGGCGTGGCGACTCTCCAGGGCTTCGGGTATACTTCAGATTCGGCGTCTCCCCATGAAAGCCTCACGACTCAGCTCCGAATCCCAGCAAGCCCTCGCTCGCGCTCACCAGACCGCCTACCGGGCTGGCGCCTCGCGCGTCGAGCCGGAGCATCTCTTCGTCGCCCTCGGCGAAGACCAGGCCACCGGCCTGGAGAAAGCCCTGCGCGATGCCGGCGCTAACGTCCAAGGAATCATCGAGGCGTTGACCGTCTCCCCGAAAGCATCCAAAGAAGCTGGTGGCTTCTTCCTCCAACCTTCCCCTGCGCTGGAAGAGGCTATGACGCGCGTCTGGGAGCGCGGTCTTGCCCAGCATCGCCATCACATCAGGCCCGTAGATCTCATTGAGGGTCTCTTGGATGAGAATGCCCCCTCGCCCTTCCGCGTGCGGCTCCTAGACCTCGGCGCAAAGCCTCAGGACCTTCAGCGTGCTCTCGTCACCCTGCGCAACAGGGGAACGGCCAGGGAGGGCCTCGTCACAAAGACCCGCACCCTGCGGAAGTTCAGCCGCTGCCTCACAGACCTCGCCCGCGAAGGCGCCCTCGACCCGGTGGTCGGTCGCCACCTGGAGATACGGCGCATCATGCAAGTCTTGGGCAGGCGTGTGAAGAACAATCCGGTGCTTGTCGGCCGCCCCGGCGTCGGCAGAACCGCGATGGTTGAGGGCCTTGCCTATCTCATCGCCAACGGCGAAGTTCCTGAGCATCTGAGGAGCAAAGTCCTCTTCGCTCTGGATATGGGCGCACTATCCGGCGGTGCCGACCACCGCGGCGTCTTTGAAGACCGGGCCAAGGCCCTCTTGGAAGATGTTCGCGAAGCCGGTGGCGACGTGATTCTCTTTATTGATGAGATCCAGACCATCGCTCGCGGCGGCACCGATCTGATGGCCGCTCTCAAATCAGCCATCGCCACAGGCGAACTTCGCTGCATCGGCGTCACCTCCTATGACGATTACCGGAACACCATCGAGAAGGACGGCGTCTTGGAGCGCCGCTTCCAACCCATCTTCATCGAGGAGACCTCTGTCCAGGAGACCGTCAGCATCCTGCGCGGCCTTCAGCCTCGATACGAGGCGCACCACGATATCCACATCACCGATGCCGCCCTTACCGCCGCGGCGAACCTCTCCCACCGCTTCATTACAGGCCGCGCCCTGCCCGATAAGGCTATTGACCTAGTGGATGAAGCGGCTTCCAAAGTGCGTATCGAGCGCGATACTATGCCTGCCGACCTCGAAGCCCACGGCAGGCGCGCGACGCAGCTTGACCAGGAGCTGCGCGGCCTCGCCTCCTCGCGCAAGCCTCAAGAGAAGGCCATCTCGCGCATCGGCGAGGAACGGGAGAAGGCGCAGACTGCGGCGCACGAGGCCGCCGAAGCTTGGGAGGCGCAGAAAGCCCTTGGCGATCAAGTGCGGAGCGAGCGCGAAGTTCTCGATTGGGAGCAGATGCTCATCCGCCACGGTGCCGCCGCAAATTGGACCAGGGAGCAGTTGCGCCGTGGCCAGGAGACGATGCAGTCACTCGAGCGTGCCCTGGCGAAGAGCGAGGCGAAGCTCGCAGTCCAACAGAGGGATCGCCGACTCTACAAAGTAGACCTGGAAGAAGAGGACATCGCCCACGTCGTCTCCAGCTGGACCGGCATCCCGCTCAACAAGCTCATGGAGAACGAGCGCGCCAAGCTCCTCCACATGGAGGAGTCTCTCCACAAGCGCGTCGTCGGCCAGGATGCCGCTGTCCGCGCCGTCTCGAATGCTGTCCGCCTTGCGCGCGCGGGCATGAAAGACCCCAATAGACCCGTCGGCAACTTCCTCTTCCTCGGCCCAACAGGCGTCGGCAAGACGGAGCTCTCCCGCGCCTTGGCCGAATTTCTCTTCGATGACGAATCGGCCATGGTGCGCATAGATATGTCCGAGTATATGGAGAAGCACACCGTCTCCCGGCTTATCGGCGCCCCTCCCGGCTACATCGGCTATGAGGACAGCGGTCAGCTCACCGAAGCCGTGCGCAGGCGTCCCTACTCCGTCGTCCTGTTTGATGAGATCGAAAAGTCCCACCCGGACGTCTTCAACCTCCTCCTGCAAATCATGGACGATGGCCGCCTGACCGATGGCCACGGCCGCACCGTGGACTTCAAGAACGTCATCGTCATCATGACCAGCAACGTCGGCGGTCATCTCTATCGTGAGACCTTGGGCAAGAAGAGAGCGAAGCTTGACGAGCTTCTGGCCGAAGAGCTGCGCAAGCACTTCAAGCCCGAGTTCCTGAATCGTATAGACGGCATCGTCCGGTTCGATATGCTGACTCGGGAGAACATCAAGAGCATCGTCGGCATCCAGATCGGCCTTGTGAATAAGCGCATGGCAGGCGGCAGCATCCGCTTGGAGGTCGCCGAGCCGGTGAAGGACTACCTCGCCCACGAAGGCTTCGATCAGCTCCAAGGCGCTCGCCCACTCAAGCGCCTCATCCAGTCCCAGATCATGGAGCCCCTTGCTCTCCACGTCCTCCGCGGCGATTTCAAGGAGGGCGATGTCGTCACCCTCGCCCTCGGCAAAGAGAAGAAGATTCTCTTCAAGCGCCGCGCCCCCTAACCCTTGCCGATACACTTGCAAAGGGTGCTATCCTCTGCCCGGAGGCGCCTATGTACACCGGCAAGCTCATCTCGTCTGATGACCACATCTTCGAACCGCGCGATCTCTGGACCAGCCGCGCCCCCCGAGCCCAGTGGGCCGATATGCCCCATGTGGTCCAGGAGCCCGATGGCGATTGGTGGGTCTGGAAGGGCCACAAGATGCTCAGCTTTGGCCCAGGCACGCAACCGGGGCGGCGTTTCGAGAATCGGGACCATGTGAAGCTTGTTGACAGAGAGGAGCGTCTCCTCCCCGGCGGCTATGACCCGCAGCAGCGCATCAAGGACATGGAGATCGAACAGATGGAGGCGGGCATCATGTACACCACCGTTGCCATTGCTCTCTACCACTTCGCCTCCAGCGACGAGCTCACCGCCCTCCTCAGGCCCTACAACGATTGGCTAGCCGATTTCTGCGCCGTCTCCCCCAAAAAGCTCCGGGGCATCTGCCTCCTGAACTCTGATGACGTGCCCTCAGCCGTTAAGGAGATGGAGCGCTGCAAGAAATTAGGCCACGTCGGCGCCCTCATCGCCACCTGGCCCGATGATGCGCACCGCTTCTTCCGTCCTGAATACGATGCCTTGTGGGGTGCCGCTCAGGACCTGCAGATGCCCCTGCATATGCACCTAGGCGGCAATCGGCCAGGGGCGGGCAATGAGCTCCAAACACTGAAAATCCTCACCCCGGCCTTCCGCACGAACTTCGACTATTGGGTGCGTATGTCCCTGGCCGATATGACCTACGCAGGCGTCTTCGAGCGCTTCCCAAAGTTGATGGTCGGCTCGGTCGAGCAGGAGATGGCCTGGATTCCTCATTTCTTGGAGCGCATGGACTTCGCCTACACCCAGCGCTCACCAAATAAAGGCGACTACCGATTCAATGAGAAGATGCTCCCCAGCGACTACTTCCACCGCAACTGCTTCGCCAGCTTTCAGCAGGACGCCATCGGCATCCGCCTGCGCGACCTCATCGGCGTCCAGTGCCTGCTCTGGGGCTCCGACTACCCGCACATCGAATCCACGTTTCCGCGCAGCAGGCAGATCCTCGGGGAGATCTTGGCCGGCTGCACGGACGAAGAGAAGCACGCCATCGTCTACGGCAACGCCAAGCGCATCTACGGCCTCTAGCGCTTACGACGCTAGCCTGGCGCGCAGCGCCGCCTCGAGCTCCTGCATCGGCACGCGCTCCTGCGTCATGGAGTCGCGGTCTCGGATCGTCACCTTCTGGTCGTTCAGCGAATCAAAGTCAACGGTGACGCAGTACGGTGTCCCGATCTCGTCCTGGCGGCGGTACCGCTTGCCGATGGACTGCGTCTCGTCGTAGTCCGTCGCCCAGTGCTGGCGCAGCTTCGCGGTGAGCGCCTCGGCAACGGAGGAAAGCTCCTGCTTCTTGGAAAGCGGAAGCACCGCGACCTTGTACGGCGCCAGCGCCCTGGGGATCCTGAGGACCACTCGCAGGTCGCTCTCCCCCTTCTCCGCGGTCGGCGCGGCCTCCTCTCGATAGGCCTCCAGGAGGACGATGAGCAGCGAGCGGTCAATCCCGAACGTCGGCTCTACCACATGCGGGATATATTTCTCGTTCGTCGCCGGGTCGGTGTAGGCGAGGTCCTTCGCCGATTTCTCCATGTGGCGCTTCAGGTCAAAGTCCGTGCGGTAGGCGATGCCGTACAGCTCCTTCCGCCCGAACGGGTACTCATACTCGATATCTACCGTGCGCTTGGAGTAATGCGCGCGCTCCCCGTCCGGTATCTCGTGGAAGTAGAGCTTCTCCCTGCGCACCCCTAGGAAATCGAGCCACGACTGCATCTCCGCGAGCCAATATTCGAAATGCTTCTCCCATTCGTTCGGGTGGACGAAGTACTCGAACTCCATCAGGTTGAACTCGCGCGTGCGGAAGATGTAGTTCCCCGGCGTGATCTCGTTCCGGAAGCACTTCCCCTGCTGCGCGATGCCGAAGGGAAGGCGCTTCCGCGAGGTCTCCTGCACCATGCGGAAGTTCACGAACATCGCCTGGGCCAGCTCCCCGCGCAGGTAGGCCACCGCCGAATCGTCTTCCGTGGGCCCGATGAACGTCTTGAACATCAGGTTGAAGTTCTTCGGCTCCGTGAACTCGCCCTTCGTCCCGCAGTGCTGGCATGCCCCCTTCGGGTCTATCTGGTCGGCGCGGTAGCGCGTGTGGCACTTCCGGCACTCCACCAACGGGTCTGTGAACTCCGCCAGGTGGCCGGAAGCCTCCCACACCTTCGGGTTCATGATCGTCGCCGCGTCTATCCCCACCATGTCGCCGCGTGAAGTGACGAACCGCTTCCACCATGCCTCCGCGATGTTGCGCTTCAGCTCCGTCCCAAGGGGGCCGTAGTCCCAGGAGTTCGCCAGGCCCCCGTAGATGTCGGAGCCGGGAAAGATGAAGCCGCGCCGCTTGGCGAGCGAGACGAGCTTCTCCATGGTGACGGGGCCGGGCTGGCTCTTTGTGGTCAACGCGCTACCTCACAGATGTGGTGGGGACGTGAACATCCTATCAGGGGGCGTCTGCCCGGGCAAGGGAACCTGGTTTGACCCTGACTCAGGGCGGCCATATACTCGAATCTCTCGCCGTTCCTCTCGCATCCGATTCCCAGGAGCCTTGCATGAAGGAAGTCCTTTTGGCCGGCGCAGTTCGCACCCCCGTCGGCAAGTTCGGCGGCGGCCTTTCTGAGTTGCCCGCGACTCAGCTTGGCGCGATCGCTATTAAAGAGAGCCTCAAGCGCGCCAAGGTTGATCCGGCCCAGGTGGACTACGCCATCATGGGCAACGTACTTACTGCGAACGAAGGTCAGGCCCCCGCGCGCCAGGCTGCCATCCGCGCCGGTATTCCGGACTCCGTCTCTGCCCTTACCATCAACAAGGTCTGCGCCTCAGGCCTCATGTCCGTCGCTCTTGCCGCCCAAGCCATCAGGGCGGGCGATGCTGAGGTCGTCGTGGCAGGCGGCATGGAGAACATGAGCCTCGCTCCCCACATGATCGTGAACAGCCGCACCGGCTTCCGTCTGGGCGATGTTCCTGCCGTAGACCACATGCTTCGCGATGGCCTCTGGTGTCCCTTCGAAAATCGCCACATGGGCAACTCCGCCGAGGCTATCGCCGCCAAGCACGGCATCCCCCGCGAGGCCCAGGACGCCTTCGCCCTCAGGAGCCAGCAGCGCGCCGTCGCCGCCACCCGCGAAGGCGTCTTCTCGGGGGAAATCGTCCCCGTCGAAGTGAAACGCAGAAAAGAAACTGTCCTCCTCGATCGGGACGAAGGCCCTCGCGCCGATACCTCCGCCTCCTCTCTCGCCGCCCTGCGTCCCGCCTTCCCGCCGGGGCAGACCGTCACCGCCGGTAACGCCTCTCAGATCTCCGATGGCGCGGCAAGCGTCGTCGTCCTAGAGAGCGCCCGCGCCAAGGCCCTCGGCGTCCACGCCATGGCGCGCATCATCGGCTATGCCCACGCCGCCAACGCTCCCGCCTGGCTCTTCGATGCTCCTGTGCTAGCAACAAGAAAGCTGCTGGAAAAGACGCGCACGAACCTGGACGGTTACGATCTGATCGAGATCAACGAGGCCTTTGCCGCTCAGGTCCTCGCCAACGAGAAGGAGCTCCGCTGGGACTGGGATAAGGTCAACGTCACCGGCGGCGCCATCGCCATCGGCCACCCCATCGGCGCAAGCGGCGCCCGGGTCCTCGTGACCCTTCTCCACGGGATGAAGCGCCGGAAGGCCAAACGCGGCATGGCCGTCATCTGCCATGGCGGAGGCGGCGCGGTCGCCATGGCCATCGAATCCCTCTGACCCTTTCCTTCGGGTGTACGATGTGCGTGTGGGCTCCGCGCTGCTAGGCGCAGTCGTGGAGAGAAAGGATGACCATGGGCGCAGGCATCATTGTGCTGATCGTGATTCTCGCGATCGTCGCTATCGGCATCTTCTTCATCTGGGGTACCTATAACAGCCTCGTTACCATCCGCCAGCGAGTCAAGGAGGCGTGGAGCGGCATAGACGTGCAGTTGAAGCGGCGCGCAAGCCTCGTGCCGAATCTGGTGGAGACCGTGAAGGGGTACGCCGCCCATGAAAAGGCAGTCTTTGAGAATGTCACCAAGGCCCGCGCTGCCCTCATGTCTGCAGGCACGCCTCAGCAGGCCGCTCAGGCGGACAACATGCTCACTGGCGCGCTGAAGAGCCTCTTCGCCGTCGCAGAGGCCTATCCCGAGCTGAAAGCCAACCAAAACCTTCTCCAGCTCCAGGGCGAGCTCTCAGACTTGGAGGCCAAGATTGCCTATGCGCGCCAGTTCTACAACACCAACGTCCGCGACCTGAACACCAAGATTCAGGTCTTCCCCGCCGTCTTCGTCGCGCGAATGTTCGGCTTCAAAGAAGAGGGCTATTTCGAGGCAGAGGAAGCGGCGCGTGCCGATGTCCAGGTCAAGTTCACCAACTAGCTCCCTGAATATCTACACCGCTATCGAAGAGAACCGTCGCAAGACGGCGCTCTTCATTGCGGTCTTCGTTCTGCTCATCGGCCTCATTGCCTTCGCCGTGGGCATCGTCCTCGGCCTGCCGGTCGCTCCGGCAGGCGTCGTCTCTCTCGTGCTCACGGCTTTTGCTCTCCTCCTCGCCCTCTGGCTCTATCGCGCGTCGGATCGCATCGTCCTCGGCATCTCGGAAGCTAGGGAAGCGAAAAGGCAGGAGCATCTTGAGCTCTATCGCACCGTGGAGAACATCTCCATCGCCGCCGGCATCCCTATGCCCAAGGTCTACATCATTAACGATACCGCGCCCAACGCCTTCGCCACCGGGCGCGACCCGGCCCACGCCTCCGTGGCCGTCACCACCGGCCTTCTGCAGAAGCTGAGCAAGCTTGAGCTTGAGGGCGTCATCGCCCACGAGATCTCCCACATCCGCAACTTTGATACGCGCTTGATGGTCATGGTCGCCGTCTTCGTCGGCTTCATCGCCGTCCTGGCCGATGTCATGCTTCGCTACACCTGGTACGGCGCAGGCCGCCGCACGCGCTATAAAGGGAAGGGCGAAGGCTCGGCCGGTGCGGTTGTCCTCGTCCTCGCCATCGTCGCCCTCATCCTTGCTCCCATCGCCGCCCAGGTCATCCAGTTCGCGATCGCCCGCCAGCGTGAATTTCTCGCCGATGCCTCTAGCGCCCTCCTCACCCGCTACCCTGCCGGCCTCGCCGGCGCTCTAGAGAAGATTACGAACGACACTGAGCCGCTAGAGGTCGCCACCAAGGGCACAGCTCACCTCTACATCGCCAACCCCATAAAGGGCCAGGAGAGCAGCATGAACAACCTCTTTGCCACCCATCCTCCCATCAAAGAGCGCGTCGCTCGCCTCCGGGCGATGGCCTCTGCCGCCTAGGGCCGTGCCTATGACCAAGGAGGAGCGCGTCGCCCAGGCACTCATCGCCGCCGGCAAGCGCATCGCCGTTGCCGAATCCACCACAGGCGGCTATGTCGGCCATCTGCTCAACAATATCCCCGGCTCGTCGAAATACTTCATCGGTGGCGTCGTCGCCTATAGCAACCAGCCCAAGATGCACGTGCTGAAAGTCCCGGAGCATGTGCTAAAGGAGGCTGGCTCCGTCAGCGCGCAGACGGCTCTCGCCATGGCCCAGGGCGTACGCGCCCTCATGCAGGCCGATATCGGCGTCGCCGAAACCGGCATCGCCGGGCCCTCCCACGGCTCACCGGGTAAGCCCGTCGGCACCGTCTTCATGGCCATCTCCACCAAGGACGGCTATGAGCTCGTCGAGCGCAGCGTCTGGACCACCGACCGCATCGGCTTCAAGGAAAAAACGGCGGAGGCCCTCTTCAGCCTGGTAGAGCACTACCTGAACCGCAAGCCCTCATCGCCATAAGATCACCGTTGGTCTTCCTCCCCCTCTATTTGTGTTCCCGTGACGCTCGCTCTTTACCTTCAAAAATCTGTGCTCTCTGTGTCCTCTGTGGATAGATGGCTCCTTTCTCTCCCCTGCCCCTCGCCTCGCCTGGGGTCGCCCGCACTGCTATACTATCCCCACTTTCCACAAGAGGTTCTCGATGGTCTTCCCCCGCGCACAGCAGACTCGCGATATTGACTTCCTCGTCGAATTCCTTCGCCGCGTCCAGAAGGCCCGCGAGACGGGCGACTACCAGCCTGTTGCGGCCTTGATCCACCCCAAGGCCCTCCTGCGCACGCACGGGGGCGAAAAGACCGGCGTTGATCCCATCGTCAATCACCTCAAGACTCTCGCCGAAAAGCCCTACAAGGCGGAAATCGTCGCTCCCAAGGGTGGCCTCGCCACCGTCCTCATCACCCCCATCACCGTAGACACCCGCGCCCAGAGTCACGAGCAGGTCTATCGCATCCGAGGCGATATGCTCATCGAGTTGATAGACATGGGCCGCACGCCGGAGATGGTCTTTCGTCCCATGAGCCAGCCCAACTAAGCGCGATCCCTCCGCAGGCGGCCCGCTATGCGCATTTTGCACGTCTCCGATATCCACATCGGGATTGAGACCTACGGGCGGCCCGCCGCCGAAGTCGATATCGAGCGCCTGCCCCCGACCTTTGCCCCCGGCGAAGACCGCAAGCCCTATCTCGGCTACTCTACCCGGCTCCTCGATTTCCTCTGCGCCTTCGATGAGGTTGTCGCCTATGCCATCCAGCACAAGGTGGACCTCCTCCTCTTCACCGGCGATGCCTATAAGAATCGCGAGCCTACTCAGACCCACCAACGCGAGTTCGCTAAACGCATCGCCCGGCTCGCCGCTTCAGGCATCCCCGTGGTCCTACTCGTCGGCAACCACGATCTCCCGCACGCCTCCTACAAGGCCAACTCCATCGAGATATTCGACACCCTCAACGTCCCCAACGTCACCGTCACCGATCGGCTGGATGTCTACCGCGTGAAGACCCGGGCTGGCCCCCTGCAAGTGCTCGCCATCCCCTGGATTCGGCGTAGCGCCTTCCTCGCCCGCGATGACGTCCGTAACCTCCCCTTCGAGCAGATCAACAAACTGCTCGAGCAGAAGCTCACCAATGCCATCCAGGCCGCCGCCGATGAGCTCGACCGCTCCACTCCTGCCATCGTTGCCGCCCACGTTACCGTCGGCACCGCAAAGCTCGGCACCGAACGCTCCATGATGATCGGCTACGACCATGTCCTCATGCAAAGCACCCTCACGGCCCTGCCTGCCGATTACGTCGGCCTTGGCCACATCCACCACCGACAGGAGTTGAGCCAGCGCCCGCCGATGCTTTATCCCGGCAGCCTCCAGCGCATAGACTTCGGCGAAGAAGATCACGAAGCGAAGGGCTTCTACATCGTCGAGCTTGATGCTGCGAGGCCGTTAGGCGAACGCGTTGCCAAGCTCGATTTCCATCCTGTCCAGGCTCGAGCCTTCGTCACGATAGACGTGACCCTTCTGGAGAACGATCTGGACCCAACATTAACCGTCGTCCAGGCCATAGAGCGCCATCATATAGCCGATGCCATCGTCCGTCTCCACATCAAGCTCCCCGCGTCCCTCGCAGCCATGCTCCGCGAGCGCGAGATTCGCCAAGCCGTGGAACGCCACGGCGCGCACGCTATCGCCGCCATCACCCGCGATGTGGAACGCACATCCCGCCCGCGACTCGGCGCCCTTTCCCTTGAGCAGCAAACGCCCCTTCAGCTCCTGGGGCACTATCTCTCATCCAAGCAGGTCGGCAAGGAGCGCTCCGAACGCCTCATGACCCTTGCAAAGGGCCTCATGGATTCGGAAGACCGGGATAACGCATAGGGTCTCCCCCTCCGTCGCCCTAAGAAGCGGCGATGCCGAATCGCCACGACGAACGGGCCTACGCCGTCCGAGTTGCCCTGCAACCCGAATCTGCGTAGGGGTGGTCCGATTCCATCGGACGAACGCGGTCCCTTTCCGAAGGACTCTCGTTCCTACGAGTCCGGACTGCTCGGACCGTGTGTGTCCTCACCCCGCATGTTGCATCGGGGCCGCACCGGAGCGCCCCTCCCCACCGGGCGCATCATTGCGCCCCTACCCTCTCCCAGCTCCGATTTATCGGAGCGTCCGGGAGAGAGCCAGGGTGAGGTCTCCTGTTCCCTCAATCCCCAAAGTACGGTCGCCACATCCACCCATGCCCCTTGCTCACGATCTGCCCAACCGTTGGGTCGGCGAAGTGCGCGGGCAGGATGAATGCCCCCGTGTCCGCATACCTCTTGAAGAAATCCCGACGCGCCTGCCGCGTCCCCGGCGGGTCCACGTCATACGGGATATTCCAGTCCGGCTCGCCGATTTGCGCCGGGTGGTGCATCAGATCGCCGCACAGCACCGCCTCTCGCCGCTTCGAGTTCACCTTCAGCGAGACCTGCCCCGGCGTATGCCCCGCCGCGGATTCCAGCCGCACCTCGTCCTCTATGACAAAATCGCTCTCCACCATCATTGCCTGTCCCGATTCCACCACTGGCAGCACGCTGTCCACAAAAGAGTCGTAGCTGAAGTCGCCCTCTTTGCGCTCCTTCCAGTAACCGTACTCCTTTTTCGACATCAGATATTTCGCCTTGGGGAACGTCGGCATCCACTTCCCGTTCACCAGCTTCGTATTCCAACCCACATGGTCGTTGTGCAGGTGCGTGCACAGCACATAGTCCACCGTATCGGGCGGCGCGCCTGCCTTCGCCAGGTTATCTAGGTAGGGCGTGTTCATGTTCGTGGCCTTCGCGTTCGCCCCCCGTTGCTTATTGTTGCCGAAGCACATATCCACCAGGATTGTGTGCCGCTTCGTCTTCACGATGTACGTGTGGATGCTCATGAGCAGCTTGTGCTCCGGCGTCATGAAGTGCGGCGTCAGCCACTCCTTATGCCGGTCCAGCACCTCAGGCGTCGAGCCCAACAGCAGGTATTTGTGATCA
>Ga0194131_10009870_pt1 | contig 11900 bp, 20 predicted proteins | sample TA2KigO120mmetaG_FD_148631 | JGI IMG/M metagenome (GOLD analysis project Ga0194131, IMG submission 148631) | Freshwater microbial communities from Lake Tanganyika, Tanzania - TA2015053 Kigoma Offshore 120m | ecosystem: Environmental > Aquatic > Freshwater > Lake | place: Tanzania: Lake... | reverse complement strand
AATGGCAACAGCAACACTTACGATTTCGGGGAACGTAACCAACGACCCTGAACTCACCTACACGCAGAGCGGGGCCGCACGCCTTGCCTTCGGCGTTGCGGTGAACTACGGATACACCGACGCACAAGGCGAGAAGCAGGAAAAGACCTCGTTCTTCAACGTGACTGCGTGGCGCTATCTCGCAGAGAACTCAGCCCGCACCCTTGAAAAGGGCATCGGCGTCGTCGTAACGGGGCGCTTGGAACAGCGTTCGTACGAGGACAAAGACGGCATCAAGCGTTCAGTCGTGGATTTGATTGCCGACGAAATCGGTATCGCCACACGCTCGTTGGAGAGTGTTCAGCGCCGTGTCAAGCAAGACAACGGTGGTCAGCAGCAAGCCCCTGCTCGCCAACAGGCGACCCCACGTACGCGCCCAGCAACCACAAAGGTCGCCGCAGTAGCACCAGCAGGTGAAGAGCCGTTCTAATGAAGTTCATTCGCCTGCATCTGCGCTGGTGGCTCTACAACAAACTGTACGAATTCCACCTGTGGGCGGAAAGCAAGTCGTTGGACATGGTTATCAAGTTGGATAAAGATGACCCACACTTCGCAGACCGCAAATGGGCGAACGAACTGAACTCTCGCCGTGCCCTTCGTGGTGAACCCATGTCGGGTATGTGGATAAAGCCACAGAACAGCATGAAACCTCGCTGGTACGATTGGTATTCCAAGCAATCATCAAAGCGCTAACCAAGCAGTGTGGGGTTTCGTTCACAACCACGCTCGGCGCGTCATAACCCGAATGGAGCGGACCCCACATGGTCAACACCCGATAATGCTCACCCGTGAGTGGCATCGGGTGTTGGATATGATTGTCAAGATGGATAAAGATGACCGACACTTCGCAGACCATAAATTTGTGAGCAAACTGAGCTCTCGTAGCGCGCGTCGTGGTGAACCCAATTGGGGTAGCGAGTGAAGTTCGTTTGCCTGCGTATTCGTTGGACAACACATGAATGAGCTACAGCTTCGAGTTGAAGCACTCAAAGACAAGATGATTGGCACCGAATGGATTGAAGTTTACGAGGGTTGGTACCAGCTTGTTGTGGATTGCGACGAAGAACTGACTGCGATTGACCCTTCGTATGGCATTCTTCAAATCAAGGAGAAGTTCGGTGGGTTGCGCTACTACATGACTCCGAGCAATGTCACCACCCCAGAACAGCGCGACGCCATGTACGCAATCATTGATAAATACGAACGAATTTCACAAACGGTATGTGAAGTAACTGGCAAGCCCGGCGTGTTGATGATTTCGCCCGGCGGTTGGCGAAAAACATTGAATCCTGAGTACGCGGCCAATACGCTCTACCGGCCGAGGCGGCCTTGAACGACATGGTTTGACAGGCCGAGGAATACGGCTTGCACGACTGACGCGGTCGCGCCTAAAACCTCATGCCGAACGAAGCGCTCCCGCAGTAGTGGTCGCCCATTCAGCTGGGTTTCGGCTTGTCGTACAGGTAGGTGTAGATGTCCTCCAGCACCTTCGGTATGGCCTCGGCGGCGAGTCTCTCCGTCTCCGCCGTCTCCGCCTCCTCTATGATCCCCAGCGAGTCGTTCAGGGCGTTGATCGTCGTCTCTATGCTCTTGTCCTCGGACCTCGTGTACGGCTTGCCCGTCGGTCTCAGCTGGATCTCGTAGCCCGTGTTGCTGGCGTCCAGCTCGTCGACGAGGCGATCGATGCTCCCGTCGCTCGCGATTCCTGCGAACCTGTGCTCAATGCCCGACTCCTCGATCAGGAGGACCTCGCAGTGCGCCCCGGCGCTCCTCGCCATCAGCAACGCCTCTATCGTCAGTTGCAGCTGCGTCTTGTTGAATGCGTAGGTGAACTTGCGCTTACGCTTCGCCATGTCTAAATTTTAGAACGTGGGCGGGTCTCCGACGGTTAGCCAGACGAAGGGAGAATCACGAATCCAGTCAGCAACAACACGAACGCACCCGTGGCGAGTACGCCGACGATCCACCAGCCGAGGCGGCGATTGCGTTGCCCCTGGTAGATTTCGTTCCTCATCGGCATGCGCGGCTTCCCTACCTGCGGAACAGCCATATTGCGTACAGAATCATGCCGAGCAAGTATGCGAACCACACGGCCCCGGCACTCAGTTCGTTCACTTTGTCACCTCGGGGAACTTGAGTTTTTCCTTCCTGATCTCCACGGACGCATCCAACGGGCTCCTGTCCATCATCCCGTTGACCCTCAGCCACTCCCCGAGCAGGTTCGCGGCCTCGTGGAACACGCCGATCCCCACGCCGAGTTGTTGCGCCGTCTCCTTGAAGCCCGCCTCGTTGTCGGCCAGCTCGGTCCACAGATCGCGCATCGCCTGGGTGCCGTTGACGGACATGTGCCAGTAGTTCTCCCTGAGCAACGCCACTATGTCCTGGGTGCTCTCCTCGATCTTCAAGGTTTTTCCCATCTTTCCTCCATGCTATGTTCGTTCCGTGCAGTATCGTTGCGCCTTCTGCGACACTCTAATCGTTGACATCAAAATGTCGGGCGTGGTCCGTCTCGTTGAGTGCTGGCTGCCGTCGGGCAAGAACAGCGGTGCGATGAGGGTGCAGGAGAAGTTCATCTACGCCCACAAGATTTGCTGCGAGACAAGCAAGGTCGTCGCCCAGCAAGATGCGCTCTTCTAGCTACGAGTTGGCCACGGGAATCGCACCCGTGGCGACCACCAGCAGGCCGACGCCGACGATGACCAGCAGAACGCCGAACCCACGGTGGGCGTTCGTGTAGTCGCTCCCCGATGCTTCGTTGCTCACCCGTGCCTCCGAACCGCTTCCTGGAGGTCGGAGACGAGCTCGTGGTCCATGACGAACCCCCCGTAGTGGGAGTCGAGGACCCGCTTGATCAGGCTTGTGTCCGATTGGATCCTGTGGGCGAACCCCGGGTTGTTCACGGCATCCCGCAACTCGTCCAGAAGGTTCTGGTCGGGGGCCGTGCCTGCGTCGCTCAGTGCGAGCATCCTCGTGCACAGGTTGGCGAGTCGCATCCACTCAAGGCACACCTGGTCCAACAGGCTGATTTTGACGTCAAGCCCGGTCATCGGACCCACCCGTCGCCAATTTGCGACAGGAAGGCCACGACGAGCCCGATGATCCCGACGACCACGACCTTGATTAGCCGCCTGACGGTCACGTTATTCGAAGAAGTCACATTATTCGGAGAACTTCTTGGCGTTGAACTCCGGCCAGTTGTCCCCGCCGATGTCGGTCATGCGGAGCTGGGCGACCTTCTGGCCCGTGACGGTGTAGTTGTAGGTCTTGATCATCATGGCGCACTGGTCGTACGCGCCGCGTGAGGTGCCCTTGTACTTGACGAAGTTGCGAAGGATCCAGTTGCGCAGCGCCGCGCGTGCGTCGCCGATGCCGTACCCGATGCCCGACAGCAGGCTATTGCTGAAAGCCTCTGCGCACTTGATCCCGTGCCTGTCCGCCAGAAGGTACATGAACATGGCCCACGCCGTCCCCGAGCCCGACAGGTGCTCCCGCATCTTGAAGGAGCGGTTGGCGGCCCACTGGACCTGCTCGTCGTGCTTCAGGGCGAACTGAACGACGTCCTCCGGCGTGACGAGCTCGATGCCCGCCCCGTAGGGGTTCATGCCCGCCTGGAGCACGATGACCGGTCGGATGAACGAGGCCACGGTGTTGGCGTTCTTGATCTTGCTCATGTTGAGCACGTCGTTGTAGGTGCGGGTCTTGCCGCGGTCGATCACGGAGAAGGAGTCCTCGTCAAGGCCCGTGGCGACCACGGTCTGCACGGCGACGTTGGCGGAGATGATTGCGTGCAGGCGGTGCTGGCCGTCAATCAGGCGAACCTCGCCCGTCCTGGGGTTCTTGGCGAGCTTGATGCTGTCGCCCGTGAGCTTCCACATGCCTCGCTTGATGTCGTTGGCGTACATCTCCACTCGGCGACGGCTGAGGTTGCGGTTGTTGACGTTGGTCTGCAACAGCGTCTTCGCGTCTTCTGGCGTGATCAGCTGGACGCTGACCTCGATGTCGGCGGTGTCATTCTTCGTTGACATGCTATTTTCTCTTTTCCTTGGTAGTTGATTGATATTTCGCTATTTGGTATTCGCTCTTGCTTGTCTGAGACCCTACGGCAAACCCGTGGGCATTGCAACCCCTAAAGGGCATTTTCTTGGGTGTGGCCCTCGTCACCACCCTCTGGCACGAACGCAAGCTGGGTGATTCGGTCCTCCTCGAGACTTGCGAAGAAAAGCACGAGCTGGCTGACGATGCGCTGGTCGGTGATCCAACTCCGCTCCCTGTCAAACACCCTCCCCTCGTACCTGGGCTCCGCCGGCTCGAAGATCGGCTTGGGCGGGAAAGTGCTGTCCGAGTAGGCGTAGCGGATGGAGCAGGAGACCATGTGCCCGTGGAAGTCCATCAGGAACACGGTCAGACACTCCGCCAGCCACGCCTGGGCGGCTGGTTCGTCGCAGAAGAGGTCGTGCAGGGTCTCGGATGCGTGCTCTGGCGACGAACGGAACGACACCCACTCTGGGTTTTGTTCGTCAATCACCGAAATGCCGTCCCCTACGACGGCCACCGTCCACGGTGCAGCCTCTCGGTACTCAGCCACGAAATCGCTCAGTGCCTTGAAGACCAACGGAGCGGGCGACTCGTTCGGCGACGCGTATTCCGTGAGGTTGATGTGTTTTTCGCAGAGCGCAATGCCATTCTCCTCGTGCAGGACGATGGAGCCCTCGTCGATGTTGCTCGCCAGCCTGTAGGTCTCCGTGTCCGTGTTCACGCCGTAGCGGACGCAGATTATGGACGGGGTGTCGGCGGGGCCCTGCGCCTCCTGCACGAACAGCTTCTTCATCTGCACAATCGTCTTGCAGTACTGGTCAACCTGCTCAATCAGGTGCGTGGGTTTCTCCTGCTTTGTCATACGGTGACACTACGGTCACCCGTGGCGTTTTGCAACGCCTATCGCCTTTACCCGTGAGTAGTCGCAGATTTATTAGTCTTGCAGTTGTGGGATAATAAGACCACGGAGGGAAAGATTATGGCTCACGGTTTGGACAGGACGAAGACTGGTTGGACCAGGTTCGCCTACAACGACCGGGAGATCCCGTGGCACCGTCTCGGCACGCCCGTGAAGGGCATGGGCACCCTTGAGCAGATGCTCGTCGCATCTCAGGCCGACTACGACGTCGTGCTGACGAAGGTTGCGGCCGTTGACGACTCTGGCGAGCTGATCAGGAACTCCGACGGGTCCGCCATCATCATCCCCGACGGCAGGGCGACCATGAGGCAGAACGACGACGGGAGCTTCAACCCGCTGGCGACGGTCGGCACCAGGTACGAGGTGCGTCAGAACAAGGAGGTGCTGGAGAGGGCCCTCGCCGTGGTTGATGCATCCCGTGGCGACGCCGTCATTGACACCTGCGGAGTGCTCAAGGGTGGATCCCGCTTCTTCGCAACCATAGACCTCGGACCGCTGGCCGTGTCCTGCTCCGATGTCAACGACTCGCTGGCCCGCTACCTGGTCATCTCGGCCGGGCACGACGGCGTGTGGCCCATCCGCTACGCCAACACCGAGGTCAGGGCCGTGTGCAACAACACGATCATCCTCGGAGAGCGTGAGGCGAGGAGGGTCTTCACGGCCCGCCACACCCGCAACGTTGACTCCATCATTCAGGACGCCCGTGAGGTCCTTGGCATCTCGGTCCTGTGGCGGGAGGAGGTCAGGCGTTCCGTTGAGTCGCTGATATCCGTGTCCAACACCGCAAGGACCATCAACGACAGGATCCTCAACATCGTCCAGCCCAAGAAGAAGGGCGAGTCAAGGCGTGAGCGTGAGTACAGGGAGTCGGTGTGGACCCTCATTGAGAAGGTCTACGCATCGAACAGGAACTCGGGTCGCTACGGGCACAACGCCTGGACCGTGTACAACGCTGCGTGCGAGTACCTCGATCACTACCGCCACACGTCAAGCGAGGAGCTCGCCATAGCGAGCATGGACGAGGCCTCCGCGACGACGAAGAAGAAGCTCTCCGTGCAGAAGGCTCTGCTAGGTTGACCCGTGGACGACGATGTCGGACAGGGAAACCCTGAGGAGGAGTTTGAGGTGCCTGACTTTCGCGACGATTTTGAGATCATGCGCGAGATAGCCGAGGAGGAAAGCGACGAGGAGCTTGTCGACAGGCTTGACGCCATAGATGCGCACTGCTCCATGATCGCCGAGGGCAGGTACGGCGACGCAGTGAAGGCGATCAGGGACGCCCGTGGCGAAAGCGGCGTCATGGAGGTCATCTTTGCGATAGAGCGTGTGCTGGGTTGGCACATGGAGATCACCGCAACGAAGACCGACATTGAGGACTACGCCTTCTCCAGGCACGGCATATACGACCCCATGGCATGGTTCAAGGCAAAGAACACGGACGCATGGGGCGAGGTGACCCTGGACGTCACCTACTCCGCACTGCGCAGGAGGAAGGACATCATCAACGAGGCGCTCGGTCTACCCGTGGACGCAAACAAGGTCGCCCTGCGCAAGCTCCTGTACGAACTCTGGAAACGCATTGACTTGCGCCTGATGTAAGGGATACCATCCTCCAGGACCAGAGGAGGGAACCATGCCCGTCAAAAAGGGAACCATCGGACAGCGCCCGCAGGCCGTCTCCAAGCTCAATGATGAGGGTGCTCACGCAAGACCATTTCCGCCCCAGGGTGGTGCGTGCGTCGGGCAACCGACGGATCTCTGGTACCCAATCGGGCACCACAGTGGAGAGAAGCGCAGTCTCTCCCCCGCGTCGAAGGCGATGAGGATATGTCATTCGTGCCCCGTGCAACTTGAGTGCCTGATGTACGGGCTCGAGTGGGAGCAGTTCGGCGTGTGGGGCGGAATGAGCGAGAACTCCCGCAAGGTCATCCGAGCGGCGATGAACATCACCGTTGCCCGCACGGACTTCGGCATCGAATGACATCGGAGAACGCCTACCGATTTCTCGCCAAGCTTGACGGGGTCAAGGCCAACGGACCCAACCGTTGGATGGCGAGGTGCCCGTGCCGAAACGACGACAGGAACCCGTCCCTGTCCGTCAGGGACGAGAACGGCAACGTGGGCGTGTACTGCCACAGGGGCAACGGTTGCAACTTCGAGCAGATCTGCTCCGCCATGGGCATGAAGCCCGCCGACTTGTTCGCCGACTCGAAGGCCGACGACTCCACCCGTGAGAGGAAGCCGAAGAAGCCCAAGAGCAAGAAGCTCGTCAAGATCTACAAGTACTACGACGAGAACGGCGAGTTCGTCTACGAGAAGCTCCGTTATGTCACGGAGGACGGCAAGAAGACCTTCCTCCAGAGGAGACCGAACCCCGACATACAGGGCGACTTCCTCTACTCGCTGGAGGGCGTGCGCAAGGTCATCTACAACCTGCCGTCGGTGCTCAGGGCGGTGAGCGAGGGCGAGCCCGTGTACGTCGTGGAGGGGGAGAAGGACGCCGACACGCTGTCGGCGATGGGGTTCGTGGCGACGACCGGTCCGTCCGGTGCCGGCGCTGGCAAGTGGGAGCCGCACTTCAGCGAATGGCTGGCTGGCGGGATAGTGGAGGTGATCGCCGACAACGACGACGCAGGCATCTCGTACGCGTCGGAGGTGTTCTCCGCCCTGAGGGAGCACGGTTGCCAGGTTTCGATCACCCGTGCGCCGAACCACAAGGACTTCACCGAGCATTTCGAGGCGGGTTTCAAGCTCGGCGACCTCGTGGAGGTCGTACCGCTGACCCGTGAGGAGTTGGAGCAGGTGATGACCCCCATGGAGGAGCTCTCCGTGAGGGTCTCGGAGGTGCTGACCGACAGGTCCATCACCGACGCCACCAAGCTGGCCCGCGTGAGCGCCATGATCGGTGGCGCCTACACGACCGAGCGGATAGACACGGGACGCCTCGTGAAGTGGGACGACTTCATGCAGGAGGCCGACGCCGACATCTACGACTGGATCATCCCCGACATACTGGAGCGCAAGGAGCGGGTAATCGTCGTCGCCGCCGAGGGCGTGGGCAAGACGATGCTCGCCCGCCAGATCGCCATACTGTCGTCGTTCGGCATCCACCCGTTCTCGTTCCAGCCGATGCCGCCCGTGAGGACCCTGTTCATAGACCTTGAGAACCCCGACCGCATCATCCGTCGGATGAGCAGGCACACCTACATGCGGGCGAAGCTGAGGGTGGAGAAGGAATTCGGGATGAAGTTGCAGCCGATCAGCGCGTCCCTGCTCATGAAACCCGCGGGCATAGACCTCCTGCGCGAGGACGACCGCAGCTACCTCTTTAAGCAGATAGAGATGGTTAAGCCCGAGCTGATCATGTTCGGCCCGCTGTACAAGTCGTACGTCGATCCCGGCGGTCGCAACTCCGAGTCGGTCGCCGTGGAGGTCGCCAAGTTCCTCGACTCCGTCAAGGACGTCTACGACTGTGCGCTGTGGCTCGAGCACCACGCGCCTCTCGGCACGAGCATGGCCACCCGTGAGCTCCGCCCGTTCGGTTCCGCCGTGTGGTCGCGCTGGCCCGAGTTCGGCATCTCGCTGACCCCCGACCCGCTGTCGCCCGACGGTTACACGTACGAGCTTCGCCACTTCCGAGGAGCGAGGGACGAGCGGCAGTGGCCGAGGAAGCTCAGGCGAGGCAAGATGTTCCCGTTCGAGGTCTCCGAGGCGGCGACCGTGTATGCGCCGAGGGGGGACGCCTTCCGCGGCGAGGAGCGGTTCTAGGCGTTGACGACGAACCCGTGGGGGAATAGGGTGTCGGCATGAGCGGAAAGAATGCGAGCAAAAAGAAGAAGACGGCAGGGGCCAGCAAGAAGAAACAGGCGGCCAAGGAGCGAAAGAGGCTCGTCGGCGAGTTCGCGGCGGCCCTGTGGAACCTCGCTCAGGTGGGCGTATTCTTCGCTCCGTCGGCGGATGCGTCCGAGGAGACGCACGAGCTCTACCAGAACAACTATCCGCTCCACCTGATCGAATTCGCCAAGAAGCATTTCGACGGGTTCGGCGCCGAGAGAACCGAGGAGACCACCGAGGCGTTGAGGCGCGAGCTAGAGTTTCGCCGGATGGCGCCCGACTTAGAGAGAATCGGCATACGCCTCGCGGGCGGTATATTCGGGGACGATGTTGTGAGATAATCGTTGCATGGCGGAAAACAAGTCGTTGACGAGGGAGTTCCTCAGCGAGAGGGACACCAAGATCATGAAACTCAGGCAGGCCGGCGTATCCCTGACCGAGATCGGCAAGCGTTTCAATATGACTTCCCGTGGCGTAGCGACGAGAATCCGCAAGGTACTGGAGGACATGAACTCCGAGGCGCTGATGGCGTATCCGGAGTTGCTGAGGATGGAATTGGAGCGCCTCGACTCCCTGCAGGCCGCCATATGGCCGATGACGCAACACCGAAAGGTCACCGCCGACGACGGTCAAGAGATACAGCTGGAGCCCGACGTGAAGGCGATACAACAGGTGTTGGGCATCATGGATCGCAGATCGCGTCTGCTCGGCATGGAGCGCACGAATATCTCCATCCAAATGGAGAGCAACCAGAACGTCAACGTCAGAGCGACCCTCGCCGGTGCCGAACCGAAGGGCGAACTGAGAGCGGGATCCGCCGAGGCGGAATCCAGACAGTTGCTGGAGCTCATGGGGCGTAGCGGCGTGCTTCCGCAAGCTACGGTAAATTCGATACTCGGAACGCAACCGATCATAGAAGGGGAGGTAGTGGAAAATGACGAAGGACTATCTGAACATGGGGAGCAAGCCGTTCCCGTTCGAGATCGGTCCGAGGAGGAGGAGAAGACTCAATGAACTGCTCGGCGTCGGGTTGCTCAAGATATCCAACTTCATCTCCGACATCGTGCACAATCCCATCGAGGGTTCCCCGCACGAAGCTTTTTCCGGAGGGTTGGTCAAGGTCGTGAACGAGTTTCCCGAGCAGAACGAATACCAGGACAACATGAAAGCAGCGATGGACGCCGCCATGACGAACTCCCCGATGACCCGCAAGACGAACACCAACAGCGAACCGGGCAAGCCCGCATCCAAGCAGTTCCTTCTGCGCATGACGCAGGAGGAGCACGAGTCGTGGAGGGTCTTTTCCGATTCCCTCGGCGTGTCCATGGCCGAGATGGTCAGGGAAGCCGTGAGGGTGCACATCGCCAACAACAAGGCGACGACCCCCGAACAATGCGATCGCACCGACTGTAGGCTCGTCTCGTACCCGTGGGGCGTGACCGTGTGTCAGCGGTGTGACAAAAAATGGAGATCCTGAGGCGAGAATCGCCGATACGATGAGCCGTCCTTCGGGGACGTAGCTCAGTGGCTAGAGCACCTGCCTTGCATGCAGGGGGTCGTGGGTTCGAGTCCCATCGTCTCCACGAATCATGATGGTCGACCACCACAATCGTTACGACTTCGGGGAATGGACTCCGATCGTCGCGATCGCCGTCGTCGCCTGCGCGACGCTGGGTTTCATCCTCAAGATGATCTACGACGATCGCTGGTAGGTATTGACTTTCCCTCGGGAGTCTCGTATCGTTGTCGCCGACCGTAAGTATGAGAACCGTTACCTACGCAGACAAGCGGAAATACATCGCGCGCGACTACGGTTCGTTCGTCGGCAAGACCATCAAGGAAGTCCGGCCACTCACGAAAGGGGAGTGCGAGGACGTCGGCTGGGAGTTCGCTCACGAGGACTACGCCGCAGTCGTGATCTTCACCGACGGCACGGGGTTCGTTCCCCTGCGCGACCCCGAGGGCAACGGTGCCGGCTTCTTGGAAGCGACGACGCTTGAGGTCGTTCCGACATGAGGCACGTCATCCACGTCCATCAGCAGAAGATTCGCAAGGGGCTGAACGCGATCATCGACCGCACGTACAAAGGATCCACGCACAGCAGGAGACTGATCATCGTCTGCCCGCATTGCGGGGAAGAGGCGGCGACGATGGTGCAAAGCGATACGCCCGACGCGTGCGGGGCTAGGGTGTGGATAGAAGCCCAACGAACCGAACAAGGAGCGACGAGTTGATCGCGAAGACGAAGATCGGCAAGTTCAAACCCGGAAAAGGACCGAACGAAGTTCCGACGCTGGAGGAGATGATTTCCTTCGACTACCCGTGCCTGACGGAGGAAATGTTGCATAGGGATGCTCGCTACGCACCGGGAGGAGCGACGCAAGACTGCGTGTACCTGTATCACGCGTGCGACGGCGACAACGTGGGTCCTTTTCCGTCTTCCGAGCACGCCAGGAGAGTGGACTACTCGAAGCGTCCGTACTTGACGCTGAAGAAAAACACGATGACCGTGCTGGTTCAGGATGAGCGGGTCGCGGCGAATCTCGTCTACTCGTATTTCGACGACGATTACTACGAGATGATTCCCTGGATGAAACTGGCGACGCCCTCGGGGTGGAAGTACGCAAACTTGGTCAGCGAACCCAGCGACGAAAGACTCGCCGAACTCGGATTCGAGAGAAAGACCATACCTTTCCCGCGATTCGAATCGTGGGCGCTTGAGCGGTACCTCGTCGAGAGGTTCGGGACGAGAAAAGGAAGATTGTACTTTTACGAAATGAGGCTTATGGAAAGTTTGAGAGAGCTGGCGCAAAAGAAATCCGCTACCGAAACCAAAGGCGGTGCGAAGTGACCAACAAGGATACGCACGACATCGTCGCCTACGACGAAGAGCGAGAATGGGCGGTCGTCGGGCTCGCCGACTCGCTGTTTAGCGCCGAGGGAAGTTACGCCTCGGCGTTGTACAGACTAAGCGGGGTGTTGGTAGACCTGAAGGGCACCGAGTTCGTCCGACGAGCCACCGAACAGATCGTCGAGGAGATGGCGACGAAAACCCGCGAAACGAAGACCGATC
>Ga0194131_10009869_pt1 | contig 11902 bp, 6 predicted proteins | sample TA2KigO120mmetaG_FD_148631 | JGI IMG/M metagenome (GOLD analysis project Ga0194131, IMG submission 148631) | Freshwater microbial communities from Lake Tanganyika, Tanzania - TA2015053 Kigoma Offshore 120m | ecosystem: Environmental > Aquatic > Freshwater > Lake | place: Tanzania: Lake... | reverse complement strand
GGCAGCGAATACGTACTCCTACACCGGCGGCGTTACCATTAGTCTTGGCATCTGAGGGGAACTGGCATCCGGTTCGGCGGTCTGCTCGGACCGCCGAACCGATCATAGCGCACTGCGTTGTCCCCCGCTCACGAACCGATGTTACACCGATGGGTTCCATAGGTCGAAAATACGAAAATCTGTTGAAAGGACCGTATAATATGCTAAAAACGCTTGCCGAATCCGAAGCCGGGCGTGTACGCATCACCGCGGTTAAGGCTATGGAGCTTATTGACAGTGCCGGACAGTCGCTTGTTAAAATCGAAACGGACGCCGGTCTGGCAGGATTCGGAGAGGCGGGAGCCGACGGTCCTACGACCCGCGCCAATCTGCGCTACTTGGAGCGGGTGCTCATCGGCGAAGATCCACTGGCCGTGGATAAACTCTATACCCTTATGACGACCCGCCAGCATACCTACCGCGGGCATATTCCGACCGTAAGCGGGGTGGACATGGCGCTGTGGGACTTGGCTGGAAAAATACTCGGACAGCCTGTCAGTCGGCTTTTAACCGGGGGTTTTCGTGACGAAATTCCACTGTATATCACCGGCAATCCGCCTGGCATGCTTCATCCATCGGAGTATCGTGATTGGGTAGACGAAATGAAAACGCATCCCGACGGATACCGGACAATAAAAGCGGGGTTCGAGGGGTTGATGGGCAACGGGCTTCGCAAAAACCGGTACGCCGTGGCCGAGATGTCGCAGACGCTCACCGCATCGGAAATACGGGTAGTAGGCAAGGGGTACGAAAACATCCGAGAGGCGCTCGGATGGGATCACGACCTGATCGTACACTGTCACAACGAATGGGACTTACCGACGGCGCTCGGTCTTTCCGAGGCAATGGAGACGGTCAAACCGCTTTGGATCGAAGATCCCTTGCCTGTGTGGTATTCGGAAAGCTGGAAAACGCTCAAGCAGGCATCTCGCGTGCGTATTGTCACCGGCGAAAAACTGGAAGGCGAACGCGAGTTTCTCTCTTTTATCCTCAACGGGGCCATCCACGGCATCCACCCGGACCTGGCGTTTGCGGGCGGCATCACCGGGTGCCGGCGGGTTGCCGCCATCGCCGATCTGTACTACATCCCCGTGGTGACGCACAATGTAGGAACGCTCATACAAAACATGGCAACCGCCCATTTCGGGGCTACGGTACGCAATTTTCTCATGAGCGAAACCCGTATTTACGAGCGTCCGTATATCCGAGCGATGGGGGCCGAGCCGGTCGAGGTGCGTGATGGAAACCTGCGGGTTCCCGACGGGCCGGGGCTGGGCGTAACATTGGTAGAGGACGTCCTGCGCGAAAACCTCAAACCCAGCGAACCGTTCTGGGACAACTGAACCCGATCAGCACAAATTATTTCAGCCGCGCCCTAAACAAGTGTCCGCCTACGGTGGTTACGTACAGCGCGTGCAGATCGGCATCGCCAAAACAGCAGTTGGTCGGGCGGTCCGCCGGGACCGGATGGGTGGACAACACGCGACCGTTTGGCGCAAAGACATAGATCATCGACCCGGGCCCGCTCTGGTCCCAGCCTGCCGTCGCCACGATATTACCCGCCGCATCGAGACACATGCCGTCCACGCCCCGGTGCGGATAAAAATTATGCAATACTTCATAATCCCCCAGCGTGCCATCCTCCAGCACCAGATACGCACGAAGCTCGCGTTTTGCCTCGTCGCCGTATTTACTCTCCGCCACGTATAGTTTTTTTTCATCTTTCGAAAACAACAATCCGTTCGGACAGCCCGTGTCGTAGGCCATACGCTGTATGGACCACGAACCGTCGGTTTGTGGATCGCACCGGTATACGGACTCGTGATCGAGTTCCATATCGGCTCGGAAATCGCCGTAGCGCGGGTCGGTAAACCAGAGCCGACCTTTTGAGTCGAACACGAGATCGTTGGGGCTGTTGAGTCGTTTCCCTTCGTACCGATCTGCGATGACCGTCGTCGTTCCGTCGTCGTTATACCGAGTCACGCGCCGCCCCGTACCCCCACCCTCACAACAGTACAGACAACCGGTCCCGCCACGCACCAATCCGTTGCCACCGTTCGTCCCGCCACGCACGACGGTCACCTCACCGGTGGATGGTGCATAGCGCAAAACTCGGTTGTTTTCGATGTTGGAAAACAGCAACGCGCCGCCGTCCCACACCGGCCCTTCGGTAATACCGCCGTACGGCCCTGCAATGAGTTCGAAATTCCAAGACATGGTGTCTCCTGAAAAAGTATAACGTGTGAAGGACGAAAAAGTCCGCATGGACATGAAGTAGTTTACATTTTCTCACCGGTTTGTATAGCCAAAACGCTCTGGGGGTTATACTCTCTTCACACTTCAAACTTCACACTTCTCCCGTTTATTGTCGGATAAATTTCTGAAGCCGGGCGTCGGCTTGTACCTCGCCCACATAGAGATCGCCATGCGCATCCATCCAGATACCGTGCGGGCAAGCGACAAACTCGCCGGGGCGTTCGCTCCGCTGACGACCGCCCCACTGGCTAAGTAATTTGCCGTCGAGCGTGCAGATGCTGATTTGCTGGTCCAATTCGGCGATGTAAACCACGTCCTCTTTGGGATCGAAAAATATGGTATCCGGTTTGGCCAGGCCGGCACGTTCTTCGAGATAATTGCCATCCATGTCGAACAGTTGTATCCGGTCGTTGGTTCGGTCGCACACCCACACCCGGTCATAGCGGTCGATACGGACACAGTGCGACAACTCGAACTGTCCGGGACCGTTGCCCCATGATCCCCACGACTTGATCAGTCTGCCATCCGAGGTATACCGATGCACCCGCGCATTGCCATAGCCGTCGGAGACGAAGAGGTCGCCGTTGGAGGCCACAGCCAGATCGGTAGGTTTGTTAAACGGATCACCGTCTTTGGCCCCCGGAACCCCCGGCGTACCGAGTGTCATGAGCAGTTGGCCATTCCGGTCGAACTTGAAGATGCAATGGGTTTCTCGTTCCGTACAGTAGACGTTGTCGTCAGCATCGATAAAGATGCCATGCGCGTCTTTGAGTACATCTTCTCCCCACGAGTCGAGAAATCGGCCTTCCCGGTCAAACAAAACGAGCGGGTGCTCGCTGCGTGAATAAACAAACACCCGGCCCTGAGAGTCTACCGCCACGGCCGGTATCCAGCCAAACGTCCATCCGTCGGGCAGCGTCCACCAGTTTTCCTGTACCCGGTACGTATACGGGGCTGAGCCGAATGTCATGGGAACTCCTTGAGAATGATTTGAAAATGAAGTTTGAAGGGTGAAGATATTATGCGCACGGTGGCGGGGTTGCGCTACTAAAAAACGTGGATGTTGTAGGGCGATGGCTTTTGTCTCACAACAAGCGGAAGTCGTCTGTTCCGCTATAGCGTCAAAAAGGGGACGATGCGAGCCAATTTGACGGGACCGATGCCTTTTACATCAAGCAACTGACGGAGTGTCTTAAAAACGTTGATTTTTCGGCGATGTTCCACGATGCGGCCCGCGAGCGCCGGACCGATACCGGGCAGGGTTTTGAGTAGGGCTTCATCCGCTGTGTTGAGATTGACAGATGCCGGCGCGGGCTTCTGTATCCGGCGGGGCTGCGTGGAAGACCCGGTGCGGGCCGGTCCTGGCAACGAAGCGGTATCGGCGGAGACCGCCGCGACGACGGGCGCGACGGGCGCGGGACGCGGGCCTGCTCCGGCATCGAAACGGTACTGCTCGACGATCTGGATTACACCACCCGCCAGTAGACTCAGCGAAACAAAGACGATCACCTGCGTTTCCTGTTTTGTAAAATAAGCGCCCATCGCCGTGTGGTTAGTTAAACTGGAATTCGGTCCAGAACCCGCCCTGACGCAACAGTCTTTTTTCTTTGGTGATCGTGTTGCGCGTGTTGGTCCATTCAAAAGAAAGACCACCCCGCACATGTCGGCTGAACTGATAGTCGGAACGCATTGTGATGGCGGTCTGGCGTTGGCCATTGCTGGGTTTGAACGGGTTCTGGTTTCTCGAAATGAGCGTCTCGTTAAGACTTCGGGTAAACTGGGTGCGCAGATTGAGATTACCGTTGAGTTTTTTGCCGCGTCCAAACAACGGAATCCGAAAACCGGAACTGATCCGGTAGTCAAGCGATACGGTTAGTGTCCGCTGGATGCGTTTCTGATCCGTGGCACTCAATCCGAGACGGCTCAGGTCGTTGAGCCGGTCATAGTTGGCACGCATCGACATGCCGAAATTCCAGTCAAATGTCACGCCAAGCAGCGGAGAAAAGTTGGTACTGGTTGTCACCGTTTCGGCGATTTGGCCCGTCCCGGCGGATGAGAGGCTCAGGTTTTTGGAACGATCTACCCGGCGGGCGTACCCGCTCGAAAGATCAACACGGCGAAACAGTTTGTTGACCACGCCGATCTTTCGGATGTTGGGACTCCATCGGATTCCGGTTTCCGGCCATGCGCGGCTTCTCTGCTCAAGATGCGTGTTGGTCGTCCGGGTGGTCGAATACCGCCATGATGGACGAATCGAGATGTTGAGGTCGGAAATCAACTTGAACCCGGTGTCCAAATCAAAATTTACGGCTTCCTGTTGGCGATCTTGCTGGATGGTGATGACCCTGTTTCCACCGGTGACTGTGGTATCCGGCCCTGCGGGGATAAGTCGCGGTTCGTCGCTAAAACCGAACCGATAACTGGCGCGGGGCCGAGTCCGGACGTTATAGAGACTCTGGTTATTGTCGGTGGAAAAGTTCATATTGACCGGATTGAGTACGCCAAAAAATCCCCGGATACCACGCACAAATATCCCCGGCCCCTCTTCTTTTTTGCCACCGGTTTTCGGTTTGCCAAAAAGACTCGTAAGCAGGCGGTCCATATTGAGCGTCGTACGGATGCTGCGGCGATTTCCGTAGCTGATCAGCCGGTCTTTGGGCGACGTGCCCGTCAGTTGAAGTTGTGGGTTTCTGTTTTCCTGATAGCTGGTGGAAAACTGATAACCGGGTTGCAGCCAAGTAGAGATCGTGGGGCGCACATCGAACCCGAAGGTTTGGCGATAGTCGGTTTCGGGACCAAATTTGAGTTTTCGGATCGCAATCGTGGAATCGGCACGCATGTCGTTGGTGATGCTCAGGTTGTAATCGACCGACCCGGCTTTGAACGGACTCATCCGGGCACGCAGGTTGCGGCTCAGATTCCGGATAAACCGGTAGCGCCGGGCTTGGTTAAACTGACGATTGGTCCCCCCCTGTCGGTTGCGGTTTATCTGCGCATCCACCTGAAATTGCGACGGAACCGGTGTAAAGGTGAGACCGGAGATAAACTTGGGAACGATGGACGATTCCGCCCATTTGAGAATCGGTATCGCGGGTTGTTTTTTGGGACTCAAGTCGTAACTGAAAGCTCCTTGGTATGACGCCGTGGTGTCGACGCTGGTTACGCTGCGCCGCACGTCAAACGAAGAGGAGTAGTTAAACCGGATGCGTTCCAGCGTCCAGTGTATAAACGGGTTTTTGGAGTTCTGCCGTTTGGAGTAGGCAATGGAAAAGGTACGTTTGTTGTTTTCGGTTCGCTGGTCTTCTCGTTGATCGGTCCGCAAAAGGACAATGTCCGACCCTACTTGAAGACGCGGCAGCCGACGGTCGTGCGTCCATCTCATGCGAAGGGGCAGGGCCAGTCCCCATGATTTCGGAAAAAAACGTTCGAGTTGAAAGTCGGTACCAAGATCACGAAAGGTACTTGTGCTGCCGGCTTCGGGTTGTCCGATCTGGCGATAGTGGCTTCCGACCTGTTGAAAAGACCCTCTGATGGACGCAAAGTCCGCCAGATCGGCGTCTACCGTGATACGTCCGGCCATGCCGCGATCTCGGCGTACATTGGCCGCCCGAAGTTCGTCTATCCAGATTTCACCTTTGGTCAACGGATAAGCATAAGGGTTGGCGACGCCGACGGTAATCTGACGGATACGGGAGAGCGAAGGGTTGCCTTGCACCCGATACTGGCGTCCGTCGCCAAAATCGACAAAGGCCACCTTGCGTCCTTGCGCCGTGCCTGGATGAATAAACACTTGGCGCTCTGCGTTGTCCGAAAACCGTACGGTAAAGGAGGTGTCCACGGAAGTTCCCTGCAATCGGGCGGTTTCGGTTTCGCTTTTGAGCGCCGTAAGGTCGGTGAAATTGATTTCCAGGTGATTCTGGGGATCCCAGCCCGGAACCACGTTGTTTCTGTACTCATAATAGTCGGTAGAACCGTTGCCAAATCGAATAAAAACATGAGGCGACTGGTCGCCACCCGTATCTTCGGAGCCGTAGATAAACATCTTGAGTTTGTTATATAAGGTCAAATCCTGATCCTTGAAAAAGGTTTGAAACGCCTGACCGAGATGACCGGGTTGCAGATTTCGATAGTTCAGCGTCAGCGATTGTTCGCGATTTTGAACGCCGGTAACCCGGTCGAACTCCACGATCGCGCCGGGCGGAGACACGTAGTCACCAGGGTTGTCGTAGGTATTTTTTACCGATACGTTAAACGACTCGCCGGTGGCGATCTGTGAGGCGACGGAAATAGCGGTGCCGACAGAGTCCGTGAGGGCGCCGCGCTGATCCTCCTGCCACTTGTTGCCCGCGATCTGAATCGACGCGATACGCAAAGCGACGGAATCTTCGACATCGGTAACCCAGATACGGGCCATCTCGATCAGCGAAAAACTCGGGGATCCGGTCTGTCCTTTATAGGCCGTGTTGAGCCTATGAGGCGTCAACGGAATCCGGTACATGCGCCAGCTCCGTTTGTTGCCCCAATTGGCCCGGTTGCGATCGCCGCCGGCGACGAGCGCGGTGTCGGGACTGTCCGGACTCAGGTCGATGGCGTACTGAAAAAAATCGTTCTGGGTATCGATAAAACCGGAGTTGTTGATGTCCTCCGTATTGGGGCGACGGCCCCGCTCGCCGTCGTTGACATTATCCTCGACCCCGTTGATCCGTGAATAGTCCACTTTGTCAAACTCGAAATTGTTGGCCGGAGAACCGTCAAAAAAGAAATTGTCTCCGTGTGGATCCGGGTTGGACACCGCATCGTACGGGCGAGACACAAGCGATACCGGGTCGAATCCTGTTTCTTCCTCGTCTGCAAGCCCGTCTACCCCCGTATCTTCCCCAGGGTCGATAAGGTCGTTACCAAAACCGTCCGATCTATCGTCTTCGGTATCGTACTCATTGTTCTGATTTACATCCTCGCTGATAGAACCGAGATCGAAATGCACCTCTCCCCGGTCGCCGTTTATCCACACTTCCAGAAACTTGCTGCGTGTCTGGTCGATGTTACCGCCGACAAGCGGACGCATGATACCGCCCCAGCGGGCGCGAAGCGCTGCGGATCCCGATCTGCCCCATTCCTGTACAAAAGGGCCGTCTATGCCCGATCCGCCCCATCTGAGATCGGGCGTGCGGGGATCGAAGCGGAGCGCAAGCACGTGTTGAATCGCGTCACGGAGCACCACCTCGCGGGTGGGGTATATTTCGCGGACATCCACCTGTTCCTGTGGGTTGAACCAGAACATGCGGCCCCGCGTCAGATGCGACCGTCCGAGCGGAGGGCTGGACGGTGTCCACACCGAGCGCCGCACACCAAGATCAGTTTCTTCCTTGGCCCCCTCGAAGTCGTCTATAAACCCGTCGCCGCGTGTATTGGGGTCGGGAATGCTCTGGGCCAATTCGGCAGAGATGTTGAGCGACGACGGTGCATCGGTTCTGACCAACGGAATCAAGTTGACCAGCGAAGTCAAAAACGCCGGTTTGTACGCCAACCGCGTATCAAAATCCCAAAGCACATATCTGCCGGTTTCGCGGCCTACACGGGATTTCTGGTCGAGCGACTTGTCGGAACGGTACAGCACCGTGCCCCGCATCCATGAGTTGCTGTTGAGTTCGTAGCGTCCCTGAAACCCCATGAGTGTATTGGAGGCCGGTTTGAAAAAAGGCGCGAACTGGTACTGCACGGATACGTCCGCATTGGGGTCGAGCGCGGCTTCGTTCAAAAAGCGTATCTGCCCCACCTCATAGAGCATGATATAGTCGGAACCGCGCTGAAGCGATTTTCCGTTGAGACGAACCACTTCGCTGTTTTCGATGATATTGCTGCGCCCCAACGCGTACTGTGCCAGCCGGTCACGGTATTCGACTTCGATGTTGTACCGATTAAACGTCGCGAAATTGGTCGATATCTCGGACGATCTGCGGGTGTAGAGTTCGGGTGTTTGTTCGGTAATACCGCTTTCCTGTGTGACCGGATAGGCCAGTCCGTTGTCTTTGGCGCTTAGGGTGGGCGCGAAGGGATACAGATCGGGAAAGATGAGTTCTCCCCGTTGAAAATTGATCAGTTCCGGATCGATGTCTACCAGCCGATCGGGCGGACTGCCCGGATCGATGCCCCGACGGTCCAGCCCAAGAAGCTGTATGTACTGCCGTCCCTGTTCGTCTACATCCTGTTCCTGTTTGCCTGCTTCGCGCTTGGTGATACGTAGTTCAAACCCTTCGGAATTGATTTCCGTCTTGCCGAGAAAATAAACGTTGCGCCATTCGTATTGCCAAACCCCCCATTGGGCGGGATCGTCGGCCACGCTGGCGTCGGGTACTCTTTCTTGCCGGGTTTTGAGAAGACGGAGCGCGGCTTCTGTGGTCTGGTTGTTTACGTCGGGCACGTCGCCGTATTCGACCCGTATGCCGGTATTGCGGTTTCGGGTGCGGTAGTAGACACCAAGCGCGGCGCCGGCCTGAAGCGGCGTGTTGAGGGCGATATAGCCGAGGTTCCGGTCTATGTAGTATTCGGTAAAGTCGAGTTCGCGGTAGTCTCCGCGTTCAAAGTCGGACGAGTCGGGCAACGAAGGCAACCCGCTGCCGACCGATATGGGGGGTTCAAGATAGGCGATGCCTTTGCGGACATTGGCGAGATTTTGCTGCGAAGAGCGGTCGGCTACAAACACGCGGATGATTTCGATGGAATCCGCCGCGGCGATGTGAAGTCCCCGCGCGTCACGACGGCTAAAATTTTTTCGGTAGCTTGCATCCACAAAAAAGTACGTGCCCCGGCGGTAATCCGTATCCCGAATTTGCTGGCGGCTTTCTTGCGCTCCGGCCTGAAACGTGGCCGCCTGACCCTCGCCCTTTTCCTGGCTCATGACGGTGGTCAGCCTGAACGCACCGATCTGGCTTTCGAGTTTTAGTCCGAACAACCCGGAGTGCTGGGCCGTATATCCCGTAAATTGGGCGTTTTCCAGCGACAGCGATACATTCCCCGCCTCGAATTTCTTGAAGATCGAATTGCCTTCTCGTCCGTCGTCAAACCGATCTTCATAGCGAACGGAGATACGGTTGTCCAGATCACTGAACGCTTGGCTGTCCTGCTGGAGATTGACGCTGATTTTCTGTCCGATGGTTCCGCTGATGGCAAACTGCTGTTGTTGTTTCATAGTGAGCGCGGGAAATCGAGACACGCGATTGGTGGCGGTAGAGACCTGATTGTCGGTCCATTCGCTACGCATGTTGAGTTCGATACGCTGGCTGCCGGTGATGCTGAAGTTGGGCGTGCCGCCACCGAGTATGCTGGGTAGGTTGACGGGCAGGTCGAGCGAGAGCAGGCTGCGTTGGGTCGCATCCGCCTGACCGGCCTTGCGGTGTTCTTCGACACTGCGCCGCCACAGACTGCGCCACTGGGCCTCGGCTCGGCGGTGATAGTATTCGTCGTACGTGAGAACGAGCGGAACACGAAATCCGACACCGGTTGCCCGGTCTTTGAACGCTAAAAGTTGCGCGGAGGGAAAAACGAGCGTATGGAATTTTGTCAGCGCGACAGGGTCGGACAATGCGCGGCGCGAGACAGCCGACGTCTTGCCTGCGACTCCGTCCACTTCTTCGAAACCGACAAAATATTTTTCCGCGCCACTCAACCGGAGGGTCGGCCCCACGGCAAAAACGGAGAATGGGTGCAACCCGATCGGCAGAACGAACAGCAAAAACACGCGACAAGCAAACGATAAGAGACGATTTTTCATAACGTGCAGGTTGCACCGATAAGCGCCGGAAAGGCGAAGCACCGCGTAAGCGAGTTTCGGCATTCTGTCCGGCAAAACGGACGGGTATCGCGCCACAGAGTAGGAACGAACATCGAAAGTATAAAGGCTACAAGAAAAACCGAGAGCGTAGCGACGCTGTTTGACGACCGGTGAATACAAGCCGGTTCAACGTATGCAAAGTTGTACTCCGTACAAACTTTTAACGTTGCTAAATAAGCGTCGCTCCGTCGAAAAGCGGATAAAAAGAGGCAAGGCGAGGCATATAACCAAAATTCAATATAAAGTGCCGTTTGTGGACTGTCAAGCGGTTTCCCATACAGAAAGCGCTTGACTAAACGTCCACAAGCCTTTGATTACTGACTTTTGAACAGGTCGTTTGGGGACGCGCCCCATCAGGCTGTAGCGCATAGTTGATCGTGCGGCAAACCGCCAGAAGAGTTGTGCTCGCTGTAGTGTTCAAAGGGATGTTTCATGCCTATTTGCATCGTTACAGGTTCCGCTGGATTGATCGGTTCCGAGTCGGCCCGGTATTTTGCCGAAAAAGGATTTACGGTCGTTGGAGTGGACAACGACATGCGGCGGTATTTTTTCGGGGACGAAGCCTCGACCGCATGGAACCGGGAGAAACTGGAGCGGGAACTGCCCGACTACCGTCACTTCGAGGCGGATATTCGGGATGAGCAGGGCATGGATCGGCTGTTTGCGGAATACGGAAGAGATATTGCCGTAATCGTTCACACCGCAGCGCAACCGTCGCACGACTGGGCCGCGCGCGAGCCGTTCGTCGATTTCAGCGTCAACGCCAACGGCACGCTTGTCCTGCTGGAGATGACCCGGAAACATTGTCCGGAAGCGGTTTTTCTGTTTATGTCCACCAACAAGGTATATGGCGACACGCCAAACCGGCTTCCGCTGGTCGAAACCGAGACACGGTGGACGGTGGATACGTCCCATCCATATCATGTGCAAGGCATCGACGAGACCATGAGCATAGATGCTACGACACACAGCCTTTTTGGAGCGTCCAAGGTGGCGGCGGATGTGCTGGTGCAGGAATACGGACGTTATTTCGGAATGAAGACGGTAGCGTTTCGGGGCGGTTGTCTTACCGGCCCGGCGCATTCGGGAACACGGCTGCACGGCTTTCTGGCGTATCTGATGAAATGTGCGATACAAAAGACGCCTTATACGGTATTTGGCTACAAAGGCAAGCAGGTGCGAGACAACCTGCATAGCCACGATCTTGTAGACGCGTTCTGGGAGGTATATCGGAACCCGGTATCCGGCGAGGTGTATAACATGGGGGGCGGGAGATACGCCAACTGTTCGATACTCGAAGCCATCGCCCTGTGCGAAGAGATAACCGACAACCGGCTGTCGTGGACCTATTCGGATGTCAATCGGATCGGCGACCACATCTGGTATGTGAGCGATCTGCGGAAATTCGAATCGCACTATCCGACGTGGAAAGTGCATTTCGATCTCCGGGAGACGCTGGTAGATATCTACACGGGCATGGCACGCCGCTGACCCGTTTCCTTTTTTGTCCGCAACTCCCTTCACCTTTCTTGCTTCACACTGCCAAAACAGCGGTGCTCTTTTTCTCATCGACAGGTTAAAAAACGGATGGCCGGAACGAGGATCCCATGACGCTACTCGAACAGTTACACAAAAAAATCGAGACCCGGCAAGCCCGTATATCGGTCATCGGACTGGGTTATGTAGGCTTGCCTGTGGCGCTTTCTTTTGCGCGTGCCGGCTTTCGGGTGACGGGCATAGACTCGTCGTCGGCAAAAATCGAGCGGCTGAAGTGCG
>Ga0194131_10009866_pt1 | contig 11905 bp, 6 predicted proteins | sample TA2KigO120mmetaG_FD_148631 | JGI IMG/M metagenome (GOLD analysis project Ga0194131, IMG submission 148631) | Freshwater microbial communities from Lake Tanganyika, Tanzania - TA2015053 Kigoma Offshore 120m | ecosystem: Environmental > Aquatic > Freshwater > Lake | place: Tanzania: Lake... | reverse complement strand
TGCCCGGTTCCCGCGCGCCAGCGCAAGAGTCGCTTGCTTGATCATCGACGGCTGAACAATTCTGAAAGCACCAGGGCGCGGACGAGGCTTTGGATTCGGTGTTCGTCGGTTCTGGTGGCCTGGACGATGGCGCGCACCAGGTCCCGATCGTCCACCGTCAAGATGCGTCGCAGGGCGTAAGTCGCCAGTTGTTCCACGTACGCTTCGGCCAGGCGTGAGTCCGCGGCGAGGAGCCGCTTGAACTCGACAGCGTTGGCGAACCGACGTCCATCGGGCAATTCGCCCGAGGCATCGACGACGGGGTCCGCCCCAATGCCGCCGCGCACGCGCTCGGTGTCGCGCCACCGCCCGATGGCATCGAAGTTCTCGAAAGCCAGGCCGAGCGGATCGATCCGGGCGTGGCAGGAAATGCAGGTGCGGTCGGTGGCGTGGGACTTCAACTGGGAACGAATCGTGGTTTTCGGCCGGTTTCCTGTGATCGGTTCGATCGGATTGACATTGGGAGGCGGGGGCGGCGGGGTGTGGGCGAGAATCGTTTCGGAGAGCCACGCGCCACGATGCACCGGGCGATGACGGGTGCCATCGGAGGTGAGCGAAAGGACCGAGGCGTGGGTCAGAAGACCCCCGCGCCCCGAAGCCGGCGGCATCTCGACGCGGACGAAACCGTTGGTGGCCGGGGGCGGCAATCGGTAGTGAATGGCCAGCCGGGAATTGAGCACGGTCCAGTTCGAGTCGACGGCCTCGCGCAGTGGCAGGTTTCTTCGGAACAGTTCCGTGAAAGACGCGATCGTTTCCATCACCATGCTGTCTTGCAGCCAGGGATCGTAGTCCGGATAGAGATCGGGGTCCGGCTGGAACATGCCGACCCGATGAAGCTGCAGCCACTGCCTGGGGAATGAATCCAGAAACCGATCAAACCTGGGATCCGCAATCATCCGATTGAACTCACGGGCGAGTTTCTCGCGATTGGTCAATTCACCGGCGCGAGCGGCGTCGAAGAGCCGTTCGTCGGGCATGGAACTCCAGAGGAAGTAGGAGAGCCGGCTGGCGAGTTCGTGGGGATTGAGTCGGGCACGATTCTCCCCCGGGCTGCCCGCCTCCAGGTTGAAGAAACTTCGGGCGACCAACATCCCCGCGAGCGCGGAACGACACGCGGCGCGAAACGATTCGCCGGCGGACCGTTCGGTCGCCACGAGCTTCTCGTAACGTTCGAGCTCGGCGTCGGCCACCGGCCGTCGCCAGGCCAGTTCGGCGAACCGCCGCAGGCAGGCGCGCAATTCCGCGGGGTCGTTTTCCTTCCGGGGCATCAAGCCCGCCCGCCTGGCTTGAATCGCCTCCGTGGTCAATGGGCCTTCGACCTCGACCCAATCGATCAGCAGGAGCGGCATGACCGGACGGCCTTGTTCATCCACCAGTTTGGTGCGCGAAGCGAGGAACCCGCCCTGAAGTGCTGCCAGCGGAGTCGTGGCGTCCACCGTCTCGTTCCGAAAGAGTTTGTAGGCGCCGTTGGGATGATCCTGCGAACGGCCGTGATTGCGAAGATGATAGTGGCCGGCGGGAAACAAGCCCTCGATTTCGATCGTCTCGGGATCCGGGCCCGGGGTGGACAACTCGATCCCGGCGAAGGGCTTCTTGTGTCGATCGTGCCACAAGGAAAGACGCGGTCTTCGACCGGTGAACGCCGGCAGCCCGCTGGCCCGCACCTTGATCCGATAACGGCCGTGGACGCGGATGTCGACGGCCCCCCATCCTTCCCCCAATTGCAACAAGTGCCGTTTCCCGTCCCCGGCGGATTTCCGGACAGTCTCCGACGCCGTCTCCTGGTCCGGAAAAGCCAGATCGATCACGGCGTCGGCGGCGCCGAGGTAACGGTCCAGGTGGTTCGGTGAGGTGGCCAGAAGCGCGCCGATGTGGTCGAAGCCGTGCCAGAGCGGATCCTCGTGAAAAGCGCCCGGCGCCTCGACATCAAAGACCACTCCAAGGAAATCGTAAACGGTGTGCGCATATTCCCGTCGACTCAGGCGATCATGTTGGACCGGCCCGCGCCTGGCCATGCGGGCGGCGGCCCCATCGCGGATCTGGCTCGTCAGATATTCCACGAAGCGGTCGACCTCCTTCGCGGCCGGTTGGGTCTCCTCCTTCGGCGGCATTTCGCCAGCCGTCAGCTTCGCAGCCACTTCGCTCCACTTCTCAGCAATCTGCGGATTGGTGAAGTCCGTCGAAAGGTCGTCGAGTCGAAGCTTGCCCTTCTGCTTGGCGGCATCGTGACACGGGTAACAGTTCGACTTCAGAAAATCGCGCGCCGCGGGGTCCAGATCAGCCTGGGCGTTCGCGAGGGAAAGTATCAGGGCGAACGCGGCCACACTCGGCGACAGGAATGACCGCGTCTTGCTCATATCACCATCAGCTCAGTTCCCGGGACGTTTCAGATCTTCCGGGTTCATGATGCACTCGTCGTGAGGCAGCAGGACATAGGACCACGGACCCTTGACGCGAACCACATGGCCCGGGCGGAACCCGTCCAGCATCTGTTTCACCCGCAGACGCATTTGGAATCCGCTGCTGCCGAAAGGCGGGTCCTTCTGTTCCGTCCACTCGAGGATGCTTCCCGGGGAGGAATACTCCTGGTGATAGCCCCAGGTGCGCAGGGTGTTCTCCGCGTTGCAGATCCGCGGGCTCTTGCCCTTCATGTCACGGACGTCGGTGTAGAGCGACGGATCCATCCCTCCGAAAAACGTGACCGTGACCTCACCGCCGCCGGTGTCGTGGTTCGTCACCGCATCCACCCAGCCGGGGAGAAACCGCGAGCGAATGAGTCGCAGATGCTTCTGGCGCTGAATTTCCCGACACGCCGCGAGGCTGTCATCATCCAGCCAGACGTCGGTCGTGGCGAGGCTGTCGAAGGGGCCCCAGGTCAGATTTACGTGAATCTGTTGGCCGGGCGTGATCTGGTCCCGCGCGACCAGTTGGCGGTTTTTCCAGATACGGGTGGAATCGTCGATATCGAAAAGCGCGGGCTTGTTGATCCCGCCCTCGATTTCCGGACCGGTCGGGTCGACCGAGAGTTTCAGACGCGGAGCCGGACCGCCTCCCTGTTCGAAGCCGCGGACTTTCCAGGTTCGACCCTGGCGCGAATAGAAACTGACGTCATCTTCGAGAACGACGGCGTGGTTATGTATCCCGGACGAGTTGCCCTTGCGCAATGCCTCCGGGACGACGTTTTCCTCCTCTTCCATGGGTCGGAGGAAACGTCCATGGAGGTGAATTCCGGGCGGCAGGTCGCGGATGTCGGCCGGTGCCCCGTGGTGCCGAACCATGCCGTACGGGAGCATGGCGAAGTGGTGTCGGGGCATGTCGCCTCCCGGCCGGATCGCGCCCCGGCGATTGATGGGATCGGCCAGGACGAGATCCCCGTTCAACGAGACGCCAGCTCCGGCGGGCGGAAACACCCCGGGCTTGGGAACGTAATCGCGGAGGGTCCTGGCCGCGTCTCCGGCAGCCGCGCGGGTGGCCACGTAAGTGTTCACGACGACCAGGCTGAGGAACAGGGCGAAACTACTGAATCGATTCAATCGATTCCCTAGATTCGCCCGATGCATACGATACGTCTGTTGGAACACTGTTCCTTCGCGAACCCGACTCATGAGACGATCTCCGAGATGGTTCCGTCGGAATCGGCGAATCTCTCCGTCTCCACTCCCATTCGTTGCGCGATGGTCAGGAGGAGATTGCTGAAGTGAGCCTTGGAATTCACGGCGCTGTGGTACAACCCGATCCCCTGTCCGTACCCGGCAAAACTTTTGACCTGCCGGTTGTAGTCGACGTGAGCGCCGTGTTTGAGACCCAGCCTGGCGCCGCCCGCCAGCACGAGGGGCAGGCTGGTCGTTCCGTGGCTATTGCCATAGGAAAGCCCGCTGCCGTACAGCGCGATGGTCGTCTCCAGGAGCGGTCCTTCGCCGTCCTGAACCTCGGAAAGGCGATCCAGAAAATAGGCGAACTGGCGCACGTTGAATTCGTCGCTGCGGGACAGTTGCTCGAGAATCTCCTTGTCGCCGTTGTGATGGGAAAGCGCGTGGCGATCCCGGCTGATCCCAATCTCCGGCACTGCCGGTCCCGTTCCTTCGTTGCCGGTGTTGAAAGTAACCACCCGCGTCGTGTCAGTCTGGAAGGCGAGCAAGATGAGGTCGTAGATCGTCCGCAGGTACTCGCCGAGACGTTCGAGTTGAACTTCCCGGTTGAGCTTGGAAGCGGTGCCCGGATCGACTTCGGGCCGTGGGGTTTCGAGCCAGGCCTCGGCCCGCTTGGTTCGAACTTCCACCTCGCGCACCGCGGTCAGGTACTGGTCCAGTCGACCCCGATCCTCCTGGCCCAACTGATTGCTGAGCGACCGGGCGTCGTCGAGGACCAAATCCAGCATGGACTGCTTCCGTTGAAGCCGTCGGCGCTGCTTCTCGACGCCGCCCGCAGGCCCGGTGAAGAGTTCCTTGAAGAGGACCGCCGGGCTCTTCTGGGTGGGCAGCGCAATCCCATCCGCGCTCACGGCCAGGGGTTGTCCCTGATTGCTAATCTCGAGCGAAGGAAAACGCGTCTGGGGTCCGGTCACGCCGGCGATGAGTTGATCGATCGAAATGGTGTTGCGGTCCGTGGGACCGTGCCGCGCGGCGGTGAGCCACGTCTGGGTCGCGCTGTGCGCGACACCAAAGGCGTTGGGGTGATAAAGCCCGCTGATCGGAGTAATCCGCGCCCGGTGTGCCGCCAGTGGAGCGAGGGCGCGGGAGAACTGATAATCGGCGCCCGCCTGGGCGATTTCGTAGTCGTGGGTGTTGACGCCGTTGGGAAGATAGATGAACACGCCACGGCGCGGTCGCCCCGCGGAAGCGGAAGGGGCGGCCCGGAGCGGGTTCATGCAATCGAGGAAGGGCAAACCGAGCACCACGCCCAGGCCGCGAAGAAAACGCCGCCGGGGAAGCAGCCACTTTTGAGCAAGGTAATGAACCATAAGAAATCGCTGATTTGCGGAATGGGAGCATGTCGAAGCGCAACGAATTGTGCAAGGCAATTGTCCCGCGATTTCCCGCGATCTCGCCTCTGCCCGTTGGCCACCGTGCCGCCCTTCCGACTCTTTTCCGTCACGAAACAACTGGCTTCTGGAACACTGAAGTCGCTTCGTGCTAAAACACCAGCGATGAAGTCCTTTGAACTCCACGTCCCCCCGGACGCTGCCCCGACGCGCCTGCCATTGGCTCAGCCTCGGGACGCTGCTTTGCCTTTCGTGGGCAATGGCGGCCACCGCGCCCACGGTTGAACTGCTCCGCGACCCGTAGGGGACGCCGCACATCTTCGCCACGGAACACGGAAGCGTTGACGATTCCGCCGCTTCCTAGTCGAAGAATGGGGCAGCGGCATCCAGCGGATCACCCACGCCTGTGTGAAGGCGGGATTGCCTGAGCCGGAGTTCGAGGAGATCGGTTCCGGTTTCCGTGTCACGTTTCGCCCTAACGCCAAAGCCCGCCCACGCTTGGACCCGGTTGACCAGGGCGCCTCGTGTCAGCGCGATGTGCCATTGGTCCCTTGCCTGCTGCTGGTGACACCTTGGGCAAAGCCACCGATGACGGCCGCAGTATGGTCAAACGCAAATGGCGGTTTCATCACACAGACGTTTAAGGACGAATCCGCAGCAGTTGGGTTGCGCCCAACGGGACCGTGACGCGAAACCGGACGCCGTCCCCGTCTGACTTGAAGTCAACGGACTTCCCGGATTCTACGTCCTCCATTCGTCCAACCCGGAACTTCAGATCACCCAGGCGCACGGTCGTCTTTGGGTCGGCTGCCTCATGATTGATGATGAATACGTAGCCTTCGCTGGAGTTGGCTCGGACTGTGTCCTCGAGGGAAAACGGTCGCGCTGTTCGGTGCCGGTGGCGCGGCACGCGCGGTGGCGGTTGAACTGGCGCTGGCGGCTGTGGGGCGTTTCATCCTGGTGAATCGCACACCGGAGCGCGGACAACAGTTGCTCGATACGCTGGTTGGAAAGTTGCATTGCCAGGCGGAGTTGCGGCGGTGGGACGGGGATTTCGCTTTGCCCAGCGGCGTGGACATTGTGATCAACGGCACGTCCATCGGACTTTACGATGCCGAGGCGCGGCTGCCGTTGGATACGACCACCCTCACGCCGGGGCAAATTGTGGCCGACGTGGTTTTCAGCCCATCCGTCACGCGCCTGCTTCGCGATGCCGCGTCGCGCGGATGCAAAACCTTGGGCGGCTTGTCCATGCTGGTGAATCAAGGTGTTCTGGGTGTGCAATACTGGACCGGCGTGTTGCCCGATGCGGCGGTGATGCAGCAGGCGCTGGCGGGAGCGATGGGGCGCTGAAGCCGGACGCTGTGTGGCCGCCCCTGGCCACAGCAAGATGGAGCGTAGGCAATCCCCAGGCCGAGGCGTTGGCGGCGGAGTGTTAGCTGATTATTTGGTGAACGACCTCTCCGTAAACATCCGTCAGGCGGATGTCGCGGCCGCTGAAGCGGTAGGTCAGTTTGGTGTGATCCAGCCCGAGCAAATAAAGCAACGTGGCGTGGAGGTCGTGCATCTCCAGCTTGTTCACCACGGCTTTGTAGCCCCAGTCATCAGTCTCGCCGAAGCTCATGCCGCTTTTCACGCCCGCGCCGGCCAGCCAGACAGAGAAACCGAATTCGTTGTGATCGCGACCATCGGAGCCTTGCGCGAAAGGCGTCCGGCCAAACTCGCCGGAGAACACGACGAGCGTATCGTCCAACAGCCCGCGTTGCTTGAGGTCCACGAGCAGGGCGCGGATGGGTTGGTCCACGGCCCGCGCGTTTTGACTGTGGTTTTTCCGCAAATCACCGTGAGCGTCCCACCGATCGTAGCCGCCGATCTTTTGGCAGGTCAATTCGACGAACCGCACCCCGCGCTCGACGAGCCGGCGCGCGATGAGGCATTGCCTGGCGTAGCCGCGGGTGAACTCGTAATCCGATTCGAATCCGTAGAGCTTTTTCGTGGCGGCGGTTTCACCCTCCAGGTTTAGAAGTTCCGGCACGGTCAATTGCATGCGCGCGGCCAGTTCGTGGTTCGCGATGGCGGATTCCAAAGCGTCAAGGTGCCCGGCCTGCTGAAGGGTCTGCTCATCCAGGTCGCGGATCAGCGAAGTTTTCAATTCCTGCAACCGGGGCGATTTCTCGGACGCGCGGATGTTGGCCAAGGGCGGGTCCTTCGATTCGAACACCGAAGCCTGGTACGTGGCGGGCAGAAAACCGTTGTTGAAATTGTCCATGCCGCCGGACGGAATCAACCCGCCGTTGAGCAGGACGAATCCCGGCACGTCCTGATTTTCGCTCCCCAAGCCATACGTCGCCCACGCGCCCATGCTGGGGCGGCCTTGCAGGCCCGTCCCGGTGTGCAGGAAATAATTGGCGCTCGTGTGCTCCGGAAACTTGGAGGTCATGGATTTGATGACGCAGAGTTGGTCCGCCTCGGCCGCGATGTGCGGAAACAAGTCGCTCACCCAAAGCCCGCTTTCGCCGCGGCGCGAGAATTTCCACGGCGACTGCATCACCTTGCCGATGTTCGCGAACTGGGTTTTCTCCAGCTTGCCGATGGCTTTGTGTGGATCCTCGCCGTGATGTTTTTCGAGCAGCGGTTTGTAGTCGAAGCTGTCCACCTGCGACACCCCGCCGTCCATGTAGAGAAAGATGATGCTGCGGGCCCGCGGCCGGAAGTGCGGCGCGCGCGGCGCGAGCGGGCTTGAGCGCGCGAGGCCAGCTTGCAAAAGATTCTGACCGAAAAGCCCCGAGAACGCCACCGAGGCGAACCCGCACGCAAAGCGCTTCAGCATTTCGCGGCGGCTCAGACAGTGTCGGCAATGGACAGGCTCAGCGGACATAGATGAACTCTTTCACACCAAACAGCGCGTGGCAAACCTCCGTCCACGAATCAAGCCTGCCTGGTTCCGGGTCCGCAGTTCCATTCACCTCGCGCAACATCGTCATACAGCGGGCGCTCTCCGTCGGTGAAGGTTCGCGGCTGAAGGCGGCGAGGAAAAGCTGGCGGAGGCGTTCGTCCGGCGTAGCGCCGGGCATTTCTGTCTGGAGCCGCCTGGCCCAGAACTCCGCCTGTTGATGAACGAACGGATCGTTCATGAGAAACAACATCTGGCCGGGGACGTTGGACACGTTGCGCCGGCCGACTGTGGTGAAAGGCGTGGGCGTGTCGAACGCCGTCATCATCATCGGCAGGAAGTTGCGCCGCGCCGCGATGTAAATGCTGCGGCGACCCTCGCCATCGAGCGGGCCGCGCTCATTGCGCAAGCCGCGGGCCTCGACGAATTGCGATGGATGCAACGGCACGCCCGGCCCATACATCCGCAAGTCGAGCCGTCCGGAAACCGTCAGCATGGCATCGCGGATCGCTTCGCCTTCGAGCCGTTGCAGGTTCATGCGGTGCAGCAACAGGTTTTCCGGATCGCGTTGTTCGGCGTCAGCGTCCGCCGGTTTGCTCGACATGGCGTAAGTCCGGGAGAGCACGAGTCGGCGGAGCAGATGTTTCAGCGACCAGCGATCCTCCTGGATGAAGGTTGCTGCCAAGTCATCCAGCAGTTCGGGATGCGTCGGGCGCTGGCCAAGCCAGCCGAAGTTGTCCACCGTCGCGACGATGCCCCGGCCAAACAAGTGATGCCAGACGCGGTTGACGAACACGCGGGCCAGGAGTGGATTCTGCGGATCGGTCATGGCCTGCGCCAGTTGCAGCCGGCCACTGCCCTGCGCGCAGGCAATCGGCTCCGGCCCGGCCAGTGCCTCCAAAAAGCGGCGCGCGACCAGGCCCTTCGGCGTCTGGTGCTTGCCGCGGACGAGGAGGTATTCGTCCACGCCGTTGCCTTCCATCATCGCCGGGGCCGTGCGGGATTTCCATTGGACGCGGCTGATCAACGGTTCACGTTCTTTGAGATACTCGCGGAGCAATCCGCCCACCGGCTCCGGCCATTCGCCGTCCTTGCCGGAAAATAATTCCGGCCGTTGGGCCAGCCAGTTTTCAATTTCGTGCGCGCGTCCGCTCGTTCCCTCCGCGCACAAAGACTTCGAGGCCGCGGTGAAAACTTCCTGGTACACGGCGGCGACATCGACAACAGAAGTTGCGTTGCGCTCCTTCAACGTGTTCGACAAACGCTGGCCCGGTGAAGACGGTTCGCCCGGCGGTTGCTCAGATTCGACAATCATGGCAATCGTCGTGTCGAACTCATTGCCCGGCGAAAACTCGATGGCGACGCGATGGCCGGCGTATTCGGAAAGGTCGTGCGCCACCCAATGCCAGTGGTCTTTGAAGCTCCACTCGCGGACTTGGGCGGTTTGCACCGGCCCGGTGACCAACCGCTGCGAATCCACGCTGGCCAGGACGCGTCCGCTGCCCCGGACCAGGTAATAAATCTTCCCACTCGTTAGCTCGAACTTCGGAGCCCGCAGCATCACTCCGTCGCGCTTCCAGTTCCCAAACATGGTTGGCTCCCGTTCGACGCCGGGACTCAGATCCAAATCGCGCCAATCCGGATCAGTCTGCGCGGCGGCGCGGGTGGCAATGCGCAGCGCAGGTCCGTTTGTGCCAGCCGGCGCTATTGGCTGCAATTCGCCCGGCCGCACCGCCCGGAGTCCGAAGCCCACGCCGTCAGCGAACCAGTCGTGGCCGGCGAGCTTTCCAAAGTCCACCCTCACTCGCGCTCCGGCAGGCAAACTAAATTCGCTCGTCGCGGCATTCGTGCTCGCAGGGACGTTCGTCTCTGGGCAAACCAAGCCTGCCAAGGGATGCAGCACGTCGTCGGAGTTGTTCACGGCATTCAAGATGGCGAGCGTCCATTGGCCAAGGATGTTGGTGTCCAGGGAATGTTCAGCCGCCAACCGCCCGATGGCGTTGGTGATGGGTTGTGGAAGTGCCGGGAGGCGAAGCCGCGCGCCAGCTTTCGGAGCGGCGTTGGTTTCCGCTTTAGCCGCTTCCGTGGCGGCAGACAAATAGTCCTTCAACTTCGAGAGCACCGGAGCTTGGGCATCCGGAATTTTCGAGGCGAGGTTGATCGACCACCTCGCCTTGAGTTCCTCCAATTGGCGGGCGACTTCGCGCTCGTTCTCCAGCGTCTCGAAGCGCGCCAGTCGTTGGCTGGAACTGATGAAAAAACCAGCGATGGCGTAGTAGTCTCGCTGGGAGATCGCATCGAATTTGTGATCGTGACAACGCGCGCACGAAACCGTCAGGCCCAGAAACGTCTTCGACATCACGTCAATGCGATTGTCAATCCGGTCGTTTTCATCCTGCCGCGTGTCCACCGGGGCGTGAATTTCCTCGCCGAGAAAAGCCCAGCCCGTGCCGAGAATGGATTCGTTGAACCCGCGTTCCAAATGCCGGCGCGGCTTGGGCAACAGGTCGCCGGCGATGTGCTCGCGGACAAACGCGTTGTAAGGCACGTCGGCATTCAGCGCGCGGATGACGTAGTCGCGATACTCGAAAGCGTTGGGGATGATAAAATCGCTCTCATGCCCGCGCGATTCCGCGTAGCGCACCAGGTCCAGCCAATGTCGCGCCCAGCGCTCCCCGAATTGCGGGGACGCCAGCAGTCGGTCCACGATCCATTCCCGTGCGCCCGGGGAACGGTCGTTCAGAAACGCGGCGAGTTCCTCCGGCGACGGTGGCAGCCCGATGAGCGCGAAATAGACCCGCCGCAACCAGAGGCCTGGCTCGGCGGGCGGGGCGGGTTTCAGGCCGTCCTTTTCGAGACGGGCCAGGATGAAGTGATCCACCGAACTGCGCGGCCACGTGGAGTCCTTCACGGGCGGAAGGTTTTGGCGACTGGGGGTCTCCCAAATCCACGGCAGCCGGCGCTTTCGTTCCGCGAGATTGAAGCCATCCGAGGCGGCCGGCGCAGGCGCGATCTCGTCGCCCGGCCAGACCGCTCCCTCCCGAATCCAACGCTCGAAGTCGGCGAGGACGGCAGCGGGAAGTTTCGGTTGCTTGGGCGGCATGGCGAGGTCAGGATCGCGATGCGAAATCGCCGCGATCAGCAGGCTTGTTTCCGGTTTGCCAGGAACGATCGCCGGCCCCGTGTCGCCGCCTTTCAGCAAAGTAGCGCGGCCATCGGCGCGCAATCCGCCCTTGAGCTTCTTGCTCGTCGCGCTGTGGCACTCATAGCAATGCTCCACCAGCGCGGGCCGAATTTTCTTTTCAAAAAACTCGGCCTCCGAAGTCAAAGCCGCCCCGCGCGCCGACCAAAAAGTCGTCACGATCGCTACTACCGGCCCAACGGCCATCCTGCGCAGGCTGTTCATTCGTGGTGCGGTTTGATGCTGGGAGAATTTGGCGATGGAGGCGAGCAGAATTCACTGATAGGCATTTGCTTTTTCGACGCGGCTGGAGTGTGCCTGGCTGGGGGTGGCCATTCAAGGCGAAACGCGGAAGAATTGTCGCCCCTGGCGGGTGCTTGGTCGGCCTTCGGGGCTGCTGGGCGGCCGCCCGCCCGCCTCGAAGGCGGTCGCAGCCTCCAGCAAGGCCGCTCAGGGCACCACAGCCGCTGGAAACGGTGTTGGTGCTGACCGTCCAGGGTGCGGTTCACCGTCGAGCCGATGCCCCGCCGCGCGCGCGGCCCCACTGCTCCACCGGTTCCGCTGGCCCTGAGCCTGAGCCCGCAACCGAGACCTTCGCCGAGGGCGGGGCGCGTGCCGCTTGCTCCTCCCACAGCCCGCAATGCCGGAGAATTTTCTCGATCACCTCGGTCTGATGCCGCTCGATGAAGGCGATGATTTTCATCTCCGCGCCACACTGGGGACAGCGAATTGGGTCCGACGCGTACACCTGTTTGATCAGCGCCGCCCAGCCTTTGCGAGCCTCCCGCGCCGAGGGGGAACGGGGCGGGAA